>Ga0068859_100008549_pt1 | contig 10356 bp, 10 predicted proteins | sample KBSSwiS22_FD_66585 | JGI IMG/M metagenome (GOLD analysis project Ga0068859, IMG submission 66585) | Switchgrass rhizosphere microbial communities from Kellogg Biological Station, Michigan, USA - KBS Switchgrass S2-2 | ecosystem: Host-associated > Plants > Roots > Rhizosphere > Soil ... | reverse complement strand
ATAAAAATAACCTGGTGCCGCTTATTACTGGTATTACACTTTTCTTTATTGCTGCAGTATTGTATGTTCCCTTTATTCAAAATTTATTTCGCTTAAATGCTTTACCACCTGTAACCATTGCGGCTTGCGCCGGCATTGCATTAGTAAGTACATTGTGGATCGATCTGTGGAAACTGCAAAAAAACAAAAAAGGCTGACAGCATAAACTGATCAACCTCTTATTAAATATTCTTTTAAAAGTTAAGTTTCCAAATAAGTTATAATGGCGCTTTTCTTACATTAATAGCGTTGGCACCTTTTGGTCCCATCTCCACTTCAAAAGTTACTTTACTGCCTTCGTTCACTTCATCCTTCAATGCATTGATGTGTACAAAAACACTTTCCTGTGTTTCTTTGTCTTTAATAAAACCATAACCTTTTGCACCATTAAAAAATGTAACAGTACCGGTTCTTATTAAATCTGCAGGATCGATATCGCCCTGTTTAGGTACACCAATTTCAATATCTTCCAGTTTAATCATCTTCCGCATTTTCTTCGGATCGGGTGGTGTATCTGATATATTGCCGTTCTCATCAATATACGCCATCATATCATCCATACTTTTTACCTTAGGATTCTCTTTGCGTTCCTGCATCCTTTCTTTCTTTTCTCTTTTGCTTTGTTGTTTTTTCTTTTCTCTTTCTTTTTTATTCCATGTTTCCGCCATATTGTATTATTGTTTTAATGATAAAATGTGTTGATCCGGGAAGGGTAGTATATCTGGGGAAAAAATGGTGAGGATTCTCGTCAGATTCGTATAAAGGTAAAACTTTTTAGGCTGTCTGTCTAATCTTTCTCTTTAGGTTATTGTTAATTGCGGGCTGGGGGTTGCCAACCTTTAGTAGAACCATACGATTAAGAAAAGCTATTGGGAAGGTTGACAACCTTTTAACACTGTACTCCAAAATAAGTATATGAAAATTACTATGTAAGCCCTATTTTTAAAGTATTGCCAATAAAACTCCGGTATGAAAAAACGTAAGTTTATTGTAAGAACCATCCTGTTATTACTATTGCTTGTTGTTGTTTATGGCATATGGTATGCCTGGCATGCATTTCCCATCATCAGCGGGTATGGTTCTAAAAACATGTGTTCGGCAATTTTTCTGCAGCACCGCAATGTAAAAGATATCCTTCGGGAAGACCTTGGCGATTTTCCATTATCATTGGGTTCTTTTACTGTTGATGAAAAAGATTCTTCTGTAACCGGCACCGTATGGGGTTTTGCTAAAAGAAAAACTATTTACCGCAAAGGCGTTGGTTGTACGCTTATCAATGAACTTACCGAAAAAGAAATAAGGGCACAGCAATTTTTGCTGCCTGCTGCGCCAGTTGTAAATACAGATACTATTCCATGGCCTTATGGTGATAAAATTACCGACAGTATTCCGGGCAACGTAAATAAAGCGGCATTGGACAAAACAGTGGACGAGGTGATGAATGAGGCAAAGGATGGTAAACCGTGTTACACCAGTGGCGTGGTGGTTATTTATGAAGGTAAGATTGTAACCGAAAAATATGCCCGTGGCTTTAATAAAAATACCGTAATGCTCGGCTGGTCAATATCTAAAAGCTTAACAGCTGCCATGGCAGGCATTTTAGTAAAGCAGGGAAAATTGCAGGTAGATGCACCGGCACCAGTACCTGAATGGATAAATACAGGTAAACAAAAAATTACGTTGCAAAATATACTGCAACAAACTACAGGACTTGACTTTGTTGAAGATTACTGGAAGTACAGCGAGGTAACCAACATGCTTTTTAATAAAGGCAATATGGGAGCTTACGCTGCCAACCTGCCATTAAAATATGAGCCGGGTACGGTGTTCAATTACTCAAGTGGTAATAGCAATATCCTTAGCCGTATCATTCGCCAAACAGTGGGAGAAGCGGGTTATCCTTCCTTTCCGTATACAGCGTTGTTCCATAAAATAAATGCATACAGTTTTTTGCTGGAACCTGATGCATCAGGAACTTATATCGGTTCTTCTTACAGCTATGCCACGGCAAGGGATTTTGCACGGTTTGGTTTACTGTACCTTAATGATGGCAAATGGAATGGCGAGCAAATTTTGCCGCCTGGCTGGGTGGTACAAACTACAACTCCCGCCAGTGCAGATCCAAGAAAGCATTATGGTTACCAGTTTTGGCTAAACGGGCGTGATAAAGTTGATCCTGCTAAAAAATGGTACCCCGATGTGCCAGCCGATATGTTCTTTTGTGATGGTTTTGGCGGACAGGGTGTTTATATCATCCCTTCAAAAAAATTAGTGGTGGTAAGGATGGGATTGCATGTAATTGATGAAAATAAGTTTTTGAGAGAAGTGATTGCGGCAGTGGGGGGATAGCACAGTATCATTGTTGGCACCCCTGCATCTTAAATACCCCATTTAAGGTATTGCAATTGGCGGTTTTAATTTTTATCTTTAAGAGAATTCCAACTTAACAGGTATCAATGAAACTGAAACTTTTTTTTAGTCATGCCTGGGCCGATAAAGCCGGTGCTAAAGTAAAAAAACTGCTACTGCTGGTTCAAAATAATTACGAAGTATGGTTAGATAAAAAGCAGATCGATATTGGCAACCATATTAACGATATAGTAGCAAAGGGCATTGAGGACTGCGATATATTCATCTGCGTATGGAGCCGCAACGCATATGACAGCAAGGGTGTTTTGTTTGAGCTGGAAACTGCATCAAAATTAAATAAGCCCATATTGATATTAAAGATTGAGGATTTTGATACTGCCCATTCGCCTTTCCTGGCAGGCAAAGAATACATTGATTTTTCGGGAGATGATGTAACATTTAAACAGCAGGAAATTTACCTGGAGAATTTTCTGCTGCGCAAGAAGATCGAATTATTTGAACAGCATTTTTCTTCGCCGGGTGATAAAGCAACTCTTGATGAACTGGCAAAAAAATCTGAATCGCTGCAGGACGTTTTGATTGAACTGGAAGATACCATTAAGCGGCAACAATTAAAAGTCAGTGGCAATGATGCAAGTGATGTGTACATTCAATCATCACTGAATGCTTTTGAAAAAACACTGGATGATGATGAAGAAGGAAAATTAATGATGGTCTTCTCCGCAAAAATGAAAGCCATATCACAACAATATCCTTTAAAGCAGGATGATAGCCTTAAAAAACAGCTGGCAATAAAAGCAATTGAAGAAACAGATCCTGCAGGAAAAAATAAAAATTTAGCGGAATTAAAAACGGCGCTTGAACAGGAGATGGGATTAAAAAAAAATGAATTGACGCAATCTCCAACGGTGTCATCACAACAATTGCAAAAAGAAGAAGAGCTGCTAACTGCATTTAAGAATAGTGTGGAAAAAACGAGGCAGGTTGTTTTGGATAGATCAAAGTCTGCCTTTGAAGCCATTCCTGTGCTGAATTTTTTATCCCCGGTAAATAAAGCTTCATTGGAATTTGAAATGTCTTACATCACCGGCAGCCCGGTTATTCTTGAAAAAATGTATGCCATAGCATTACAATCTCCAAACAGGGAACTCCGCATGTTGCTGGCGGTACTGATCCAGCATCTTGATAAAGATGCATTGCAAAAAGCAGAAGATACCAAACAGATCAAATCTTATATGCCGTATGCTTACCTTATTAACAACACTGCAAGATTGCTGGTACAGGCAAAAGCGCTAAGTGCGAATGACATATCATACAGCCTGGTAAGCAGTACCGGCTTAGATAAACTCTCAAAATTCTTTTTTAAAGAAGACTGGAAAGAAAAAGCTGAAAAATTCCTGGACATGATAAAAACCAATTACGGCATTGAAGATAAAAACCTCAACTGGATAAAAGTAGCTGCAACTGTGATTGGTGTTGCACTGGTTGGCGATGGTATTGCAGCATTGGGTACTACTGCGGGCAACAACGATGTAAGCACCACCGGCAACAAACCTGTATATTTTGAAGATAAAATGGCTTCAATGGGCATTTCCATGCCCAATACCGTGCAATATTGAAACCATGATGATTGTTCCTTACGAAGAGTGAGCTTATACCACAGTTATTTCCTTTGCAATTGCAATAGCTTTTTGTTTTACCTCCTGTACATCACTGCCCAAGGCATCATAAGCCAATGCTACAGCCATTCTTCTGTAGGGGCGTGTAACAGGCTTACCAAAAATGCGGATATCAGATTGTACATGCGCCATTGCTTTTTCAAGACCAATATATTTTGGAGCGGTACCATCTTTATCTGCCAGTATCACAGCACTGGCGCCGATGCGTTCCAGTGTAATGGAAGGAATGGGCAATCCCAATATGGCACGGGCATGTAATTCAAATTCAGAAAAATTTTGGGTACCCGCCAGAGTTACCATGCCTGTATCATGCGGCCGTGGTGATAATTCAGAAAAATAAACACCATCATCTGCTAAAAAAAATTCAACACCCCAAATACCGGCACCTGTTAATGCGGCAGTAACTTTTGCCGCCATTTGCTGAGCAGTTTGTAACTGGTTGGGCGCAATGGCAGCGGGCTGCCAGCTTTCCTGGTAATCGCCACGTTCCTGGCGATGGCCAATAGGAGGGCAAAATAAAGTGGTACCATTTTTTTGTGTTACAGTTAATAAAGTGATCTCACTATTGAATTGTACAAATGCTTCCACTATCACTTCAGTTTGATCGCCACGCTTGCCTGATTGTGCATAGGTCCATGCTTTTTCAATATCGGCAGTGGTTTTAATTACGCTTTGTCCTTTGCCTGATGAACTCATCAATGGTTTTACCACGCAGGGAATGCCCACTTTGTTAGTTGCCGCTATCAGTTCTTCCAGGCTGTTGGCATATTCGTATTGTGCTGTTCTCAATCCCAGTTCTTTTGCAGCCAGGTCACGGATGGCTTTTCGGTTCATGGTAAAATTGGCGGCTTTGGCGCTGGGCACAACAGTAATGCCCAGTTGTTCATAATCATAAAACCGTTCGGTGCGGATGGCTTCTATTTCGGGCACAATAATATCGGGGCCATGTTTGGCTACAATACTGTCCAGCGCTGTGCCATCCAGCATATTGATCACTTCCCTTTCATCTGCCACCTGCTGTGCCGGAGCATCATTGTACGAATCTACAGCTATAACGTATTGGCCTAAACGCTTTAAAGCGATCACCAGTTCTTTTCCCAATTCGCCGGAACCGAGGAGCATTATTTTTTTCATATCAAAGTGTTTTGAAACGCCGCCAAAATTAAGGAATTGGATTGGTTGTAGTCAGGCGTTTCTATTTCGTTCGTCCACCAAGAATTTAATCCTGTTCTAATCTTTAGGCTCCCACAATTGAATTTTGTTTCCTTCAATATCTAAAATATGAACAAATTTTCCATAGTCATACGTTTCAATTTTGTCCACGATAGTTACGTTTTCCTTTCTTAATTCTTCAACCAATGCTTCTAAATTCTCTACTCTATAGTTTATCATAAAGTCTTTTGTTGAAGGTTCATAGAGTTTTGCAGTTTCGGAATTAACATTCCATTGCGTAAGTCCCTTCTTTTTACCCTCAGCATCTTCATACCATTCAAAAGATGCCCCATATGGTCCGGCGTCTAATCCAAGGTGAGTGTTATACCATTCTTTAATTTTATTAGGGTCTTTACATTTAAAGAAAATACCCCCAATTCCTGTTACTTTTTTCATTTTTGTATTTTTTTTGTTAGATAGTATTGTATTAAAAGCGAAACCTAATAAAAATGAAGCTGCAATTAGTGCTATCGTCAATGACATCTTTTTCATTGTCTATAAAATTAAAGGTTAAAAATTATTTTTCCAGAATGTTTTTCAAAGTTGACAAACTAGCATCCATATCTTTCGGAAAATTTCTTTCTGCCATTGGTATCATTATGTTCAATGGATATTTTAATGTACCTGTATTGATCAGGTTTACTTTGGTCTGATTTTCGGATAAAGATGCTGTTTCAAAAATAACACTGGCAGACACCCGCATTGGTTTTACAAAACGAATTTCTGTTTCAATTCTTTTTCCTTCAACAATGTTCATAATTTCCTTTTCTCCCTGGCCGGGGTGGACGTAAAACCTGGTGCTCCTTACTTTCTTAAAATCTTCTCCATTGTTTTTCCTTTTGCCAATTCATCAATCAACTTATCTAAATAACGGATCTTTTGCATGAGTTTGTCTTCAATCTCTTCTACACGGTATCCGCAAATGACACCTGTAATTTTTGAAACATTTGGATTGAGCTGTGGTGCCTGGGTGAAAAAGGTTTCCAAATCAACTTTCTTATCGATCTGTTGCTGCAATTGTTTTTGTGTATACCCTGTCAGCCAGCAAATGATAGTATCTAACTCTGCCTTTGTGCGTCCCTTTGTTTCCGTTTTTTTAAGATAATGCGGATACACACTTGCGAATATCAGTTTAAATACTCTTTCATTTTTCATTGTAGTGTTATTATTTTTTGTCTCCTGGCGGTGTTCCACCGGCCGGAATGCCGGACGTGAATGAGGTTTCTTTTGCTGTTTAAGTTTTTGCTACTTTTCTTTTTAAGATCAATGAACTGATAAGCGTTACAATCAACCCTACCGGTAAAATTTCCGCGTAAGTCATTATTGCATTAAAGAAAGGATTTTTTAACATCGTGACCATACTTGCCATTTCTTTTGTTTGCTTATCTATTTCTACCTGGCTTGCTCCGCTTGCTTTGAGTTCGCCAAGCATGTGCGCTGCATATTTATCCATAAAATCGGGTATGAAAAAATAATAGTCAATCAACCAGGCAACAACATAAATGGTGGAAGCGATCAAGACCATCATGATCCCTGTTTTAAACGCTTTGCCAAAACTGATAACACCGCCACTGTATTTATCCCTGTAATTGCGAATGCCAACAAACACCAACGAAAAGGCGATGAGCATAGAAGCATACCCGATGAGCATACTGGTGTTGTAGTCAACATTGCCTTCGCAATAGCTTAAGTAGTTGACAGAAAGCAGCATTAAAATAGAAACAATAATGCCTGCAATGATTCCGTAGATAGTAATATTCTTTTTTCCCGCCTTACGGGATTTTACTTCGTTCAACATTTTTTATTTTTTTTATTGGTGCAAATATGGTTATTGCACAGCTTTTTCCGGTCATACTTTCGGCCATTTTTCTGTTTTTCTGCCTGTTTTCATACTAAAGAATGAGCTTGCACTGAGCTTGTCGAAGTGTTAAGGGATGAGGTGTAATCTTTTTGCCTTGTCAACTGCTTGTGTCCGTCTTTTCACCTCCAACTTTTCAAAAATATTTTGAAGGTGTGTTTTAACCGTGCTTAATGAAACGAAAAGTTTTGTGGCAATTTCCTGGTTGCTGTGTCCTTGTGCCAATAAACCCAATATTTCCAGCTCCCGTTTGCTTAGTTCAAGTTGGGAGACAAGTGCTGTATCCAGCACAAAGTCTTCATTGCTGTTTACATACACTTCTACTTCGCTCACTACAAGTTTTTCTATCACCACAGTTTCAATTTTTGGTTTCGACAATTTTAAAGCCAGCCATATCCCTAATGCAGTAAAAATGATCGCAATAAACCCGATGTAGATTTCATAAGAATGGGTAAATATTATAAAACGAAGTTCTAACCATTTAAGCAAAAACAGCAGCAAAGCCAAACTGATACTATAAATTATAGTGGCTTTATTCCTTAGCAAGAAGTTTTTGTTAGCTGTCATAGTATAAATATCTATGTTTTGCACTCATTTTCAAAACAGCATTACCACTATATAGATTATGGCTAAGATTGGCAATGATATTACGAATATAAGCATTCACCTTGTTTTGCAGGAAGGTGGAAATGGAGCGGCGATAAGTTTATAGTGCAACAGGGAAGCTGCCGGAAGAATTGGTTTTAAAAAAACTTTCCACGTCGTATTTCTCTCCCATGATAATCAGGAACAAGTTTCCCCGGCCATTCCGGAATTCATCTATTACAATTGAGTTGTCGGTAGTTAGTCCGATCCTGATCCTGTAAATATCATGGTTGCCATAAAGAATGTTGAATCCGGGAGGGAACTCTTGTTTCTTATTTTTTAAATAGATCTCAAAATATTCCTGCTTCACCAGTTTTCCCCGGAAAACATTTTCCATTTTTTGCCCCTTGGTATAAAAGGTAACATGCAATTCCTCATTGTTTTTTATCTCCATGAAAACAGAATCTACTTTGTCTTCACTTATCCAGAACAAGTTTAAAAATGTTTGTGTTTCAACATGCGCCCCATTTTCAATATGATATGCTTTATTTTGTACAAAAGTTGAAAAGTTGCTATTTAATGGTTGCAGCAAAGATTTTTTGACCATCAAATGCTTGTCGCAGGAAATGAGTAACAATGCAAATGCTGAACTAAATAGAATACGTTTCATGGTTAACTATCAGGTAATCTGCTTCTGGCAGTTGTAAAATGAGGGAATTAATGAACAAATATATGACTGCAGCATCAATCAGCTCTTGTGAATTACAAACAGGGTTGCCAACCTTTAAAAGGTTGGCAACCCTTGCCCCAACCCGTTTTTCAACTTACAGCCATGTGCTTCTCCACACCCGCTCAAAATCCACTATTTTAAACTACTTTTGCGCTCTAAATAGAGAGGAGAATTTACATGAAGAACATCAGAAATTTTTGCATCATTGCCCACATTGATCACGGAAAAAGTACCCTTGCCGACCGTCTTTTAGAATTTACCCATACTATTGGTGAAAGGGATATGCAGGCGCAGGTGCTTGATGATATGGACCTGGAAAGGGAAAAAGGTATCACTATTAAAAGCCATGCCATCCAGATCAATTATAAATGGAAAGGGGTGGAATATGTGCTGAACCTGATTGATACTCCCGGCCACGTGGACTTTAGTTACGAAGTAAGCCGTGCCCTTGCCGCATGCGAAGGCGCACTGCTGTTGGTAGATGCCAGCCAGGGCATACAAGCACAGACTATCAGCAATTTATACCTTGCAATTGAAAATAACCTTGAGATAATTCCTGTTATCAACAAAATTGATATGGACGGGGCAATGATACCAGAAGTTACCGACCAGATAGTGGAACTCATTGGCTGCAAACCCGAAGATATTTTATTGGCCAGCGGTAAAAGCGGTATTGGTATAGAAGAAATTTTAACCGGCATCATCGAACGCATTCCTGCCCCAACCGGCGATGTGGATGCACCACTGCAGGCATTGATCTTCGATAGTGTATACAATTCCTTCAGGGGCATTATCGTGTATTACCGTGTGTTCAACGGCACTTTAAAAAAGAACGATAAAATTAAATTCAGCAATACCGGTTTGGAATATGGCGCCGATGAAGTAGGCATTTTAAAATTGGGCATGGAAGCCAAGAATGAAGTGCGTGCAGGAGATGTGGGTTATATCATCACCGGGATAAAAAATGCCAAAGAAGTAAAAGTAGGTGATACCATTACCACAACAATTAATGGTTCTACCGAAGCCATACAGGGTTTTGAAGATGTGAAGCCCATGGTATTTGCCGGTATTTTCCCTGTGGAAACAGATGCTTTTGAAGAGTTGAGGGATTGCATGGATAAACTGCAACTGAATGATGCTTCACTAACTTTTGAATTAGAAACATCGCAGGCACTGGGCTTTGGTTTCCGTTGCGGATTCCTGGGCATGCTGCACATGGAGATCATCCAGGAGCGTTTGGAGCGTGAGTTCAATCAAACCGTGATCACTACTGTACCCAACGTAAGTTTTGTTGCCACCACGGTTAAAAAAGAAGTGATAAGGGTAAACAATCCCACCGAAATGCCCGACCCCACAAGGATCGATCATATTGACGAACCGTTTATTAAGGCGCAGATCATTACCAAGCCGGAATACATTGGTAACATTATGACCTTGTGTATTACCAAACGTGGTATACTAACACACCAAAGTTATTTAACGCCAACAAGGGTAGAGTTAAGCTTTGAAATGCCATTAACAGAGATCGTGTTTGATTTTTATGATAAATTAAAAAGCATGACCCGTGGTTATGCATCATTTGATTATCACCCGATAGAATACAGACCGAGTGATATTGTGAAGATGGATATTTTATTGAATGGTGAAAAAGTGGATGCATTAAGTGCGCTGATTCACCGCAGCAGGTCACACGAGTTTGGCCGCAAGCTCTGCGAAAAATTAAAAGAACTATTACCCAAACAGCAATTCCAGATTGCTATACAGGCCGCCATTGGCGCCAAGGTGGTGGCAAGAGAAAACATCAGCGCCATGCGTAAAGATGTAACAGCAAAATGTTACGGTGGTGATATCAGCCGTAAACGTAAACTGTTGGAGAAACAGAA
>Ga0068859_100008548_pt1 | contig 10356 bp, 7 predicted proteins | sample KBSSwiS22_FD_66585 | JGI IMG/M metagenome (GOLD analysis project Ga0068859, IMG submission 66585) | Switchgrass rhizosphere microbial communities from Kellogg Biological Station, Michigan, USA - KBS Switchgrass S2-2 | ecosystem: Host-associated > Plants > Roots > Rhizosphere > Soil ... | reverse complement strand
GCGCGCGCCGGCGCGCGCCCCGGGCGATGGATGCGCTGCACCGGCTCGGACATGACCTGTGCCCCAGCGACGCGCTGGACCGCGGCGACGGGGAGGAGCGGCGGAGCGCGCTGTCGGCGCTCACGCGGCGGGCGGACCACGAGGCGATCGCGTTGCTGAGGCGGGCGTCCGCGGCGACCGACTCCGATCTGGCCCTCGCCGCGGCGCTGGCGCTCGACAAGATCGGCGAGCGTCTCGAACGCGGCGCGTACCGGCTGAATCCCGGAGAGCTGCGCCGTGCCGCCGGTTGAGGCTCAGCGCGATACGGCGCCCGCGGACGTCTGCCTGGTGCTCGAGGGGACGTATCCCTACGTGCAGGGAGGGGTGTCCACCTGGGTTCACGATCTGATCGGGAGCCTTCCCGAAACCCGTTTCGCGCTCGTCCACATCGGTCCCGAGCCCGGAGCCTACAAGCGGCGCCGCTATGCCCTGCCGGCGAACGCGGTCAGCCTGCGCGATCTGTACTGCCGGGAGTCGACCGCGCGCGGAGGTGAGGTGGCGGCCCGCCTGCGGAGCGCGCTCGCCGCGCGCCATCGTCACGCGCGGGTGCGTGGCAGCTCGCGGGTCCTCGACGGCATCCGCCGGCTGCACCTCGAGGACACGATCGATGCGTCGCTGCTCGACGACCTTGCGGGCGGCGACCTGCCGGTCGGCGCGTTTCTCCACGGCCAGGCCGCGTTCGATCTCGCCATGGAGCTCTACGAGCGACTGGCTCCCGGCGCCGCGCTGGTGGACTTCTTCTGGCACTTTCGCTCGATGCACGCGCCGCTCGTCCGGCTGCTCGAGGCGCCGCAGCCTGCCGCGGATACGTACCACGCCGTATGCACCGGCTACGCGGGCATGCTGGCCGCGATCTGGAGCCGCCGGGCCGGCCGCCCGCTCCTGCTCACCGAGCACGGTCTCTACGCTCGCGAGCGCAAGCTGGAGCTGGACCGCGCCGATTGGTTCCGCGGCCCCGGTCGAACCGTCGACGACTCGACGGCCTCGGCCCTGCGCGCCATGTGGATACGGTTCTTCCGCATCCTGGCGCGGTGCGCCTACACGCGCGCCGCGACGGTCGTCTCGCTGTGCGAGGCCAACCGCGCGAAGCAGATCGCCGATGGCGCGCCGGCCGAGCGAACGGTCGTGGTTCCGAACGGCATCGATCTGGAGCGATTGCTCGGCGCCTACCCCGCCCGCCGTGTCGACCCCACGAGCACGAAGCGCATGAGGGTCGGCTTCGTCGGGCGGCTGGTGCCGATCAAGGACGTGGTCACGTTCATCCGCGCGGTCTTCCTGGCGCAGCAGGGGATCGAGTTGGAGGCGAAGGTCATCGGACCGATCGACGAGGATCGGCAGTACGCCCTCCGGTGCCGGCGGCTGGTCACGAAGCTCGGTCTCGCCCACCGGGTGCATTTCGTCGACGCGCTGCCGCTCGATCGCCTGTACTCCGAAATCGACGTCCTCGTGCTCACGAGCTTCAGCGAAGCCCAGCCGCTCGTCATCCTGGAGGCGGGAGCCGCGGGGATCCCGGTCGTCGCGTCCGACGTCGGCGCCTGCCGCGAACTCCTCGAGGGCGGAAGCGACGTCGACCGGGGCATCGGTCCGAGCGGCATCGTGACACGGCTCGCCGCCCCCGAGGAGACCGCGGCCGCCATCCTCCGGCTCGCCCGGGATCCGGAGCTGCGCCGGGCGATGGCGGCCGCGGGTCAGCGACGAGTCGCCACGTTCTATCGCAAGAACGCCACCATCGCGGCGTACCGGGCGCTCTACCTGGAGGGGTCGTGGCAGGCATCGGCTGGCGTCTCGAGCGCCTGATCGACGCGGGCGTCGCCGGCGCCACCGTGGCCTACGCGACCGGGGCCGCGGTGATGACGCTGCCGTGGGTGCTCACCACGTGCGTGCTGCTGTCGCTTTCGGCGCTCATCGGCTCCGGACGAACGGACCTCGCTCTCGCCGCAGTCCTCGTCAACACGGCGTTCGCGGTCGCGATGCTCGTCGCCGGACCGATCCAGATCGTGATCTCCCGCTACGCCGCGGACCGGTTGTACGAAGGGCGGTCGCGCGCCATTGCGGCGCCGTTCTGCCGCGGGCTCGGGGCAACGTCCGTGATCTGCGCCGTCCTCGCGGCGGTGGCACTCGTCGCGCTGGGTCTGCCCCCGCGCGCCAGCCTCTGGGGGGCGGCGCTCTCGGCCGCCGTCGGCGCCCAGTGGACCGCGTTGGCGGTCGGAAACGGGTTGTGTGCGCCCACCCTCGTGCTCGGTGCGGTGGGAGCCGGCGCGGTGCTGAGCCTGCTCGTGGCTGCCCTGCTCGCCACCGTCGCCGGCCTCGGCGTTCCGGGCTACGCCTTCGGTCTGCTCTCGGGCCAGGTGCTGACACTGGCGATGCTGCTCGTCGGGATCCTTCGTGCGCTGCCCGAGGACTCCGACGAGAACGCGCGCCTCTCGCCTGCGTTCCGCGACTACGCGCTGCTCGCCGGGGCGGGCCTGGCGTTCAATGCGTCCCTATGGGTGGACAAGCTCGCGGCGCGCTTCCTCGTCGGTGGCGAGACCGAGGCCCTGCACGCGACGGCGTCGACGATCGCATGGTTCTCGACCATCCCGTGCCTCGCCTGGGTCTTCGTGGAGCTGGAGACCACGTTCCACCGGCGCTTTCGAGAGTTCTTCTTGGCCCTGGAGGGCGGCGCGACCCTCGCCGAACTGCAGCGTGGCGTCGCGGGACTCGTCGACGAGGCCCGGCGACTGCTGCTCGGCGCCGCCTCCGTCCAGGCCGCCGTGACGCTGTTCCTGGAGCTTGCCGCCGATCCCATGGCCCGCCGGCTCGGGCTGCCGGTGGACGCGATCCTGCCCTACCGCTTCCTCCTCGTCGCCGCCGGGGCGCTGGCGCTCGGGCTGCTGGGGCTGATCCTCCTCTACTACTTCGATCTCCGGCGCGACGCGTTCTTTGCCGCCTCGGGCATCTTCCTCGGCATCGCGGTGCTCACCGCGGCCGCCTCCGTGTCCGGCGTGGCGCCGGGCGCCGGAACCGCGCTCGGCTGCACGCTGGGAGCGGCTCTCACGTGGCGTCGCGTGTTCCGAGGCGTGGCGGGAGTGTTGGAGCACACGCTGCTTGGGCAGCCGTTCGGCGTGGCTTCAGGGCCGCCTCGGGACGGAAGGGGCACCGCGCGCCGGCCGCAGATGCGTGTGGCACGCGGAAGTGGGAATCGGGCTTCGGCCTGAAGCCGCGGTGAAGGGCGCGCCCGCTCCGCGGCCTTTACCTCAAGACCACCACCCTCGTGGCAAGCGAGCGAACATGGCCCGCGCTCGTGACGACCGCCCGGCCGAAGTACACCCCGCTCGTCATTCCTGCGCCCGCAAGGGGCAACGCGTGCCGGCCCGGGGAGAGCAAGCCGTTGGCGAGCACGACGACCCGTCTTCCGGTCACGTCATAGAGCCCAGCCTCGACGAACGAGGTGGCCGGCAGGTCGAGCTCCATCGCCGGCTGGGTCAACGTGCCGGACGAAGCCAGGCGCAGTGGCTGGCCGCCGGGGCCATCCACGGCGAGCGTGCCGCTCGCAAGCTCGTGGGCGCCGATGTTGATGGCGCTTCCCTGGATGCGCCCGCTGCCATCGATGTCCGTGAGGCCCGAGATCGGTTGACCCTGGGCGTCGTTGCCCAGGTCGAGTCCGGTGTTGATGGCCGGCGAGCCCGGCAGGATGTGCAGATCCAGGTACGGAGCGACCAGGAGGGGATTGACGAAGTGCGCCAGCGCGTCGGGGAAATCCCCCGGAGACGAGCCGGCGCCGAAATAGACATTGTTCCCGACCTGGACGCTCGTGTTGTTGCTGCCGCTCACCGAGATGTACGGCTGGCCGGACGCGGCATAGAGAATGTTGTTCTTGATGATGATCCCGTGGCAGTTGTACTGCAGCTGGACCTCGCCGTACGTGGCGCGGCACGTGGTGTTGTTGACGACGATCACGTTGTTCGCGCTGCCCCGGCTCGCGTTGTAGCCACCCATCAGGATGTCGCCCTGGTAGCCCCGCGAGATGAAGTTGTTGCGGACCGTGACGTTGCTCACGGCCTGGCCACCGTGCTCGCAGGCGACCTCGATGCCGATGTCGCAGTTGTCGACCTTGTTCCGCTCGATCACGATATCGCGGCCGCCGTCGACGTAGATGCCGTCGGCGGATCGGTCTCCCCCGTAGGTGGGGTTCGCGGCCGAGCTGATGTTGTACACCACGTTGCCCACGCACGAGCCGTTGCGTGCCTGGTCCTGGCCGGCCGGGCCCGTGCCCTCGAACCCGATGAAGTCGATCCCGATGTTGTCGTTGTCATGGACGGTGTTTCCCGACACGACGAAGCCATCGATGTCGCCGTTGAGCACCAGGGATTCGCTCTGGCCCAGCCGGCAGTTCCGGATCTCGTTCCCTTGGACGGTGATATGGGTCATCGGCGTGGGTCCGGTGCCGTAGAACGCGATGCCGTGGGCATTGCCATTCGGGTTCTCGATATTGTGGACGAGGTTGTTGCGCAGCTCGATGTAGCTCGAGCTGCCTTCCACGTCGATCCCCATGGGCGTGCCGCTGCCCTTGAAGTTCTGCACCGTCATGCCCTGGACGCGAATGTAGTTGCGGTTGTCGATGGTGATGCCCTGTCCCGAGAGTCCGGTGCCGTCCAGGGTCGCCCCGGGTTGACCGAGCAGGGTGATGAAGCCCGCGGCCGAACCGCTGCGGCTGAACGAGACGGCCTCATGGTAGATCCCGGCCCGCACGGTGACCGTGTCGCCTGCCTGGGCGACACCCATTCCCGCCGCGACGGTGGCGTAGTCCCCGCCTGCGAGCGCGATCACGATCTGGCGCGCGGAAGCGGCTTCCGGCAGGAACAGCGCTGCCGTGATCGCTGCCAGCTGAGGCCAGGAGAAACGAACGGCAAGCAATCTCCTCATGCTTTCCCCCTGCATTCGGAACGCTGGCCGGCGAAGCACGGACAGCAATGGAAGGAACGCGGCTGTGCAACGTGTGCTGGCGAGGTGGGAGCGGCGGGGGGGCCAGCAGGGCACGGAGAGTCCCCAACGGCTCCTGCCCGGTCAAGACCTGAGGCGGTCGTCGGGTGTTAAACCGAAGCTGTCAGGGAAGAACCCGATGTGGGCCTCGACGATCCAGTCAGCAACGTGGACCGCGTGGTCATCTCGATCGCCGGTGCGTGCGCAAGCCGTCAACGCGATGCTCTCCCCTGCGATCGCACCCAGGGAGCCACCTACTCCGGCTACGGCATGGAGCGGCTCGCAACTGCATCCGGCTCGTGCCATCGTGAGCTCGTCGATCGTGACGGCCGAAGCGGCCTTGACGAGCTTCGACTGTGGCGGCCGCTCGCAACGAGATTCGGGACAGGGACTCGATGGGCGGTCATGCAAGGTTTCGCCTCCGCGGAGCGCCGAAGTCCCGGCGCGCGAGCTTCTGGTCGGTGCTCGCGCTGGGTTTCCTCATGACGCCGGCCCCCGCGCACCCGGAACCCGTGGGGATCCTCGTTCCTGCGTACCAGTATCCGACGACCGGAACACTCTGGGGCGAATGTGCGCGGGCCGCATCCCGCGTGCCACTCGTGGTCGTCATGAATCTCGCGAACGGCCCCGGTTCTGAGGTCGACCCGAACTATCGGTCGGCAGCAGGTGCGGTGCGGTCGGCCGGCGGGCGCGTGATCGGCTACGTGTACACGGCTGCGTCGGGAATCCCGCGCGACAGCGTCCTGGCGCAGGTGGATTGCTACCGCCAACGGTACGCCCTTGACGGGATCTTCCTCGACGGCATGGCGAGCGACTCGGATCCGGCGCACGTCGCATGGTACGCGGCATTGCGGGACTCGATCCGGGCGCGCGAGCCCGCGTGGCTCGTCGTGGGCGCTGCGGGAACGAACACGGACCCTGGATACCTCGCGGGCGCGGACATCCTCAGCATCTTCGAGTCCGACGGCGCGAGCTACTTCGACTGGGAGCCCGACGCGTGGGTCCGGGACCATCCGGCTTCGCACTTCCTGCATCTCGTGCACACGCTCTCGAGCGCGGACAGCATGCGAGAGGCCGTCGCGCGTGCCCGGTCGCGCGGAGCGGGCTGGGTGTATGTGACCGACGACCGGCTGGCGAACCCATGGGATGAGACCCCGGTCTACTGGGACGCCCTCATCGACGCGGTCGAAGCCGCCAACCTGTCGGTGGAGACAACGGAGGACGGGCGAGCGCGACTACGCGCACGGCCCAATCCCGCACGCGTCGCGATCCGTTTCGAGCTGCCCGAGGATCCGGAGTCTCGGGAGATCGAGATCCTCGATGCGGCCGGTCGCCTGATCGCCCTGATCGGGCCAGGGTCGCTCCCTGAGTGGGACGGGTACGACCGGCAAGGGCGGCCGGTGCCGGCCGGAATCTACTTCGCGCGGGTACGCGGGTCCCGGGCCGAGCCCGTGCGCGTGGCGCTGGTTCGGTGATTCACAGCAGTCCGGCCGCCGGGACGTCGCTGCTGAGGAGATCGACCGCGGCGCGAGTGCTTAGGCCGCCATGGACCCGGGGAAGCGCGGGCCCAGTTCGCGCAGGTAGGCCGCGAGCCTCTGCTCGTACCGCATGGCTTCGGGATTCAGGAGCGGTCCGTAGAGCATCAACTTGTACTCTCGCCCGGATTTCAGCCCGAATCTCACGGTACCCGATGTTCCCCACAGGCCCGGGCTCGGCGGCTCTAGATGCTGGATGTCATCGAGCGGGATGAAGCAGAACAGGCGCAGGGTCAGACGGCTGAACTTGAAGAGCATGATTCGGCGCGAGGTGACGGCGAACAGCAAGGGGAGTCCGTAGGCTCGTGAGTTGTGGCTCCAGTCCGCCGTGGGATTGGGCACGAAGGCCGCGCGCGTGAACCCTTCCAGCGTCTCCCCGGCCTCGAGATGGGAGGTAATGAAGGAGAGCTCGTACGGGGTCTGGAACCTTCCGGGTCGCATCTTGAGGACACACTCAGGAGGAGCCGGCGTCCAGTCGGAAGTCGAGTTGAGCCCGCCTCGGGTCAACCAGCGGGTGCGCATGCGGTCGGCGAGGAACAGCGCTGCGAGCGGCGCAAGCACGCTGCCCATGAATAAGAAGAAGTAGAAGAAGTCCGTGGACATCTTGGCGTGGTTATCGGCTACCCGCGGCCCCCTCTCCATGCCCGGGCGGGCCGCGCTCGAGAACGAGAACGGCGCCCGCGGTTCGCGTGCCGCGGAAAGGCTTCTGGGCGGCGCCAGACGGTTCTGAGACTCTCCCGGACATGATTGAAACCCGTGAGCCTTCCCACGAACCCCGGGGTCCGGCGGCCGGTACCTTGCTGCTGCTGGCGGTCGTGATCCTGGGCGAGGTGGCTGCGGTGCCGCGGGCCCGGGCTGATGACAGGGCCGACTTCCCAGCTCACTGGTGGACGCCGGTGCCGCGCGAGGGAGCCCCGCAATGGGAAATCCTGCCGCAGGAGGCCGGGCCGGGGGAGGTGATCCTCTCCAAGCGAAGCGAACTGGGCCTGCTCTCGAACTTCGCACCAACGCCGTTCACGTTTCGTGGCCGCCGCTATGCGAGCCTCGAGGGATTCTGGCAGATGATGCTCTATCCCGAGGGTGAGAGTGATCCTCGCGCGAAACACCCGGGACTGGAGTGGAAGTACTCGCGAGATCAGGTCGCCGCAATGACGAGCTTCGAAGCCAAGAAGGCCGGTGAACTGGCGGAAGAGAACATGCGCACGATGAACATCGACTGGGTGAGCTTCGAAGGGCGGCACTTCGTCTATCGGTCGCCCAAGCCGGGAGAACACTACCGACTCATCGTCGCCGCGACGCGCGAGAAGGTGAAGCAGAACCCCGAGGTGCAGCGGGTGCTGCTGTCGACGGGGAATCTGGTGCTGAGACCGGACCACCACCAGGAACCCGACGCGCCATCCGAGTGGCGCTACTTCGAGATCCTCACGCGGATCCGCGCCGACCTGAGGAAACAGAGATGAGGAACTGAAGGGCCGCTTGCGCGTAACGAAGGAGTCAGGTCTCTACCGGATCGGACCCCCTGGTCGCGCTGGCCTACCGGAAGTCCACTCATTCCCGGCGCTTCCCGCTGCCGAGAAACGTGTTCCAGATCGTCTTTTCGAGGCTGGCCATCGCAGCCTCGAGGTCTGCGCGATCTTTGATCGTTTCGGAATTCGTGCCGTCTTCCGCGGCGAGTATCTCCGCGCAGCGCTCCTTGATGGGCAGGTCCTCGTCGCGATTTCCCAAACGGTCCAGCAGGGCTCTCACTTGCCGGATCTGCTCTCGGGCGCCCGCGATCTGTTCCAAGGCTCGCTCGACCGTTACGGCACCGCGCTCAGCGTTCTGTAGCAGATGGCACTGGAACACGCGACAGCATTTCGGACGATGGGCGTAAATGCCGCATCGTGTTCCACGCAGAGCCGCGCAGGGCTGCGACAGCAGGCCCGTGTTCCTGTCCTCGCGCTCGACGTCCACCCCCATGATCTCGAGCCGAGCGACCTCGGCCTGACCCACCAGCTCGACGTCGGCGAACAGCGTGCCGTCGCAGCACAGCGCGCAATGTGTGCACAGGGCATCCGTGAGCAACGGTTTCATGGGTGGATAGTGGTCGATTGGATCGCGCCGCGAAAGTGAAGCATTTGCAGGCGGATCGTCGAAAGTCCGACCGCGAACGTCGCTGCCAAGCGCTCGGGGACCTACGGCTTTCGAGATCCTGGCGAGGTTCCGCGCCGAAGTCAGTGCCGGACCATGAATCGGCCGCGGCTCGTGCCGTCCGGTCCCTGGATCCGGTAGAAGTAGAGTCCGGATGGCAGCTGCGTCGCATTCCAGGAGGCCGAGCCCAGCGGCACGTCGTACACCCCGGCCTTCGCGTGGGCGTCGTTGAGCGGCGTCCCGACCAGGCGGCCGGTCAGGTCGAAGAGGTCCACGCGCACGGCTCCCTCCCTGGCGAGCGAGAAGCGCAGATAGCCGGTATCGCGCATCGGGTTGGGCACCACTCGAGGCGTCAGTCGTTCGGCCACACCGCCCGGTACCCCCGTGTTGCCTGGGGTCACGGTGATCACGGTCGTGTCCGAGGCAGCCAGCGAGTTGTGGGCGGTGAAGATGACGACGTGGGTTCCGACGCTGCTCGCGCCGGGGACCCAGGTGAGCGCGCCGCTGGTGTTGCCGGGGCCGGGGGTGAACACGGCACCGGACGGCAGGCCGGTCGCGGTCAGGGTGTCCGCGGGCACGCGTGTGGCGGTGAGCGAGGCGATGGCATCGCCGTCGGAGTCGAGCGCGGTGATCTGCACCTTGATCGAGTCGCCCGCAGCCACGGAGATGGTGGCCGGCGCCGTGACCACTGGAGCACGATCGGTGTTGGTCACGGTGATCTGGGTCGTGCTGGAGCCGGAGAGCGCGTTCCTGGCGGTGAACGTGACGGTATAAGTCCCGGCCTGCGTGAAGCTGGGGGTCCACGTCAGCTTGCCGCTCGCACTCCCGGGACCAGAGGTCATCCCGGCCCCGGACGGCGCGTTGGTCACGCTGAGCGAGGTGATGTGGTCGCCATCGGGATCGGTCACGGTGAAGTTCACGGTGAGGAGCTGGCCCTCGGCCACGGTGGCGGTGGCGGGCGCGGTGACGACCGGGGGACGGTCCGTGTTGGTGACGGTGACGACGGTCGTACTGGAGCCGTTGAGCACGTTGCCGGCGGTGAACGTGACGCTGTAGCTCCCGGCCTGCGTGAAGCCGGGCGTCCAGCTCAGCGTGCCGGTCGTGTTCCCGGGGCCGGGGGTGAACGTGGCCCCGGCGGGCACGCCGGTCGCGGTGAGCGAGGTGATGGCATTGCCATCCGGATCGGCGGCGGTGACGTTGACGGTGAGGACGCCATTCTCGGCCACGCTGACCGTGGCAGGCGCGGTGACCACCGGTGCAACGTCCGTGTTGGTGACGGTGATGGCGGTGGTACTGGAGGCGGAGAGCGCGTTGCTGGCGGTGAACGTGATGCTGTAGCTCCCGGCCTGCGTGAAGCCTGGCGTCCAGCTCAACGTGCCGCTCGCGTTGCCCGCCCCGGGGGTGAACGTGGCGCCGGCGGGCGCGCCGCTCGCCGTGAGAAACGTGATGGCATCGCCATCGGGGTCGGCGACCGTGACGTTGACGGTGAGGACGCCATTCTCGGCCACGGTGGCGGTGGCGGGCGCGGTGACGACCGGGGGACGGTCCGTGTTGGTGACGGTGATGGCGGTGGTACTGGAGGCGGAGAGCGCGTTGCTGGCGGTGAACGTGACGCTGTAGCTCCCCGCTTGCGTGAAGCCAGGTGTCCAGCTCAGCGTGCCGCTCGTGTTGCCCGGGCCGGGGGTGAACG
>Ga0068859_100008546_pt1 | contig 10357 bp, 13 predicted proteins | sample KBSSwiS22_FD_66585 | JGI IMG/M metagenome (GOLD analysis project Ga0068859, IMG submission 66585) | Switchgrass rhizosphere microbial communities from Kellogg Biological Station, Michigan, USA - KBS Switchgrass S2-2 | ecosystem: Host-associated > Plants > Roots > Rhizosphere > Soil ... | reverse complement strand
GTCCGGCCGCCTGCACCTGGAGCGCGGAGCGGCCGGTGCTCACTGCCGCGCGACGTCCCCGGTCGAGCCGACGCCGGTACCCGTCGCGACGCGCCGCTCGTAGCGCTTGAGGTACTCGAGTACTCCGTCGGCGACGGCGGCGGACAGCTCTTCCATGCGGGCCGGATTCGTCATGTAGGACGCTTCGCTGGCATTCGTGCCGAAGCCGATCTCGACGAGCACCGCCGGCATGAACGCCGTCACCAGGACGCGGAAGCCGGCCTGCTTCACACCGCGGCTCGGGCCGGGATGGATTCGGCCGATGCGACGCTGGATCAGCTCCGCGAGCTCGTTCGACTCGCGCAGGTGCTCGTTCTGCGCCATGTCGTTGAGGATGAAGCTGAGCGGATCGCCGGCACGCGCGGCGGCGCGCGTCTCGAACTTCACCACTTCGTTCTCCATCCGCTCGACGCGCCGGTCATCCTCGGTCTTCGCCTCGGCCAGGAAGTAGGTCTCGAAGCCGCGCGCCGCCGCGGGATCCCTCCAGCCCGGATTCGCCGCGTTGACGTGGATGCTCACGAAGAGATCCGCGTGCGCGTCGTTGGCGATGCGTCCGCGATCGGAAAGCGCGATCAACGTGTCGGTAGTCCGCGTGTACTTCACGTCGATGCCGCGCTGACCGAGTGCTGCCCCCACGCGCTTGGCCACGGCGAGCGTAATGTTCTTCTCGGCGACGCGCGGACCGCCGACGATGGGGCCGCGCATCCCTGCATCGGGTCCGCCGTGCCCCGCGTCGACGACGACCAGTCGCCGTGACCGAAGCGGGCCGCTCGGCGTCGCCGAAGTCGCGATGGCAAAACCGCGCGACGTGGGTTCGGCCGACGCGCCGCCGCTCACGTCGTCGCGTGGCTGGGCGGACGCGACGCGTCCCGACTGCGACACGGCGCGATCCTCGTAGCGCGTCGTGGACGAGAATGCGCGGAGCTCGAACTTGTCGACGTCCCACGCGAGGTTGCCGGAGATGCGCGGCACCAGCTCGACGACCAGCTGGAGCGGGACGTAGAGCGCACCCTTTCGCACCTCGGGCGCACGCGCGAGCTGGAACGCGGCCTCGCCGACGCGCGCGAATCGGAGCCCTTCCTCGACCTCGATGGACGAGCCTCCGACGATGAGCAGCCAGCGGTCTCCCGTCAGGTGAGAGACGGTGATCGGAACGACGGGGCGCAGCTGGTCCGGCCGAACGAGCGGCCCGGACGCCGTCGCGACGATCGGCACCGAGACTTTGCGGCTCGCGTCCTTGACGACCAGCGCGGCGGGCGAGCGTGATGCGGCCGCGAGCTGGAACGCGGCGAGGAGCGCGACGATCATCGGATGCGCACCGCGCGCGCGATCTCCCGATCCGCATCGCGCTGCTTCTCGGCGTCGCGCTTGTCGTGGAGCTTTTTGCCTTTGCCGAGTGCCATCGCCACCTTCGCGACGCCGCGTTTGAAGTAGAGCTCGAGCGGAACCAGGGTGAGGCCCTGGCGCTCGACCGCACCTATCAGACGCCGGATCTCCCGCTTGTGCAACAGCAGCTTTCGCGTGCGCGTCGGCTCGTGATTGTTGTAGCTCGCGCGCTCGTACGGACTGATGTGGAGGTTGAGCAGGAAGAGCTCGCCGTTCCGCACGATCCCGTACGCGTCGGACAGGTTGGCCTTGCCGTCACGGAGCGATTTGACCTCGCTCCCGGTGAGCACGAGGCCTGCCTCGTACGTATCCAGAATCGCGTAGTCGTGCCGGGCGCGCCGGTTCTTCGCGATCGATACGTGCTCCGGATTTTCGTCGGGCTTGGCCATGGGCGGGAGACGGGCGCTCGCGCGTGGCGCACGCGCGTTCGCAACATAGACCGCGCACGCCGAGCAAGCAACGCAACGCGTTGACTTGCTTCGTGATGCCGAATAAATTCGCTATTCTGTTCCCGGCGCTTTGGCGCCGCTCGCTCGGGTGGTGGAACTGGTAGACACGCAGGTCTCAGAAGCCTGTGCCTTCACCGGCGTGGGGGTTCAAGTCCCCCCTCGAGCACTCGGACGCTCCTCGCTTCGGCGTGGAGCGTTTCTCGTTTCCGGTCCTGCCGGCGACAATCAGCGCGCCAGGCGCGACGGCGAGACGTCCTCGGGAAGCTCGACCGCGCCGAAGCTGCCGCGCAGCGCATCGTTGGCCATGGCGATCGTCTCGGCGACGATCTCGGCGCCGCGCTGGACGACCGGATCGTCGCCGCGGATCGGACCTCCGGCGAACGCGAGCATGTTCTGCGCGAGCCGGAGCGCCGGTGTTCCGTGGCCGCGCGACGTGAACGCGTCGCGGTACGCGCCCAGTCGTGCGTTGAACTGCCGCTCCGCGAGCTCGCGCAGCGAGGAATCCACGTTCGGATCCTTGTGCATGCGATGGAGCAGCGCGCGGAGGACTTCGGAGGTCGTGCGGTCGTCGAGCGCGTCGCGCTGCGACACGAGGATGCCGACGGAGCGACGGAGGTAGCGCAGCTCCCAGCGCGCGTGGTCCACGTCCCCCCGCGTCGCGACGGAGGCGAGCCACTCGACCTCGCTCGGCGCGGGCTCGGCCATCAGCACCGAGGCGAACTCCGCGCTCTTCCGCAGTAAAGCCCGGTCGTCGCGGAAGGAGCGGAACAGGCGCACCGGCGCCTCTCGGTCAGCCTTGCAGCACCGGGAGCGCGAGCCGGCCGCCGGCGCTCACCGGCTCCGACAGTCCGACGCGCTCGCGGACCTGGCTCTCCTGCAGCAGCAGGTCGCTCAGCCGCACTCCCTGCAGCACGTCGTCGATGCGACGCTGAAGGAGGACCCAGACCGGGCGGATGCTGCAGTCGTGCGACGAGGAGCACCGCGCCTCCTCGACCGGGTGCGAGGTGCAGTGCACCTCGAAGGTCGAGTGCTCGGCGGCCGAGATCACGTCGTGAACGCTGATCTCGTCGGGGAGGCGGGCCAGGGTGTAGCCACCGTGCGCGCCACGCGTGCTGCGGACGATGCCGGCGCGGCGGAGCTTGAGCATGATCTGCTCGACATAGTCGCCCGGCAGGCGCTCCTGCGCCGCGATCTCACGCCCGGTCACCGGCCCCTCGTCGACACGACGGGCCAGATGGAGCGCACAGATGAGGCCGTATTCGGCTTGAGTGGTGATCCGCACCCGTCAAATCTAGTCCGGGCCCGTCGGCCGGGATAGGCTCAACCGCCCGCCACCATGCCGTGCGCGCCGCCGGGCACGCCGATCTCCGTCATCTTCCGGAGGTCGAGAACCTCGTCGATCTGATCCTCCGGCAGCACCTTCTCGCGCTTCACCAGATCGCGTACGAGCACCCCCTCCTTCACGGACTGCTTGCTCAACTCGGCCGCCTTCGCGTAGCCGATGTGCGGCATCAGCGCCGTCGCAAGGGCCGCCGACCGCTCGACCCAGTAGGCGCACATGTCTTCGTTCGCCTCGATCCCGAGGATGCAGCGCTCGGTGAACGTGCGCGCCGTGTTGGTGAGGAGCCGCATGGAGAGCAGGATGTTGAACGCGATGACCGGCATCATCACGTTGAGCTCGAGCTGGCCGTGCTCCGCGGCGATGGCGACCGTCGTGTCGAGTCCCATCACCTGGAAGCAGACCTGGTTCACCATCTCGGGGATCGACGGATTGATCTTCCCCGGCATGATCGAGGATCCCGGCTGCACCGCGGGCAGCTTGATCTCGTCGATGCCGGTGCGCGGTCCCATGACCATCAGGCGCAGGTCGCTCGCGATCTTGCTCAGGTCGATCGCGAGCACGCGGAGCGCCGCGCTGAAGCCGGCGGGGTCGCCCATGCTCTGCATGAGCTGGATGCGATCCTCCCCGATCCGCAGATCGAGTCCAGAGATGGCGCGCAGGTGCTTGTTCATCAGCGCGGGATACTCCTTCTCCACGGTGACGCCCGTGCCGACGGCGCTGCCACCGATACCGAGATCGCGGAGGTAGTCGGCCGCGTCGCGGACTCGACGGATCCCGCGGTCGATGGAGCCGGCGTATGCGGTGAACTCCTGACCGAGGCGGATCGGCATCGCATCCTGAAGATGCGTGCGGCCAGCCTTGACGATGTGGTCGAATTCCCTGCCCTTCGCGGCGAGCGCATCGCGCAGCGCCTCGAAGGCGCTCGTGAGCCCATCGAGCTGCGACAGACACGAGAGCCTGATGTTCGTCGGAATCGTGTCGTTCGTGCTCTGCGCCATGTTGACGTGGTCGTTCGGATGCACGGGCGAATACGTCCCGCGCTTCCCGCCGAGCAACTCGTTCGCCCGATTCGCCAGCACCTCGTTGACGTTCATGTTGTGCGACGTGCCCGCACCCGCCTGCCAGGGATCGACGACGAACTGGTCGGCGTGCTTGCCAGCGAGGACTTCGTCGGCCGCCTGGACGATCGCGTCGGCGAGCTTCGGATCGAGCCGACCGGTCTCCTTGTGCGTGAGCGCCGCGGCCTTCTTGATCCACACCTGCGCGGTGACGAACGGCCCGAGAGGCACGAACCCGCTGATCATGAAGTTCTCCCGCGCGCGCACGGTCTGCACGCCGTACAGCGCGTCGGCAGGAACCTGCTTGGGGCCGAGAGGGTCTTTTTCGGTGCGGAAGGCGTCAGCCATCGTCAGTGCTCGAGAGGATAGTTGGAGATCTCGTGCGTCGGTGCCGCGACCGGCATCATCCGAAGTGTAAGCACGAGCGCGGCGCCGCCGGCGATCGCCGCCACGCCCAGCAACAGCACGCTCGCGCCGTGCAGCCGGCCAAAAGAAGCCCGGCGAGGATCACCGGCCGCCAGCTCGTCGATCGGCCGGCCTGCGTCACGGCGCACCCGCTCGATCCGGGGCGCCACGAGCAACTGCGCCGCCAAGCACGTCGCCGCCATGGCGACGCCGGCGACCACGCGCGCGAGTGATGGCGACGTCGCCCGGCCCACGAGCGCCACGGCGATGCCGACGGCGGCACCGGTGTAGAAGAGCACGGGCAGGACCCGCCCGACGAGCGCGCCCGCCAGGGTACGGGTGGGCAGCACCGCGAACGCTGCGGGTGCGACCACGGCGGCGACGAGCAGAGCCGCGCCGAGCCACGCCGACAGCGCGACCACCGGGATCGCGCTCGACGTCACGGCGCGATCGCCGATCATCGCCGGATGAGGCGCGCCGCGCCCAGCAGAAATGGGTTCGTTCGCTTCTCGCGCCCGATGCTCGTGGACGGACCGTGTCCTGGGTAGACGACGACGTCGTCGGCGAGCGCACCGGTGTACCGCGCCAGGGAGGCGTTCATGTCCGACGGATCGCCGAGCGGGAGGTCGGTGCGCCCGATCGAGCCGGCGAAGAGCAGGTCGCCGCCGAACGAGACGCCGTGACCCGTGAACGCCACGAGGCCGGGCGCGTGCCCTGGCACGTGCATCACCTCGAAGCGCAGCGTGCCACAGGAGAGCTCCTGGCCGTCGGCGAGCTCCGCGTCGGGGCCTTCGGGCTGCTCGAAGTCGATTCCGTACATCTCGGCCGCGCGGGCCGACAACCGGGTGTAGTACGGAAGATCGAGCGGATGGAGGTGAACCGGGACGTCGTACCGACGCTTCACCGCGGCGATGGCGCCGATGTGATCGATGTGGGCGTGCGTGAGCCAGATCGCATCCAGCGTGACGCCCGCAGCAGCCACCATCTCGATGATGCGCGCGCCCTCGTCGCCGGGATCGATCAACACGGCGCGATTCGTCTCGTCGTCGGCGAGGAGATAGCAGTTCTCCTCGAACACACCCACGGTTCGATGATCGATCTTCACACGGCGTATCCGCCGCTGCCGACCGGGTCGACGGCATCACCCGCGACGCGAGCCTTGAGATACTTCTCCACGGCGATCGCCGCCGTGGTGGCATCGCCGACGGCCGTGGTCACCTGACGCGTGAGCTGCGAGCGCAGATCACCGGCGGCGAACAGGCCTGGTATCGAGGTCTGCATCATGTTGTCGGTCACGATGTAGCCCATCGGATCGTGATCGAAGTGTCCGTCGATGATGCCGGTGTTCGGACGGAAGCCGATGAAGACGAAGCAGCCGTTCACGTCGAGCGTGCCGAGTGCGCCCGTCTCCACGTTTCGCGTCCGCAGTGCCTTCATCAGGCCCTGCTCGTCGCCGACGACTTCCTCGGCGACCGTGTTCCACACGACTTCGATCTTCGGGTTCTCGAACAGACGCTCCTGGAGGATCCTCGACGCCCGGAAGCTGTCGCGCCGGTGGACGACGTACACTTTTTCGGCGTAGCGCGTGAGGAAGTCGGCTTCCTCGACCGCCGCGTCCCCGCCGCCGACGACGGCAATGCGCTGACCGCGGAAGAAGGCGCCGTCGCAAATGGCACAGTAGGAGACGCCCTTGCCAGCGTACTCCACCTCGCCGGGAATGCCGAGCTTGATCGGCGTGCCGCCCGCCGTGACGATCACCGCGGGCGACGTGTAGACGTCGCCGTTATCGGTGATGGTCTCGAAGGTGCCGTCGCTCGTGCGGCGGACGGTGGTCACGTTCGCCGTCACGAACTCGGCGCCGAACAGCCGCGCGTGCTCCTCGAACTTCTGGGCGAGCTCCCAACCGAGGATCGATTTCTCACCGATCCAGTCGTCGAGCTTCTCCGTGTTCAACAGCTCGCCGCCCGGCATGCCGCGCTCGAGCACGACGGTGCGCAGCATGGAGCGCCCCGTATAGAGGGCCGCGCACATCCCGGCCGGACCCGCGCCGACGATCACGACTTCGTACTCGAGCGTTGTCGCCAAGAGCTCCTCTTTCGATCGGGCACGCCGGACGGCGCGCGATTGCCACAAATCTCACCAACAGAAGTCCGCGATGGAACCAGGACGTTCCCGTCAGGGCGATCCGATGGTGATGCAGCGGAGCGCGCCGTGACAGTGCGAGACGGTGCCGACCAGGAATGCAGCCTCGCCCGCCGCGCCGCGAGCGGCGATCGTCGCATCGGCCTGGATGACGTCGCGCACGTCGATCATGCCCACGCCGTATGCGCGGTGCGTGCAGTGGAACAGGAGCGGAAAAGCGGCCGAAGCAGGTCGCTCTCCAGCGGGCGAGGGGTGAGTGAGCGCCACCGGCAGCGACCAGCTTCGAGGTCCGCGCGTCTCGGGGCAGCGTGCCGGCTCGATGCAGTTGATCGGGCAGATCCACTCCGCGAAGCTCACGTACCGGGTACCGTCGTCGCCGGAGCGCTGCCACGGGATCGACGGGAGTTCGGCGATCGGGGCGATCTGCACCGTGCGCTCCGGCCACCGCTCACGCGCGCGCGCGAGGAGCCAGTCGGCCATCAGATGCGGCATGAGTGGCGACGGGACGATCGCGTCGGCGAGGTGCTGGTCGCCGTCCGCGACGGTCGGCAGATACCGGCCGAAGAACTCGTCCCAACCGGCAACGATCAGTCCGAGACGAGGCGGGCGGTCGTCGGCGTCGAGCACCGACACGGCGCAGGCCGGATCCCGATCGACGACCACCAGCTCCTCCCATGTGATCGCTCCGGCGCGCTCGGCACGGTGAAGCTGGCGTACGTAGTAGCCGCCGTAGCCGCCGCCGCCGACGACGACGATCCGGCCGTACCGTTGCTGCGGACGACGAGGGTCTCGCGCCGCGTCAGCAGCGGATGTGACGCCCACCGTCGACACGTATCACCTCGCCCGTGACGTACTGCGCCTCGAGCAGAAAGACGACGACCTGAGCGACGTCCTCGGGAGAGCCGAGCCTGCGCAGCGGCGTCGTCGAGCGGAGGTGCTCGGCTGCCTCCTCGCTCCATCCTTCCGGAAGGAGCACCACACCCGGCGCCACGGCGTTGACACGCACGCCGGGGGCGAGGGCGCGCGCCATCGCGTGCGTCATCTGCACGACGGCCGCCTTCGTCATCCCGTGCGGAACGTAGGCGGGCCAGCTCTCGAAGGCGGCCAGATCGGCGATGTTGACGATCGCTCCCTGCGACGCCGCCAGCGCCGGCGCGGCGCGCTGCGACAGGAAGTAGGGCGCGCGCACGTTGAGGGCGAACATCGTGTCCCAGTCCGGTGCCGTCGTCTCGCCCACCGGCGTCCGGAGCATGATCGCCGCCGAGTTGACGAGCGCGGACAGCGCGCCACGCCACGCGATGGCGCGGTCGACGAGCTCGTTGGCGGCCTCCACCTGCGTCAGATCGGCCTGCTCGACGATCGCCTTGCCGCCGGCATCGGTGATGAGGCGCGCCGTCTCGTCGGCACCGGTGCGCGAACCGTTGAAATGGACGACGACGTGCATGCCGCGCGCGCCCAGCGCCAGCGCGATGGCGCGCCCGACGCGGCGGCCCGCGCCGGTGACGAGCGCGACGCGACCGGTGAGGTTGTCGCCGGCGTCAGGCGGCGGGGGCACGACCGAGCGCCTCGACTCGCTCGTCCTGGCGGCGCAGCCAGTCGATCGGCACGTGCATCATGCCGATCGTGCGTGGGCCGTCGGCCGCACCGTGCCAGTCGGAGCCGCCGCTCGCGATCAGCCCGAGCTGGTCGACGCACGCACGCAGCCGGGCGACGTCCTGCGGCGAATGCGACGGATGCTTCACCTCGACGCCGTCGAGCCCGAGCGCGGCCAGCGCCTCGATACGCTCGCGCGTTCCGCCGCCGCCGGGGTGCGCGAGGACCGCGAGCCCCCCGGCGGCGTGCACCATCGCGATCGCCTCGCGCATACCCAGCTGATCCTTCGCGACGAACGCCGGTCGCCCCGCGCCCAGATAGCGGTCGAACGCATCGCGCACGTCGATCGCCCATCCGTCGGCCACGAGCGCGCGCGCGACGTGTGGACGACCGATCGCGCCCGAGCCGGCCTGCAGGAGCACGTCGTCGAGCGTCACCTGCACGCCCTGCGACTGCAGCAGCTCGACGATGCGCGCCGCGCGGCGGCCGCGCATCTCACGCAGCTGGGCGAGCTCGTTCTCCAGCACCGTCGTATCGCGAAGGTGAAGACCGAGCAGGTGCGTCTCCGTCTGTCCCTCGACGGCACTGAGCTCCACGCCGTTCACGATGCGAACCCCGAGCTCGGCGCCGACGCCGCGTGCCTCCGCGAGGCCGGCGACCGTGTCGTGATCGGTCAGCGCGATCGCGACGAGCGATGCACGCTTGGCGGCGCGCACGACTTCGGCGGGCGAGCGGGACCCGTCCGACGCCGTCGAGTGCATGTGCAGATCGACGAACGTGGTGGTGCCCGCGGGCTCGGTCACGAGGTGTAGCCCGCCTCGGGCGAGGTGTCGCTGGGCTGCGAGAGCTCGAACAGTCGTGCGAGGTCCGCGTCGCTCATCTCGACGAGCGACTGCTCGCGCCACCGCGTGCCGTGCGGCGAGTAGCGGGTGACGCGGATCTCGCGATCGGGGCCACTGCCCGAGATGAACAGCAGCGCGAACTCGTCGCGGTCGTACTGCGTGACGCGGCCGGACGGCATGACGCTCCAGCTCCGTCCCGCGAGGTTGATCGAGCGTGTCGGCATCGCTTACGGAAGCTCCACTTCGTGGTAGATGCGCGCCGGGTCGAGCATGCGCTCGGGCGCGGAGGCGTGAGCGCGCGCCAGCGTCGCGGCGTCGGGCGCCTCGCAGAATTCGAGAAAGGCACCCGGCAGTCCCGCCTCCTCGAACACCCAGTAGCGGCAGTTCGCCTGCGCGTAGTGCTCGCGATTCCGCCTCAGCTTTTCGGCGAACTTCTTTCGCTCGGGCGGCGTGACGAGCGTGCGTTGCACGGTGAGGGCACGGGGCATCGGTCAGCGGGCGGCGTCGGGGACGCTCTCCAGTCCTTTCTTCAGTGACGCGAGGAACTTGTCCGCATCGGCGCCGTCGACGATGCGGTGGTCGAACGAAAGCGAGAAATAGGCGCAGGTCCGGATCGCGATCGTGTCCTCGCCATCCGGGCCGGTGACGACCTTGGCGCGCTTCTCGATCGCGCCGAGGCCGAGGATCGCCGACGTGCCGAGTGGGATGATCGGTGTGCCCGCGAGGGACCCGAAGACGCCCGGGTTCGTGATCGTGAACGTGGCGCCCTGCACTTCCTCCGGCTTGAGGCGCTTCGTGCGCGCACGCTCCGCGAGGTCGTTGAGCGACTTGGTGAGGCCGCTCAGCGACAGGTCGTTGGCGTCCCTGATGACGGGGACGATGAGGCCCCAGTCGAGCGCGACGGCGATGCCGATGTTGAGCTGCCTGCGGTAGATGATCGAGTTGCCCGACACGGCGGCGTTCAGCACCGGGAACTGCTTGAGGCTCTCGACGACCGCGCTGATGATATACGGCAGGTACGTGAGCTTCTGCCCCGTCTCGGCCTCGAACTGCGCGCGCGCCTTCTGCCGGAGGCGATTGACGCGCGTGAGGTCGATCTCG
>Ga0068859_100008544_pt1 | contig 10359 bp, 10 predicted proteins | sample KBSSwiS22_FD_66585 | JGI IMG/M metagenome (GOLD analysis project Ga0068859, IMG submission 66585) | Switchgrass rhizosphere microbial communities from Kellogg Biological Station, Michigan, USA - KBS Switchgrass S2-2 | ecosystem: Host-associated > Plants > Roots > Rhizosphere > Soil ... | reverse complement strand
GTGACGTCGCGCTCCTGCCCCGTGCGGTGGTCGTAGCGCGTGATCTGCCCGCCGTAGCAGCCCGCGTACACCACCTGGGGATCGGCGGGGCTGGGCGCGATGTAGCCGCTCTCGCACCCGCCCACCGGGTACCACTGGGTGCGGTCGAGGCCGCCTTCGTTGCTGGCGGTGGCCAGGGCCACCGTCGTGTTGTCCTGCTGCGCGCCGTAGACCCAATACGGGAAGCGCGTGTCCGTGACGACGTGGTACAGCTGCGCCGTCGGCTGGTTGTCCTGACGCGACCAGCTGCGTCCGCCGTCGAAGCTGACGTTGGCCCCGCCGTCGTTGCTCTCGATCATGCGCAGCGGGTCGTCGGGCGAGACCCAGAGGTCGTGGTTGTCGCCGTGGGGCACGCGGATCGGGTTGAACGTGCGCCCTCCGTCCTGCGACCGGTAGAAGCCGGTGTTGAGGACGTACATGGAGTCCGCGTTCTTCGGGTCCGCGAAGATGTGCGTGTAGTACCAGGCGCGCTGGCGCAGCCGCCGTTCGTTGTTCGTGCGCTTCCAGGTGGAGCCCGCGTCTTCGCTGCGGTAGACGCCGCCGTCCTCCGCCTCGATGAGGGCCCACACCCGGCTCGGGTTCGCGGGGGAGACGGTGACGCCCACGCGGCCCCACGGCCCCTTGGGCAGGCCTTCGCCCGCCATTTTCTTCCAGGTGTCGCCGCCGTCCGTCGTCTTGTAGAGGCCGCTGCCCGGCCCGCCGCTCTCCAGGCTCCAGGGCGTGCGCACCACCTGCCAGAAGGCGGCGTAGAGGACGCGCGGGTTGGTGGGATCCATGTCGATGTCGATCGCGCCCGTGCTGTCGTCGACGTAGAGGACCTTGCGCCACGTGCGCCCGCCGTCCCGGGAGCGGAACACGCCGCGCTCCGTGTTCTTGCCGAAAGCATGTCCGAGGGCGGCCACGTAGACGGTGTCCGCGTCCTTCGGGTGCACGCGGATGCGGCCGATCTGCCGCGTGTCGCGCAGGCCGATGTTCGTCCACGTCTTGCCCCCGTCCGTCGAGCGGTACACGCCGTCCCCGTGGGACACGTTGCCGCGGATGCAGCCCTCGCCCATCCCCGCGTAGACGACGTTCGTGTCCGCCTCCGCCACCGCGACCGCGCCCACGGAGCCGGTGCCGAGCTGGCCGTCGGAGACGTTGCTCCAGCGGATCCCGCCGTCCGTCGTCTTCCAGATGCCGCCGCCGGTGCCGCCGAAGTAGTAGACGTACGGCTGATCGCGCAGGCCGGCCACCGCGACGGACCGGCCGCCCCGGTAGGGACCGATCGAGCGCCAGCGCAGGCCGCGCAGCAGGTCGTCCGGGATCGCGCCGGGCGCGCTCGCCGCCGGTGTCGTCGCCGGCAGCGCGGCCGACCGCGCGCCGGCAGTGGCGGCGGACACGGCGGCAAGGACGAGCGCGAAGCGGCGAGCAAAGCGAACACGCGACATGGCACCTCCAGGGCGGGTTTTCGGATCTTAACGTGCGGCGGCGGACCCGCGCCAAGCGCCGTTGACGGCGCGCGGCGCCCGCGCGTAGTCTCGCGTCATCGGCGGCCCACCATGAGCGACGCGGACGACATCCAGCGGTTCTACCGGGCCGGTCTCGAGGCGGGGCGCCTGCTCGAGGGGTCGGGTGTCATCGAGCTCGCGCGCACGCAGGACATCCTCGAGAGGCGCCTGCCTCCGCCGCCCGCGCGCGTCCTCGACGTCGGCGGAGGCACCGGCGTCTACGCGCGCTGGCTCGCCGGGCGCGGCTACGAGGTGCACCTCTTCGACCTGTCCTCGCGGCACGTCGAAGAAGCGCGCGCCCATCCCGGTCCGCCGCTCGCCCGCGCCGAGGTGGGCGACGCACGGCGTCTCGCCGATCCCGACGGCTCCGCGGACGTGGTGCTGCTCCTCGGCCCGCTCTATCACCTCGTGGACCGCGACGACCGCGTGCGCGCCCTGGCCGAGGCGCGCCGCGTCGTGCGGCCGGGCGGGATGGTGGTAGCGGCGGCGATCGGACGCCATGCGTCGCTGCTGGCCGGGCTCTTCCACGGGCTCGTCGACGATCCCGCGTTCCTTCCCATCCTCGAGCGCGACCTGCGCGAGGGACAACATCGGAATCCGACGTCGAACCTCATGTACTTCACGACCGCGTATTTCCATCTCCCGGCCGAGCTCGGCGACGAGGCGCGCGAGGCCGGTCTGGCCGTCGAGGCCGTGCTCGCGGTGGAAGGGCCGGCCTGGATGATGCCGGATCTGGAAGCGCGCTGGGGAGACGAGGCCCGCCGCCGGCAGCTCCGCGATCTCCTCCGGCGCATCGAAGCCGATCCGGCGGTGCTGGGCATGAGCGCGCACCTCTTGCTGGTCGCGCGTCGAAGCTGACCGATCTCAGAACCGGCAGACGATCCGCTCACGCCGAACGGCGGACGTGAGCGCAGCCGACCGATCGTTGTCGGGGAAACGGGTGCCGCTGCGGCGGTCGTACATGAGATCGAGGACGAGCTTCTCGGTCGGCGAGAAGTCACCGGTGGCGGCGAAGTAGGCGTAATGGGTACCGACGCCGGCGAGGACGGACATCAGGCCGGGGGTGGAGCTGTGGCCAAGGCCAAGCATGTGTCCCAGCTCGTGGGCCACGATGTTCACCGCGATTCGCCGTGACCGTGGGCTGGTCAGGAACTCGTCGACCACGAACACGACCCGTCCGCCCGTGATGTAGCCCTGGGCGTCGAGCCGGCGCTCCGTGAAGGCCGCGACGTTGGGCCGGTTCTCCGGGTCGGGGCCCGTGGTGATGTCCACGCGCGCCCCCGTGCCGGTGCCCGTCTCCGTCGGCGTGAAGACCACACGGGCGTGGGAAGCGCCGCCGGCCAGGCTCGCGGCTTCCTGGACGACGGCACGAATCCCGGCGTCGCCGGCATACCGCGCATCGAGCACGACGTCGAAGCTTCCGATCGCGGGAGCCACGCGACGCAGCGGCTGGGTGGCCAGGGCGTCGGCGGGGCAGCAGAAGGCTCCAGCGGTGTAGACGAGCTCGGCGGTCGCTTGCTCGTCGAGGCCCGTGGCGCTCGTCCGGGGCCAGAGCGAGAGGCGGGTGGATTCCGACGTGCGTATGGAGGTCTGCCGATCCAGGAACCCGGAGGCCACGACGTCGACCAGGGACCCGCGCGGAACGGCTTCACCCAGCCGTACCCCGCCACTCCCATCGGTCGTGTAGCTGCGGCCGGCCACGACGACCGTCGCGCCAACGACGGGGCCCTTCGTTTCGCCCGAGACGACGGTGAGAAGGGTTCCCGCGACGATGTCGTCCTGGGTGACGGCCGGCGCCGGAGTCACGACGCGGTCCCCGCTGCAGGCCGGAAGAAGAGCGAGGAGGGCGCCGGCGAGAGGAGCCAGGAGCGGAGGGGTGCGGCGAAACGACTGCATGTTGGACGAACGCTACCTCAACTATTCCATCAGCAGGGTCTTGATGTCGCCGATGATCGCGCGCGGATGGAGGAAGGTCGAGGTGTAGATCTCGCGGACGTCGCCCGCGCGGTCGATGAGGAAGACCTTGAGCACGTGCGAGAGCTGCCGGAAGGGCCGGCCCGTCGAGGTGTCGATCGCGTATTGCACGTCCTGCCCGAAGCCCTCGACGAGCGGCATCAGCTCCCGCTCCGACGGCGTGGTGAGGAAATACCAGCGCAGCCCGCCTTCGTCCTCGAGCTGGCTGCCCGCGTAGCGCTTCATGACCGACGGCGTGTCACGAGCGGGATCGAAGCTCAGGGTCACGAGCTGCACCTGGTCCCGGAGCGACGGCGTGGCCCGGATCTCGTCCTTCAGCCGATCGAAGACCCGGTAGGCCATCGGACAGCCCTGCGGATCCGTGCAGCTCGTGTAGATGAAGCCGAGGAGGGTGATCCGGTCGCGCGTGAAGCGCGAGAGCTTGTCGGGCTGTCCGTCCACGGTCAGGACCGTCCCGTCCGGGGCGCGCATGATGCGCTGGAGCTGGTACGTCCCCGGGTCGGGCAGGACGAAGTCCATTCGCGGCGGATCGCTCGTGGGCGCGGGCGGGGCCGCGGCGAGCCACACCATCGCCGCGGCGGCGGTGATCATCATGTTCGTGCCGGGGTTCCCGCTAACGGCCAGGAGCGGCGGCGGGCGCCACGTACGCCGTCTTCAGGACCTTGGAGCCGAGCTTCATGTGGTGCGCGCGCCCCAGCTTCTCCTTGGTGAAGTCCACCTCGAACGCGGGCGTGAGCGCCTTGCCGTCCCACCGGAAGGCGCGCAGGAACTGCTCGTTGTCGGCGCCCGCCTTGTCCCAGTTCGCGAGCAGCGACGAGGTGATGTAGACGCGGGTGCCGTCCCAGCTCTGCGAGATCATGTTCACCTGGGCGCCCGTGTGCTTCTCGTAGGTCTGCTTCGGGGCCTGCGGGTTCGTGAGGTCGAAGTAGCGCGTCATGCCGTCCATGAACGTGTTCACCCAGAGGCCCTTGCCGTCCTGGCGGATGCTGATGTCGACGGGCAGAGGGATCTTCGTGGGGTCGCCGATGGTCGCGACCTCCTTGGCCTGCCACTGGCCGCTCGCGTCCGGGCGCACGAGCCAGAGCTTGGAGGTGAGGGCCGCGGCCGTGATCGCCCAGTCGTCTCCGGGATGGAGCGACCAGCGGATCTCGAGCGGTGCGCCCGGCACCTGCATGATCGTCTTCGGCTTCATCGCCTTCAGGTCCCAGGCGACCATCGTGTTGCCGAAGCGCTTCATGGCCGCATCGTCCTTGATGAGCTCGCCCAGAGGCCGCATGTAGTTCGCGTGCCCGGTGAAGCTGGAGGTGAGCAGCACGTTCTTCGTCGGGTTCACGGCCAGGTCGTACCCGTAGCCGTCCCCACCGCCCTCGACCGGCATCGGATAGCGCGCGACGAACTCGCCCTCGTTGTTGTAGACGGCGATGCCGGTGACGCCGCCCTTGTCCTTCTCGTTGGAGAGGGCCTGCACGAGCATGCGGCCGGGCAGCGCGTAATACGTGTGCGGCCCGATGTAGCCGGTCTTGGCCGCCAGGTCCTTGATCGTCTTCACGAGCTTGGGGTGCGCGGGGTCGGTGGCGATGTCGAAGACGTAGATCTCCGCGCCCGCGAGACCGCCCGCCCAGATCCGCCGGCGATCGTCGGTGAAGCCCATGTGGTGGGCCTCGCCGCGCGTGCCCACCGAGGCCTGGGCGATCACCTTGCCGTAGGTCCCGGATTTCGGGTCGACGTCGATGGTGACCAGCTTGTCCGAGCCGTCGCCGAGGCCGTCCACGCCGAGCGTCCAGACGTAGACGTAGTCCTCCTGGCCCTTGATGAGCTTGGCCATGTAGGGGGAGTTGCAGGTCTCGTCGGCGTGCAGCATCGGCGCCGCGAGGAGAAACGCGGCGGCCAGCGCCGCCGGAACGAAAGGAAGGGATTTCATGCGCGGGATGCTACGCCCCCGCGCGGGCGCCGATCAATGGGAACAATGTCCTGCCCGAAAGGGGGCACCTCCTGCCCGAGAAGGTGCAGCGGGCGCGCGCGGATTCGTCTTGGCTTCCACGCGTAACTCGATGTTGCTCAGTGCGAAAGCGCTTCCGAACGCGGCCCTCCGCGCATGGCAGGCGAGTTGCCAAGAGGGACGTCAGCCCTGAGGAGGGGATTACTTACATGAAGAAGCTGATCTTGATCCTGGCCGTTGCCGCCCTGCCGATGGCCGTCTACGCGGACACGCCGGCGAAGACGACCGCCAAGAAGCACGCGCACAAGGTCGCGGCCAGCCCCGCGCCCGATGCGAGCCCGAGCCCCGACGCCGCCGGCGCCGCGACCACCGCGGCGAAGAAGGCTGCCCCGGCCAAGGCGACCCCGGCTCCCAAGGCGAGCCCGTCTCCCGCCGCAAAGTAGGGTCCACGCCGTAGTCGTTCGGTCAGGGGCACGCGTCGCGCGTGCCCCTTTCGCATTTCCAGGGGATCGCGCGCGGCGGCGCGCGATCAGGTCGTGAGGGACTTGACCAGCGCCTCGTGGGCGTAGGGGATCACGACCTCCGCGATCAGCATCCCCTCGCGCTTGATCGTGGCCACGCCGGCCGCGATGGCCGCGCGCACTGCGCCCACCTCGCCCGTGAGGACGACCATGCCCTTCGCTCCGGGCTGGTTCCGCGCTTCGATCAGCGTCACGTCCGCCGCCTTGACCGCGGCGTCGGCGGCGAAGATCGCGGAGGCGACCTCCTTCGTCTCGATGATGCCGACGGCCACGATCGAGGCGACCTTGACCTTGCCCTTGATGGCGGCCGGGAGCTGCGGATCCGCGTTCTGGATGAGGAACTCGTCGAGGACGGCGGCGCCCGCGATCTCCTTGCCCGCGCGCAGCGAGGCTTCGACGTCGGCCACGGCGCCTCCGATCATCACCAGGTACTTGCCGCGGGGAACGAGGATCGTCATCAGGAGCTCGACCGCCGCCCGCTTCATCATGGCGTCGGTGGCTTCGATGCCCTTCGCGATCGAGCTCGTCTCGAGCAGGGCGATGGCGGGGCCGCGGCTGGAGAGGGCGTTTCCGTTCATGGTGGCGATGGACCGGAGCCTACGTCCGCCTTCCGGCCCGGTCAACCGCCCGCGCGCCTAGAATAATGATCGTATGGAGCCCTCCCCTCCACGGTCGTACGCGCTCGGGCACTCGGCCCAGGAGCTCGACCGCCTCCGCCGCCAGGCCGAGGCCTTCGGGCCCTTCACGCGCGTTCTCTTCCAGCAGGCCGGGATCGTCTCCGGCATGCGAATCCTCGACGTCGGCTCGGGCAGCGGCGACGTCGCGTTCCTGGCCGCCGAGATGGCGGGTCCGGCGGGAGAGGTCATCGGGACCGACCTCGCGCCTGCCGCCGTCGAGCACGCGAATGCGCGCGCCCAGTCGCGTGGCGCCGCGAACGTCCGCTTCCTCGAGGGCAACCCCGCCCAGATGACGTTCCCGCAGCCGTTCGACGCGGTGGTCGGCCGTCTCGTGCTCATGTATTGCCCGGATCCGATCGACATCCTCCGCAAGCTGGCCCGGCACCTCCGCCCGGGCGGCCTGATCGTCTTCCAGGAGTTCGACATGGCCAACGCGCGCGCGCTGCCGCCGGCGCCCGTCTTCGACCGCGCGCTGGGCTGGATAAAGCACACGCTGGCCACGAGTGGCGCGCGCCTGCAGCTCGGCCTCGAGCTCTACCCGTTGTACGTGGCCGCCGGCCTGCCCGCACCCTCGATGCGGATGGATGCGATGGTCGGCGGCGGTCCCGATTTCGGCCTGCACGAGATCGTCACCGACGTCGTCCGCAGCCTGCTGCCCGCGATGGAGAAGCTCGGCATCGCGACGGCGGCGGACGTGGACATCGCGACCCTGGCCGCCCGCCTCCGCGACGACCTGGTCGCCGGCAAGGGCGTGGCCCTCTCGCCCGCCCTCATCGGCGCCTGGTCGCGCGTGGCCGCACCTTCCGGCCCGTGACCCAGGATCACCCGACGACGCGGGCGCACACCGAAGCCACACTCGATCCGCGCCGTCCCCTGCCCGCGGGCGGGGCCGCCCTCGGCGCTGGCCGCTTCGGCGCCGTGTACGAGCTGGGCCGCCAGCTCCTGGAGCAGACGGACCCGGAGACGGTGCTACGGACGATCCACGACGCGATCGTCGAGCACCTGAAGCCCGACCGCGCGTGCCTGCTCACGCTGGCCGGAAAGGGGTTCCGCGCCCGCCTCGCCCACAACCTGCCCGCCGACCGCGGCCCCGACGAGTGGCCGCTGAGCTGGAGTGTCATCCGCCACGTCCTGGAGAGCGGCCTGGCCGTGCTCGCGTCCGACATCCGCCAGGACGCGCAGTTCGCGGAGGCGGAGAGCATCCAGCGCTTCCGCATCCGGTCCATCCTCTGCGTGCCGCTGGGCGCGCCCGCGCGTGGCGTCCTCTATCTCGACAACCGGAGCGCGCGGCCCTTCACCCCTGCGGACCTCGAGTTCCTGACCGCGGTCTCCCTTTACGCCGCGCTCGTGCTCGAGCGGACGGAGGAGCTCGCGCGAACGTCCGAGGCCCTGCGCAGCGCGGGCGACCGGCTCGACGCGCTGCAGGCCGAGCTCCTGCGCCACGAGCTCGTGGGGGCGGCGCCCGCGCTCCTCAAGGCCTACGACGCGGTCCGCCGCTTCGCCAAGAGCGGCGCGCGTGTGCTCCTCCGCGGCGAGACGGGCACGGGCAAGGAGCTGTTCGCGCGCGCGTATGCCGCGCACACCCCGCGCCCGAACGGCTCGTACGTGCCCGTGACCATCCCCGCCCTCGCGCCCACCCTCGTGGAGTCCGAGCTCTTCGGCCACGTGAAGGGTGCGTTCACGGAGGCCGCGCGCGACAAGAAGGGCCGGCTGGAGATCGCGGACGGCGGCGTGCTTTTCCTCGACGAGGTGGGGGACATCGATCCCGCGGTGCAGACCAAGCTCCTGCGGTTCCTGGACTCGGGCGAGCTGTTCCGCGTCGGCGACACCCATCCGCGGCAGGTGGACGCCCTCGTCGTCTCCGCCACCAACCGCCCCCTCGAGCGCGACGTCGAGCAGGGCCGCTTCCGGGCGGACCTCCTGGCCCGCCTCGGCCACACCGTCGCCATCCCGCCCCTGCGCGAACGCGGCGAAGACGTGCCCCGCCTCGTCGATCACTTCCTCGCCCGCTACGGCCGCGGCACTCCGGCCAAGACGTTCGCGCCGGAAGCGATGGACGTGCTCCGGCGCCATCACTGGCCGTTCAACGTGCGCGAGCTGCAGCAGGTCGTGGAGCGCGCGGTGTGCCTCGTGGACGGGAGCGTCGTCGGCGTCGGGGACCTGCCCGAGTACCTGCAGGCACGCAGCGGCGCCGCCTCTGCCGCCGGTTCGGACGACGGACCGCCGGGCCCATTGAAGAAGGCGATCGAGGAGCTCGAGCGGCGTCACATCGTCCGTGCGCTCGAGCACACCAAGGGCAACAAGCGGCGCGCCATGGAGCTCCTGCAGCTCTCGCCGGAGACGTTCTACCGGCGCCTCGAAGACTTCGGGCTGCACAAGAAATCCGAGTAGGACGGCCCGTTCGGGCCCCGAACACCCGTTCGACGGGCGAACGCTTGCGTGTGCCCGCCTTTCACGGAAACCCGCGGAAATGGCCGTGTTTTCGCCATTCCCACCGTGGCACTCGCGTTGCTCTAGCGAGCAGGCGACGGCCGCGCGCGGATGCGCACGATGCGCAGCGACGACGCGAGCCGACGCGAGGACGCACATGAACGCAATGAGACCGACCGCGGTGGCCGCGCTTCTCCTGCTCGCCGCTTGCGGCTCGAACGACGGTGACGTGAGCGGGCCGACGCCTCCCGCGCAGTCCGTGCCGAACGTCAGCGGCACCTTCAGCAGCACGATCTGGCTGACCCAGTTCAACCGCACCCGCGACGGCTATGCCGGATCGTGGAACTGCTCGGGCAGCATGACCCTCGCCCAGGAGCCCGGATCGGACAAGTTCAACGGCTTCGCGGTGGTGGGAACGCCGTGCCCGGCGGTGTCGTTCGAGCTGGCCGGAACCGTCACCCCCGGCGGCGCCGTGACCATCGTGACCCGCGGGCCGCAGCCCGGGGCGGGCACGTGCCCGCTGCCGCCTCCCTCGACGTACACGGGTCTGTTCCAGAACAACCTCCTCTCCGCGCGCACGCAGGTGAAGGTCCAGTGCCCGGGCGAGCTCGAGGGCGAATACACGTTCAACCAGATCATCACCGCGCGGAAGTTCTAACGACGGGCCGCGGGGCGGTTCTCGGGGGGGCTCCGGACGCGCCGCGGGATTGCCGCGGCCGGCCGGAGCCCGATCCGTTCGATCCTCCATCCAGGACAGGAGAAGAACTCGTGAGACCGCGCGTGAAGTGTGTGGCCACCGTCGTCGGCTTCGCCGTGTGTCTGGCCGCGTGCGGCGACAGCCGTCGGGCCGAGCTGCAGGTCATGGTGCACGCGCGCTCGGTGTTCGTCTTCGGTGGCCGGTACCAGGGGATCACGTTCAGCGCGGCTGCCGTGCGGTGGAGGCTGGACGTCGTGGAGATCGGCGGCCGGCCCTGCCATCTCACCGGGATCGCCATCACCATCCACAATCCGGACCGGGAAGACTTCACGCGTACGTACACGGTAGCGGAGCTGAGCGTTCCCCCCGAGATCCCGGCTTACGGGACCCTCCACCTCGACCGGAACGAATGGGTCTCCATCGAGAACTACGTGACGCCGCCTCCGATACCCATCGCGAATACGTTGGTGCTCGACATCGCGGTGCGTTACCGCGATCGCGGGCAGGAAAGGGTCGCCACGGTAACCGTGGGGCCGAGCATGCCGCTGGAATAGCCGTCCCTGGTGGCTCCTATCAAGCGGGCGGGCCGGTCGGC
>Ga0068859_100008543_pt1 | contig 10360 bp, 9 predicted proteins | sample KBSSwiS22_FD_66585 | JGI IMG/M metagenome (GOLD analysis project Ga0068859, IMG submission 66585) | Switchgrass rhizosphere microbial communities from Kellogg Biological Station, Michigan, USA - KBS Switchgrass S2-2 | ecosystem: Host-associated > Plants > Roots > Rhizosphere > Soil ... | reverse complement strand
CGGATCGAAATGCTGTGGCCCGCGGATCAGATCGTTCCATTCGATCGGCGCCGACGCATCGAGCCTGAAACGCCAGTGCGGCCGGCGCCCCTCCGCCTCGAGGTGCGACCGGTCGGCATCGCCGAGAGCGAGCGCGGCGCGGTCGTAGACCGGCGGTTTGCCGCGGCCGAGCATCACCTTGCGCTTGAGGTCGAGCTCCTGCGCGGTCTCATAGGCCGGATAGACCCGGCCGGCGGCGCGCAACGCCTCGAACGCCGCCTCATAGCGCTCGAAGCGCATCGACTGGCGATGCTCGGCATCCGGGGCGAGACCAAGCCAGCCGAGATCGTCGCGGATCGCCTGCGCAAAGTCCTCGGTCGAACGTTCGCGGTCGGTATCATCGAGCCGCAGGATGAAGGTGCCGCCATTCTTGCGCGCCCACAGCCAGTTGTGCAGCGCCGTCCGGATGTTGCCGACATGGATCCGGCCGGTCGGCGAAGGGGCAAAGCGGGTGACGACGGCCATGGCCGGCGTCTAGGGTCCAAAGCCACGTCGGGCAACGCCCCTTGCCGCTCCGCCCGTGGCTTGCTTAAAGGACCGCGCCGATGGGGAGCCGTTCATGAAATTGATGTCGGGCAACAGCAACCTGCCGCTCGTGAGGGACATTGCTTCCTATCTCGAGCTGCCGGTCACCGACGCGAGTGTCCGCCGCTTCGCCGATGAGGAGGTGTTCGTCGAGATCAACGAGAATGTCCGCGGCGAGGATGTCTTCCTCATCCAGTCGACCGGCTATCCCGCCAACGACAATCTCATGGAACTGCTGATCTGCATCGATGCGCTGAAACGCGCCTCGGCCAAACGGATCACCGCCGTAATCCCCTACTTCGGCTATGCCCGGCAGGACCGCAAACCCGGGCCCCGCACGCCGATCTCCGCCAAGCTGGTCGCCAATCTGATCACCGTCGCCGGCGCCGACCGGGTGCTCTCGGTCGATCTCCACGCCGGGCAGATCCAGGGCTTTTTCGACATACCGACCGACAACCTCTACGCCGCACCGGTAATGTCCGCCGACATTCAGGCGCGCTTCGCCGGCAGGCCGATCACTGTCGTCTCCCCCGATGTCGGCGGCGTCGTCCGGGCCCGCGCCCTCGCCAAGCGACTCGACAATGCGCCACTCGCCATCGTCGACAAGCGCCGGGAAAAGCCGGGCGAATCCGAGGTGATGAACATCATCGGCGATGTCGAGAAGCGCTTCTGCGTCCTTGTCGACGACATCGTCGATTCCGCTGGCACGCTCGCCAATGCCGCAGGCGCGCTCAAGGAAGCCGGCGCCGAGGGGGTGGTTGCCTATTGCACCCACGGCGTCCTTTCCGGGGCCGCCGTGTCGCGTGTCGACAATTCGACACTAACGGAACTCGTGATTACGGATTCAATCATGGCCCAGGAGGCGGCAGGCGCCAGCGACAAGATCCGCATCCTGACGATCGCGCCCCTGCTCGCCGAAGCGATCCGCCGGATCGCCGACGAAAGCTCGGTCTCCAGCCTGTTCGACTAGCCGAAGAGCTTCTCGAAGAAGCCCTTCTTCTTTTTCTGCGGCTTGATCCCCTGGGGCGTGCCCTGGCCGATATTCTTGACCTTGCCGCCGTCGCGTTCATGCTGGGAACTTGCCCGGCTGCCGGCAAGAACCGGGCCGCACGCGGTATTCTCGGCATTGCCCGGATCGACGAAAGCCAGGACCGCGGCGAGCGGGCTCGCGACGACGCCAAGTCCGATGCCGACGACGCCCCGGGCAATCAGCTCCTTGCTCACCACGGCAATGGATGGCGCCGCGAAATATCCATGCACGCCGACAGGCGACTGGGCCGAGAGCAAGCTGAACGTCTTGGCGTCGGCCTGGACGAGCAGGTCGAGCGATTCATCGCGGAAGCTGAAGGCGCCCTTGCCGCCGATCACATTCTTCTTGGTGTCAATCAGGATCGGGTCCGCCGTGGCAATCCCGTTGCGGACGGTGAAGGCGATGAGGCCGCAGTTGATCTGGACCGGTTCCTTGAGTTTCTGCTGCCACATCTTCCAGACGAATGTGCCGACATCGAGCTCGGCAAGCTGGACGTTGCGCGTCCAGAAGGTGCCGGCCGGCATGATGATAGCGATCCGGCCGTTCGCGCTCGACAGCGAGTCGTGCACGGTATTGCCGACGCCGTGCAGGTTGACCCGCGCCTTGAGCACACCAGTCGTGCCCGACTGCTCGACGCCGAACTTGCCGAGCAAACGCCCCATCGGCGTCGGCGACAGGCGCACGTCATAATCAGTGACCACCGCCGGCACGCGCGCATTGATCGCAATGTCAGAGGCAAGGTGGCCGCCGGCGATGTCGAAGGTCAGCGGCGAGAGTTTGAGGAGGCTGTGATCGAGATCGAGGACAAGGCCGATGTTGGAGACCGGGAAATGCTCCATGCGGACCGCGGTGACCTTATAGTCGACGTGCGCATCGAAGGCCTTGATCGCATCGACCCTGAGCGGGGCGTCGGGGAGCACGCGCGGATGACCGCCGTCCTGGACGATCGCGCCTTTGGCACCCATCCGGTCGAGCCGATCGGGATCGTAGCCAATCCAAGGTCCGACATCGATGATGTCGAGCACGCGCGAGCGCAGGTCAGCGTCGATGTTGACCCTCGTCGTCGGCATCGAGATCGTCATCGCGCCGGCGATGTCGCTGTCGCCAAACCTGCCCCGAAGGCCGGTGAACCGCCACCGGCTGTCGTTCTTGGTGAGGTTCGAGCTGATCGTGTAGCGACGCGTCTCGGGGACGGCGACGCCAAGGAAGTCGAACAGCGAGGCGAGATTGGGCCCGCGCGCCTGGAACTTGAGGTCGGCCCCCTCGATTTCGGTCGCGCTCCGCAGCGTGCCGCGGACGTCGATGATATTGCCGGCCGCGCCGGCATGGAGGACAAGCCGGTTGCGGCCGCCGGCCACCGTTTCGTTCGGCGAGAGCAGGCTGCCTGACAGGGTGAACGGGCGCTCGCGCATCGTGCCGCCGCCCGAGAAGCTGATAATATTGTCGACACGGCGGCCGGTCGCCCGCACCGTATCGACATCGATGTCGGCGAGAAGCCGAAGTTGGGGCGCGCGGTAGCGGATGTGGGTGCCGGCAACGAGCGCGCGGCGAATGACCGGCATCTCGAACGGTTTGCCGGGGTTGTTCGGATCGCCGAGCGTCCAGCTGTTGTGCTTGCCGGCGGCGTCCCATTCGAGATCGACCGTGCCGTCGAGCAGGTTCAGCCAGTTCAAGCGCCGATTGCCGAAAATGAGCGGGATGGTCGCAATATCGGTATCTATCACCCGGGATTCGAACAGATTCTTCCGGGTTGCCCAGGCGGGGTTCGAGATCGTCAGACCCTCGGCGTAGAATTTGGTGTCGAGCGGATTGAAGTAGAGCTGGAAATCGCCCTTCACCCGGACGGTCCGTTGGGTCTGGTCGCTGACGTAGCGTTCGAAATAGGGCTTCAGGAACCGCCCCTTGGTGACGTACAGGATCGTCCAGGCGAGGAGGATGAGGCCGACGATTGCGGCCAGGATCGACAGGCCGATCGCCACCACATTGGTGCCGACTTCCCTCCGTCGCAGGAGCTGATGTCGGGGGTGCTCAACGCCAACAGCTTCGTACATATAGGTTAAACCCGCCAGACTTTGGGTCTGTTCCTGATGCGATCGGGCTCCCGCCTTGCTCTCGGCGCAACCCAACGGTATAGGGCGGCGCTTTCCAGCCTCTGGAAGAAACCGAACTGCCCGGCTTTGGGATTAACTCCCTTGGGCTGCCGTGGCCGTTCTTAAATGTCGCGCGAAACGCGCAGAGGAGACGAAATGCCCAAGTTGAAGACCAAGAGTGGGGTCAAGAAGCGCTTCAAGATCACCGCCACCGGCAAGGTGAAGCACGGCGTCGCCGGCAAGCGCCACCGCCTGATCAGCCACAATGCCAAGTATATCCGCCAAAACCGCGGCACCGAATTGCTCGCCGACGCCGATACGGCGCGGGTGAAGCTCTGGGCGCCCTACGGCCTGAAATAGGAGGATAAACGATGGCACGCGTGAAGCGCGGGACCACCACCAAGGCCCGCCACAAGAGAATTTTGGAGCAGGCGAAAGGCTATTACGGCCGCCGCAAGAACACGATCCGCATTGCCCGGCAGGCCGTCGAGAAGGCCGGCCAATATGCCTATCGCGATCGCAAGGTGAAGAAGCGCAGCTTCCGCGCCCTGTGGATCCAGCGGATCAACGCCGCAGTGCGCGCCGAAGGCCTCACCTACGGACAGTTCATGCACGGGCTGAAGCTCGCCGGCGTCGACCTCGATCGCAAGGTGCTTGCCGATATTGCGATGCACGAGGGCGAAGCGTTTAGGGCCATTATCGCCCAGGCCCGGAGCGCTCTTCCCGCCCAGGCCTAAGTTTCCGTTTTCGAGTACGGAAAGGCGCGGAAGACCAGTTCTTCCGCGCCTTTTTCGTGACCTCGCTTTGATTTTTCGAACCAGCCTTGCTTAAGGGCAGCCATGTCTGAACTCGACCGTCTCGACGAGGATTTGAGCACGCGGATCGCTGCCGCCGGCGATCTTGCCGCGCTCGAGGCTGTCCGCGTCGCGGCGCTCGGCAAGCAGGGCGCGATCACCGCGCTTCTAAAGACGCTCGGCGCCATGTCGGCTGACGAGCGGCAGACGGAAGGGCCCCGCATCCATGCGCTCCGCGAGCGGGTGAGCGAGGCACTCGCCGCCCGCAAGGACGCACTCGAGTCAGCCGGGCTGGAACGCAGGCTCGCCACCGAGCAACTCGACATGACCTTGCCGGTCGCCGCAGGCGCACAGGGCAGCGTCCACCCGGTGAGCCAGGTGATGGACGAGCTGGCCGAAATCTTCGCCGATCTCGGCTTTTCGGTCGCGACCGGCCCGGAGATCGAGGGCGACTGGCACAATTTCACCGCGCTCAATATCCCCGAAAGCCACCCGGCGCGGGCGATGCACGACACGTTCTATTTCGAGCAGGCCGACGAAGCCGGCCATCGCATGCTGCTGCGCACCCACACCTCGCCGGTCCAGATCCGGACGATGATGAATGAGCAGCCGCCGATCCGGATCATCGCGCCGGGGCGGACCTATCGCTCGGATTCCGATGCCACCCACACGCCGATGTTCCACCAGGTCGAGGGGCTGGTGATCGATCGCGGCATCCATCTGGGGCATCTCAAATGGACGCTCGAGACCTTCCTTCGCGCTTTCTTCGAGCGCGACGATGTCATGCTGCGCCTCCGGCCGAGCTATTTCCCTTTCACCGAGCCGTCGGCGGAAGTCGACGTTGGCTTCAGCATCGAAAAGGGCAAGCGGGTGATCGGTGGCGCCGAGGGCTGGATGGAGGTGCTCGGCTCCGGCATGGTCCACCCGCGAGTGATCGCCAATTGCGGGCTCGACCCCGGTGAATGGCAGGGCTTTGCCTTCGGCTGCGGCATCGACCGGCTGGCAATGCTCAAATATGGCATGGATGACCTGCGCGCCTTCTTCGACGGCGATATCCGCTGGCTGAAGCATTATGGCTTTCATGCGCTCGACGTGCCGACCCTTTCCGGGGGCGTCGGGGCGTGAAGTTCACCCTCGCCTGGCTCAAGGAGCATCTCGCGACGGACGTCAGTCTTGACGTCATCGTGGAAACCCTCACGCGCATTGGCCTTGAGGTCGAAGCCATTGAGAATCAAGCAGAAAAACTCGCGTCCTTCACGATAGCCGAGGTGCTGACCGCCGAGCGCCATCCGCAGGCCGACAAGCTGCAGGTGCTCAGCGTCGATACCGGCAGCGGCGATCCGGTGCAGGTTGTGTGCGGCGCGCCCAATGCGCGCGCGGGTTTGAAGGGCGTGTTCGGCGCGCCCGGTGCGTACGTCCCGGGCAGCGATCTTACCCTCCAGGTCGCGGCAATCCGCGGCGTCGAAAGCCGCGGCATGATGTGCTCGGTGCGCGAGCTCGAGCTCGGCGACGAGCATGACGGCATTATTGAGCTGGCGGCGGATGCGCCGGTCGGTGCGGCCTTCGCCGCCTGGGCCGGGCTCGACGACCCGGTGATCGACGTCGCGGTGACGCCCAACCGGCCGGATGCGATGGGCGTCCACGGCATTGCCCGCGACCTCGCCGCCGCCGGGCTTGGAACGCTGAAAGTGCCGGCGATCGCTGCCATCGAGGGCAGTTTTCCCTGTCCGATCGAGATTCGCAGCGACGATCGCGAGGGCTGTCCGGCCTTCTATGGCCGGGTGATCCGGGACGTTCGCAACGGCCCCTCGCCCGACTGGCTGCAGCGGCGGCTGAAGGCAGTGGGCCAGCGCCCGATCAGCGCGCTGGTCGACATGACCAATTTCATCATGCTGAGCTATGGCCGGCCGCTGCACGTCTACGATCTTGCCAAGCTCGACGGTGCGCTCGTCGCGCGGAAGGCGAGCGATGGCGAAGAGCTGGTGGCGCTCAATGGCAAGAGCTACCGGCTCGATCCTTCGATGACAGTGATCGCCGACGATGCGGGCGTCCACGACATCGGCGGCATCATGGGCGGCGAGCATAGCGGCGTCACCGAAGCGACCACCGACATCGTCATCGAATGCGCGTTTTTCGATCCCGAGACGATCGCGCGGACCGGCCAGGCGCTGGGGCTCACCTCCGATGCCCGCACCCGCTTCGAGCGCGGGGTCGACCCGGCATTCCTCGAACCCGGACTGCAGCTCGCCACGGCGATGGCGATCGAGCTCGCCGGCGGCGAAGCCTCAGAGGTCGTGCGCGCCGGCACACCGCCCGAGGTCGGCGCGACCGTCGCCTACCAGCCGGTGATGAGCGAGACGCTCGGCGGGCTTGCCGTGCCGGCGGATCGCCAGCAGCAGATCCTCGAGGCGCTGGGATTCACGGTATCGACCGGCGCGAGCTGGGCAGTGCAGGCACCAACGTGGCGTCGTGACGTCGAAGGCAGCGCCGACATCGTCGAGGAGGTGGTGCGGATCACCGGCATCGACACGGTGCCGTCGGTCGCGCTGCCACGGGCGCCGGGCGTTGCACGGCCGACCGCCACGCCCGAGCAGCTGGCCGAGCGGCGCGTCCGCCGCACCGCCGCGGCAAGCGGCCTCCATGAAGCGGTGACCTGGAGCTTCATCGCCGAGCAGGAAGCCCAGCCATTCGGCGGCGGCAGCTGGATCCTCGCCAATCCGATCAGCGAGGAAATGAAGGTGATGCGGCCCTCGCTGCTGCCCGGCCTGCTCGCGGCGGCGCGGCGCAACCAGGCCCGCGGCGCGGAGAGCCTGCGCCTGTTCGAGGTCGGCCGTCGCTATCTCGGGGATGGCGAGCGACCGACAGTCGGCATCGTCCTTGCCGGCGCGAGGGGCGAGCGCAGCTGGCGCACCGGCAAGGCCGCCGGCTTCGATGCGTTCGACGCCAAGGCTATCGCCATATCGCTGCTCGAGGCGGCGGGTGCCCCGGTTGCGAACCTGCAGGCGCTGGGCGGCGCCGCGTCGGCCTATCATCCCGGGCGCTCGGCCCGGCTCTGCCTTGGGCCCAAGACAGTGCTCGCCGAATGCGGCGAACTTCATCCGCGCATCCTCAAGGCCTTCGATCTCGACGGGCCGGCGGTTGCCGCCGAAATCTATCTCCACGCCATTCCGCAGCGCCGGATCGCAACCTTCATGCGCGAGCCCTATGCGCCGCCCGCACTCCAGCCGGTGAAGCGCGATTTCGCCTTCATCATGTCGGTCGATGTCGCGGCAGACCAGCTGTTGAGGGCGGTTCGCAGCGCCGACAAGGCGGCAATTGTGGGTGTCGCCCTGTTCGACCTGTTCCAGGGCGCGGGCGTGGCGGACGGGATGAAATCGCTCGCCGTCGAGGTGATGCTTCAGCCTGCCGAGAAGAGCTTCACCGACGAAGACTTGCAGGCGATTTCCGATCGCATCGTCGCCGCGGCGGCAAAGACAGGAGCACAGCTGCGTGGCTGAGACCGAAGTCCCCTTTTCCACGATCGCGATCATCGGCATCGGCCTCATTGGCTCGTCGATCGCGCGCGCGGTGCGCGAGCGCACGCCCGACGTCCGGATCAACGCCTACGACAGCAACGAGGCCGTGCGGACGCGGGCGGTGGAACTCGGTCTTGCCGACAAGGTGAGCGATACCGCCGGCGACGCCGTACGCGAGGCGGATCTCGTCATCATGTGCGTGCCGGTGGGCGCGATGAAAGCGGCAGGTGAGAGCATCGCCCCCGCACTGCCGAAGCAGGCGATCGTTTCCGACGTCGGCTCGGCCAAGATGGCGGTGGCGCGGGCGCTGCGCGAGGCGCTCCCCGACGCGACGATCATTCCCGCCCATCCGGTCGCCGGCACCGAGAACAGCGGCCCCGACGCGGGCTTTGCGAGCCTGTTCCATGGCCGGTGGTGCATCCTGACGCCGCACGAAGGCGCGGCCAAGGCCAATGTCGACCGGCTCGGGGACTTCTGGCAGCGGCTCGGCGCGAAGGTCGAGATCATGGACGCCAAACACCATGATCTGGTGCTCGCCGCGACCAGCCATTTGCCGCACCTCATCGCCTATACGATCGTCGGTACCGCCGATGACCTGGAAGGCATCACCCAGGGCGAGGTGATCAAATATTCCGCCGGCGGCTTTCGCGATTTCACCCGCATCGCCGCCTCCGACCCGACGATGTGGCGCGACGTTTTCCTCAACAATCGCGAGGCGGTGCTCGACGTGCTGCAGCGGTTCAGCGAAGATCTTTCGATGCTGCAGCGGGCGATCCGCTGGGGCGACGGCGACACCCTGTTCGAACTGTTCACGCGCACCCGCGCGGTCCGGCGCAGCATCATCGAGCAGGGCCAGGACGACGCGCGACCCGATTTCGGCCGGGTCCACGAATAGCATCAATCCCCTGAGGCCGCCTCGAGCACGTTGATGGCCGCGTGGACGCGCGCCTCGATCTCCCTGCGGGGCAGACCGGGCGGAATCGGATCGCCGAAGCGCAGGGTGACGATGCCGGGATGCTTGGCAAAGCGGTGCCGCGGCCACAGGCGGCCACTGTCCACCGCGACCGGCACCACCGGCATCGCAAGCGCCCGATAGAGGCCGGCAAAGCCGGCGCGCAGCGGCGGCTGCTCACCGGGCGCGACGCGCGTACCTTCCGGGAAGATCATGATCGAGCGGCCATCCGCGACGATGGCGCGGGCCGCCGCAACCATCCGGCGCAGCGCTGTGGCGCCGCCGGCGCGGTCGATGGGAATGACGCCATAGCGCCGCGCCGCCCAGCCCCACAAAGGAATATCAGTGAGTTCGCGCTTCACGACCGCGGCAGGCGTGCCGAGGACGAGCATCAGTTCAAGCGTCTCGAACATCGACTGGTGCTTGGCCGCGACCAGGCTCGGGACCGCGGGTGGTGCGCCGTCGATACGGCTCCGGATGTCGAGGAAGAAGGCCGCGCACCACCGGTGAAACCGCCCCCAGGCCAAGACGATCGCGTTAAATGGTCGCGAACCGAACGGAAAGGCGACGAGGGCGGCGAGGACGAACGCCAATGTGGCCGAATAGAAGACGAGTGTGAACAGCGCCGAGCGGATGAAGGTCATCAAATCCCAACCAGCACCGCGGCCCGACGAAGCAGATATTTGTTGTATTCTAGAAACAGTTGCCGGAAGTTTGGGTCGCTGGGAATGGCGTCGTCGAGGAGCGTGACATCAGCGCCGACCTTGCGGGACAGTTCGAAGCTGGCGCGCGGCATGTGCCAGTCGGTCGTGACCAGCCGGACGGTCCTGAACTTGTTACGCGCCAGCCAGCGCGCGGTTTCTTCGGCATTCGACCTGGTGTCGACCGATTCCCGGCCGAGATCGATGCAGCATTTGAACAAATTGGCATCGCGCCCGGCCTGAGCGGCGAGCTCGGCGGGCTGAACGGTGCGCGCCACACCGGAAATCAGCAATCGCCTGGCACGGCCATGCTCAAGCAGGTTGAGGCCCCGGTCGATCCGCCCGCGCGCGCCGGTGAGGACGACAATCGCATCGGTCTGGCGATCGTCGGCCGGTCGCGGCAGCAGCACCACAAACAAAGCGTAGCCGAGCGCATAGAGCAGAAGCAGCGTCGAGAGGGCACGGCTGATCACAACAGTCGTCCCAATGCCCGCAAAATGGTGACCCGGGCAACCAGCATCGCGAGCACCACGCCGCCGGCCGGCAAAGCGGCGAGAATCAACCAGTTGGCAAGCGGCAGACCGGCCGAACCAAGCAGCTCGGAGCCAAGCGCGCCGATACGGTAGCCGATCACGGTCAGCACGGCCGCGGCCGCAGCCAGCCCGACAATGCCGCCAAACAAGGCGTCGAGCGCAATGCGGCGCTGAAACAGGC
>Ga0068859_100008539_pt1 | contig 10362 bp, 10 predicted proteins | sample KBSSwiS22_FD_66585 | JGI IMG/M metagenome (GOLD analysis project Ga0068859, IMG submission 66585) | Switchgrass rhizosphere microbial communities from Kellogg Biological Station, Michigan, USA - KBS Switchgrass S2-2 | ecosystem: Host-associated > Plants > Roots > Rhizosphere > Soil ... | reverse complement strand
CGCGCATTTTCCAAAGAGTTTCCGAGCAACAGCGAAGCCAGTGTGATCGACTTGCCAATGGCCGGTTCAAAACGTCGAGGTAGTCGCGCCACCGTCGATGACCAGGCTCTGGCCCGTAGTATAGTTGGCGAATTCGCTGCAGAACATCGCGACGAATGCGCCGACGTCGTCGGAATCGCCGAAACGCCCGGCCGCAATCCGCCACTCCTTGACGAATTCGGCAACCTCCTCGTGATAGCTGGTGCCCTTGGCCAGTGCCCGAGCGTTGAACTGCTCTTCGACGGTCGCGGTGTGATGCATGCCCGGTAGCAGGTTGTTGATCACGACATTGTCCCGCGCGACAATTTTGGAGACGGCGACCGTGTAGTTGACCAGGGCGGCACGCGTCGCCCCCGACAACGCGCGTATCTCGGCAGGATATTTGGCCGCAACCGTCGCGATGTTGACCACGCGGCCCCATTTGCGGGCGACCATTCCATCGAGCACGCGCCGCATGAACTCGACCGGGGACAGCAAGGAGATCTCGATAGCGTCGCGCCATTGCGCGTCGCTGATCGCGCGATAGTCGGGCGTCATCGGTGGCGGCGCGCAGGTGCCGACGAGGATGTCCGGCTCGGGGCAAGCGGCCAATATGCGCTCACGCCCCTCGTCGCTGGCATGGTCGGCGCAGATCGGTACGACCTTGGCGCCGGTTTGCCGAGCGATCTCCTCGCACGCGCGCAGTAGCCGCTCCTCTCCGCGTGCCGACACGAAGACGTCGACGCCTTCGCGTGCGAGCGCCATCGCCGCGGCCTTGCCCATCCCCGCGCTGCCGCCGTTGACGATCGCCTTGCGTCCGCTGATCCCCAGGTCCATCCCGATCCCTTTGTTCCTGCAGCCACTCTCCCGCACATCTTCTTGCTGGCGAATCCTTGGCGAAACAAGTCGAGGTAGGGGTTCCAAGGTTGCGCTTGAAGTAGATGGCGTTAGCGCGGATCCTTCCGGTGATCATAGGCCGGGGGGTGACATGGAGACAGACGACACGCAGCCGGACGGACCGGAACTCGATCGTCGGACGAAGCTCTCGTTCGCGGCGGATGCTGCCACCGCGCGGGTCGGCACCGAACTAGCGGGAAGCGACGCGGTCGCGTTGCTTCGACAGATCCGCAAGCACGAGATTTCGTGCGTCGAAGTGATGACGGCGCATCTCGATCGCATCACGGCGGTCAATCTCGAGGTGAACGCAATCGTCGCGCTTCAGGATCGAGGTGCGCTCGCGCCGCTCGCGGACGGCAGCGTCTATGTCGGGAGCCTGCGCAACCCGGCGGGCTGGAACAATGTCTATGGCTTCGGCACCAGCGTCGGCCGCGTGCCGGTACACGGCAAGGACGACTGGCCGCCCTCAATGGGCGTAAGCGGCCCGATGGCGCGCAATGTTGCCGATCTCGCACTGCTGCTTTTCGGTTCAGGCCGGCTATAACGCGCGCGCCGCCTGTCGATGGAAAGCGCCGGCGACTTGTTCAGCGGCAAGCTCGGTGCAAGCGTCAAGGGCAAGCGCATCGCCTGGGCGGGCGATTGCAAGGGCGCGCTGCCCTATGAGCCGGGCGTGCTCGAAATCTGCCGTGAGGCGCTCAAGGCGTTCGAAACACTCGGCTGCCATGTCGAGGAAGCCATGCCCGACTATCCGCTCGACAAGGTCTGGGACGCGTTCGTCAAGTTGCGCGGCCGGCAACAGGGCGGCAACATTGCCGCCTATGCTGCTTACTCGCGGACGCGCGCGCTGCTGAAGCCGGAGGCGATCTGAGAGATCGAGCAGGGCGCGAAGCTCTCGGCGTACGAGATCAGCGCGCAATCCGCGGTGCGGACCGAATGGACCCAGGCGGTCCGCGCGTTCTTTGAGCGGTACGACTATTGGATCATGCCGACCGCGCAAGCCTTTCCGTTCGCGGTCGAGGAGCATTGGCCGGCAAGCATCGCCGAGCGACCGATGCGGACCTATCATGAATGGTTGCAGGCAGCGTGCCTGGTGACGATGTCGGGCTGCCCGGCGCTTGCCGCGCCCGCCGGCTTTGGACCCACCGGGCTGCCAATGGGCATTCAGATCGTCGCACAGGTACAGCACGAGCTCGACTGTATGCAGCTAGCGTTCGCCTATGTGCCGGCGAGCGGCTTCCGGCTGCGGCGCCGGCCGGCGGTTCTGGGACGATGAGCCCCTCGTGTTAACGACTAGAAAAAGCTTTGCAGCATTTGCATATTGCTAAAATTCCCATCCAGCATTTGGTAAGTTGTCGTGAAGAGCTCTGCTCATCTGGGATAATTCGGCTGAATTTAGTCTAGTCGTGTATATTATCACTCTCTTCGCAGTAATCCTTGAATTGCTCGCATCGAATATGGAGTAGGAACCTAGCTTAAATTTCAATCTATCCGGCATAGTAATTCTTGAGGAAATTGTAGTTTTTGCAACAATTTGACCATCCAGAAAAACCTCAAGTAAATTCTGGGAGTCAAGCCGCCATTGCATTCCAAAATGTAGCGGACCCAACGCGGCAACGTCCACCAGACCGGCAAAAAAAATGGCGCTACGACACTCGAACGAAGAGGTCGCATCTTCTGAAATGCGCGCTACTGCTCGTCCCTCGCGGTCGATGCCCAGAGACATCCAGTTTTGATTGTCGTTACCGATTGAAAACACTATCTTGTCGGTAAGACCAATAGGTATAATCAGTAAAAGGTGAATGCCATACTCCCGGTGATCCTCGGGGAAATCACCTTCGGGAAAATTCGGAAGAATGGAGGTAGGGTTGACGCTGGTTTCCGCTTTCTCAGGAGGGTCAATTCCGGTCATGATGGGAGACCTCCTGGCTTCCAGCCCGCTGCCGCGTCCCGTTAAGATTCCTGGGCGACCAGGTGAAGCTGGAATAGTAAAATCCAAAGACAATTGCAACGTTTCCGGTATGGTGCAAAAAATCGTTCTGCTCCGAGAGTGGCTAGCTATAGGTTGGGCCGGGTCGATGTTGCAAGCGGCTACATTTATAAGATTCCTCGATGAAAGAACTCCCAAGAATAAATGTTCTATCGTGTCTCTATTTGGAATCATAAATTCTTACTCAAGAAGCGACTTTTCACAATTAGATGTCATAGTAATGTTCGGATCGAAAAAAGAATTTTCCGTATTTGAGATAAATCATGAAATTGGGAGAATGAATGTCGATCCATTTCAGGTCGGCGATTTAAATTGCTACTGCATAGGATCTGGAGTTCCAGATTTTTACAATAAGATATCCGATTTTGTGTCAAGTGAGGCTTTAGATGGGGCTCCATCTCGGGCTGACATCGATGAATCCATCGCTATTTCGTTTATGTGTACAAATTTATTCCGTAACTACGCTCCGGGTGGATTTGAGAGCGGCTGGGGAGGTGGATTTGAAATCGTTTCGCCCGGTGTAAGGGGTTCCTTTAAGAAACTCGATAAAATACTTATCACATTTTCTGCGTACGATTCGTTTGGGCTTGTGAGGTCTAGCGAGAACTTTATTTTTCAGTATTACGAAGGCTCGAACTTGGTGATTATTAATATAAATGTTAACGACGGATCGGAGGAGCTCCATCTAATTACACCTCCTAACCGCACCACAGTCAGACCGAGGTTCAATCGTATAAGCAAGAGGGTGAACTATTTTGTGCACGTATCTTATCCAGAATCCGGTGGCGCCGTCATAGTGAGGGTGCAGCATCTCGATAACTCGAAAGGACCAGTGCGAGCATTTGTTACACGTACGGATTCACACACAAAGCTTGCGATTTCAAATGAAATTATATCGCGTTCAAATGATGAACTGGCGATAGCGATAAGAAACTTATAAGGTAAGCGGCATTGGTGTGCGGCTACGGCCCGCGTCGGGACTTCTGACCACGGCCTAGCCGGCCTCGCCTCGCTCGACCGGCACGATTTCGACATGTTCGAGCCGGGCATTGCGAATCGTCCCCAGCGTGACCGCTTTACCGATCCGCTCGCCCCCGAGCACGCGGACCAGCTGATCGGTACCCGTGATCGGCACCCCTTCCAGGGTGAGGATGATATCGCCGGCGCGCAGACCACTGCGGGCTGCCGGTCCGCTCGCTTCGATGTGGCTGATGCGCACAGCACGCGGACCGGCGCGCGTCGCAAGCGCGAGCCGGCGCGGGAGTTCGATCGTCTGCGCCGCGATCCCGAGATGCGCGCGCCGGACGCGGCCATGGACGATCAGTTCTCCGAGCACGAACAGCGCGGTATTGCTCGATACGGCGAAGCAAAGACCTTGCGCGCCGCCGATGATCGCCGTGTTGACGCCGATCACTTCGCCGTTGCTCGCCACCAGCGGACCGCCCGAATTGCCCGGATTGAGCGCCGCGTCGGTCTGGATGACGTCCTCGATCAGCCGGCCGGCCTGGCCGCGCAGCGATCGGCCGAGCGCCGAGACCACGCCGGCGGTCACGGTTGCGTCGAACCCCAGCGGGTTGCCGATCGCGACAACCAGCTGTCCGCGTTTCAGCAGGCGCGAATCGCCCAAGGTCGCCACCGGTGCGTGTTGCGGCACTTCGGCGCGAAGGAGCGCCAGGTCGGTGTCGGGATCCTCGCCGATGACGATAGCCGTGGTCTCCTGGCCGTCATGAAGCGAAAGCCGCAACGCCTTGGCGCCGGCCACGACATGCGCGTTGGTCAGCACCAGGCCGTCGTGCGCGATCACGAAGCCCGATCCCGTCCCGCCGCCACCGGCACGTCGGTTCTCGACTCGAACCACGGCGGGCCCGACCGTTTCCGCAACGTGCATCACTGCTCGCGAATAGGCGTCGTGCAGGTCTGCCTCGGCGCTATCGAATTGTCTGAGCGGCTCGAGCATCACCGGTTCGCCTTCATAGATGGATGACCCCGCGCCGCGCGGCGTGCGCGACGGCGTCGGTGCGGCCGGTCGCATCGAGCTTGTCGATGACCCGACCGACGTGGAATTTTGCCGTATCGAGCGCGATGCCGAGCCGTCGCGCGATTTCCTTGTTCGAGAGCCCCTCGGCCAGCAGCGCCACCACTTCACGCTCGCGCGCGGTCAGGATCGTCTTGTCCGCGTCGGTACTGACTCCGGAAAGCATCAGCTCGGCGGGCTCACCGTTTCGTGCGATGCGCACGCCCGCGACCGGTCCCAGCACCTCCGCCACGCGCTTGGCGAGCGCCGGATCGTCGACGCGCAGGGCAATGATCAGCGGCGGCGCGTCGCTCATCCGCGCGGCCGCGTTCCGATGGTGATGCTGGCTTCAACTTCCTGCCCGGCGCGCCGCAGCGTCAGTGCAATCGACCGGCCGATCGACGCATGGTCGAGCGAGCGCACCAGGCGATGGACCGAGCGAACCGGCGCTCCGTCCCAGTGCACGATGATGTCGCCCTGCAGAATGCCGGCGGCAGCGCCCGGGCCGTCTGAATCGACGCTCATCACGATCGCACCATGGCCACCGCCGGCGACCTCGACTTCGTTGAGCCCGAGACCGACATAGCCACGCGGAATGCCTCCGTGCTCGAGCAGCAGCGGGGCGATGCGCTCGATCGTCGCCGACGGAATGACCAACGTGCGCCCACGGGGTCCGCGGACCGCCATGCCGATCGCGCGTCCGTCGGCGTCGAGCGCCAGCCCGCCTTCGGCGCGACGGCGAAGGCGGACATCGAGCTCGATGCGCGCGTCGATCCGTCCGCCACGCATCGACCGCCACGCCGACCCGACCGCGATCGCGCTGGCCAAGGTGACGAGCGGCGCGCTCTCCGCAGCGGCAGCGACCACGACGAGCGCACCTGCGTGCGGCGGATCCTGCGAAAATGTCGCGGGAGTGGTCGCGACGCCCTCGCCGGCGAGCAGCGCAATATCGGTCGAAGCGTCCCGGCCCACGACGGTGACGCGGTGCTGCGCGCCGTCGGAAAATTCGACGAGCACTTCGCCTTCGTCGGCAAGTGTCTCATCCGCAGTGACGATCAGCCCTTCGCGCCAGACGAATCCGCTCGCGAGCGATCGTCGCGACGCGACTTCGACGATGCTCGGGGCCGCGGCGGCTGCGACGTCGACGATCGCCGAAGACAATTGGCTAAGCAGGGTAGGGCCGGTCATGAAGTTTCTCCTCGGCACCCAATCTGGGCGTCGCGATCGCGCTGCGCCACTGCCCGGTACGGTAGGTCGGTGCGTCGCGCCGGGATGTCCGCTCGTTTCGCGGCGGCGATATCTTCGTCGCAAATTGGTCGCCTTCGTCGCGACAGTGCTGACGAGGCCGCGATTGAATCGCAACGCGCGGGGCGGAAACGAACACCCCGGAAGGCGAACTCCCCGTGAAACGCAGGTTGGATCCGTTCATCGCGCTCGTGATTGCGAGCTTCTGCATCACGGCGGCGCTGGTCGGCCCCCTGATGACGTTCGCCCAGGCTTGAGCCGGCGCGGCGCAGTTCCAAATTTACTGCGGCGCGGCAGCTTCTATAAGGCTGGCTGCGAACAGGGGAAGCGGCCGTAACAGCGCCGCCGAAAGGAAAACGGTGGCCGAACAGAAGAGGCGAGGACCGCCTCGCGGACCGAGCTTGGGGCCGCTGCTCAAGCCGTATCGCGGCTGGATCGTGCTGCTGATCGTGCTGACCGTGGCGGGCAACGGCATCGGGCTGCTCGTACCGCAAGTGATCGCGCGCGCGATCGACGCGTTCACTGCGGGCAAGCTCGACCTCACCGCCGCGCTGATCGAAATGGCGGCGCTCACGCTCGGCACCTTCGTGTTCGGCAATCTCCAAAGCGTGGTGCAGACCATCGCGTCCGAACGCGTCGCGCGCGACCTGCGCGCGCGGCTGGCGGACGTGATCTCGCGCCAGACTTATGCGTCGGTCGAGGCGATGAATCCGGCCAAGTTGCTGACCAATCTCACGTCCGACGTCGATGCGATCAAGGCCTTCGTCGCGCAGGCGATGGCGCAGCTGATCGCGGCGATCTTCACGATCATCGCGGCGAGTGCGCTGCTGCTGTGGGTCAACTGGCGGCTCGCGCTGGTGGTGCTGACGATTCTCCCGTTGATCGGTCTGACCTTCTTCACGGTGCTGCGCCGAGTGCGGAAACTGTTCGGCGAAGTGCAGGGCACGGTCGACCAGCTCAATCGCGTGCTCAACGAGAATATCGTCGGCGCGGCGCTGGTGCGCCTGCTGGACGCCGGGCGGCGCGAGTTCGATCGCTTCCTTGGCGTCAACGACCAGGCGCGCGCGATCGGCATGCGGATCCTCGGCCATTTCGCCTTGATGATCCCGATCGTCACTTTCCTCGCCAACGGCGCATCGCTCGCCATCCTTACGCTTGGCGGGCATTTCGTGATCGAAGGCACGATGAGTCTCGGCCAGTTCTCGGCATTCAACGCCTATCTGGTGATCCTGATCTTCCCGATCTTCATCATCGGCTTCACGTCGATGGCGATCAGCCAGGCGCAGGCGTCGTACGGCCGCATTTCGGTGGTGCTCCACGCCCCGCCGCCGCCCGCCGACGGCGAACGCGCGGATGCGCTGAGCGGCGAGATCGACGTGCGCGATCTCACGCTTGCCTATGGCGAGCACAAGGTCCTCGACCATGTCTCGTTCACCATCGCTCCGCGCAGCCGCACCGCGATCGTAGGGCCGACCGCGGCGGGCAAGTCGCAGCTCTTCTACGTGATGACCGGCCTGCTCGCTCGGACCTCGGGCGAACTGCTGTACGACGGGCGGCCGATCGAAACCTATCGCCGCAACCGGCTGTGTGCGCAGATCGGCTTCGTGTTCCAGGACAGCAAGCTGTTCAACCTCACGCTGCGTGAGAACATCGCGTTCAATGCCGAGGTCGACGACGCGCAGCTCGCCAAGGCGATCGAAACCGCCGAACTGCACGATTTCGTCGCTGGCCTTCCACTGGGACTCGACACGATCGTCTCCGAGCGGGGGCTGTCGCTCTCGGGTGGACAGAAGCAGCGCATCATGCTCGCACGCGCGCTTGCGATCGAACCGCGCATCCTCTTCCTCGACGATTTCACGGCGCGTGTCGACCTCGCAACCGAGGCGAAGATCCTCGCCAACGTGCGACGCGACTATCCCGACCTCACGCTGATATCGATCACGCAAAAGATCGCGCCGGTCGAGGATTTCGACCAGATCATCCTGCTGATGGAAGGCGAGGTGCTCGCGCACGGTACGCACCGCGAACTGGTCCATAGCTCGCCCGAATATGTCCAGATCCTGCGCTCGCAGGCCAGTACCGACAGCTACGAGGCGGCGTGATGGACTATCGGCTCAAACCCGCCGAAGCGGAAGGGAAGCGCGACACGTTGCTCTCGGCGGGCCGCGCGCTCGCGCCGCTGCTGGTCGAGGAGAAGCGCAACATCGCGATCGCGGTGGCATGCGTGATCGTGACGTCCTCGGCCAATCTGCTCGGGCCGGCGCTGGTCGCACGCGTGGTCAACACTGCGATGAAGCACGGCGATTATGGCGTGCTGCTGCGCTACGCTGGGCTGCTTGCGCTGGTCTATCTCGCGGCACTCGGCACCAGCTATGTCCAGACGGTGTGCATGGGCACCGTCGGCCGCAATGTCGTGTTCCGGCTGCGCAACCGGCTCTTCACGCAGCTGTCGCGGCTGCCGATCGCCTTCTTCGCGCAGAACCGCGCGGGCGACCTGATCTCGCGCGTCAACAACGACACCGACAAGCTCAGCCAGTTCTTCTCCCAGTCGCTGATGCAGATGTTCGGCAACATCTTCCTGATGCTCGGTGCCGGCATTTTGCTGCTCGCGCTCAACTGGGAACTCGGCGTCGCGGCGCTGGTGCCCGCGGTCGGGATCTTCGTGGTCACGCGCGTCCTGTCGCCTTGGGTCAAGCGCACCAGCCGCCGCAATCTCGAGGCGCTCGGCGCGCTTTCGGGCGACGTCTCGGAGAGTTTCGCCAATTTTCAGGTGATCGTCGCCTATAATCGGCTCGACTATTTTCGTGAGAAGTTCGCGGCGGCGAACACCCGCAACTATCAGGCGGCGGTACGCGCCGGGATCGCCTCGGGCCTGTTCACGCCGCTGTTCACGCTTGCCGGAAGTGCCGCCTCGATCACGGTTCTTGCGCTCGGCGTCGCGCTGATCGGGCGCGGCGAGGTCAGCATTGGCTTGCTGATCGGCTATCTGCTCTATGTGCCGTCCTTCTACAATCCGCTGCGTCAGCTCGCCAACGTCTGGTCGAGTCTTCAGCTCGCGACCGCCGCGCTGGACCGCGTGTCGGAAGTGCTCGCACTCGAGAGCAACCTGGCCGAACACCCGGGGGCGCCGGGGGGCGCCGCGGGCGCGCTACTTGCGTTCGACGACGTCGGTTTTGCTTACCCCGGCGGCCAGCGCGTGCTCGATCATGTCAGCCTGACTCTCGAGCGCGGCAAGACCTACGCACTGGTCGGGCCGACCGGCGGCGGCAAGACGACCACGGCGATGCTGATGGCGCGGCTCTACGATCCCGTCGAAGGGACCGTCTATCTCGACGGCCGCGACATCCGCAGCCTGACTTCGGCCGAGCGCGCCGAGCGTATCGGCTTCATCCTGCAGGAACCGTTCCTGTTCAGCGGCACGGTGCGCGACAATATCGTCTACGGGCTCGCCACGCTCGAGGACCTGAGCGACGAAGCGCTGACCGAGCGACTGGTCGCGCAGGGCCTTGCCGGATTCGTCGATCGCTTCTCCGAGGGCCTGGCGACGTCGATCAAGCGGGGAGGCGACAATCTCTCGCTCGGCCAGAAGCAGCTGGTGGCGTTCCTCCGCGCGGTGTTGCGCGAGCCGGAGATTCTGATCCTCGACGAAGCGACGGCGAACATCGACACGGTGACCGAGCAACTGCTCGAGGAAGTGCTCACCAACCTGCCGCCGGCGACGACCAAGGTCATCATCGCGCACCGGCTAAACACGATTCAGAACGCGGACGAGATCTTCTTCGTCGGCGGTGGCGGGCTGACGCCGGCCGGATCGATGGAGCATGCGATGGACATGCTCCTGCACGAGACGCGAACCTCTTAACGCTGCATCGAATAGGGTTAGAGCCTGTTTGGAAATGCACCATCCGGCGCATTACCGCTTTGAAAAGCGCTCCTCCGCGCTTTTCCAAACAGGCTCTTACGCGTCCAGCAGCCTCTTTTTGAAGAGCGACTTTACCAGCCTGCTCTCTAGGATTCGCCCGATGAGGTAGAGCGCGGCGAAGATCCCCGCAAACACATAGGCGGGCGTCGGCGAGGGTCTCTTTTTCTCGCCATCGTCCTTGTCCTTGCCCTTCTTTTTGGGCTTTTCGGGCGCGGGTGCGCCCAGGAACTTGTCGACGGGGTTCATTGGTAGAACCTCGTCCTTTTTCTCGGGCTTTTT
>Ga0068859_100008536_pt1 | contig 10363 bp, 10 predicted proteins | sample KBSSwiS22_FD_66585 | JGI IMG/M metagenome (GOLD analysis project Ga0068859, IMG submission 66585) | Switchgrass rhizosphere microbial communities from Kellogg Biological Station, Michigan, USA - KBS Switchgrass S2-2 | ecosystem: Host-associated > Plants > Roots > Rhizosphere > Soil ... | reverse complement strand
GGCGGGGTCTATGTGGTGGCCAACATCCGCGGCGGCGGCGAGTTCGGCCCGGCCTGGCACAACGCCGGCCTGAAGCTGAACCGGCAGCGGGTCTACGACGACTTCTTCGCGGTGTCGGAAGACCTGATCGCGCGCAGGATCACCAGCCCGCGCCGGCTGGGGATCATGGGCGGCTCCAACGGCGGCCTCCTGATGGGCGTGGCGCTCACCCAGCGGCCGGAGCTCTACAACGCCATCGTCATCCAGGTGCCGCTGTTCGACATGATTGGCTTCACCCACATCGGGGCCGGGGCCTCGTGGGTGGGCGAGTACGGCGACCCGGCCAACCCCGCCGAACGGAGGGTGCTCGAGAGCTATTCGCCGTACCAGAACCTGCGCGCCGGGCGGCCCTATCCGGAGGTCTATATCGAGACCTCGACCAAGGACGACCGGGTGCATCCCGCCCACGCCCGCAAGGCCGCCGCGCGGTTGAAGGCGCTGGGCTATCCCTACCTCTACTACGAGAACATCGACGGGGGGCACGCCGCGGCGGCCAACCTCAACGAGACCGCCAAGCGCGTGGCCCTGGAGTATACGTACCTGACCCGGAAGCTGATGGACTGAGGGTTGGGGGATAGGGGACACGCACTGAAGTCCATGTCCCGGGCTCGGATCTCAGGGGCCGCCCTGGAACGCCAGCATCGCCACCACCACGATGGCCATCACGGCGGTGGCCGCCCAGCCGAACACCCGCTGGCCCAGGGTGGCGACGAAGACGCCCATCTCGTGCCGGCGGGTGGCCACGACCATCATCGCGGCCATGATCGGCGCCGAGATGACGCCGTTGATCACCGCGCTCCAGAACAGCATCTTGATGGGGTCGAGGGGCGAGAAGATCACGCCCAGCCCGAGCACCACGCCGGCGACGATGACGCCGTAGAAGCCCCGGGCTTCCCCGGGCTTGTACTCCAGGCCGGACGTCCAGCCCCGCGTCTCGGCCACCGCATAGGCCGCCGAACCGGCCAGGACGGGCACGGCCAAAAGGCCCGTCCCGACGATCCCCAGGCTGAACAGCACGAAGGCCAGCGGCCCTGCGATCGGCCGCAACGCCTCCGCCGCCTGGGCCGAGGTCTGGATGCCGGTCGCGCCGGCCGCGTGCAGGGTGACGGCGGTCGTCAGCATGATGAAGAAGGCGATCAGGTTGGAGACGGCCATGCCCACGAAGGTGTCCCACCGCATGCGGGCCAGCTCGGCCCGCGCGGTCTTGGCGGGTTCGTGGCGAAGGTCGGGCTCGTGGCCGGCGGCCATGTCCTCCACCTCCTCCGAGCTCTGCCAGAAGAACAGGTAGGGGCTGATGGTGGTGCCGAACACCGCCACCACCAGGGTGACGAGCTCGCCGGAGAACTGGATGTGCGGGACCGCAGTGCGGACCAGCACCTGCAGCCAGTCGATATGCACCGTGAAGACCACGCCGACGTAGGCGAACAGCGCCAGGGTCAGCCACTTCAGCACGCGGACATAGCGATGGTAGGGCACGAAGAGCTGCAGCCCCAGGGAGACGACGGCGAAGACCACCGTGAAGAAGGTCTCGCCCCAGCCCAGCGTTAGCTGCGCGGCCGCGCCCATCGCCGCCAGGTCGGCCCCGATGTTGATGGTGTTGGCCAGGAACAGCAGGCCGACGAGGCCGCCCACCGCCCATGGCGGGAAGACGCGCCCCAGGTTGGCCGCCAGGCCTGCGCCGGTGACACGGCCGATCCGGGCGCTGATCAACTGAATCGCCACCATCAGCGGGTAGGTGAAGGCCACCGTCCACAGGATGTTGAGGCCGAACTGGGCGCCGGCCTGGGAATAGGTGGCGATGCCGCTGGGGTCGTCGTCCGCCGCCCCGGTGATCAGGCCGGGGCCCAGCCGGCCGAAAAACGAGCGGGGGACGCGCGGTCCCGCCTCACCCACGATTGGCGCCTGTCATTCGCCGCCCCGCCCCCGTCCGCTTGACATTTCTATATTTCTCGAATTATACGATTAATGTCGGTTTCGGAGACCCTGTCATGAAGCGCCTGCACCTGCATGTGAACGTGCCCGACCTCGCCCAGTCCATCCAATTCTACGCCACCCTGTTCGGCGCGCCGCCCTCCGTCGTGAAGGACGACTACGCGAAGTGGATGCTGGACGACCCGCGGATGAACTTCGCCATCTCCCAGCGCGACCGCGCGGCCGGGATCGACCATGTGGGAATCCAGGCGGAGAGCAGCGCCGAACTCGGCGAGATCGCCCAGCGCCTGAAGGCCGCAGGCGCGGAGACCTTCGACCAGGCGGCCACCGCCTGCTGCTACGCGAGATCCGACAAGACCTGGGTCAGCGATCCGTCCGGCGTGCGCTGGGAGACCTTCTACACCTTCGGCGAATCCGTACGGTACGGAGAGGACGAGGACGAACCCGCCAGCCGTCAACCGGACCCGCCCTGCTGCGGGATCGGCGAGCCGGAGGTCCGCGCCGTCGTCGCCCCAGCCGCCTGTTGCGGGCCGTCGGCCGGCGCCTGATCGCCGCGGCGGACGCTGTCATCCAACCTTCGTATAGTTCGGGTAATCTCGAATCATGGAAACGACGTCCGCTGTGGGGGCCCTGTCCGCCCTGGCCCATGAGGGCCGCCTGGAGATTTTCCGGCTCCTGATCCGCGCCGGCGGGGAGGGCCTGGCGGCCGGAAAGATCGCACAGCTCACCGGCGTGCTGCCCAACACGCTTTCGGCCAACCTCAACGTGCTGAACCATGCCGGCCTGATCGCCGCGCGTCGGGACGGACGCTCGATCATCTACACGGCGCAATACGCCGCCATGCGGGAGCTGATCGGGTTCCTGCTCGAGGACTGCTGCGGCGGAGCCCCGGAAATCTGCGAACCGATCGCCGAGGCGCTGACCTGCTGCCCCGCGGCGGGAGACTGCTGAGGAGACCGCATGACCACCGTCCGACCCTTCAATGTGCTGTTCCTCTGCACCGGCAATTCGGCGCGTTCGATCCTGGCCGAGTGCATCCTGAACCGGGTGGGCGCGGGCAAGTTCAGGGCCTATTCGGCGGGCTCGACGCCCGCGGGCCGCGTGAACCCGCACGCGCTCGATCTGCTCAAGAAGCTCAACTACGCCACCGAAGGGCTGCGCTCGAAGCCGTGGGACGAGTTCTCCCGCGCGACGAACCCGGACGCGCCGGACCTCGATTTCGTGTTCACGGTCTGTGACAACGCCGCCGGCGAAGTCTGTCCCATCTGGCCGAGCCTGCCGATGACCGCGCATTGGGGACTCCCGGACCCCGCGGCGGCGACCGGGTTTCCGGCGGAGGTCGCGCTGGCGTTCGCCGACGCCTACCGCATGCTGAGCAACCGCATCACGATCTTCGCCAACCTGCCGGTCAGCGCCCTCGACCGACTTTCCCTGCAAAAGCGCCTCGACGAGATCGGGAGCCTGACAGCGCGGCCGGAGCCGTCGCAGGGATGAGCGAGGCCCGGCTGATGGGGCGGCGGATCGAGACCGAGGTCGCGGCGGCGCCCGCGCCGGCCTTCAGCCTGTCGCGCCGTCTCGTCGCCGAGGCGCTGGGAACGGCGCTGCTGCTGGCGGTAGTCATCGGCTCCGGGGTGATGGGCGAGCGGTTGGCCGGAGGGAACGCAGCGCTGGCGCTGATGGGCAACACCTTGGCGACGGGGGCGGCGCTGGTGGTGCTGATCACCATCTTCGGGCCGATCAGCGGCGCGCATTTCAATCCCGTGGTGTCGCTGGCCTTCGCGCTTCGCCGCGAGCTGACCTGGCCACTCTTCGCCGCCTTCGTCGCCGCGCAGGTCGCAGGCGCGGTGCTGGGGGTGTTCGCCGCCCACGCCATGTTCGACCTGCCGATCCTGCAGATCTCGACCAAGCTGCGCGACGGCCCGGCGCAGGCCTTCGCGGAGGCGGTCGCCACCTTCGGCCTGCTGGCCACGATCCTGGGGACGGTCAAGTTCCGACCGGAGGCGACGCCGATGGCCGTCGGCCTCTACATCACCGCCGCCTACTGGTTCACCGCCTCCACGTCCTTCGCCAATCCGGCGGTGACCATCGCGCGCAGCCTGTCGAACACCTTCGCTGGGATCGCGCCCGTATCCGCCCCCGCCTTCATCGCCGCCCAGGCGCTCGGCGCGCTGATCGCGGTGCGCACGTTCGGCTGGCTGCTGAAGGGACGCTAACTCGCCGTCGATTGCCGGTTGTCCGGCGGCGGCATTGTCCTAGGCTGTCGCCATGAGCACCCAAGCCTCCTCCGCCACCAGGCCCGCCGACCGGCTCGGACGCATCGGCATCTGGTCCGGCGAGCTCCGATACGCCGCCGCCCGCGCCGAAGCCGCGGCCGAGCTGGACGAGCTGGGCTATGGCGCGATCTGGATTCCGGGCGGGATCGGCGGCGAGATCCTGGCCGACGTCGACGGCCTGCTGGCGGCCACCAAGCGGGCGACCGTCGCCACGGGGATCATCAACATCTGGAAGCACGAGCCCGCCGAACTGGGGTCGTGGTGGCGCGGCCATTCGGCGGCGCAGCAGGGCCGGGTGATGCTGGGCCTGGGGATCAGCCACGGGCCGCTGATCGGCGAAGGCTATGGCCGCCCGGTGGCCACCATGCGCACCTATCTGGACGGACTGGACGCGCAGGGCGTGCCCGCGGAGCGCCGCTGCCTGGCGGCGCTGGGGCCGAAGATGCTCGACCTGTCGCGGGACCGCTCGGCCGGGGCGCACCCCTATCTCACCACGCCCGAGCACACGGCCATCGCCCGTGAACACCTGGGCCCCGACGCCCTGCTGGCCCCGGAGCACGGGGTTATCCTAGAGACGGATCCCGGCAAGGCGCGCGGCGTCGCCCGCGAGGCGCTGGGCCTCTATCTGCGGCTGCCGAACTATACGAACAACTGGCGCCGGCTGGGTTTCACCGACGACGAGATCGAGAACCCGAGCGACCGCCTCGTCGACGCCCTGTTCGCCTGGGGCGGCTTGGACCACATCGCCCGGCGGGTGCGCGAGCACCTGGACGCCGGGGCCAACCACGTCTGCCTGCAAGTGGTCCGCGGCAAGGTCGGGGGCGATCCCTCCCTGCCGCGCGAGGCGTGGCGCGAACTCGCCGCCGCGCTGCTTTAGGCGCGGAAAGAAGGGCGGCCCGAAGGCCGCCCGACATCCTCAGTAGCGGCGCGACCGGTCCTGCATGTCATGCTTTTCCGCGTAGACCTGCGCACTCAGCCGGTCGAAGCGGCGGTCGAGGTCGCGGCGCTCGCGCATGTCCAACCCGCCGCCGGACCGGCGGTATTGCACCTCCAGCCGCGCCAGGTTGCGGAACTCGCCGCGCAGGCGCATGGCCTCGGGCCGCGTCAGGGCGCCGCTGCGGACGCCCTGATCGATGCGGCGCTCGATGTTGGCCTGCCGCTGGTTGACCGACTGCCAGGGCGCGGCGTTCGCCGCCATCGGAATGGACGCCAGGACCGCAGCGGCGGTCGCAACGGAAATCAGAACGCGTTTCATGTGTCACCTCATGCTTTGGCGTCGCCGCGAGATCCAACGACCCCGCCATAGGACGCCGCCGGGTCTGAACGCCCGTGCAGCGGTTTGGTTGGCGCGCATTCATGAGGCTGAGACCTGGGACGTCCCTCAGTCGAGCTTGGCGATCACCTCCTCGCCGAAGCGCTGCACGGCCTCGCAGGCGCCTTCGAAGCTGGCCTCGGGCACGCGCAGGCCGGCCCAGGTGACGCCGAGCGGCTTAAGGGCCGAAAGGCGGTCGATGCGTTCCTGGGCGGAGAGCGAAGCGGTGAGGTTGCTGGCTTCTGGGACCACGTCGATGTCGATGTCGGAGAGCTTGCGGCCGTACCTGGCGAGCCGGCCCTCAAGGTCCGTCAACGCCACGGCCAGATCGGCCTCGTTGGTGATGGCCGGGGTGCGCGAGGTCTGGGCGACCTGGGCTGCGCCGAACAGCACTGCCCAGCCCTGCCCCCACCGGGCGACCCGCTCCAGCACCAGGCGGCTGTTGCCGCCCAGCCAGAGCGGGGGGTGCGGGCGCTGCACGACGGTGGGCGCCATGGACTGGCCCAGCGCCTTGAAGTGGCGGCCTTCGTAGACGAACGCCTCGTCGCGCCAGACGCCCTGGATCACCTCCACCGCCTCGTCGAAGAGGGCGTTGCGCTCTTCGAAGTCGACGCCCAGGGCGGCGAACTCCGAACGCAGGTAGCCCACCCCGAGTACGAAGGTCGCCCGCCCGCCGGAGAGCACGTCCAGCGTCATCATCGAGCGGGCCTGCAGCAGCGGGTTGCGGTAGGGCACGACGGCCAGGCGGGTCATCAACCGCAGCTTGCTGGTCGCCGCGGCGCAGAAGCACAGGGCCGCATAGGGATCGAAGCTCTCGTGACCGCCGCCCTCCAGCCACTTGCGCGAGGGCGCCGGGTGATCGGTGAACCCGAGGCCGTGCAGGCCGGCTTTCTCCAGCGTCTGGGCGAAGCGAACCATGTTCGCGGGCTTGATCCAGGCGCCGCCGTCCACGTCGCTGTGGACCGGATATGAGATGTGGAACTTCATGGCGGGCCTCCCCTGTGCGCGGCGACCTTAGGCGCGGAGCAAGGCCGGGCTCAAGGCTTCGGCGGAACGTCCGTCCGGTCCACCACCGCCTGCAGCGCGGCGGCGAGCCACCGGCGCGTGGCCGGATCGATTCCCGCGTCGAACGCCCGCACCGGCAGGAGGGTCCAGTAGGTGAAGAAGCCGCTGCACAGCATCGAGATGCGCGCGGCCCGGACCTCGCCGTCGTCGCCGCCCAGCCAGGCGGCGATCGGCTCGATGACCAGCTCATGCAGCAGGTCGAGGGCCACGGCGCGCGCCGCCGGGTCGGCGGTGGCCAGGATCATCATCGGCAGGGAGTTGGGTTTCAGCCGCGGCGTGTCGAGGAACAGGCTCACGACAGTCTCCCCGAAATGCTTCGGGTCGCCGGCGATCAGCGGCGGGATGTCGATGGCGGCGGCCAGGGCGGCGCGGAACAACAGTTCCTTGGACCCGAAATAGCGCAGCACCAGCGCCGAATTGATCCCTGCCGCCGCGGCGATGTCGCGGATGCCCACGTCGGCGTAGCCGCGGGTCTCGAACGCCACCTGCGCGGCCTGCAGAATCGCGGCCTTGGTGCGGACGCTGTCGCGCTGTTTCGGCGGGCTGGCCGCGGGCTCGGAACGTTTCGCAGCGATCGGCACGGCGACTCCGTTGACGGGTCTTCAGGGGACAGGATGGCACAGACGTCAGGCGCCCGTCCCGCGCCTCCGCATTTTGCTGGACCGAAGTACACCGTTGATGACAACATGCTCCGCCAGGGACCGGAGGCGCCGACGCAACGCCTGGGGCGCCGAGAGAGTCCCCCATCGGAGGACCGCGATGAACCGCAGCTCGCAGTGCATCCTGACTACGCACACCGGCAGCCTGCCGCGCCCCCTTTCCCTGGTCGAACTGCTGTTCGCGAAGGACGCCGGCCGGGTCTACGACCCCGTCGAGCTGGACCGCGAGATCAAGGCCGCGGTGGCCGAGGCGGTGCGCAAGCAGACCGAGGCGGGGGTCGCCGTCATCAACGACGGCGAGCAGGGCAAGACCAACTTCTATGTCTACCGCTACCAGCGGCTCTCCGGGTTCGAGCTGCAGCCGGCGCCGGCCGGCGGCCCACCCATGGCGTCGGAAGCCGCGGACTTCCCCGAATTCTATCAGCACTGGCTGAGTGGCGGACGCATCCGGCATCACCAGCCGCCGGCGAGCCACCAGCTCTGCTGCACGGCGCCGGTGGGCTGGAAGGATTTCTCCGACGTCGAGCGCGACATCGCCAACCTGAAGGCGGCGACGGCGGGCGTGACCCCGGCCGAAGTCTTCATGAGCGCCATCTCGCCGGCCACCTATGCGCCGCGGAACCTGCACTACAAGACCGAGGAGGACTATTACGCGGCCCTGGCCGACGCCATGCGCCGCGAATACAAGGCCATCGTCGACGCCGGCTTCGTGCTGCAGATCGACGCCCCGGACCTGACCACCTACTACCGGATGGCCTACGTCACGGTGGAAGAGCACCTCAAGCACATGGGCCTGTGCGTGGACGCCATCAACCACGCGGTCCGCGACCTGCCGGCCGAGCGCATCCGCGTCCACGTCTGCTGGGGCGCCGACGAGGCCCCGCACCACCGCGACATTCCGCTGAAGGAGATCCTGCCGGAGCTGCTGCGGCTGAAGCCGCAGGGCATGACCATCCCCGGCGCCAACGGCCGCCACTCCCACGAGTGGAAGGTCTGGAAGGACGTGAAGCTGCCCGAAGGCAAGGTGATCATCCCCGGCGTGATCGATTCGACCACCAACATCATCGAGCACCCGGAGGCGGTGGCCGAGCGCATCCTCAACTACGCCAGCGTGCTGGGCCGCGAGAACGTCATCGCCGGCGTCGACTGCGGCTTCGACACCGTGGCGGACATGGGCCAGGTGGACGGCAAGATCGTCTGGGAGAAGCTGAAGTCGCTGGCCGCCGGCGCCGCCATCGCCAGCCAGGCGCTATGGGTCGCCGCCTAGGGAGGTTCCGCGACGGAGCTTGTGTTCCGCGGCCCGGGTTCGGCAGACTGGCGGCGCACTGGCTGGAGCCGACCGCATGGACGTCCGAACCTACTGTCGGCTTTGCCACGGCAACTGCGGCCTGGTGGCGACCGTCGCGGAGGGCCGGGTGACGGCCGTGCGCGGCGACCACGACAATCCGCTGACCCGCGGCTACGCCTGCATCAAGGGCCTGCAGTATCCTGAGCTGCACCACGGCCCCGGCCGCCTGCGCCACAGCCTGGCGCGGGGCGCCGATGGGGCGCACCACCCGATCGACTCCGAGCGGCTGTTCGACGAGGTCGCCAGGCGGATCGAAGCCATCGTCGCGCGCCATGGCGCCGACGCCGTCGCGCTCTTTTCCGGCACCCAGTCGGCCTACAACATCCTGGCGGGCCTGTTCGCCGGCGCCTTCATGCGGGCGCTTGGATCGACGTCGTCGTTTTCCACCATGACCATCGACCAGTCGGCCAAGTGGGTGGCGGCGGCGCGGCTGGGGACCTTCGCGTCGGGCCGGCAGAACTTCTTCCAGTCCGACGTCTGGATGCTGGTGGGGACCAATCCGTTGGTCTCCTTGCAGGGTGGCCTCCTGACCGGCTTTCCCAGCTACAACCCGATGAAGAGCCTGAGGGACGCCCGGGCCAAGGGCCTGAAGCTGATCGTGGTCGATCCGCGCCAGAGCGAAACCGCGCGCAACGCCGACCTGCACCTGCAGCCGCGGCCCGGCGAAGACGCCATGCTGTTCGCGGGTCTGCTGAACATCATCCTCTCCGAGGGCTGGGCGGACGACGCTTTCTGCGCGCAATGGGTGAACGGCGTCGCCGACCTGGCCGCGGCGATCAGGCCGTTCACCCCGGAGCGGACCGCGGCGCGCACCGGCGTACCGGCCGATCAACTGTTCGACGCCGCGGCGCTGTTCGCGCGGGATTCCCGCCGGGGCATGGCCGCCAGCGGGACCGGGCCGGACATGGGGCCGCGCTCAAACCTCGCCGAGCACCTGATCGAGAGCCTGAATGCGGTCTGCGGACGCTACGCGCGGCCCGGGGACCGCATCCCAAATCCCGGAGTGCTCAGCAGCCCGAAGGCGGTGTACGCCGAGGCCGTGTCCCCACGCCGCGACTGGGAGCGCGGGCCGCAGAGCCGCGTGGCCGACGCCGGCATGCTGAACGCCCAGAAGATGTCCGGCACGCTGGCCCAGGAGATCCTGACCCCCGGCGAGGGCCAGATCCGCGCCCTGATCTGCGGCGGCGGCAACCCAGCCGCAGCCCTGCCCGACCAACTCAAGGCGGTGGAGGCCATGGGGGCGCTGGAGCTCCTGGTGACCATCGACCCGCGCTACTCCGAGACGGCGCGGATGGCGCACTATGTGGTGGCGCCGACCCTGGCGCTGGAGCGGCCCGACCATACCCGCGGTCACGAGCCCAACATGTCGATGCCGTTCGGCCAATACACGCCGGCCATCGTCGAACCGGAACCGGGCTCGGACGTGGTGGACGACTGGCGCTTCTACTGGGCGGTGGCGGGGCGCCTGGGCCTGCAGCTCACCGTCGGCGGCCGGGCGCTGGACATGCAGCATGCGCCCACCGCCGACGAGCTGCTGGCCATGCTGGCCAGCCGCGGTCCAGTGTCGCTGGAAGACCTGAAGCAACACCCGGGCGGCAAGGTGTTCGACGTGGCCGCACAGGCCGTGCAGCCGCCACGCGAGGGCCAGGCGGGGCGCCTGGAGGTGTGCCCGCCCGACGTCGCCGAGGAACTGGCTGAGCTGGAGCGAGAGACGGACGCGCCTGCGGGCGCAGAC
>Ga0068859_100008526_pt1 | contig 10371 bp, 8 predicted proteins | sample KBSSwiS22_FD_66585 | JGI IMG/M metagenome (GOLD analysis project Ga0068859, IMG submission 66585) | Switchgrass rhizosphere microbial communities from Kellogg Biological Station, Michigan, USA - KBS Switchgrass S2-2 | ecosystem: Host-associated > Plants > Roots > Rhizosphere > Soil ... | reverse complement strand
TCTTCATCGCCGGTACGACGGATCGCCGCTTTCGCGCTTTCGACTCCAAAACGGGAAAACAACTCTGGGAGGCCCGGATCGAAGCCAATGGACATATGACGCCAATGACTTTTCAAGGTAGTAAAACGGGTAAGCAGTTCGTGGTGATTGCCGCTGGTGGCGGAGGTTTCCTGCGAGGATTAAGTAGCGTGTTGTCCGATTCGGTTGTCGCGTACACGTTGCCGTAATCAAACTCATTGTGTTGGTTCGTGAAACCACTCGCCTACTTCTTGATCGCCGACAAAATGTTTTCTGGCTGGTCCATATGCAGAAAAGGCTCCACCTCCGGTCATTTGATCAAGGTTAGTCCTGTAGTCTTGTTTCACCCCGGCTTGATTCAGCTTACGCTTTTCTTAACACCTGAATTATTTCGTCGCGGCGCGGCGGATCAAACAACTCTCGCCGCGCCTTCGCATACGCGAGGACGGTATTACCTTCGCGATCACGAGCGTTCACATCCGCTCCCTTCTCCAGTAAATACCGCACGACTGAGGAATGCCGGCGCCCGCCGCAATCATTAACGCTGTGGCACGGCGAAAATTCTTCTGATTTACCTCCGGTACAAGGCGGAGTTGGCATAGCGCCAACGAGTACCCGGCTCGAAGTGGAATGGCTTGTCTTTGATCAGCCCGAGTACCGCTGACGAAGGCCGCGTCATTATGATTGGCTCCACGGTTGACATCTATAGACATGAATGGGTCTCGTTTACCACCAAAGATTTTCCGGAAAACGCACATGCTAAAAGTGGAGAAATCGTGCGAATTGTGATGAAGGACGTGAACGATCGCCGACCCGTCGTCGATGTCGTGTGGTTTCCTGAGGACTACCTGAACCTTTTCGCCGCTACGGATCTGGAGTGATTGTACAGTACAAACCGTTGGGCCATGAAGACGAACCTTGTGAATGGCTGAGCGAAACTTCAATTGCGCCCTGGATCATCTATGTATTGAGGAAAACGAAAAATAGAGTTTCTAAAACCGCGCGCAGAGAGTCAGGCCCGAGCTTTGACTCGCGCATTCCACTGTGTCATTTCCACACCCTTAACAAGCAGCCAGACCATCAACACTAGCACGCCCGGGAATAGCAGCATTAGAAGCAGCGGCGATGCATAAGCCGGCGCCAGAATCAACAGCAAATTTCGCGCGAGAAACCCTATGCCGCCAATACCCATCAGCACACCAAGAAACTTCGGTAGGTAACCTGAACGAAACATCAAGTATGCACGCACAATCCAGGCGATGCCGTAATAACCGCAAAATATCATTGCGGCAAATTGATAAAACCTGAGCGACAGTAGAATTAACTCATCGATCTGATCTGCCGAGAAGGCTTTCCATGGACCAACCGTCATGAACAACGTCGGCGCGAGATAGAACAGCTCTGCAAACGCAAAGAGTGCCGTGCCCATCAGACCGAAGAATGCAGCAAGCAACGACATCTCTTTGCTTACCGGTTTCAACAATGCGTAGAAGATCAGCGCCAGTGTGATGTCGGCAAACGACTCAATCAAGAAGGTCGCGAACCCTAGCCGGTAAATGAACTCAAAACTCTTGATGTTCGCAACAGTTGCAGCAGCATCGCCAGCCACGATGAGTTTTGATGGGGCGTAACCTTCACCAAATCCGCCAGCTACGATGGAAATAAGTAACAACACTCCCGCAACTTTGGTGTACCGCTGAACATTCATTTTTGAATCCTCCGTGCCAGAGTAGTCTTACTAGTGAGACGAATCAACGAAAGAAATATTGCTGAGTGGTTACGACTTCGTGTATCACGTCGCAAACGATTTCGGCGGATTCCTAAATCCCTTTGCGATCAACCACACAGCTAAAGCGAGATAGATGACTCCGAGGGGCAAACCCATCAACATCGGTGCAGGGGGCGGGTATGAAATGAACTGTGGCAAAGTAATACCGGTGATCTGAAGCAACGAGCCCAGCAGTAATAACAGCGCGAGTGCTCGCGGTATCAGAGAAGTGCGCCAGAGCGTTACGCCACGCAGAAACATCCAACTCACCATGACGAGCAGATGGGTGTAGTGGCTGAATCTAGTTCACGTCCTCTGGCGACAGCGTCGTATGAAGAGATGTACACCGGGCCAATTGTATTGACGAAATGTACAGCGCGACGCTGTAACTCAGATTTCTGAATAATTGCTGTTCTAAAAAGCGATCCGTGTTGCTCGTTATGCGCTCACGTCAGAAGTGGTGGCCCAGCCGGATACTATTATGGTCCACAGATTACCACGGAGAGTTATACACGACCATAACGAAAACAAAATACGCCATGGAACTGACCTTCCAAAAATGCGACCACGATTTCTCACAAAATATTTTGACCCGCACATTTAACGTGTTCGAATGTCGAGGCAAGTGGGAATTCGACAAGATGTCGAAGTTCCTCGTCCGGCTCATCGGCCCGCATTGAGAAGGTTTACAGACGGACTTCCGATCGTCCTCGTAATTGACCAACATGAATTTTCCAATATTAATTCCATTGACAGCTTTCCAAGTGAAGAGTAAATTGCGAGCGTTTTCGCAAGCCGAACTGTATGTTGTGCCTGATTACTCGCCTCCCTTGTAATCTCGAGTCAGTCAACTAAACCGTCAACAGCCCAGTGTTAGCGCGTGCACGGTATTGCTATCACCGCACGGCTTCGTTCCGTCTTACCTTGGAATGCGATGCCGCGTAGTGCCAGTTGTTCTTTCTAATGTTCTGAAGAATTCATTCAGCGGAGCGCCAGTTATGAATGATCCCGTACATTCCACGTTCCGAATGGCCAGCGCGTTGGGCCTCGCCTACCTGCTCGTGCTGCTTTCGAGTGTTCCATTCGTCGGTGGCACTTTACCAGGCTCGCACGCGGAAACAATCCACGAACAATCCGCACCGCCTTACCGCGACCATGAGTTACTCGTGCGCTTTCGTGCGGGCGTGGGCCAACAGGACAAAGATTTAGTTACGGCATCACTGGGCGCGCGTAAGAAGCAACTGCAAGGTGATTCAGGCATTGAGAAATTCGAACTGCCTGTGAGTCGTGACGTCGGCAGTGCGGTCTTCCAAATGTTGTCGGATCCTCGAGTCGAAATGGCCGAGCCAAACTTTCTCATTTCGAAAGACGATCTTAATCCAAATGACCCTCGGTTCAATGAACAGTGGGCATTGCGCAATACAGGCCAGGACCGCGGGCAATCAGGCTCCGACATCAACGCCGGCACAGCCTGGAATCGGACAACAGGTTCGAGAGCGACCGCGATTGCCGTGATTGACAGTGGCATCGATTTCACTCATCCGGACCTCGCAAATAATCAGTGGACCAATCCCGCGCCCGGCGCAAACGGCGATCTTCACGGTTGGGACTACATAGAGAACAGCGCTGAGATCAAAGACGAACAAGGCCATGGCACTGCGGTCGCCGGAATTATTGCAGCTGAGGGTGATAATTCATTGGGAATCGCAGGAGTGATGTGGCGTGCGAGCCTGATGAGCCTTCGCGTCTTGGACGGTACCGGTACAGGTGATATCGCCGCTGCAATCGAAGCGATTGACTACGCAACCACCCACGGCGCACAGGTAATTAATCTATCGTGGGGAACTACTGCCGAGTCGTTCGCGCTAAAGGACGCGCTTAGCCGTGCACTTAGACAAGACGTGGCAGTGGTGTGCTCAGCCGGCAATATGGGAAAGGACCTGGAAGCCACTCCGTACTATCCTGCGTCGTTTGCTTTACCGAACCTCATCTCTGTGGCCGCGACCGACAATATCGATCAGCTCGCCTCATGGTCCAGCTGGAGTGCACACAACATTACGGTTGCAGCCCCTGGTATAAACATTCTCACAACGAAGATGGGAGGTGGCTATTGGAACGTCACGGGTACATCGGCAGCAGCTCCGCTCGTGACGGGGATTGCCGGTTTGATCAAAACGTTTCGTCCGGCCACAAACGTGCGATCTCTGGCCCAGGCCATCGCGCAAGGAGCGCGTCCGGTGGCAGCGCTATCGGGCAAGGTACTGAGTGGCGGAGTAGCAAGTGCTGCCGGGGCGTTGGGGAAAATCCACGGTTCACTAAATCAGTCACCGTTGTTACCACCACCCGGACGCGGTACCGGTGGCACTGGACCAGGTGGCAGTTTCTCAGCTACGACGCCACCGGTGACAGGTAGTGGCCCCGGTCCTGACTTACCTAACCTTGATGAACTCCGTAACGCTAAGCCGCAAGCACCGCAGATCAAAGCTCCGATCCAGTCAAACATGATCTGTGCCGACTGCGACCCACAGGGTGGTGGCGGCGGCGGCACTTACTATCCCGCGAATGATCCTAACTTTTCGACGGCTCGCCGTCGCCCAATGAATGAAACAGGCATGCAGGAGGGCGTCGATCTCGGGTCGCGCAATTTCAACTGGAGCCTGCCACTGCTCTCATTGCCAGGCCGCGCCGGATTGGACGTCAACCTTACTCTTACTTACAACTCGCTTGTCTGGACCAAAGACGGTTCTTACATGAAGTTCAATGCCGACCTTGGCTCACCCGCTCCAGGTTTCCGGCTGGGTCTGCCGACAGTGCAACAGAAGTTTCTGAATTCGCAGACTAACATCTGGGCGTACATGATGGTGACGCCTTCGGGTGGCAGAGTTGAGTTGCGCCAGATAGGCTCGTCAAACATTTATGAGTCACAGGACAGCAGCTACACGGAGTTGGACGCTACTAACGCGCCCAGTACCTTACTGGTGCGCACTACCGACGGCACGCGACTCACGTTTAGCCAGGTCTCCATAAACAGTGAATACCGCTGCACGCAGATCAAAGATCGCAACGGCAACTACATCTCAGCGACCTACAACACGACCAATGGTCACCTGTTGACTATCACCGATACGCTCGGCAGAGTCATCAACTTTGATTACGACGGAAACGGCAACTTGCAGTACATCAGGCAAACGTGGGCCGGTGTTTCGCACTATTGGGCCAGCTTCACTTACGGCGAGGTTTACGTGGCGCCGGCGTTCGGTGGCGGGCTGATTGTAAATGGGCCAAACGGGAACAATACTACCGTCTTGACCCGGGTCGATTTACACGACGGCTCCTATTTTGTCTTCGATTACAACGCTGCCTTCGCACAGGTCACGCAGATTAAAGCGTATGCCCACGACAACTCGCTTCTCAATTACCTCTATTTCAACCTGAGCACTGCCGCGGGACAAACGGACTGTCCGCGAGTTACGGCGCGCCGCGAGTGGGCCAGGTATTGGAACGGTGATGGTGATGACACACCATCGACGAGTGAAGAAGCCACGATTTCGTACAGCGTTGCTAGTGATGGTTCCTGGACGCAGCAAACCATGCCGGACCAGACTGTTTACAAAGAACTTTTTGCGACCTCGGGCTGGCAGACAGGACTGACTATCGGCTCTGAGATTTGGGTAGGCTCCACGCTCAAGAAATGGACCTCCACTTCGTGGACACAGGATGACACCAACCTCAGCTATCCGAAAAATCCACGGGTGACAGAAACGAACATCTGGGATGCGGAAGGCAATCGACGACGCGTGACGATCAGCTATGGGCCATATGCGTCATACGGTTTGCCGTATGAAGTCATAGAATATGCCGCAAACGGCTCGACTATGCTGCGGCGGACTTACACGGACTACAACTTGAGCAACAGTTACACGGACCGTCGAATTATTGGCCTAGTCAGCGCAATCCATGTGGTCGATCATGCGACCGAAAGCTACGTTTCAAAGACGACGTTCGACTACGACTGGAGTGGGGAATACATTGTAGCCACGCCGCAAACGCCAACGCAGCACGATACCACGAATTACGGGTCAGGATTTGTGAGTGGACGCGGCAATCTTTCGGCAGTCACGAAATGGGATGTTACTGACATCAATAATTCCGCGAAAGCAATCGTGACCAGTCGTTCCAGTTACAACACCACGGGATCTGCGGTCTTCTCTCGGGACGCCCTGGGCCATCAAACGAGCATCAGCTACACGGATGCGTTTTCCGACAACGTCAATCGCAATACATTTGCATATCCCACAACGATCACTGATGCGGGCGGCTTTCAGCGTTTAGCGAAGTATAATTTCGACTTCGGCGCGATTACCTGGCAGCAAACTCCTTCGCCTAACAGTGGTCAAACTGCGCCCTCAGAGCTTATTTCTTACGACTCAGCGATTCGCCCTCAGCAAGTTCTTAACAACGTGACGGGTGCAAAAGTGCGTTGGGAATACGCTGACAATGGCGGCTCGGTATCGACCTTCACCACCATTATTAACAGTTCGACCGAAGCCTTCTCCGCTCAGTTCTTCGACGGCGCCGGGAGATTCCGAGCCACGACCACCGACCATCCCGGCAGTACGGGTCTTTATCGAAGTCAATATCTCATTTTCGACAACATGGGACGCGTTGTGCAGCAGTCGAACCCTGAAGAGGTAACTGCTGGCTGGGTACTTACTGGAGACGATTCTTCGTGGATCATCACAACGCAGGCATATGACTGGAAGGGCCGGCCGACAGTTACCACGTTGCCTGACAATTCCACACGCGAGAACGAGTACGGCGGTTGCGGCTGTGCCGGCGGCGAAGTAACCACAATCAGAGACGAACAAGGCCGCAGGCGAAAGCTGACGATGGATGTTTTGGGCCGTCTAAAACAAGTGGACGAGCTCAACTGGAATCAAACAGTCTATGCGACGACGGTTTACACTTACAACGTTCGCGATCAACTCACGCTCATCAATCAGGAAGGCCTGACAAGAAGTTTTGCCTATGATGGATTCGGACGTTTAATAAGTCGCGCCACGCCTGAGCAGGGCGCAACGTCTTACACTTATTTCAACGATGATACAGTTCAGACCATTACGGATGCACGCAACGTCAAAACGACTTTGGGTTATAACAGTCGTCACCTCGTCACTGGAATTACTTATGACTTGAGTTTGGCCTCAAGCGTGGCGGCCACACAAAACGTCACCTTTGACTACGATGCAGACGGCAACCGTACCTCGATGACTGATGGCATGGGATCAACGAGTTATGGTTATGATCAGCTTTCACGGCTGACTTCCGAGACGCGGACGTTTACCGGCCTCAGCCCCTTGACGTTGACTTACGACTACAATGTTGGCAATGAATTGACGTCAATTTCCAGTTCATTGGGACCACAGGTCGGCTACATTTATGACAAAGTGGGGCGGACCACCGGGGTTTCCGGCTCCGGTTATGCGGGCGGCATGGATTATGTCAGCAATATCGCCTACCGCGCCTTTGGTCTAAAGCAGATGAGTTACCAAAACGGCAAGGCGCTATCCCTGCAATACGACAATCGTCTGCGGCTGACGCAGTGGAGCGTTCCCGGCGTGCTGCGTACGCAGTACGGCTACTCCTGGGAAAAGAGTGGGCGCGTTGAGTTCGCACGTAATCTCGATGATGAAACGTTGGATCGTTATTACGGCTACGACCACGTGGGCCGTTTGACGGTCTCGCGCTCCGGTAATGAGGCGCGGATTGCGATCGGCGAGCAGGTGCCACTGGAATACAATGGTCCTTACTCGCAGGGTTATCAGTACGATAAGTCTGGCAACCTCACGTTCCGAGACGGTTGGGGTGGAGATAATCCCTCTTTCACCGCCAGCTATACAAACAATAAGCGAGTCGGACTCACATATGATGCGGCTGGAAACCTGACCAATGATGGCGGGCAGAGCTTTACCTACGACGCTACGGGCCAGGCCGTTACGGCAACTTATCACAACTTGCAGCAGTCGTACGATGGCGATGGTTTGCGCGCAAAGAAGGTCGAGGACAACAACACCACGTATTATTTGCGCAGCAGCGTTCTTGGCGGGCAGGTGGTAGCAGACATTACAAACACTAATAATAGCTGGAACATGACCCGCGGTTACGTGTATCTGGGAGGACAGCTACTTGCCGTACAGAGCCAGAACGCTCTCTGGTGGGTGCATGAGGAGCCGGTTGCGAAGAGCAAACGAGTCACTAACAGTGCTGGCGATCTCGTGGACACGGCTGAGCTTGATCCGTGGGGTGGCAATACCAATCGAAGTAGTATCAATCCATTCCAGCCCCACAAGTTCACCAGCTACGAGCGTGATGCGAACGGTTCGGACGACGCGATGTTCCGGCGCTATAATAGCTGGTGGTCCAGGTTCGATCAGCCCGATCCGCATGACGGCAGTTATGACCTCACGAATCCACAATCTTTCAATCGCTATGCCTATGTACAGAACGATCCGGTGAACTTCGTTGATCCGACCGGCCTATTGCCACAGGTTTGCCCACCAGAAATGAGCGGTCCGCAATGTATGGGATCAGGATTCTGGGGTGGCGGATTCAACGTGAACGACCATAGCAGTGTTACGCCTACACAGTTATTTGGTGCAGATCCAAACGACAACCCTGGGGGCAGTACAGGTCACGAGATCATAACTGATAGAGAACCTCGCCGGTCTTGGTTTTATATGGATATGGCCGAAAATATGTGGCTGGTCCATACGGAACCATCGATTTTTGGTGGCGCCATGATTTGGGATTCCTTTCTACCAAAGGGTTCGAAAGGAGGTGGACAAGCTGGAACGGACCCACGGAAGTCTCAGCCCACGCCCGAGGGAATCAGAATGGGAAAACTCGTCGATTGTTTGGAGTCAGCCAAGAGTACGTACTTCAAAGTAACAGAGCGAACAAGAAGTGAGTACGATGCACTGTTTACCAGCGACATTGGAATCGGAGTGAGTATACTTAATTTTGTAATGGGCGGGATACCCGGTCTTATAGGTGGAATCGCTGGTAGGGCTTCAGTTGGGGGCGCTTACCACATTGGAAAAGAGATTGGCAACGCCCAGGGATATCGAAATGCGGTTGACGATTGCAATCATCGATATGGATCAAGATGAAATTTAGAGTTCTGTCACTTCTACCGAATCGCTGGAATGAGGGGGCTGGTATTAGGGCCATGCTGTTTACGCTTATTTTGATCGGTGCCGTTTCCGCGCTACGGGGAGCATATGGTCTAAGCGTCGGAAACGCCTTTCTTATATCAGGCTTTGTAGCTATTCTGGTGGTGTACTGGAGCCCGCCCGTTCCCCGAGAAAATTATATTCACTGGATAGTGACTCACTCTGTACTTGTGTTTGGTGCTTACCTATTCTTATTCAAAATACCGCCACTGCTCTCAGGTTCTCTCTCGTATCGATTAGCACAAATTCTATGCATATCTATTTACGGTTTTTGTTGTTGGTATCTTATTCGGCTAAAAGCGCGAGGGCCATCCCACAGTGAGACTGCGTTTCACAATGAAGTTTGAATCAAAATGTGTGATTCGCAGCCTTATTTACCCTGATTTGGTGTCCATCAATGGTGCGACTGGCTTAAGGGTCCAGAAAGTGAATAAACAGGCAGTCTTGGTTTTGTGTTGTGCGCTAGCGTGTTCGGGGATCTCGTGTACTGCTTTTCGGCAAGGTTATGAAGAAGCGGAGCTTCAACATCGCGAAGCGTCCCTACAAACGATGCTGGGAGAATTGCGCGAACTCATCAATCAATACAGAGCAGATCAAGGACGTCCACCTCGGAAACTCGAAGAGCTTGTGAGAGTGGGTTACATCAATAAAGTTCCGGAAGATCCCATTACTCGGAAGGCAGACTGGGTTCTAGATATGCAGGAGTGTGCGCCTGAATCTCCTTGCAAGGATGGTATCAAGAACGTTCATAGTGCATCGAAAGAGAAATCTACTCGCGGCGATCTATATTCACAGTGGTGACGCTGCCGAGGTTTCGCGCACTAGCGCGATATGGCTGCCGGAACCCGAGACCAGCCGTATGAGGTTGCGTGCGCGATTCCTGGAAAGCCTTGAATCAAGCGATATGTACCTTGGAGTATTTCCGATACGGAAGTGATTCTCTAGGCCTAACCTGTAACGAGTTGGAAAGTGAGCTTGATCCGCGGGGTGGCAATACCTGTCGAAGTAGTACACCCCATTTCAACGCACAAACATTCACCGGCTATGAGCGTGGCGCGGCGGTTCGGACGAAGCAATGTTTCGGTGCTACTATCGCTGGTGGTCCAGGTTCGATCAGCCGATCCACATGAGGGCAGCTATGATTTAAGCGATCAGCGGTTAGTGACTGTACCTGTGCCGAGCGGTCCTAAAATCACGGAGTCGAGTGCGGGTGGGGCAGGAATTTCTGCAGGGTTCTGGGGGCCGGAGATCTAAATAATAGAGTTCTAGGTAAGAGATCAATGCTGCGAGGGATATTGTTTGTAGCCATATTGGCGGGCGGAACTCTGATCTTACAGGGGATGGAACTGCTTC
>Ga0068859_100008524_pt1 | contig 10373 bp, 2 predicted proteins | sample KBSSwiS22_FD_66585 | JGI IMG/M metagenome (GOLD analysis project Ga0068859, IMG submission 66585) | Switchgrass rhizosphere microbial communities from Kellogg Biological Station, Michigan, USA - KBS Switchgrass S2-2 | ecosystem: Host-associated > Plants > Roots > Rhizosphere > Soil ... | reverse complement strand
CGGCGCGCAGCCGCTCGCCCGCCCGCGCGGCGGCGTCGAAGAGCCGGTCACGCTCGATGACCTCCAGCATCCGGGTCGAGCGGACCATGTCCGCCAGGCCGCCGCCCCAGGTCGAGTTGATCCGCCCCCGCACCCGGAACACGTTGTCCGGGACCTCGTCGATCCGGCCGCCGGCCATCACCCCGCCGACCTGCACCTTCTTCCCGAACGCGACCACGTCCGGCGCCAGGCCCAGCCGCGCGTAGCACCAGGCCGCGCCGGTCGCGCCGACCCCGGTCTGCACCTCGTCCAGCACGAACAGCGCGTCGTGCTCGTGGGCGAGTGTGCCCAGGGCCGCCAGGAACTCCGGCCGCAGGTGGCGGTCGCCGCCCTCACACTGGATCGGCTCGGCCAGCACGCAGGCGATGTCGTGCGGATGCTCCGCGAACGCGATCGCCGCCTGCGCCAGGGCCCGGCTCTCCGCGGCGCGCACGTCGGCGAGGCTCACGTCGGTCACCGGGAACGCCTGGGCAGGGCTGTCGATCCGGGGCCAGTCAAAGGTCGGGAACCGGGCGGTCTTGTTCGGGTCGGTGTTGGTGACCGAGAGCGTGTAGCCGCCTCGGCCGTGGAAGGCGTGCCGCAGGTGCAGGACCCGGGTGCCGAGCTCGGCCGGGCGGCCGTTCGCCTCGTTGTGCCGGCTCTTCCAGTCGAACGCCGCCTTCAGCGCGTTCTCGACGGCCGCCGAGCCGCCCTCGACGAAGAACAGGTGGGGCAGCCGGGGGTCGCCGAGCACGCGGGCGAACGTGGTGACGAACTCGGCGTAGGCGACGCTCGCGACGTCCGGGTTCGCCGGTTTGTTTACGGCGGCACGGCCGAGCTCGGTGACGATCTCGGGGTCGTCGGCGAGCTCCGGCGGGTTCACCCCCAGTGGCGCGGAGGCGAAGAAGCTGTACAGGTCGAGGTAGGCCTCGCCGGTGCGGGCGTCGACGAGCGTGCGTCCCGTGCTGGCCCGCAGGTCGACGACAAGGTCCAGCCCGTCGAGCAGGACATGCCGGCCCAAAACCTCGGGAACGTCCATCGGCGCCACGACGGCCCGGCCCGGCGGGCGCGCGGGCTCATCGCCCGCCAGGCGTTCCCGGCCCCGCCGGCCGCCGGGGCTCGGCGGGGAGCCGGCCCCGCCGCTCCCGCGGGCGGCCTTGGCGTCTGTGTCGGTCACGAAGGCAGGCACGGCCACCAGACCTCCTGGAGTGGGAAGATCGCGGCTCCGCCGGCATGTCGTAAATCTGCCGTCGTCTCCAGCCCTACACAGGAGATCCTTCTTCAGATCAAGAACTTTGACAAATTTTCTATGACACCCCCGCGTCTCCACGGCCTTGCACGGACGCGGCGTGCACCATCGCTGTCAGATTGTGTTGCCGGGGCGGGGCGGTCCCGGCTCGGGTCGTCGGGTGCGACAGCGCTACGACGATCTCGCTGACTTGCACGACGCCTATACGACCCCTGGGATGGGACTGCCGTTCGCTCATGCCACGGACCGCCTCCAGACGCGGCAGGGCGAACGGCAGTTCGGACGTCGGAGTCGGGCCGGAGGCGGCCCGCGGCACGGGTCCCGCGCGAGGTGGCCGTAGGGCGCGTCGGGCGGCTCAGACCGCCGGGCTGGACGCGACGATGGTGGGGCTCGACCCCCCGTTTGTTGGGGACGGGTCCGGCGACGAGCTCGCGTGGGTCGGAGAAGGCGAGACGGTCGGCGTCGGCTTCTCCGTCTGCGACGAGGTCGGTTGCGTCGGGGTCGCCGACGGGTGCTGGCTGGGCGGTGGCGCGGGCGTCGGGGAGCCAGCGGTGGCCGCCGGAGCGCCCCTGGTCGGCCGTGCGCCCGCCGGGCTGGCCGGCGACGCCGCCGGCTCGGGGGTGCCCGGCACGCTGGCCTCGGTGGACGGCGCCGACGGCACGGCCGCGGACGTTTCGGCCGCCCCTGTCGAGCTGACGTCGACGCCCGAGGCGCCGCCACCGTCGGCGTTCGCGAGCACCAGCGCCACGGTGATGGCGCCGGCGACCACCAGCGCCGTCACGAAGGCAAGGACGACCTGAACCCTCTTCGAGGGCCGCCCGCCGTCGGTGACGACGACCGGAGGGCGCGGGCCGCCCCGCCAGCCCGCGGCGTCGGCGAAGGCGTCGTCCCGCTGCCCCGCCTCGGCCGGCCGGCCCGCCGCCTGCCCGCCAGCTGGCGGCTGCAGGGGCGACCGAAGCAGCGTCGGCTGGTCCTCGGACGGGTGGCCGTAGAGATCGGACCCGCTGGAGCTCGGCCCGGACCGGCGGGCCGCGTCCGAGCCGAGCCCGCGGTCGTCCCCCGGGCCCGACCGCGACGCCTGGCGCGGCCAGCTGTCCGCACGCGCCGCCGCCGGCAACGGGAGGGTGCCGGCCGGCGGCGCCGCTTTGGCTGCCGGCCCAGCATTGACCGGCAGCGGCCCGGTCCTGGCCGGCAGCGGCCCAGCCTTGACCGGCAGCGGCCCCGTCCTGGCCGGCGGTGTCCCGGCGGCCGGCGGCGTGCCCCCGGCAGCCGGTGACGGCTTGGCTGCCGGCGCCGCCACCCCTGCCGAGCCGGCCACCGGGGCGGCGAGCGGCGAGGGGGTGGGCGGCTGCGCCACCCAGGTCACCAGCGCCGTCTCCACCGCCCGGTCCGACTCGTCAGGGGTCCGCACGTTCTGGTGCACCAGCTGGCTGACGAGCTCCGTCGCCGACGGCCGCGAGTCGGGGTCCTTCGCCAGCGTGGCGCTCACCAGGTCGACCAGGTCGGCCGGCACGTCGTCCAGGTCTGGCTCGTCCCGCTGGATGCGGGCGATGATCTCGAAGGCGCCGTCGGCCCGGAACGGCCCGTGCCCGGTGGTCGCGTAGGTGAGGCAGGCGCCCCAGGCGAACACGTCGGCCGGCGGGCCGACCGGGTCGCCGCGCAGCTGCTCCGGCGCCATCCACACGAAAGTGCCGAGCCGCTGGCCGTCCTGGGTCCTGGCCAGCGTGACGTCAGCGTCCGCGCCGCTGTCGATGCCGAGCAGGGTGCGCGTGGTCAGCGCGACCCCGAAGTCGATGATCTTCGGGCCGTCCCAGGCGAGCACCACGTTGGCCGGCTTGAGGTCCCGGTGCACCACCCCGTTGGCGTGCATCGCGACCAGCCCGTCGGCCAGGCCCGCGGCGAAGCCGACGACCAGCCGGTCGGCCAGCGGCCCGCGGCTGGAGACCGCGTCCAGCAGGGTGGCGCCCTGGATGTACTCGGTGGCCAGCCACGGTGGATCGGCCTCGGTGTCAGCGGCGACGACGGCTGCCACCGAACCACTGCTGATCAGCTGGACCGCGCCGGCCTCCCGGCGGAACCGGGCCCGGAACCGCGGGTCGCCGGCGAGCGCGGGCGACGGCACCTTCACGGCCACCGGCTGGTCGTCGGCCCCGAACCCGAGGTAGACGGTCCCCATACCACCCGCGCCGAGCCGTCCGCCGAGCCGGAACGGTCCGATGACTCGCGGGTCGTCGTCCGTGAGCGGTGCCAGCACGATTCCCCCTGCGACCGTGGTGGCGCCGGGATGAATCGAGACCCCGCCGAGCGGGCCTCGCGGGAATGGCACCACCGCTGCCCATCACCTTCTCAATGATCGGGCAGGGAGGTGGGCATTTCCCGCACCATCACCATGTCGGCAAAACGACGGACCACACGGGCCGCCGACCGGTCACCGGTGCCGGCGCGCGGCCGGCGGCCCGGATCGGCGGCGAGGGGCCCGTGGCCGCGCCCGGCGGCGGCCCGGTCAGCGGCGGCTGCCGTCGACGCCGGGATCGGCGGGCGGGATGCCGTCGGGGTTCTGCGGCGTGAACCTTTGGCCGTCCCAGTTGTAGCGGACCCGCGCGGTCCTCGACGGGCAGCAGTCCGCGTCGTCGACGTCGAAGATCCCGTACTCGAGGACGGCGTACGCGTCCGTCGTCGCGACGACCTTGATCTGGCGGCTGGGCTCGCGGGTGTCGGTGCCGAGAAAGTCCGTGTCGGTGAACACGAAGGCCTCCTCGGCCAGCACGTCGCCGCCGTCGGCGCCGCCACCTCGGATGGTCCTGCTCCCGATGACGACGTTGAGCGCCCGGTTGGCGTCGAAGGTCGCGAGGTTCGGTGTGTAGCCCTTCGCACGAACCGTCGCCGCGACGTCCTGGGACGTCAGCCGGCGCGGCGAGGCCGACGCCTGGCCAGGCGTGCTGGCCGGATCGCCGGGCACCCCGGGCTTGCCGCCGACGGTCGCGGTGGCGGTTCCCGGGCCCGCGTCCCGCGACCCCCCGGTCGCCGGCCCGCTGGTCGACGCGGTGTCCGGGCCCGTGCCGCCCCGGTTGGCCAACGCGATGGCCGCCGCGGCCGCACCACCGAGGGCCACCAGGAGCACCACAACCACGAGGGCTACCGTCGCGCCCCGCCGGCCGCCGGCCCGCGCGGGGGGCCGGGCGCCGCCTGCCCCCGGGTGGCCAGGACCCCGGTATCCGGGGTCGCCCTGGACGTCGCGGCCGCCAGCCGTCGCGTACGCCCGGCCGGGCCCCGAGTAGCCAGGGTCCGAGTAGGCGCGGTCCGAGTAGGCGGGGCCGGAGTCGGCCGCGGCCGGGTGGTATGGCGGCGTCTGCTCGTGGCGCCGGCCGGGGGGCGGGGGTGGCGGGGTGCCAGGCGGCAGCTCCCACAGCCGGGCCAGCGCCGTCCCGTAGCGGTCGTCGCCGGTGGTGATGCGCTCGGTCTCGGCCGCCGTCGTGGTGTCGCCGAGCAGCTCCTCGACGGCGCCGCCGCGCAGCAGGCGGTCGCGCAGCTGGGCGGCGGTCGGCCGGCGGGCCGGGTCCTTCTCGAGGGCGGCGCGCACGATCGGCAACAGCGCCGCCGGTACTCCGCCCAGCTCCGGCACCGCGCTGAGAATCCGCAGGCCGACGGCCTCGGGGGTGGGCGCGCCGAAGGGCGGCCTGCCGGTCGCGGCGTAGGCGACGCAGGCGCCCCAGGCGAAGATGTCGGCCGGCGAGCCGGCTCGTTCGCCGCGCAGCTGCTCCGGTGCCATCCAGACGATGGTGCCGATGAGCACACCGGTGCTGGTGTGCTGCGTCGTGTCGGACGCGCTGGCGACCCCGAAGTCGATGACCCTGGGCCCGTCCCAGGAGAGCACGATGTTCGCCGGTTTGAGGTCGCGGTGCACGACGCCGACGTCGTGGATCGCGACCAGCGCCTCGGCGAGGCCGATCGCGAGGCCGGTAAGCAGCCGCTCGTCGAGCTGGCCGCGCTCGGACACCGCCTCGGCAAGGCTCTTGCCTTCGACGTACTCGGTCGCCATCCACGGCCGGTCGCCGGAGGTGTCGGCATCCAGCACGGCGGCCACCGCCCGGCCGTGTACCCGGCGGGCCGCCGCGACCTCACGCCGGAACCGGGCGCGGAACTGCTCGTCGCTCGCCAGCGCGGGCGCCGGGACCTTGACCGCGACGGACTTGTCGTCGGGTGAGAACCCAAGGTAGACGGCGCCCATGCCGCCCCGGCCGAGCAGGCCCTGTATCCGGTAGGGGCCGATCTGGCGCGGGTCCTTGTCACCCAGCGAGGTGAGCACCGGTCTCCTTCTCCTCTTCGGGGCTGTCACGTAGTGGGATTTCGCGTTGCGGGCCGGCTGGGTTTCGGCGGGCAGGGGGCCCGTCGGGGCGGCGGCGCCCGGCACCGGCCAGCGGCGTCCGGTTGCCGGGCAGCGGCGACGCCCGGTATCAGGTCACGTCTTTCGGGGTCACCGTCCGTCCCAGGTCACCTTCCAGGCGCCGCGCCCCGCCCCCCTCCTGGCACCCGACCGGTCACGCGGCGCGCCGCCATTCTTATCCACGCCGATGGATCATCCGCGAACATCCCGGCGTAACCGGACGAGAAGGGCCGCGCGGGGCGCACTGACTACCTGGTCCGCCGGGTGTCCACCCGCCTGGGGTGCGCCTGCCGACGGGTTTGGTAGGCCGGCCGCTCCGCTGGCCGACGCGGGGGCGGCCAGCCCGCCCGCCGGGTGGAGGGCGCGGCCAGCAGGCCTCGGGCGGTATGCCAACCTAGAACCCCGTAGTGGCGTTTCACGCCGCCCTGACCCGCTCTGAGCACGGCGTCCAGCCGTCGAGCCGCCGCCCTGTGGCCCCGCGCGACCGCCAGCCACTCGCGGAGCGGTTCCAGTCGGGCGCCAGGACGGGGACCGGGGAGGACTGGCCAGATGTCGGGTGCGGGCGAGCGAGGGGCGTTCGCGGCCCTCAACCTCAACTGGATCCGCACCTGCGACGGCGTCTGGACGCAGTCGGACGTGCACGTCGACGGCCTGCACGCCGAGACCGCCCGGCAACTGGCCGAGGCGGTCCGCGACGCCGCCGCGTCCTCGGAGGACAACCCGCCCGGCCTGGTCCTGACCGGTGACGCCGGCACCGGCAAGACCCATTTGCTCGGCTGGCTGCGGGCGCGGGTACAGGCCGACGGCGGCTACTTCTTCCTGGTCGGCCCGTTCGGAGGCGGCACCCCGTTCTGGGAGGCGGTCGCCGGGGCGCTCGTCGACGGACTCACCCGGCCCGCCGATGACGGCGAGACCCAGCTGCGGCTGTTTCTGCGCAGGCTGGCCGGCGTCGTCGGCGCGTCGCCGGCGATCACCGCGGCGGTCACCGGCCGCCGGCCGCTGGAGCCCGTGCACCTGAAGGACTTCGTCGTCGCGCTGCGCAGCCACGACCGGCGGGTGGGCGGCGACTGCCAGGACACGCTGCGCGCGCTCGTGCTGTTCGCCTCCGAAAACCTGGACGACGAGGACGTCGGCCGTGGCTACCTGCAGTCGATGGCGGAGCAGTTCCCGAACGAGCGGGCCGAACGGGGCATGCGCGCGCCCGCGAAGCCCGCGGCGGAGATTGTCCGGGAGCTGTCCCGCCTGCTCGCGCTGACGGGCCCGGCAGTCATCGCCGTCGACCAGCTCGACACCGCGACCGTCTGGCACCCGCCGGCCCCGAACGCCCCGGCTGACACGAACACGCCGGATGGGACGGACGCGCCGGACGGCACGAGCCCCGGAGGCCCGCCGCGCTCGGTCGACCCGGATGACGAGTGGACGACCGCGGCCGTACAGGAGGTCGCGGACGGGCTGCTCGGCCTGCGTGACCTGACGACCAGGACGCTGTGCGTGCTCGCCTGCCTGCCAACGACCTGGGACCTGATCGCCACCCGTGCCGTCCGTCCCGTGCCCGACCGGTTCCGCGCTCTGAGCCCGCTCGGTCCCCTGGGCGACGCGGAACTCGCCGACCGGCTGGTGGCTCGCCGGTTCGCGCGCCGCTACGAGCTGATCGGCTTCACGCCGCCCTACCCGACCTGGCCGGTGCACCCGGCGGCGCTGCGGGGCGCGGCCCACCTGACCGCCCGCGCGTTGCTGCGCGCCATCGACACCCAGCTACGCGCCAGCCTGGCCGCCGGTTCCTATACCGACCTGTACACGCTGGACCCGGCGACCGGCGGCGGCGCCGACCCGCCCGCAACCGCTCGGGAGCCGGGAGACACCGAGACCGGCGGCGTTCTCGGCGACCCGCCGACGACGCCAGGCCGGCGCGATCTTGATCCCGACGGACCGACGGGCCGGCGGCTCGTGGTCGCCTTCGCCGAGCTGGACGTCGCGTGGGCGCGGCTGCGCGCGGCCGCGCCCAGCCGCGCGGCGCTGTCCGAGCGCAACGAGGACGGGATCGTCCCCGGGCTGCTCGCCGCCGGGCTGGACGCGTGGATCGCCGAGCTCGGCCAGGCCGGCGAGGCGTTCACCCGCGACCCGCTGCCCGGCGCGAAGCCCGCACTGCACGCCCGGCTGCGCCGCTCCCTGTCCGACAACGCCGGGGACGAGGCGCACTGGTCGTTCCGCGCGATCCTCACGACCCATCCGAGGACCGCCGTCACCCGGCTGAACAGCGCCGCCACCATGGCCGGGCTCGCCGCCGGCGTCGGCGCCGGCAAGGGTGGCCGAGCCGGCACGACCCGCCGCCCGCCGGCGGGCGCGACCGACCATGGCGACCGGCGAGCGCTCGTCGCGCTGCGCACCACCGCCTGGGACAGCCGGCCCGGCTCCGCGGAAGACAGCGCGGCCGAATCGAGCGCGGTCGGACCCGGCTCCGCCCGGCAGAGCGACGACGGGCCTGGCAACGCCGACGCGAGCGACGCCGCGAAGATCGAGACGGCGATCGCCGCGTTCCGGCGGGCTGGTGGCGTCACCCATCTGCTCACCGACGAGGACGTCCGCACGTTCGCGGCGCTGCGCCAGCTCCTGGAGGGCCGGCACCCGGCACTCGGCACCTGGCTGCTCGCTCGCCGGCCGGCGAGCTCGACCCCGCTGCTGTCCGCCGTCCTCGGGGCACTGTTCGACGAGCTGGCGCCTGAGCCGGCCGCGTCTCCCCCGATCGTCGCCGCTCCCACCGCCCGCTCGCCGTTCGTGGCCACCGCCCCGACCATGGCGCATCTCGACCCCCTGACCGGCCGTCTCGTCGCGGCCCCGGACGCGCCCACAACTCCGTTGGCGACGTCCAGCGGTCCGGTGACGCCGAGACAGCCGGTGACGCCTCGGCCGCTGGTGACCTCGGAGGCCCCCGGCGGGCCGCTCGCACCGACACCCGCGGCCACCCGACACCTGAATCCGCCACCCGCGCTCGCGACGCCGTACCCGGCACCGACACCCGACTCGTCGCCGGCACCGGATTTCTCGCCGGCACCGGATTCGGCACCCGCGCCCTACGCTCCGGCCCCGTGGTCGGCACAGCCGCTCGTCACCGGCGCCGGCCTCGGCGCCCCGCTGAGCGCACCCGCCGGCTCGGGAGCCGCGTTCGGCGCACTCGCTGGCGACCCGCCGCTCGGTGCCGGGCCGTCGGGCGACAGGTCCGCGCCGTTCTCGACGCCGTGGGCCGCGGCGGCGGAGGCCCCACCCGCGGCCGCGCCGCCGATCGCCGCGATGCCCGCGCCCGGAGGGGTGCCCACGTCTGTCGCGCCGGCCCGGGCGGTGGCGCCAGCCGCGGGAGCTCCCGCGCTGGCCGGCTCGGCCGCCACGCCCATCGCGGCGTCGGTGCCGCCGGATGGATGGGAGCCAGCACCGACGTGGGAGCCAGCACCGGCAGTTGCTGCTCCGGCGCCGGTTGCCCCGGCGACGCCTGTAGCCCAAGCGCCGCCGGCCGCCGCGGCGCCACCTGTTACCTCAGCGCCGCATGTAGCCCAAGCGCCGACGGCGGCCAACCCGGCGACGCCGTCAGCTCCGGCCGGGCGACCGGGCTCGACGCCTGACCTCCCGCCGCCGGCCGGCGGGCAGCCGGACCCGCTGCTCGGGCAGCCGGTTCCAGCCCCGGGGCAGCAGGTCTCCGTACCTGAAAAGCCCGCTCAGACGCTGGGGCGACCTGCTCCGACTCCCTGGCAGGCGTCGCCACCCCTGGGCCAGCCGGTCGCGGCGCCGGGTCCGCTGGCGCAGGTGCTCGGGCAGCCGGTCCCAGCTCCCTGGCAGGTGTCCTCGGCCGCGGGGCAAGTGGCCCCATTGCCAGGGCAGCCCGGGCCGCTACCTGGGCAGTTCACTCCGGTGCCTGGGCAGCCGGTCGAGGCACAGGCGGATCCGGGGGTGACGCCGGGCGACGTGCCGGTTGAAACCCGGATCAGACAGGCCCCAGGAAGCCCGCCGGAGGCCGGCGCCCCGACCGTGCCCGACGGGTCGCCCCGCGGGGCTGGTCGCTCGCCGTGGGGCGCCGCGCCAGCTGACCTCGCCGCGGCCGGACCGGGGTCGTCGCCCCTGCTCGTCCCAGTGCTCGTCCCGGGCGCTGGCCCCGGCCCGCGGCCCGCCGCGGCGGCACCTGACACGCGGTTGGTCGTGGAGCAGGTGAGCGCGCCGGCCGTCGCCGACCCGTATCCGGCCGGCAAGGCGGTCGCCGCCGCGCCGGCGACGCCGCCCGCAGCTGCGGCTACCCCGCTCACCGCGGCCACGCAGCCGCCAGCAGGACCGGTCTCCCAGGATCCGGTGGCTGCGACGGAGGCGGTTGCCGGGCTCGTCCCGGTGCCCCTGGCCGCACCTGGCCCGCCGCGCCCACCCGGCTCGGTCGTTCCCCTGGCAGCAGGACCTCGGATCGCGGCGGCCGGGAGCGGAAGCCTGCACACCTCGCCGGCCAGGGCGGCGGGGCTCGTCCCCGTGACGCCCACCGTGAGCTCCCCTCCGGCCAGGCCCACGGCGCCACCCGGCGCCGGCGCCATCGCCAGGTCGAGCGAGTCGAGAACGACCAGAGCGCGGATCATCCTCGGCCCGACAGCTACCAGCCCGTCCCCCGCGTCAGCCGCCACCGCGCCAGCCGAGATCGACGGCGCCGGCGAGCCCGAACCGGACGGTGACGGCTCGCCTGGCGGCGACGGGTGG
>Ga0068859_100008523_pt1 | contig 10373 bp, 8 predicted proteins | sample KBSSwiS22_FD_66585 | JGI IMG/M metagenome (GOLD analysis project Ga0068859, IMG submission 66585) | Switchgrass rhizosphere microbial communities from Kellogg Biological Station, Michigan, USA - KBS Switchgrass S2-2 | ecosystem: Host-associated > Plants > Roots > Rhizosphere > Soil ... | reverse complement strand
CTCGATGCGGCGCAGCACCTCACCGGTGAGGCCGCGGGCGTAACCGTCGGGCTTGACGAGGATCAGGGTGCGCTCTGCAGTCACGGCAGCAACCCTACGAGATGAGGACGCGCAGCCCGCCGGGGGTGCCGACCAGGTCGTGGCGCACCTTGAGCAGCCAGAGCCATGTCGCGGCGAAGAGCAGACCGAGCACCAGCATCGCGAGCGTCAGGACCCCCGAGAGGATCAGCGCCAGCTGCAATGCCGATCCGAACCCGACGCCGAACGGGCGGCGCACCATCCCGGCGGCGACGATCAGCAGCACGGCGAGCCCGATGAGGATCAACGTCTTGGTCAGTCCGAGGCCGCCGTCGGAGAAGGCGATCGCCCGCGGGACGAGCAGGGCGACGACGGCCTCGAGCGCGAGCAGGCCGGACATACCGCCCTTGGTCGCCTTGTCCGCTCGCCGGGCCCGTTCCGCGTACTGCTCCGGGGTGGGCGCTGTCATGTCGCCCCCAGCAGGGTGCGGGCCTCGCCGACGGTGACGACGGAGCCGGTGATCAGCACGCCCGCCCCGGCGATCGAGTTGTCGCCGGTCTCCTCGGCCAGACGCACGGCCGCCTCGATCGCGTCGTCCAGCCTCGGCTCGACGACCACTCGGCCGTCGCCGAACACCTCGACGGCGATGCCGGCCAGTTCGTCCAAGTCCAGCGCGCGGAAGTTGCCGTTCTGCGTCACGACGACCTCGTCCAGGACGGGCTCGAGCAGTTCCAGCATCCGCTTGACGTCCTTGTCCCCCATCGCGGCGAAGACGCCGATCAGCCGGCGGAACGAGAAGGCCTCCCCCATCGCGGCGACCAGCGCGGTCGTCCCGTGCGGGTTGTGCGCAGCGTCCACCAGGATCGTGGGGGCCGAGCGGACCGACTCCAGCCGTCCCGGCGAGCTCACCTCTGCGAAGGACGTCCGGATGACGTCGACGTCCAGCGGGCCGCTGGCGGCGCCGACGCCGAAGAACGCCTCGACCGCCGCCAGCGCGAGCGCAGCGTTCTGCGCCTGATGGGCGCCGTGCAGCGGCAGGAACACCTCCTCGTACGTCCCGCCCAGGCCTTGGAACGTGACGATCTGGCCGCCGACGGCGAGGTTGCGGTCGATCGCGCCGAACTCCAGACCTTCGCGGGCGACGGCGGCCTCGACCTCGACAGCCCGCTTGAGGAGAACGGCTGCGGCCTCGGCCGGCTGGGACGCGAGGATCGCGGTCGCACCCGGCTTGATGATGCCGGCCTTCTCGGTGGCGATCGCGGTGATGCTGTCGCCGAGGTACTGCGTATGGTCGAGTCCGATCGGCGTCACGACCGCGACCTCGCCGTCGAGCACATTCGTGTTGTCCCACGTGCCGCCCATGCCGACCTCGACGACCGCGACGTCGATCGGGGTGTCGGCGAAGATCCAGAACCCCAGTGCGGTGACGATCTCGAAGAAGCTGAGCGGGGGGCCTTGGGCGTCGACCATCTCGATCAGCGGCAGCATCTGGTGGTACGCCTCGACGAACGTCTGGTCGTCCACCGGCTGCCCGTCGATCACGATCCGCTCGGTCACCTTCGTCAGGTGTGGTGAGGTGTACCGGCCGACGCGCAGGCCGAAGCCGCGCAACAGTTCGTCCGCCATCCGTGCCGTCGACGTCTTGCCGTTCGTCCCGGTGATGTGGATGGCGCGGTAGGCCCGCTGCGGCTGGCCGAGCAGGTCGATCAGGGCGAGCATCCGCTCGTTGGACGGGTCGATGTGCCCCTCGTTGCGCCGCCCGAAGATCGCCCGCTCGATCTCGCGCCGCTCGACCGACCAGTCCACCTTCGCCACGACGGGTCAGTCTACGGATCGCCCGACTCTGGGCCTTGGCCGCACGCCCACCCGGCCCAAAGTCGCCAGTGGGGGGTCACGCGGTCGGGAGGGCAGCCAGTGCCGACTCGATGCGGGCGACGTCGGCGGTGGCGGCGGCGAGGCGGCCCTGGACCTTGGCGATGACGTCGGCCGGGGCCTTGGCGGTGAATGCCTCGTTGCCGAGTTTGGCGGAGTTCTGCGCAAGTTCCTTCTGCGCCGCCGCAAGGTCCTTGGTCAGGCGGGCCCGCTCGGCGCCGATGTCGATCGCACCGGAGAGGTCCAGTTCGACAGTCACGCCGGTGGACGTGGTCAGGGACGCCGTGGCCGCGAATCCCTCGGCCGGCTGCTCCAGGCGCAGAAGGGTGCGCACGGACACCTCGTCCGTCGCCCCGGTCAGCCTGGCGGGGATACGCTGCGAGGGCTTGATGCCCTGGTCGGAGCGGAAGCGCCGCACCTCGTTGATCACCGTCTGCAGATCGACGATCGCCTTCTCCGCAAGGGGATTCACCCGCGACGGGTCGGCGGACGGCCAGGCCGCCACCACCAGCGACTCTGCGCCGGTCAGCACCGTCCAGAGCGCCTCGGTCACGAACGGGACGTAGGGGTGCAGCAGCCGCAGCAGTGTGTCGAGCACCTCGCCGAGAACCCGCTTGGTCGTGTCGGCCGACGGGCCGGCAAGGGACACCTTGGACAACTCGAGGTACCAGTCGCAGACCTCGTCCCACGCGAAGTGGTAGAGCAGGTCCGCGATCTTGGCGAACTCGTACTTCTCGTAGAGCGCATCGACTTCGGCGATCACCGAATGAAGCCGCGACACGATCCACGCGTCCGCGCCCTCGAGCGAGTTGGGCAGTTCCCCCGACACCGTCGCACCGTTGATCAGCGCGAAGCGGGTGGCGTTCCAGAGCTTGTTGCAGAAGTTGCGGGCGCCGACCACCCACTCCTCGTTGACCGCCTGGTCCGCACCCGGGTTGGCGCCGGTAAGCAGCGACATGCGCACCGCGTCCGAACCGTAGGCATCCATCCAGTCCAGCGGGTCGATGACGTTGCCGCGCGACTTGCTCATCTTCTTGCCGTGCTTGTCGCGCACGATGCCGGTGAGCATGACCTCCTCGAACGGCACCTGGCCGTCCATCGCGTACAGACCGAACAGCACCATCCGCACGACCCAGAAGAAGAGGATGTCGTAGCCGGTCACCAGCACGGTGGTCGGGTAGTACTTCGCCAGGTCGTCGGTCTGGTCCGGCCAGCCGAGCGTCGAGAACGGCCAGAGCGCCGAGGAGAACCAGGTGTCGAGCACGTCCTCGTCCTGCGTCCAGCCCGCCGGCGCCTCCTCGTCGGGCCCGAAGCAGACCTCGTCCCCGTCCGGCGAGTACCAGACCGGGATGCGGTGCCCCCACCAGAGCTGGCGGCTGATGCACCAGTCGCGCAGGCCGTCGACCCAGCCGAAGTAGCGCGGCGTCATCGACTCCGGGACGATCTTGATCCGGCCGTCGCGCACGGCGTCGCCCGCGGCGGCGGCGAGCGTCTCGACGCGCACCCACCACTGCAGCGACAGCCGAGGCTCGATGATCGAGTCGCACCGGGAGCAGTGCCCGACCGAGTGGATGTACGGGCGCTTCTCATCGACGACGCGCCCCTCCTCGCGCAGTGCCTGCACGACCGAGGCGCGTGCGTCGAAGCGGTCCAGCCCCTGGTACGGACCCGGGGCCGTGATGGCGCCGCGCTCGTCCATGATCGTGAGGGACGGCAGGCCGTGCCGCTGGCCGATCTCGAAGTCGTTGGGATCGTGCGCGGGAGTCACCTTGACGGCACCGGTGCCGAAGGAGGGGTCGACGTGCTCGTCCGCCACGATGGGAATCTCGCGGTTGGTGAGCGGGAGCGCGACGGTGGTCCCGATCAGGTGCTTGTACCGCTCGTCGTCCGGGTGCACGGCCACGGCCGTGTCCCCCAGCATCGTCTCGGCGCGGGTCGTCGCGACCACGATCGAACAAGCACCGTCGCCGTAACGGATCGAGACGAGCTCGCCGGGCTCGTCCGCATGGTCGACCTCGATGTCCGACAGCGCGGTGAGGTCCTTCGGACACCAGTTGATGATGCGCTCGGCGCGGTAGATCAGGTCGGCGTCGTAGAGCTTCTTGAAGATCGTCTGCACGCCGCGGCTGCGCTCGTCATCGAACGTGAACGCCTCACGCGTCCAGTCCACGCCGTCGCCCAGGCGCTTCATCTGGCCCAGGATCCTGCCGCCGTAGAGCCGCTTCCACTCCCACGCTCTCTCGAGGAACTCCTCGCGGGTGTAGTCGAAACGTCCCTTGCCCTCGGTCTCCGACAGGTGCCGTTCGACCAGGTTCTGCACGGCGATCGAGGCGTGGTCCATGCCGGGCAGCCAGAGGGTGTCGAAGCCGCGCATCCGGGCCCGACGGGTCAGCGCGTCCATCATCGAGTGCTGCAATGCATGGCCCAGGTGCAGCGAGCCGGTCACGTTGGGCGGCGGGATCACGATCGAGTACGGCGGCTTGTCCGACTTCGGGTCGGCGGTGAAGTAACCGCGCTCCTGCCACCGCGCGTACAGCGGGCCCTCTACCTCCGCCGGCGTGAACTGCGGCGGGAGGTCGGAGGTGGCAGGTGCGGGAAATTCGGTCACGCATGGATTCTAGGAGGGGCAGACTCGCAGCCATGACCGGATTGCGCGTCAGCACCCGCCGCGACGAGATCCGCGCCGGCCTCGAACCCGTCATCGCCGCCGATCCGGTCCGCGGCACGGTGTTCGGGACCCAACTTCTGGGCCTGACCGACACCGCGTGGCTGGCGAGGAACGGCAGGGGCGTCGCCGCCCGCTCCGGCGCCGAGTTCCCGGTCGTGGTCCTCGACTGGACGGACGGACTGGACGAACTGGCCGCGCTCCTGACCGACCTCGGCGACGTGGTCGCGGTCAACTCGGTGCCGCCGGTCGCCGACGTGCTGGCGGCCGCGTTGGGCTGGACGCGCACGCGGGTGCACGACCAGCGCCTCTTCCGGCTGGACGAACTGACGAGCCCGGACGTCCCCGGCAGGGCTCGCCGGGCGGACGGAACCGACGCCGACCTGATCGCCGGGCGCGTCATGGCGTTCGCGGAGGAGGCCGGGGTGCCGCGGCACGGCATGGCCGACCGCGCCCGCGCGATGGCGGCCGCAGGCGAGTGCTGGCTCTGGGAGGACGCCGGCGAGGTCGTGGCCCTGGCCGGCCGGCGTCCCCCGGTCTTCGGCAGCGCCCGCATCGGGCCGGTCCACACACCGCCGGAGTTCCGCGGTCACGGCTACGGTTCGGCGGTCACCGCGGCGGCGACCGCGGACGTGATCGAGGACGGCGCGATCCCCGTCCTGTTCACCGACCTGGCGAACCCGGTCAGCAACTCGATCTACCCGAAGCTCGGCTACTACCCGGTCGAGGACCGTCGCTTCATCGACCGTCCCGGCTAGGCACCCGACAGCCAACGACCGAACGCCGTGAAGTCGTAGGGGCGGCCGAGGAAGTCGGCGACCAGGTCGGCGGCGTCCTTGCTGCCGCCGCCGGCGAGAACCTTGTCCCGGTACGCGTACGAGACGGACGTGTCGAACAAGTCGGCCGCGTTGAAGGCGCTGAACAGGTCCTTCGCGATCACCATGCTCCACATGTACGTGTAGTAGCCGCTGGTGTAGCCCTCGAGGTGTCCGAAGCTGGCGTGGAAATGCGTGCCCGGCAGGTAGTCGAAGGCGTCGTACTTGGCCTGCAGCTGCTGGACGGTCGCCGTGATGTCGTCGACAGGACCGGCGTGCAGGACGTACGACAGCGCCGCGTAGAACATCTGGGTGCGGGCGAAGTAGCCGCGGCCGAACTCCTTGGCGGTGCGCATCCGCTCGACCAGCGCGGCCGGGATCGGCTCCCCGGCCGCGTTCGTCCCGAAGGACGCCAGCACGGCGGGGTCCCAGGCCCACTCCTCGAGCATCTGGCTCGGCGCCTCGACGAAGTCCCACTCGGTCGCGACCCCGGAGAAGCGGACGAAGCGCTGGTCGCCGCCGAGTACGTGGTGGACGAGGTGCCCGAACTCGTGGAAGAGGGTGACGACGTCGCTGTGCTCCATCAGTCCGCGCGGGAAGTTGCAGACCAGCGCACCCTCCGGAAGCTGGGTGCCGCTCACGCCGCTGACGATGTCGAACTGGGCGGCGTGCTTGTACTTGCCCTCGCGCGGGTGCAGGTCAAGGTAGATCCGGCCGATGACGCTTCCGCCGACGACGACGTCGTACGCGGTGACGTCCTGGTGCCAGCGCGGCGCGTCCGCAACCTCCCGGTACTCCAGGCCGAACAGCTTGCCGGTGACGTCCAGCAGGCCGGCGCGGACGCGGCCGAAGTCGAAGTACGTCCGGACCAGCTGGGCGTCGACCTCGAAGTTCTCGCGGCGGATCAGCTCGGAGTAGTAGGCGCTGTCGGCCGCGGTGAGTGCGGTCAGGTCAGGACGATCCTGCTGGGCCCGCGCGAGCAGCACGGCGACGTCGCGGTCGGAGCTCTCGGTGGCCAGGTCGGTGATCTTGTCGATGAACTCGATGATCGCCTGACCCTTGCCGATCATCTTGACCTCCGCGTCGAAGTCCGGCCAGCCGGCATAGCCCAGCAGGGCGGCCTGTTCGGTGCGCAGGGCGAGCAGCTCCTGCAGCAGCGCGTCGTTGGCCGGCCAGGCCCGGTTGAGGAACTCGACGTGCAGCCTGCGCCGCGCGTCGGCGTCGCGGGCGAAGGTGCGGAACGGGATGACGTCCGGGTAGTCGGTCGTCAGGGTGACGAGCCCGTCCGCGTCGACCGGGTGCGCGTCGATGAAGTCCTGCGGCAGCCCGTCCAGCTGCTCCGGCGTCACCTTGATCGTCCGGACGTCGTCACGGATGTTGCGGCTGAAGTCCTGCGAGATCGCGGTCGTGCGCTCGACGATCGCCTTGAGCCGGTCGCGGGTCGCCTGGTCCTTGTCGACACCGCTGCGGCGGAAGTCGCGCAGGCTGCGCTCCAGCAGGCGGCGCTGCTGCTCGTCCAGTTCGGTGGCCTCGACCGCGGCCAGGACGGCGTACAGCTCGGTGTCCTGCCCGCGCTCGGCACCCAGGATCGCTGCCTGCGTCAGGTAGTCCTCGCAGGCGGTCCGGATGCCGCCGTCGGGGTGCACCTCCGCGAGCAGGGAGGTGAAGGACGACGCGTTGGCCAGCGCGATGTCGCCCTCGTTGAGCAGCGCGACCGTCTCGGCGGGGGTCCGTCCGGTGCCGGATTTCAGTTCGGCGACGACCTCGCGGGCGCGCGCCAGGCCCGCCTCGGCCCGTCCCTTTACGAATTCGGACCAGTCCGTCCCGACACCCGGCAACTCAAGCAGCGACATTCAGCCAATCTAGCTGGCCAGGACGACCAGGCTGATGAGACCGCCGAGGACGCAGTAGATGCCGAACGGACGGACGGACCTCGTCGCCAGGTACCGGGTCAGGAACCGCACCGACAGGTACGCCCCGATCCCGGCGAGCAGCGAGCCGAACAGCACCTGCGCCCGCACCCCGTCACCGAGCGGCCCGGCGAGGTCACCGAGCTTGAGGACGCCGGCCGCCAGGATCACCGGAGTCGCGAGCAGGAACGAGAAGCGCGCCGCATCCTCCTTCGACAGCCCGCGGACCAGACCCCCGACCAGCGTGATGCCGGAGCGGGAGATTCCCGGTGCCAGCGCGAGGATCTGCGCCGCGCCGATGGCCGCGGCCTCCCTGACCGGCAGGCGCGCGAGGCGCTCGTCCGAGGCGGGGCCGCTGACCCGCTCGTCCACGTACTGCTCGCCAGCCGGGCTGCGGAACCACGTCCCGACGGCGACCAGGATCAGGCCGTTCACCGCGAGGAAGATCGCGGTCGGGACGGGCTTGGCGAGGGTCGTGCGAAACCAGTGCTCGGCCACCAACCCGGTGAGGCCGACCGGAACCGTCGCCAGGACCAGCAGCCAGGCGAGGCGCTGGTCGCTCGTGCGCACCTCGCGCCGCCAGATGCTGGTGGCCAGGCCGCCGATGATCCGCACCCAGTCACGCCAGAAATAGACGATCAGCGCGATCGCGGTGGCGACGTGCATGCCGACGATGAAGGCCAGGTAGGGCGACTCGGGGGAACTGACGTCCAGGTCACGCTGCCAACTGCCGCCGACGAGGGCCGGCAGCAGGACGGCATGCCCGAGGCTCGATACCGGGAACAGCTCGGAGACCCCTTGCACGACTCCGACGATCCCGGCCTCGAGCCAACTCAGATGGTGATGCATGCGTACAGGCTCGCGTGCCGAACCTTTACCCAGCCTGACTACCAGCGCGTTCTGATGATGTGCACAGGTAGCTCGTAGAAACTGCGTCCGTGAACGGACAGATCCTCGTGGTGGAGGACGACAACGAGCTGCGGGACGTGCTGGCGCGTGGGCTGCGCGCCGAGGGGTATGAGGTGCTCACCGCAGTGGACGGGACGTCCGCCCTGCGCACCGCCTCGCCCGACCTGGCTGCGCTGGTGCTGGACATCGGGCTGCCGGACGCCGATGGGCGGGACGTCTGCCAGGCGCTGCGTTCCCGTGGCATCCAGGCGCCGGTGCTGTTCCTGACCGCCCGGCGCGGGGTGGACGACCGGCTCTCCGGCTTCGCCGCCGGCGGCGACGACTACCTGCCCAAGCCGTTCGCCTTCCCCGAACTGGTCGCGCGGGTGAACGCGATGGTGCGGCGGGCGGCCGGGCCTCCTGCCGCGGTCGCCATCGACGATTCGTTGCGAGTGGATCCGGTCGGGCACTCGCTGCACTACGGGGACAACCGGGTGGTGCTGACGCCGATCGAGTTCCGGCTGCTCGCCCGGCTGCTGGCAGCGCCGTCGGCGATCGTGCGGCGGCGGCAACTGATGGACTCCGCCTGGGCCGGGGCGGGCGTCACCGACAACGTGCTGGACCAGTACATGACCAAGCTGCGGCGCCGGCTCGTCGAGGTGGGTGCCCCGCACGAGATCCGCGTGACGCGGGGCGTCGGGTACGAGCTGTCGTGAGGCGCCTGCTCGCGCTGCACACGATGTCCGGACGGATGTCCCTGCTCGCGCTCGGCGTGATCGCCGGCTGGCTGGCGCTGATATTCGGGCTGCTGAAGATCGCGCTGAACTCGGCGGACCTGGGACCGTACGACAATGCCGAGGACTGGGCGTTGCGCATCGCTGCCGGCTTCGGCGGGCTGATCGCGCTGGGTGCCTACCCGGTGCTGCGCCTCGCGACGTCCCGCGCGCTGCGGCCCGTCGAGCGGATGACCCGGCAAGCGGCCGAGTGGTCCGCGCACGCCTCCTCCGAGCGGTTCGGGGACGAACCCCGGCTGGCCGAATTGCAGAGTCTGGCCGGGACGCTGGACGGCGTGCTCGATCGATATTCAGCGCTACTGCGACACGAACGGCGCCTGCCCGGTGAGTTGTCGCACGAACTGCGCACTCCTCTGGCGACGCTGCGCGCCGAGGCGGACCTGCTCGTCTCGCACCCCGATGCCACCGTCGCCGCCGCAGCAGCGCGGATGCAGGAACAGGCCGCCCGCATGGACCGCATTCTGGACACCCTGCTGGCGACGGCCCGCGCCGAACTCACTACCACCCCCGGCACCTGCCGGCTGTCCGAGGTTCTCGCTGAACTTCCGACGACTGCGCACCGGGACGGACCAGACGTGATCGTCGGCGTCGACTCCGCGGTGCTCGAGCGGATCCTCGCTCCGATCCTCGCGAACGCGGAGCGCTATGCCCGCAGCCGGATCTGTGTCACGCCGCGTTCGGCCGGACGTCAGGTACACATCGACGTCGCCAACGACGGGCCACCACTGCCGGGTGATCCCGATTCGCTCTTCGAGCCGGGCTACCGGGACGAGGGTGCCGGCCACGACGGAGCCGGTCTGGGCCTGGCGCTGGCCCGCCGCCTCGCCCGCGCGGCGGAAGGTGACGTCACGGCGGTCGCGGCCGATCCTCCCACCTTTCGCATCACCCTCCCCGCCGGCTGACGGCGGTTCTTGGCATGTGCTTCCTGCTCACCTTGTAGTTCTGCCCGCATAGGTGCGGGCAGAACTACAAGCGATCGGAGGTCTAACGCACGACCGCGCGCTGCGACCCGGCGGTCAGTCCAGTTCGAGGGGGACGACGATGTGGACGGCCCGCACCCGGCGACTGCCGGCGGGCCTTTCCTCCGGTGTGCGGGGTCCCACGCGGGACAGGAAGTCGGCCTGCAGCGTGGCCAGTTGCCCGGCCTCCTCGACGGTGAGCCAGGCAGTCGAGTTGTTGATCGTGGTGACCTGGCGCCACTGCGGCGGCTGGTCCACATCACGGGCGTAGAAGTCGGCGAGGTTCTGGCTGACCCGGGCCAGGATGCTCGTCGTCACGGCGTTCCCCGCGGCGGCGGCAGCCGGGCCCAGGGCCGGGTCGTCGAACTCGAAGCTCACGCCGCCGGGTACCGACCGCCACGGCCGCTCCCGCCCATCCCCCTCCGCCTCGTCCCGCTCGACGAAGCCCCAGC
>Ga0068859_100008521_pt1 | contig 10374 bp, 8 predicted proteins | sample KBSSwiS22_FD_66585 | JGI IMG/M metagenome (GOLD analysis project Ga0068859, IMG submission 66585) | Switchgrass rhizosphere microbial communities from Kellogg Biological Station, Michigan, USA - KBS Switchgrass S2-2 | ecosystem: Host-associated > Plants > Roots > Rhizosphere > Soil ... | reverse complement strand
CTCGGAGGGTTTCATGCGTCGAACATTCAAAGCCGTGGCAATGGTTCTGAGTTGGACGCTCTTTATGAGCGGGCTGGCTCTGGCACACCACTCTGTCGCGGCCAATTTTGATCAAAGCAAGACTTTGGAAGTCGTGGGCAAAGTTAAAGAGATCGCCATTCGGAACCCCCATTCGCAGATCACACTGGAGGTCTCGAAACCGGGAGGAGGCGTTACCGAATTCTTTATCGAGTGGTCCGACAAGAATGCGCTGATGAGGCGGAGCGTGCCCGTCAGTTTGCTCAAGATCGGAGACAAGGTGACCGTCACTGTTATGCCCAGCAAGCGTCTTACGAACCTGGGATATTTCAGAACCGCGACTCTGCCGGATGGCACCATCTTGAGGGATTGCGGCTTTGCGGCGTTCCGTGACGGCATTGCCAACGGCAAGACCGGCTGCGAGGAAAACACTCCATGAGGCTCGCACCGGCAGTCGCGCTGCTTATCCTCGGCATGGCTCTTGCTCAAACGTCCGGTAAGCGCGCCGATCTCGATGGAGTCTGGATTCTGTTGCGCGCTCAGGTTGGAACGCTTCGACTCACTCCCGACGGTGAGAAGAAACGCGCCGCTTACGATTTTCAGAAGGATGATCCGGACTTTCAATGCAGGCCTGCCAGCTTCACCCGGGTTATGCATACACCGTCACCGCCGATCGAGGTACGACAACGGCAGGATTATGTGGAAGTGAATTATGAGTTCATGGACATACATCGCCGTGTTCCGATCAAACAGGGCCTCGCGGCGAAAGACGCGCCGTATGCCGCGCGCGAGTACCCGCATTTGGGCCGATCGGCGGGGCAGTACGATGGGGAGGCGCTGGTTGTCGAGACTGTAGGACAAGCCCCCGGAGTGTTGGATACGCTCGGAGTTCCGGGACTTTATCAATCCGATCAGATGCGCACAGTGGAACGATTCATACCCAATGGCGACAAGATGCAGATCGTCGTGACGCACTACGATCCGGTCTACTTTGAACAGCCGCTTACGGTAACCTTCAGCTACCTTCGCCTCCCCGGCGGAAAAATCGAAACATGGGACTGCAAACCCGAAGAGGCCACCTTCGAGCGGTTTCTCAAAGAAACAAAATGACCAACGAACATTTCATCGGCGCCCACTAGCGACGCAGTCAGCGCGATTGGTCCTCAGTGATCGTCGGCGCGACTGCTGCAGTCGTCATACTCAGCGAATTGATCCCCGTGTTCCTGTTGAGTAGTATGAGCTTACTTTTTTCGGAAAATGTCGTTCGTCATGAAACGGAAGCTCTCGTCGCTCATCATCCTCGCCGCTTGCCTCGCAACTGCGACTCCCGTTCGTTCACAGCCGGCCCGCCGCGGCCTCAGTCTGATTCTTGTGCCGACGGAAGGTGAAGCTGTTCAGCTTCGCTCAGAAATCCAGTCGGGAGCGTCTTTCGAGGCGATTGCCATAAGCCATTCGACAGATCCCACTGCAGCGAGAGGCGGTTATCTGGGGATAGTGAACGAGTCCAGCCTCAGCCGCGAACTTAAGGCCGCACTGAATGGTTTGAAGCCAGGTTCAGTGAGTGCGGTGACCCGAGTTGCCGGTGGCTTCGCTCTGTTGAAAGAGACAACAGCCGAAGAGGATCGTTGGAGAACCCAGCACGACGCCGCTGTAATGGCCTTGCAGCAAGGCCATTACACGGAGGCCACGTCTTCCTTTCTTGTTGCGGTGCAGCAGGCGGAAAGATTCGGAGCTCAGGACATAAGGCTCGCCGAAAGCCTCAATGGCCTGGCCCAGGTTTATCGCTATCAACTGAATTACGCTGAAGCCGAACCGGGGGCGCGGCAGGCGCTCATGATTCTGGAGCACGCCCTTGGGCCTTTGCATAGCGGAGTGATTCCGAGCCTGGTCAACCTCGCTAGTATCACCGGCGCCACAGGACGGCATGCGGAAGCCGAGCAGGTATACAGACGCATTCTTTCCCTTCGCTGGGGCATGCCAGGCGGTGGCATCGATGCGGGTCAGGTTCTGGAGAATTTCGCGGAAGTCCTCAGTCTTGACCTCACGCGGGATCCCGGACTTCAAAGCGCTGTGGATGAGTACCGGCGATCTCTCTCGAACTCGCGTCTGAACCGGGATCTCTACCTTACGATGCGTGACGGGTTCATTGCCGCACAGCTCATGGTGGAAGCAGAGTCCTTGATGCAGCGCGCGGCAAGCGTGTATCCCGACTCCCGGCAACTCGAGTTTCAGCTCGGTGAACTTTATGCGATCTGGGGGAAGTATCCGAAGGCGATCGAAGCATTTGAGAGCGCTGCCCACCGCGGCGCGAATGCAGACCCCGAGATCGAACGTCAACAACGCAGTGTAATTTACGAAAGGATCGGGGAGATGAATTTCAACCTGATCCGATTTGACGAAGCGGCTGTTGCGCTGGCGAAGGCGTTGGAAATCAATCCGGCAAGTTGGAGCGCGCACCTCCTGTTGGGATCCGTCTACCTGCGTCGAAACCGGTTTGACGATGCGACAGCAGAATATTCGCGTGTGATATCGGTGAATTCACGAAGCGCCGCGGCTCATGAAGGCCTGGCCCGTGTGGCTCTCGAGCTCGAACGGTACACCGAGGCTGCGACGGAGGCTGGACGGGCTCTCGCTATCGATCCTGGTCTTCAGAACGCGCGTTACATTAAAGCTATGGCCTTGATACGCGGTGGTGATCAGGTGGAAGGAAGAGTTGTCCTTCAGGACTATCAGCAGCGCGAAAGCGATCTGCAGACCGCCGCATCACGGTTGGCTGCCATCGCCGAACTCGACAAGACCTCGCTAACCCTGCTGTCGGAGGGGCGGGCGCAGGAAGCCATAGCGCTACTCAAGGATGGCATCTTGAAGTATCCCCTCAATGCCCGCCTCTATATGAAACTCGGATTGATCCAGAGCCGGCTGCAGCTTCACCGTGACGCCGCAGAAACTTTCGAGACAATGATTCGCCTGCAGATGGATGACTTTTTGGTTCATCGTCAGCTTGCGCGCGAATACGAACAACTCGGCAACAGAGGGGCCGGTCAGCAGCAACGCATTCTGTATCTTCAGCGATACGACGCAGCGCTGCAGGCCAAAGCGAATTGATGAAACGCGCAGTTCTCATGCTCCTTTCGGCGTCGGTGGTGTCGGGGTTTCTCTCGCCACAGGATCTTCCTGTCCAGTTCAGTGACGTGGCGGAAAGGATTGGCATCACTTTTAAACACGAGAACGGCGCCAGCCCCGACAAGCTTCTGCCTGAGACAATGTCGGGTGGCGTGGTCATCTTTGACTACAACAACGATGGCTTGCCGGATCTGTTTTTTGTGAACGGCGGTTCCTTCGTGGATAAGAAAGTCGCGGCAAATGCGCATCACCATCTGTACCGCAACACCGGGGATGGAAAATTCGCAGATGTTACCGACTCATCAGGTATCGGGACTTTCGGATTCGGAATGGGCGGATGTGCGGCGGATTACGACAACGATGGATGGCCTGATCTCTACGTCACCGCGGTTGGCGGTAACAAGCTCTATCACAACACGCAGAACAATAGTTTTGCCGACGTGACCGACTCGGCTGGCGTTGGCGCGGGTCTCTGGAGCGCGAGTTGCGCGTTCGGGGATATCGACAATGATGGCAACGTGGATCTTTATGTGACCCGGTATGTCGATTTCGCTCCCGACAAAACCAAAGTTTGCACGCTGTTTCAAGACGTCCGTTCCTACTGCCATCCCAGCGTTTATAAGAGCGTGCCTGACATCCTCTATCGCAACAACGGAGACGGAACCTTTACCGATGTGACCAAAGAATCCGGCGTGTATAAAGCCGGCAATGGACTTGGCGTCGTATTCGGCGACTACGACGACGATGGCTGGATCGATATCTATGTGGCGAACGACGCAACACCCAACTTTCTGTTTCACAACAAAGGGAAGGGCGTTTTTGAGGAAGTCGGCCTATGGAGCGGGACCGCCGTCGGCGTTGACGGCAAGCCTTTGGCCGGCATGGGGACGGACATGGGCGACATGAATGGAGATGGACTGATCGACATCTTTGTCACAAATCTTGCCGGCCAAACCCACTCGCTTTACAAAAACCTCGGGAAGGCTCTCTTCACCAACGTGACCTTTTCGAGCGGCGTGGCTGAAGCAACGTTGCCCTATGCAGGTTGGGGCACGGCTTTCTTCGATTACGACAACGATGGGGACCTCGATCTGGCAGTGGCTAATGGTGATGTCCTCGACAACGCGAATTTGATTCGAGACAACGTCAGCTATGCGCAATTGAATTTGCTGTTCCGAAATGACGGAACCGGCAAGTTTGTCAGCGTCGGGCCCACATCCGGGCCGGGCTTCGCTTTGAAGAAAGCCAGTCGAGCGCTCGCCGTTGGGGATCTCGATAACGATGGTGATCTGGATATCGTTGTCTCCAACGTCGGCGCTACGGCGGATGTGCTTCAAAACGAGGGCGGAAATCGCGGCAACTCCATTCTCGTACGCACGGTCGGGACCCGGGGCAATCGCGACGGCATCGGCGCGCGCCTGAAGCTTTCTGTCGGAGGCAAGACTCTCGTTCGCGATGTGAGAGCTGGGTCGAGTTATCTCGCGCAGAACGATCTACGAGTTCACTTCGGGCTGGGAAAGGCGCAGAAGGCCGATCGCATGGAAATTCATTGGCCCGGCGGCCCGGTGGAGGTCATCGAAAACATCGAGGCGAATCAGATCCTGACAGTGCGGCAGGGAGAGGGCGTGGTTGGTTCTGTTCGATTCAAGTAGCGCTCGATGGCTTTGTCGTCGAGCGGAATTTCAGACACACTCGCCTCGGGCGCGAATTAGCTTCAATCCTGAAGTTTGGGTGTTCTGGCTATCTCCGGCTTGGTTGAGCCTTGATGGCAGGTCCAGCAGGTGACGTGGACCTGTCCGTCCCCGAACTTCGCATTGATGTCGGCTACCAGCTCAATCATCTGACGGGCCTTCACTTTTGTAGGCTTGGTGTCGAGTGAGCGGTCTGCCTCGTGGCAGAAGTTGCAGCCTCCCTGGCTCTCAACGCCGAGCGCGACCGGAAAGGTCTGCATCTGAGCCATGAAGGTCTCCGGCGTTAGCACTTTAAGGTTCTTGGGAGGAGGAGAATTCGCGCCGCCGTTGTTACCTTGGGCGTTAACAGGAATCTGTGGCGCCATGACGAACGAAAAAATCGTCATCGCGGCGAGCGTAAAAAAGACATTCCCGTGTTTTCGCACGCGCGGAATTGTACCACCCCAGTTCTCTTTGGCTGGCAGATTCCTATCGACCACCGGTTCTAAGTTTTGACTTTTCTGAGGCCGATAAGGCGCTCCTTGAATTCGCGAAAAAAGTCCTTCGACGCCGATTGAATATTATTGACGGCAAAAGTGGAAATGGAGTTTAGTTCACCTATCGAACCTATAAGAATCCGTGTTGAAACGGCGAAACTTCTGCGGTTGCGTGAAGGTGGGTGGGCATTTTGGAAAACCGTACTAACTTTGTTTCAGTTGTGGGGTAGGGGGCAAACGGTGACGAGACGAACCACGTTAATATTGGCAGTCCTCTTTGGGCTAGTTCTGTCAGCAACCAGCGTACTCACTATGACCGTTAGTGTAGATACGACTCGGGGGTATTCTGCACTCCCCGACGGGCGTGGCGGAATCAACGTCGAAGCTGCCGTCTATACAAAGGAGATGGGCTTCGACAAGGAACGGTCTTTGGCAGCTTTCAAAGACACTCTCTATCCACTGCTTCGCCAAAACTGCTCCGGGTGCCACAGCACGGAAAATAAGTTGGGAAGTGGAGCTCAGGCACCGGTTCACGCGGACGTCGATGTGAACCTGGCGCATGAATACGCTCTGACTCGCGTCAATTTCCGGGAGCCCAAAGAGTCGAAGTTCGTCGTTCGTATGGCCATCGACCGCCACAATTGCTTCGGTGAAAATTGCGGCATTGCTGCGAACAAGATGTTGGAAGCTGTCACCGCGTGGCGCGACCGAATTGCCGACATGATTCCTGAAACTCCTCGGAGCATTCCGGCAACTGCGAAGGTTACTGAAGAGCAGATTCTGGCGTGGATCGCGGCTGACAAAGCGAAGACGCCCGCCGCGGATCAGGAGTTTATTAAGTACACTTCGTTCCATGTCCTCCACAACGCAGGTGTAAGCGCGCAGAATCTCAACATGGCTCGCGCCGGCCTATCCAAGGCATTGAATGGCTCGGCTCGTTGGGCACCGAAGATCGTCAACCCGGTTGACGTGAATGGACAGGGCATCCTCTACAAGTTCGACACCAGGAATTACTGGGGATATTCGCTCATTGACACCTCAGCCGCGGACTTCGAACTCTTTAATACCCTATCTGACGATGACATAGGCTTTGCCTCAAAAGTGGACCGGAATGGCAACAAGCCAGCTCCGGTATTCGAGAACTTCCTCCATCAACAGAACAAGCTGAAGCCAGAAATTACCCGTGACGACAAGTTCGCCCGGAAGGTTTGGGAGCGGGTCCTCAGGGGGAACGTCGAAATGGCAGGTGGCGGAGAAACTAATCCGCCCAATATCGATGGTTTCGTCGGAACCAGGAAAATCGCCGGCAATAAACAGCCGTACGTCGACCCAGCGGACCTCAAATACGTAGAAGCGGCCCAACTGACCTATACGCTCACTCGCCCGGATGTCTACAACGCCATTCTGGCTGTTCCGGGATATTTTTGGATGTTCGAACAAGAGCTGGGCGTCGATAAGTCGAAGGGGATGGACTCGTATGATTACATGGTGACGCAGCGAGCCATTACGATCGATGGGCGTTTCTATTATCGTGCGCAGACACCCAACGGCTATTACTGGAAGACTTTCGATATCTTCACGTCGGGAGATACGGATATCGTCAAACAATATGCCTCCGGAAAGGTCTCGATGCCGATGTGGCAGCAGCCGATCCCGAAATTTATTAAGGAGCAAGGCGGCACTACACCCGAAGACCTTACCTACGTGGCGATGTTACCGCTTGGCAGCTATGCCGATGGTAAGTACACCGGACAAGCTGGCGGTCAGGCGTCAGCGGAGGAAGTGATCTGGAGTCTGCCGAACGGACTTCAGGCCTATGCAATATTCGGCGCCTGGGCTCAGCGCCGTGTCGATGCGTTTACTCAGATCGTTCGCGACCCGAGAATTCAAAGGTACGTAGCCGACAAGACGAACAGCAATTTGACTGGAACAGGTCGACCGGGCGCGGTCACCGATCAGCGCTTGGGCGTGGCGAGTTGTGCGGGCTGCCATATCGATGGGATGAAACGCAGCAACAACGACCTCAGAGACTGGCTTGATGAGGGCGGCGCACGCATCCCGAAAGGTAACAACGGTGCCGGAGCCTGGGTGAACGACCCTGCGACAGTGAAGCGCGTTCGCGAACTCTATAAGCCATCCTCCGAAATGAGGCCCAAGACGGAAAGTGATCGCCGCATTTTCCTGTCCGCGATGGCCAAAATCAACGAGGGCATGATCCTCGGCGTAGATAAGAACACTTATGTCGAGCCGATCGTCTGGACCACGGAATGGGCCCAGAAGTTCTATAAGTATCCGATTGCGAGATCTAACTAATCTCTGAGACCCCTCTCTCCCCGGACTTCCCAGGGTCTAAACAACCTTGGGAAGTCCCAGACTTTTCAAGACCTCAGCTTTTCTCCCTCGTCCGTACAAGATTCTACGTGCCTCAAATGTGTAGCCGCGCGTTTCGAGCAGTTCCCCCAGGTGTTTGATTCGGGGCCGCCGGCCCCTCGCGCCGCACAGCCGCCTGTGGCTGAGTCCTCGTCGGCGGAGTCATCAGGAAGAAGGCAGCGCCAGAAGCGCACAAACAAGCTTTTCAATTGGCGACGCGCGGGCGTTCGAGCAAAAGCACGCGCATCCGTCGAAGGGCTACTTGGTTGATGGTTTGGTGACCTGAGGCTGGGTTGAGGCCCGATGACAAGTCCAACAAGTGACGTGGGTCTGCCCGTCACCGAACTTCGCATTGATGTCGCGCACCATCTCGAGCATCATGCGAGCCTTCAGCTTCTGGGGTTTGGTATCGAGCGACAAGTCGTTCACGTCGTGGCAGTCGATGCAGCGGAGCCCGAGCGCGAAAGTGATGTTCTGCATCGTGATTTCGACGTTCTGCACCGTGAGCACTTTGAGATTGGCGGCACTGACGACTGCAGCTCCTCCCGCCGAGAATGGCGTTACCCGCCCCCCACCGCCGCCTCGACCACCGCGGCCACCACCACCAGCCGGGACAACAAGAGTGCTGGCAGCCCTGGTCAGATAATCGACAACTTGGGGAACCTGCTCTTCAGTCAGTCCCGCACCCTTGTCCTTCATGCGAGTGACTGTGGCGGTCCACGCGTCTTTGTCCCCCATTTTGTTCTTGACGCGATCGAGCGTGTGGCACGAGGCGCAGACAGTGGTCACCAGGCTTGTCGCTGCAGCATCGGGACTGGCCGGAGCTTGAGCCGGGGCATTGGCCACCGTCGGTGCTTGCGCCAGAATTATGGGCGCAACAAACAGAACGGATGCGGCAACACTCAAGAAGTGCTTTTGCACGGACGTAATCATACGCAAATGGCTGCCCAGGAAAAAAGGGTTGAGCCCCAGAAAACTCCGTTGAAAGTTAGCGATTTTCTTTCCGCATAGGCTACGCGACGACCGCTCCTTTTCGCAATCGGTTTGTATGACGGATTGCCCAATTGCCGAAGAGCGAGAATGGCAAGAATCGCTGGATGGAATCCGCGGCTGCGAGGCAGCCGGGGACTGGCGTAAAGTCGATCGTTCTACAGCGGTGGCTCTGTAAGCGGTGTCGTGCTTCCGCGGTGGCATGTGTAGCAAGTCACGTGCGGCTTGCCATCCGGAAAGGTCCCATTGATTGCACGCATCATGGTGACCATTCGTCGGGCGACCACCTTCGGCCTCTTTTCATCAGAGGAGCGATCCTCGACGTGGCAGTAGGTGCACGTTCCTTTCTCCAAAAGCCCCAATGCTTGCACAAAGCCCTGCATGGTTGCCGGAATGTCGGCTCCGGTAAGAACCTGAATGTTCTTGCCACCGCCACCGCCTCCTCTCGGGGCGTTTCCGCCGCCTCCTCCTGCGCCTCCGCCGCCTCCTCTGTTACCCCGACCGCCTCTTCCACCGGCGTCGTCGGCAGCGCCGGCGGCGCCATCCGGAACCGGGGGGACCTGGCCGCCTCTTGCAGCGGAAGGCCCATCGGGAGCGCCGGGGACGCCTGTGCCCTGAGGTCCCTGAGCGGACAGTGCAACGCACATCACCGCAATCAGACCGACAATAGGCAAAGCCTTGAACTTTTTCATGACGCTCCTTTCAGATCTTGTGGATATTGCCTGCTGATACTATGAATGCGCACGGCGAAAATCAAATGTGCTTTGCGCTACGGCATCCGGGACACCTCACACCTCACACCTCACGTCTCATAATCTGTACAGTTTCGATTCGAGCAGCGTTGGCTTTTGATTTTCTCGAGCGGTATTCCTGACTCTGTTAGAATCCGCGCAACTGTGACACCGTCATGTACCCGCATTTGAGATGCAAGGCTCTCAGGTATGGTGCAGTTCTCCTGGCGCTGTGCGCCTTTGTCTTAGCTTTCCCACAATTCGGCGAGGCAGCCGTGCGGCAGATCGTCCTGACATCGGCGCAGGAGTCTCAGGGATCGCTGATGTTGCAATTGCTCGACCGGCTTGTGACGGTCATCAGCCTTGCGGAGTTTCAGGACCGCGAGTTCGATCAGAGTGTCGCCGATATCCGCGAACTGTTGCCGCGGGCGCCGCTGCGCGAACAGTCTTATGAGCAGGTAAAAGAAGTTCTGCTCGGGGTGGGATTGAAAGCGGAAACGGAAATCGTCCTCCGCACGGGTCTGTCCAGGTTTCCCGAGTCGCGCCTTCTTCGAATGTATTTGGCCGAAGTGCTGTCGGGAACCGGGCGGCCGCTGGAAGCGTTGAACATCCTTGAAGAGGCAAGCCGGCTTCGACGGCCCGAGGGGATGGATGCCGCAATGGACAGACAACAGCGAGCTCTCATCTTTCAGCGCATCGGTAGCATTCAGTCGGGGTTGACGCATTTGGACGACGCGCTCACCGCCTACCGGCAGGCATTGGAAATCGCCCCGGAGTCAGCCGGCGCGCGGACCAAACTCGGTGAGACCTACTTTGCCAGTAACCGTCTGGAAGAAGCGCAGGGAGAATTCGAGCGCGTTGTCCGGGACACGCCGAAGAACATAGACGCTCATCTCGGCGCGTCGGGAGTCTATCTCGCCCGGGGTCAGTGGGAACGGGCGGCGACCGCCGCCGAGCGCGCCGTCAAGCTCGACT
>Ga0068859_100008519_pt1 | contig 10376 bp, 6 predicted proteins | sample KBSSwiS22_FD_66585 | JGI IMG/M metagenome (GOLD analysis project Ga0068859, IMG submission 66585) | Switchgrass rhizosphere microbial communities from Kellogg Biological Station, Michigan, USA - KBS Switchgrass S2-2 | ecosystem: Host-associated > Plants > Roots > Rhizosphere > Soil ... | reverse complement strand
ACCCGTCGAAAACAAGTAGGGCGAGTTGAGTTTGAATGCCGAGTCGGTCACCGACACCGAGGAGGTGAGGATCGGGACGTGGTTCTGATTAGCGACGCAATCTTGGCCGGAGCCGAAGTTGCTGTCTGCGGCGACCGCGAAGACCTTGTCGTCTTGGGTCAGCTTGACGCACGCGTTGCGTTGGGACTGCGCGGGGTTTGCGGCGATCACGAGGTAGTCGGTGTACTTGAGGTCCAGGTTGCGGCCGTTGATCGGTGTGATCTTCTGTTTGGCCCAGCTGGCGAGGATGGCCTTCCAGTAATCTTGCTCGTTGCCGAAGTCGTAGGTCGGTCCCAGCGTCGCCAGGTTGGCGACATTGACGTTGGCAATGCCCAAGGTGATCGTCGTGTCGGTCACGCCGACCGTCGACGTGGAGGCTTTGCTACCGCCTCCCCCACCCTTGCTGGTTGTTGAACTGTGTGTCGTGCTGGATGAGCATGCGCTCAACACGGTAAGAGCCGTGGCCGCGAGCGCGCTGGCGATCCAGCGAGACTTCGACGACAGCCCGACCGACGGTGATCTCTTCGATGAACTGATTGCGCTCACGTTCTCCCTCTTCCAGGTGTGGTTTGGCGACAAATTCATGGCAGTGATGTGGACCAACTGCCGCCCGGCCGATGGCCGGCGGGCTTCACGATGTCGTCGAAGCCCTTGCAAACGTCATACGTCAGCGCGCAACGGCGTCGGAGCGATCGATGGCCACCTCGTCCGCTCCGAGATAGGCTCCGATGACCTGTTGGTCCTCGCGCAGCACTTCCGGCGACCCCGCTGCGATCACGACGCCAGCGTCGAGCACGTACATCCGATCGACGATGCTCGCGAGCGTCGGAAAGTCGTGCTCGATGATCAGAAGGGTCGCGTCGAGCCGGTCGCGGATCGCGGTCAGCACCGGACGGAACGCCTCGACTTCGCGCTGGGCGACGCCGGCCGTCGGTTCGTCCAGCAGAATCGTGCGCGAGCCCAGGCAGACGATCGTGGCCAACTCGACGATCCGGCGCGTTCCGGTCGAGAGTTCGCGGACGTCAAAGTTGGCGACCGCGGTCAGTCCCATAAGGTCGAGGACCTCCTCGACCTTCGCGAAGGTCTCGCGTCGGCCGACGTGTCCGGAACGGTCGCGCGCGCCCCGGTCGACCGCGACCCGCAGCGTCTCGTACACGGTCGAGTTCGGGTAGAGCCGAGCCTGTTGGAAGCTGCGTCCCAAGCCATGCCGCGCACGACGCCACGATGGTTTCCGTGTGACGTCTACTCCCCCAAGCAGGATCGATCCGCGCTTGGCGGCGAGTTGCCCGCCGATCACGTCGAACAGCGTCGACTTGCCCGCGCCGTTCGGACCGATGACGCCGACGATCTCTCCGGGCTGTGCGGAGATGCTCACGCCGCGCAGAATCGGCAGGCCACCGAGCACCACGCTCACGTCGCGCACCTCGATAGCCGGTACGCGACTCGCCACTGCGGCGGGCACCGCGTCGTCGATGGCGGGCTCCTCGATGGTCAGCCGGGGTACCGCACTTGAGCGGACGGACGCGAGACCCGGGCCATCCTCGTGCTCGTTCCCACCGGCGATCGAGGGGCCGGCCGGCACCTCAGACGGCCCCATCCGCGCCAGCCCGAGCTTCTCGAGCACCCAGTTCCGACTGCGGAAGAACTCGCTCGACATGCCTCGGGGGTTCTGGAGTACCACGACCAGCAGGCCGACGCTGCCGACGATCAGGATGAAGTTCGTGCCCAGCGTGCCGTGAAACAGCGGCTGGATCACGTTGCCGAGGCCGACGATGAACACGCCACCCATTACGGCCCCGGTCACCGTCGTTACCCCGCCGAGGATGGCGATGCTCACGATCGTCAACGCGAGTGCCGGCGCGAAGATCGACTGATCGCTGAAGTCAACCAGCAGGCCCGCGTACAGGTATCCGCCCAACGCGGCGATCATGCCTGACACGCTGAAGGCGGTCAGCTTCACCCGCAGCGCCGAGATCCCCTGGCTCTCGGCGACGAGTTCGTTCTCGCGGACGGCGATCATGCGACGGCCGAGCCGGCTTACCCGCAATCCCCACGTTGCCGCCGCAACCAGCACTAGCGCCGCCAGCGCCAAGAAGTAGTACGCCTGTTCCCCCTGGAAGTTCAGGCCGCCGAGGGTTGGCCGCAGCAACTGAAGCGAGCTCTGGCCGAAGTCATCGACGTGCACCAACCAGGACTGCGCGAACAACCACGTCGAGGCCATCGTGGCGAACGCGAGGGTCACCACGGCGAGATAGATCCCGCGTACTCGCAGCGCAGGGATGCCGGCCGCGAAGGCGACGACACCGCCGGCGATCGTTGCGACGACCAGCCCCACCCACCAGTTGATCCCACCGATCTGCGCCAATCGCCCACCGAGCAGGCCACCGATCGCCACGAACGCCGATTGGCCTATCGAGATCTGCCCGCAGTACCCGGTGAGCACCACCAACGACAGCGCCATGATCCCGAAGACAAATCCGCTCGCGAGGTCGTCCTGGATCGTCGGTGTCGAGATGAACCCGACGACGATCCCAACGACGACATAGAACGTCAGCGCGCTGCCGTGGAAGATCCACACCTTCTTCTTGCGGGCAATTAGCGGGTTCAGGCGTTTCACCGAACCCACAGACGACCAGTCCTCCGACGCGACGCCACCACCTCGGCGAGCCAGGAGGTCTCGGCTGCGGAAGAGGAGTATCGCGAGGATAAGGAAGAACAGAACGAGATCGACCGTCCCCTGGCTCGTGTAGCTGAACAGCACGATCGCCTCTACGACGCCGATGACGATGCCGCCGACGAGCGCCCCGGTGAAGCTGGCCAGGCCGCCGAACATCGCGGCAGCGATCGCCCGTACTAGGAGGTCAGGCCCGACCTGCGTGCGCTGAACGACCGATTGCAGCGGTCCGACCAGGATGCCGGCGAGCGCGGCGAGCACCGACGCGAGCGTCCACGCGAATAGCGAGATGCGCTTGATCGGGACGCCGGCAGTCAGGGCAGCCTCGGGATTGTCTACCGCGGCCCGGCTGGCCAGCCCGATGCTGGTGAAGTTGAAGAAGGCGGCTAACGCGAGGCAGACGACGGGGACCGTGATCAGGATGATGACCTCGGGCGGGCTGATCTGCGTCGAACCGATCGTCCAGGTCAGGTGGAAGGGGATGGGGAACACCGCACTTGCGCTGTTGCCGACCGGGACGAAGAGGCTGGCGATGAAGAAGCCCTGGGCGCAGGTGATCGTTGCGACTAGCACGATGACTCGCGGGGCCTTCGCCAGCCGCCGCATGACGATGACTTCCAGGATCACGCCCGCGCAGATCGCAGCAGAAAGCGCGATTCCGAGACCGAGCCAGTAGTTCAGGCCGACCGTCCCGACGAGCCACGGCACCAACCCGGCCACGAGAGCGCCGAGGTCGCCTTGGGCGAAGTTGAGCACCCGCGACGTGCGGTAGATCAACACGATCCCGACGGCGAGCAGGCCATAGGTCAGGCCGGTCGTGACGCCGATGATGAGCACCGCAGCGTTGACGTCGAGGCCCAGGAACGAAATGGTCCCGCTCATTCGGACTCCTTCCACAACTGGCGCACCTCGTGCGGGCGCTTCGACGACGCCGTGCCCCGTTGTCGGTTCACTTGTCGGCGCTAAAGAACACGGCGCGGGCGATGTCGCCGCGCTCGACCAGCTCGGAGGTCGGCCCGTCGAAGCGGACCGCCCCCTTCTCCAAGAAGTAACAGTGACTCGTAAGCCGCCGCGCGATGTTCAAGGACTGTTCGACGATGACGATTGTCATCCCCTCATCCGACATGCGCTCGACCGCGGGGATCAACGCCTCGACCGCCTTGGGAGCCAACCCAAGTGACAGCTCATCGATCATGAGCAGCTGGGGTCGGGCGACCAGCGCCCGCCCCAGCCCCACAAGCTGTCGCTCCCCCCCGGACAGCACGCCGGCCTTGCGCCCGAGCAACGGCTTCAACGCCGGGAAGATCGAGACGGCGTGATCCAGCCGCTGCTCCAGTTCCTGACGGCTGCGCAGGTGCCGGTAGCCACCCATGCGCAAGTTATCCCGGACGGTGAGCGTCGGAAAGGTCGCGTTCGCACCCGACATCAACCACAGCCCGTCCCCGACTCGCTGAGCCGGCGTGCTGCGCGTGATCTCCCGATCGTCCAGATTGATCGAGCCCTTGGTCGCCGGTAGGACACCGGCGATGACCTTGAGCAGAGTCGATTTGCCCGCGCCGTTCGTGCCGAGCAGAGCGACGCGCGCACCGCGCGGAACCGACATCGAGATCCCGTGCAGGATTCCCACGCTGCCATAGGACGCGTGGGCGTCCTGCACGGTCAGTAGGTCGGACCCACGCGTGGAGTCGGTCGTCGTCGCATGCGATCCGTCCGCGACACTCCCGTCGCTCATCGTTGTCGGAACATCCCCTCGGGTTCGGTCGTGCCTTCGTGACGGAAGTAGGTCACGCCTTGGTGATCTGCGCGATCTCCGTGCCGACCTTGTACGTCTGTCCTTGCTCACCCAGCAGCGCAATCGTTCCACTGGCCGGGGCCTCGATGACCTGCTCGACCTTGTCCGTGCCGAGGGTCAGGATCTCCTGCCCCTCGGCCACGGTGTCACCGTCGGCGACCATCCATTCCGTGATCTCGCCGTCGATCATGGACTGCGCCAACTTCGGGACGTACAACGAAACGACGCTCAATGTGCACCTGCTTCTACTGACTTAGTCACTGCGGCGGCGATGCTCGCCCCGGTCGGGAAGAAGTCGGCTAACAGGCTCGGGCTGTACGGGATCGGCGCATCGAGCGCACCGAGCCGCAGCACCGGCGCCTGCAGGTCGCCGAACAGCTCCTCGTGAATGAACGCCGCGATCTCGGCGCCGGGACCGGCGAACCGCGTCGCCGAGTGCACGACCACCGCACGGCGCGTCTTGCCCACGCTGCGCAGGATCGTCTGCCGATCTAGCGGAACCAGGCAGCGGAGGTCGACGACCTCGGCCGAAATGCCGTCCGCGGCCAGCAGGTCGGCCGCCTCGTTTGTCGCGGCCAGCGCGCCACCCCACGAGAGGAACGTGACGTCATTACCCTCGCGCAACACGTTGGCCGTGCCCAGCGGGATCGGCTGCGGATCGTCGTCGACCTCACCCCGTTGGAAGAGGCAGGCCATCGGCTCGAGGAACAGGCAGGGATCCTCGTCGTCGATGCACGAGAGCATGAGCCCGCGAGCGTCGGCCGAGGTGCTCGGCACGACGATCTTCATGCCCGGAACGCTCATGAAGATCGCCTCCAGTGACTGCGAGTGCTGAGCCGCGTTCTCACCGTTGCCGACCATCGCGCGGATGGTGATCGGCACCGTCGTCAGGCCGCCGGACATGTAGCGCAGCTTCGCCGCGTGGTTGACGACCTGATCCAGGCACACTGGCAGGAAGTCGACGAACATGATTTCGGCGACCGGCTTGTAGCCGGCCATGGCCGACCCGATCGCGGCGCCGATGATCGCCTGCTCGGCGATCGGCGTGGCCCGTACGCGGTCGGTGCCGTACTTCGTCGACAGGCCTTTCGTCACCTTTAAGATGCCGCCGGTCGGATCGGCGATGTCCTCGCCCATCAGGATCACCTTGTCGTCCCGGCTCAGCGCCAGGTCCAGCGCCTCGTTGATGGCATCGGCCATCGTGATCCTTCGCATGATCACGCTCCTATAGTCGCGAAGACATCGGTCAGGGCTTCGGACGGCGGGGTGGGTGGACTGTCCTTGGCGAAGGCCACCGCCTCCTCGACGAGGTCTACCGCCTTCTGGTCAGCGTCGCTCAGCCACGCCTCGTCGGCGAACCCCTCGTCGAGCAGCCACTGTCGGTATGGGGCGACCGGCTCCGCCGCGCCGGCGGCCGCAAGTTCCTCCTCACTCCGGTACGGCTGGTCGGCGCCGAAGTAGTGCCCGAGGATCCGCTCGGTGCGGGCCTCGACGAAACTAGGCCCCTGGCCGCTGCGGGCCCGGCCGACCGCCTCCGACAGCGCGCCGTACAGGTCCGGCACGGAGCGTCCGTCCACGGTCACGCCGGGCATGTCGTAGCCGGCCGCGCGGGCCGAGAGCCGGGCCGTCGGCGTGTACTCGTGCAGAGGTGTGTGCTCACCGAAGCCGTTGTTCTGACACAGAAATACGATCGGCAGCTTCCACAGGGCAGCTAGGTTCATCGCCTCGTGTGTGGCGCCGATGCTGGTCGCCCCATCGCCGAACGTGGCGACCACGACCCGTCCCGCGCCGTCCAGCACCGACGCGAGCGCCAGCCCGACCGCGATGGGCGCCCCGCCACCGACGATCCCCGTCGTCAGCATCAGCCCGCGACGCGGGTCGGCCAGGTGCATCGGGCCACCCTTGCCCTTGGACGTGCCGGTCGACTTGCCCACCATTTCGGCCAGCACCGCCGGCATCGGAACCCCCTTGCCGATCACGTCGTGGAAGCACCGGTAGGTCGTGGCGATCTGGTCGCTCTCGTCCAGGACCGCCCCCACAGTGGCCGCGATCGCCTCCTGACCTCGGGTCGGGTAGAAGCCGAACGCCAGCTCACCCGAGCCCAGCCCGCGGATGATGCGGTCCTCGCCCGTCTGGATCAGGACCATCTTCTCGTAGATACGTTTCGCCGTGGACTCGTCCAGCACTGCACCCATCCGCGCATCTCCCTCGTCAAGAATCGTTGAACCGCGTCACTAGTGAGAGTTCGGAACGTCCAGCCACAAGACACCGTCAGGCATGAATCAATTCGCGCTGCTGATCTTCCGAATGGGCGAGGCACGAAGTGGCCAGGGGTCTGAAGGCCCAGTCAGCCGTCATCGGTAGAACAAACTGTGAATAACCTGGTCGGACATGTGCGACGTCTGAATACTTTGAAAGCAATATTCGAAAGCCGTCAGTCAGAAATACGGGCATGGGAGAGTTTTGTCGAGCGCCGACCACCCGTCAATGAGCGATGTCGCTCACGCGTTGTTCAGACCTGCAGAACCCTCCGGACACTCACGATTCGTCGCTCAGAGCGCCCGCTACGTGCGCAACCCGGGCGCTAAGACGTGCTTCCGAAGGCACTGAATCCGACGTACGCTGCAAGCGCTCAAAGCGCTCAGCGCCGCCCGCGTGCGCGCGGCGATCAGCATCGCAGTAAAGGAGGACCGCGTGAAGGCTGATCCGAATGACATGCTCGCTTTCCTGGCCCTTGCCCGCGCCCGAACCCATCTGGCCGCCGGGGCGGCGCTGGAGGTCAGCCACACGACCATCGCCCGTCGCGTGCAACGTCTCGAGTCGGCGATAGGGTGCCGGCTGCTTATCGCGTCGGCAAGCGGCTGGGAGCTGACCCGGGAGGGACGGTCGCTGGTTAGTACCGCGGAGACGATCGAGCAGGCGATGGGGCAGGCGGCGGGCATCGACTTCGCCGGGGACGCGCAGCCGCACGGCAGGGTGCGGGTCAACACCACGGAGGTGTTCGGCACGATCGTCGCCGCGCCCGCCCTGACTGCGGTACAGAACCGCTATCTCGGCATCAGCATGGAGCTCACCTTCCTGGCGAACCGTTCGGCTGCTTTCGGGCCGAACTTCGACATCGACATCGGTTATCGGCGACCACGGCAGCGCAATCTTCAGGTCATACCGCTTCCCGCCGCGGTGTTCAGCCTTTACGCGTCGCGCGAGTATCTCGCCGCGCGGCCGATGCCGCGCACGCTCGACGACATGGCCGAGCACGTCTGGATCCGTTACATCGATGAGCTGCCGTTCGGCGATCGAGTGGATCCCAGCTTGGCGCAGCCAGACATGTACTTCGTCCGCGCTCGGCAGGTCATCGGCGCCGCCAGCATGCTCGCCCAATACCGCATGGTGGTCGGCGGCGCCGGGATCGGCTATCTGCCGCACCACCTTGTTCAGGAAGGCGACGACCTAGTCCGGGTGCTGCCGGAGATCGAGAACAAGGTCCGATACTGGCTCCGTGGCCAACCCGAGACACTCCGCCGGCGCGAGGTCATGATCGTCGTACGGTCGATCCAAGAACGGGCGAACGTAATATTGGGCAGGCTGCCCCAGACACACACCGACACGGCACCTGCAGTCAACGGTTCCATCGACTACCTGGATCGCGGCCGCCGCAGGCGGCCAAAGACGACCCAGTAGGGAGTTCCGCGTACAGCTCGGATGGTTCGGCCGGACGTCGTTTCGTAGTGTCTGGTCGTCATTGAGGTCGCAAACCCGGATCCGATCACATGCCCCCACCGACGAGCTGCGAGATCATCGCGGGCTCTGGGGTCAGATCACGCCTTCGGCCGCGAGCTGATCCACCTCGCTTCGGGTGAGGCCGAGGAGCTCGCGGTAGACGTCGTAGTTGTCCTCGCCGTAGTTCGGCCCGGAGCGGCCGACGGCGCCGCCGATGTAGGCCGGGGTCTCGCTGAGGTGGACCGGGAACTCTTTGACCGGCCACCGCCCGATCTCGGTCTGGTCGAGCTCTGTGAGCCACTCGTTGTGCTTGAGCTGCGGGTCGTTCTCGTATCGGTCCTGCGCGTTCTGGCACACGCCGGCCGGCACGCCGGCTGCTTGCAGCTTCGCCATCAGCTCGTAACCGTCCCAGCTCTCGGTGCTCTCACCGACCGCACGGTCGAGTTCGTCCTGCACCTCGAGCCGCTGCGCCAGCGTGGCGAACCGGGAGTCCGTGAGTGCGGCCGGACGACCCAGCACCTCGACCAACGCGGTCCACTCCGCGTCCTCGAAGCAAGCGATCGCGAGCCACCGGTCTTCGCCCTGCGTGCGGTACATGCCGTGCGGGGCGGCGAGCTTGTACGGCGACCGGTTGCCGAAACGTTGCCACCGCTCGCCGTTGGCGGTGTGGTTCAGGATGGAGCTACCGGCCAGGTACGTCCCCGACTCGACCTGTGACGAATCGATGTAGCAGCCCTTGCCGATCGCCTTCTGCCGATGCAGCGCGGCCACCATCGCCAGCGCCATGTTGTAGGCGCCGTACCAGTCCAGGAACGAGTAGCCGATGCCGGCCGGCGGGTACGGCTCGGGCAGCCCCGACATCTCGCTGATGCCGGCGAGCGCCTGAGCGGTCGGGCCGAAGCTGCGCGCCGAGCCCAGCGAACCGATCTCGCCCATGCCCGACTGCTGCACGTAGATGATGCGCGGGTTGATCTCCTTGAGCCGCTCGTAGCCGAAGCCCATCCGCTGCATGGTCCCAGGCGAGAAGCCCTCGACGACCATGTCCGCTTCCTCCAGTAGCTCGGTCAGCAGCTGCTTACCGCGCTTGCTCTTGAGGTTCAGACTGATCCCGCGCTTACCCGAGTTGATCTCGAGGAAGAACCCGGCCCGGTTCGGTGTCGTGAGGTCCGGCTGCGGCAGGGGTTCGGTAGCGGCGTCGCGTTCGGCCCGTCCGCCGGGCGGGCACTGGCCGGCCGGCCCCCACCGCATGGCGTCCCACCGGCTCTTGTGCTCGACCTTGATGACATCGGCCCCCAGCGCGGCGAGGTACCGGCCGGCGCCGGCGCTCGCCAGCAGCCAGGACAGGTCGATGACGCGCACACCGTCGAGTGCAAACGGCTTGCCCCGCCCGCTGATCGTGTGCTTCCGATTCGCCACCTCCTCGTCGACGGCGACCCGGGCACCGGGCGCCCAAGAAGTCGTGCCGGCCCCGAACTCGTCGTTGTGCTCGCCGACGAGCGGTGCCCGCGGTCCCTGCGACCACGGCACCTCGGGGGCGACCCACTTCGCGCCGACGTAGGTGAACGAGCGGTCGAACTCCGGGTGGTACACGTCGAGAAACGTCTCGCGCTGCTGCCAGTGCACGTCGTAGATATTCTCCTCCGGTCGCCGGATCGGCGCCCATGGCAGGCCGAAACCCTGCGCGTCCCGCCAGAGGTCGCGATCGAAGCGCAGCTTGTTGGAGAGCTGGTCGACCAGCACGCTGATGCGGCCGCTGACCTGCTTGCGCCCCTCGGGGGACGCGTACTCCTCGCCGGTGAGGTCGCTGGCCATTCCGTACTTGTCGAGCAACCGAATGGTGCCGTCCCAGCCGTCGAGGAGGCCGGGCAGGTAGCTCTTGTAAGGCAACAGCCAGCGCCCGTCCTTCGTCATCGACAGCGACGGCAGGCTGTCCTCCGGCATCGAGTGACGGCAGGTGCGCCGGTAGTGCGTCCGGCGCAGGTAGACCCAGTTCGGCCAGTCGGTCTCAGTGTTCGTCGCGACGGCATCGTGAACGGCAACCGACAGCTGCTGGCCCTGATGACCGTTCATCCGGCCGACGAGGGCACCGATCGTCGCGATCGCGCCCATCTCGCCCGCGATGTGGTAGGCCTGCCACATCTGCGGCGCGAT
>Ga0068859_100008508_pt1 | contig 10383 bp, 11 predicted proteins | sample KBSSwiS22_FD_66585 | JGI IMG/M metagenome (GOLD analysis project Ga0068859, IMG submission 66585) | Switchgrass rhizosphere microbial communities from Kellogg Biological Station, Michigan, USA - KBS Switchgrass S2-2 | ecosystem: Host-associated > Plants > Roots > Rhizosphere > Soil ... | reverse complement strand
CGCTTCGTCGATCTCTCGGCCGCCGATCGCCAGGGAGGACTGGTTGCCCTCGGTGCGCTCCTACGCACGGTAGGAGCTCTATGTGTCATGTGCGATCCGCGCGATCTGGGCGTGTCGATATCGGAAGATATTGCCGGCGCCCTGACGACCTTCGAACCGAATTTGTACTTGTATGACAACTATCCGGGCGGGATCGGCCAGAGCGCCGCGCTCTACAAGCTCGCTCCGCGATTATTGGACGGCGCCGCGAAGCTCCTGTCGGCATGCCCGTGCGAAGCCGGCTGCCCGGGCTGCGTCGGCCCGATCGGCGAAGTGGGCGAACGGGGCAAAGAAGTCGCAGGGCGGATTCTTAAAGAACTTTTATAGTCCTTTAGAACCGCCGAACTAGCAATGTCATTACGGGATTTTAACGGCTAAAACAGGCGCGAAATCCACAGGGCAGTGCCAAAATAAAGCCAGGGTGTACCCACTTGGTAAATGGTTTTTTGCGTAGAAGCTGGTGGAGCGCTCCAGCTGTTCTCTTGACCGGCGTTACCGGTTTCCTCGGCGGCGCTTTTCTTTCCGATCTCCTCCAGTCCTCGTTTGACGGAGAAGTAGTTTGTCTGGTGCGGGCCGATGATGACGATACTGCCGAAGGGCGGGTTCGCCGCTCGTTGGGCCGGTTCGGAACGCCAGATGTGCGACTCCCCAAAAACATTAAGGTGCTGCGGGGGGATCTTCTTTCCGAGGACTGGCATGCCTCGCGCGAACTGGACAACGTCACGCACGTTCTCCATTTGGCCGCCAGCACTTCCTTCGGCAACAGCCGGGCGATTCGCACCACCAATGTCGGCGGAGCTCTTTCCGTGGCCAAGGCCATGCGCCGCCGGAACCTGGAACGATTTGTTTACACCGGTACGGCCGCGATTTGCGGGGCTTCTCCCGACCCGGTGGTTCATGAAGACGATTATCCCGACGAGAGCGCCACTCATCTGGTGGCCTACACGCGCAGCAAAGCCGAGGCCGAACGCCAGTTGGCGGAACGATTCTCGGATCTGCCGCTGGTGATCGCACGGCCTTCAATCGTGGTCGGTCACACGGAGCTGGGTTGCAAGCCCTCAGGCAGTATCTTCTGGGTTCTGCGCGCCGTCGAAGCTCTACGCTTCATCACCTGGGATCTGGAAAACCGCATCGACGTGGTCCCGGTGGATTGGGCCGCCTCCGCGCTGCGGCATCTGCTGTTTGCACCGCGCCTGAAACACGAGCGCTATCACGTGTCGGCCGGAAAGGGCGCGTCCATTCGTTGGACCGAGCTGGCAGCGGAATACGCCCGCCTGCGCGGCGGAAGGTCGCATGACCGGTATGAGGTTGGAGGCATGCGCCAGCTCACCGTCAAACGGGTAATGCAGGCCGCCGGCGACGGCCATGCTCGCCATCTGCTGCACGCCCTGGAGTTGTACTACCGATTTTGTTCGCTGGACCTGGTGTTTGACAATTGCCGTCTGCTGAAGGAAGGCGTCCCGGCCCCGCCCCGCTTTACCGAGTACATGCGGGTTTGCGAGGAGTCCTCGCCTGCCAGCATCTATGAGCAGATGCGCACCGATCTCGAGCCATCGCTGACGCTAGCATGATCCCGTGAGCTGGATCATTTTGTTTTTCGCGATCGTGTTTGAGGTCGCCGGCACGCTGACCCTCAAATTCACCGAAGGCATGACGCGGCTGTGGCCCACAGTGCTGATGTTCTCGTTTTACCTGGTGAGTCTGTTTGGCCTCTCGACAGCGGTCACCAAAATTCCAGTGGGCACCGCCTACGCGGTCTGGTCGGGAGTAGGAACGCTGCTGGTGGCCGTGTTGGGCGTCTTGTGGCTCAAGGAGCAAGTGACGGTGCTGCGCTCGGTCTCGATGCTGCTGATCGTGATTGGAGTGGCCGGTCTGTATCTGACCGGCAGTCATCAGTAGTCTTGGCAGGCATGATCTAGGCCTATCCTCGCCGTAAACAGACCCGCATCCGTGCCCGTGCACGTTTGGCAGGGCGCTAGGCTCCAGCGGAACGTGCCTTTTTATGCGCCTCGTCGATTTCCTTCGGATTACTCGGCAAGGGCACGATCATCGAAACGGACTGCCGATACTGCCGGTATGCGTCACCGTGGAACCGAACCATGTCGCGCTCCTCGAAGAAGATGCCCACAAAGATGTAGCCGGTAGTCAGGGCCGCGAACAGCAGATGGCCGGACGTCATTTGCGGGGTAGCCCAAAAGGCCACGATAAAACCCAAGTAGATCGGGTGGCGTACATATCTATATAGACTTGGCGTGTTGAACTTCGGATGCCCCAATTCTTCGCCCTTCGCGTACATGTAGACTTGCTGGAGTCCGAACAAATTGAAATGGTTGATCAGAAAAGTCGCAACTAATACGGTGAGCCATCCTGCCAGGGACAGAGCTTGAAGAAACATCCCCAAGCCCGCGTTCTGTACGGTCCAGATGGCATCCGTCATCGGCCTCCACTGCCAGTACATTAGATCCAGGATTAGACTGGCGAAGAGCACAAAAGTGCTCCGCTCCACGGGCGCGGGAACGATCCTGGTCCACCACTTCTTGAAGCCCTGTCTTGCCATGATGCTGTGCTGAACCGCGAAAAGCCCCAACAGCGCGGCGTTGATAAGGATGGCCGCTCCGAGCGGGCCGGGTACACCCGAGTCGATGGATTTTGGGACCACCCAATTTCCGACGAACCCAATCGCGTAAAGAAAGCTTGCCAGAAACACGACGTAAGCCACTCCGCCGTAAAGAACAGCCACGATCTTTCCCATAACTGACCTCCCAGACTAGGCTGCAAGCGTATCATGCCCGAGCCTGCAAGTCTTCCACCCTCGAACATGACTCGGTTTCTTAGCTGGCTGCTTGAAATCCGTGGGACTCCTGGTAATCTGATGCGCAGGAGTCCTTTCATGCGCCGGATCTTCGCCAGTCTTCTTATTCTCTGTGCTTCGCCCGCCGGGGCGCAGTGGCTTCACTACCCAGCCCCTGGCACTCCTCGCACGCGCGACGGCAAGCCGAATCTTTCCGCGCCCGCGCCGAACAGGAACGGCAAGCCCAGCCTGGACGGAGTCTGGCAGATTGATGCGACCCCCATCGAGGAATTGCGAAAGCAATTCGGCCCCGTGGATGCCTTAGACGTGCCGGGCGACGACTCGGGCCTGTTTTCGAAATACATGTTGAGTGTTCTGGCGGATTATCCGGCGAACGCGTCGCCTCTGCTGCCTGCGGCGGCGGAGATTTTCAAACAGCGCGAAAAACGCGATTCGGCGGACCTGCCTTACACGAAGTGTTTCCCCGCCGGCGTTCCTCTGAGCGCAACCCTTCCTTTCCCGTTCAAGATCGTCCAAACGCCAGGCCTGACGCTCATCCTCCACGAAAGCGATTCGCTGGTGCGGCAGGTCTACACCGACGGGCGCAAGCACACGCCCGATCCACAGCCGACCTGGACGGGCTATTCAGTGGGGCATTGGGAGGGCGAAGCACTGGTGGTCCAGACGACCGGTTTCAACGATGCGGGCTGGCTCGACGCCACCGGAACGCCCCACAGCCAGGAGTTACGCACCATCGAGCGCTTCCGTCGCAAAGATTTCGGGCATCTGGAGGTGCAGGTGACCCTGAACGATCCCAAGACATTCTCCAAGCCTGTCCTCATGCGCTACGCCGCCCATCTTCTGGCCGATAGCGACATTCAGGAAAACGTGTGCTTGGAAAACGAGAAGGATCTCCAGCACTTCCGCTGAGCGTTCGAGGCTGCCTTTTGACGTGGCTAGCGACCAGATAAGTGTCCGGATGGTCGGCAATCCGGAAGCTACTTTTGGGCGGAGCCCCAACTCGATGCCAAACGCCGAATCTCAAAAAGTAGTGTACGAGTACGCTGTCATCCAACTTGACGGGCGCATTCCTTGATAGGCTGCTTACACGACCGATTCTGTAACTTCCCATAAGCCGACTTCTGGACAGCGGCGAGGCTATCGTTTTGGAAGCAGGACCTAGAGAACGAATAGCGGCCGTTAAATGGTACACGTCCCGGAATCGTCACTCTCCCAAATAGGGCTATCTCCAAGTCGGCGACACGTCATCCGGTAAGAAAGCAAGAATCGAAACGGTACATGATCACGCGCCGTATAAGAACTCCTCATATGCGATCTGGCCGTCCCCGACCGTGTAGACAGCCACTTCGGTGAACTTCACGCGCTCTCCAGAGACCCTTCTCGTCCACTCGAAGGAGTACCACACGGCAAATTTCTCTGGGCTCACAAATGGTCCCATCACGGAGGTACTGTGGACGTCATTGTCGTCGAGCCAGGCAACGTTTTTGCCGAGAACGGCTTCCTTGCCGTACATTCCGTTCCCCAAGCCCTGATAGTCAATAGCCTCTATGCTCACGACGTTGTCGGCGTAAAGCGTCTTGACAGCGTCAAGAAACTTGCCCTCGCGACAGAGAGCAACAAGTTGCGCAGCGATCTCGGTGGTGGTCATTGCGTCACGGCATAGCAGACGAATAGTATCTGGACCACTCGCAATCTGAAGTGTCGGTATGGGAAGCTACCGGCCTCCAGGTAGCTACCTCTTGGTGGATCGCCGGGAGGATGCGGGTATATACTTGACGGAGTTCGCAAGGTCAGAATGGGAATCAGGGTTATCGAAGGTCGCAGCCACGAAATCCGGGTTCCGTGTCAATCAGCGCTTTTCGCTAGTGAACTGTACATACTGAATTCAAATCTATACGGATGATTCTCTGATCGATGCGACTAACTCTGCAAAGCCAGACAACGGACGAGGTGGTGGTGATTCGATGCCGAGGCCGCATCGTCGCAGGCGCTGAGGCTGAAGCCTTACAGGTCGAGTTGGAACGACAGACACAGATTCCCGGAACAAACTTGTTGACAGTGAAGTGGGTTGTTTTGCAATTGGCGGAGGTGGATTACATTGATAGTTCCGGATTGGGAACTCTGGTGCGTTTGTTCAACGCACTACGGGCCGCTGGCGGTAGTTTGAAGCTTTGCCAGGTATCCCCATTGGTTCTCAAGGTTCTTCAAGTCACGAAATTGCTAAGCATACTACCCACACATTCCTCGGAGGAAGAAGCGATAGAAGCTTTTTACAGCCGGTCTCCCAACGAGGCCGGAGGATTGTCCCGAACCAAGATCATTTGCATGGACACTTCCGGAGACCTTTTAGCGTATGTGCGAGCCCTCCTTGCCAGCTCGGGTTATGAAGTCCACACGGCGTCGAACCTGGCGGATGCCAAGAGCCTGGTGAGTGCCATGCAGCCCAAACTGGTGATTTGCGGCCCGGGAATGCTTGAGCTGCCGACGGGTGAGGCGGTGGTCGAGGGGTTCCGCCAGAGGCCCAACGTCCAGATTCTTCGTCTTCCGTCTGATTTTTCTACGGCGGAGGCGGGCCAAGCTGGGATTGACTTGGTAAGCCGCGTGCAATCGCTGCTCACGACTTAGCCTAGTTGGCTGGCCAACAGCCATAACAAAACTTGACTGCCATTTCTGGACCCGTCCGCGATGCATTGGGCGTCAGGGGAATTGCTTCTCAACTCCTGATTAGTCGGCGATCCGGAAGTTACTTTTTGGATCGTCGGCGACGGGTTGTGTCCGGATACGCCGTAAACCAGGACCTAATCCAGTGCGTCGCGAAACCGCCCAGTTCGGTTGCCGAAGTTTCGTCCAAGTTAACGTAACGCCGGATTATCGGAAGCTGAACCGCCAAGCGGTCGGTACCGTGCCCGGCACCGTACCAACTTAAGGAACACCGTGCGACTTATCGTTACTCAGCCGCACGCAATGCGATGGTATTATCGGCGCATGCCCCCGAAACGTGCTCTCTTCGCGCTGTTGCTTCTTTGGTCAATTCAATCGCTGGGAGCACAGTGGATCACCTATCCTGTCCCTGGGATCCCCCGCACGAAAGATGGAAAGCCGGACCTGAACGCTCCCGCCCCGAAAACACCGGATGGCAAACCCGACCTTTCCGGCATGTGGTCCCCCTATCGGACTCTCGAACTCGCTGCGGCCGGCGATAAGCTGGCCATGTTCGGCGGGACCGTGTTCGGCAAAGGCATCGCAATTGATTTCGGCGCTCCCACCGGTGGTTTGCCCTACCAAAACTGGGCGGCCGAATTGGCGAGGACCAGGCGGGAGAACCACGCTAAGGACGCCCCCAACAGTAGGTGTCTCCCCCTCTCGACCGCTGCACTCACCGTGTTTGGCATACGCCAAGTGATTCAGCTCCCGGGCCAGGTGGTGATGCTCTTTGAGAAGGATCAGATGTTTCGCGTCATTTACACCGACGGCCGCCCGTTCCCTGAGGACCCCCAACCATCTTGGCTGGGCTACTCCGTTGGTCACTGGGAAGGCGAAGCCCTGATCGTGGAGACCATTGGACTCCGGGACGATACCTGGCTCGATGCCAACGGCAACCCCATGACCAGCGCCGGCCGCATGACCGAGCGCTACAGCCGGCCAAATTATGGCAACCTCGACGTTGAACTTACGGTGAACGACCCTAAAGCCTACACGTACCCCTGGACCGTCAAATTCCAGCATCGGCTCGACCCGGAAGCGCAACTGATTGAGGGATTTTGCGAAAACGAGCGCGACCAGACCCACTACCGGTGACTCACCCGTAGCTCCCGAATAACGCCGACGAGCTTGGAACCCCCAGATTTGGCGCAGAAAAAATCCTGCAGAACTCAGGAATGGACGGATGGACGTGTTTAGAGTCTTTTTTACCTAATTCCTCTATAGAGAGCTAATGGGAAAAGAACCCAAAAAACGACCTGAATGCTTCCATGCGTCCACGACTAGCCTGTTAAAGGAAAGCATCAGGACAATTCGCTTCACAAGCGGTAACAATGTGTCGCAATTGGCCATACCTCACGACGATGCGATCAATCGCGTAGGTTCACTCCTTCAAACTGCCCGTTGGAATGCCGTCCACGGTGGCTTAGGACCACCAAGACCGGTGAATAAGCACCATCAGTAAGGGGCTAGGTCCTCTTTCATTGATGATTCTGAGCCACTTAGACAATGGCTAGCAGCATGCAAATAGCAATGCGATGGAGGAGAGCTAAATGAAAACCAAGTTGCTTACATTCTTGCTTCTGGCCGGAACCTCGCTATCCGTTGTGGGATGCGCTGCCCGTTACCCTGCGCGCTATTACCAACCCCAATTCTCACCCGGCTATTCTCGCTATGACTCTCGGACCTGGGATCGAAATCAACGCCGAGCCTATGAGCGAGACTACCGCCGCGAAATGGAGCGCAGAAACCGATATCGGCAGTAGTTCACGGCGAAGCTTGCGACACTAGCGGGGAGCGCACTCGCTATGGCCATCGCCGCGCGGAACGAGGAAGTGTCTGATTTGCTGCTGGCAGGTGGAGCGAACATAACCTTGGAGGATCGGACCGGCAATCTGGCCCTTCACGCCGCCGCTCAGGCGGGGGACGTGGAAATGGTGAAGAAGCTAAACGCTAAAGGCCGTTAGTGGACGCAAAGAACAAAGCCGGTCAGACTCCTCTTATGGCCGCGGCGAGAGCGAATCGTCCCGCGCGTTGGTTGCGGCTGGCGCCGATCCGAAATATAAGACGAGCACCGGCACGACACTGCTCATATCGGCAGCTGGCAGCGGCAGACTGGAAGCGCTGAAGTACGCATACGAGCTTGATCCTGATGTCAACTGTGCAAAAGAATGGTCAGACCGCGCTGCATGCCGCGGTGCAAACCCAAAGGGCTGCCGCAGTAGTGCAATTTCTGGCCGATAAGGGAGCCGATCTCACCGCTGTGGACTCCAAGGGAGAAACAGCCCTCGACATTGCAATCGATGACGGCGCCAGAACCGACAGCCTGCAGCACTAGTAATGTCTTAAGAAGGTGGTCGCGTGGCGCGGGCCGGCCCCTCTCAATAGCCGGATCAGCGCTACTTGAGCATTTGGGCAACCTTGCGGCGTTTCTTGACTTCCTGAAATACGCTTCCCTTAGTTTCTTTAGAGATGTCTAACTACACAAATGTTCGCCTGAGGCAGGGTGCAAGCCTGGTTGCACCCTCGAATGGGCACAGGGGGTCGGGCGTTCAAATCGCCCCGCCCCCGACCAACGTAAACAACGGCAATAATATACTTGACATCGGTCCTCTTCGTCGCGGTCGTCATCGTCCCATGAAACACCCCTGTCACGGTTCGCAACGGGAGCCAGAATTCAGATGACCCCTGCAGATTGAAGCTCGCGCAGTTCCGACTGCGAGTAACCGAGAAGGTCGCCGTAGACTTCGCCATTGTGCTCGCCGATACCTGGCGGCGCTTGATCGAAGCCTGCAGCCGAGCCGGAGAACACGATGGGAAGGCCGGGGCCATAGACATCGGCGTCCCGCGCGCCAGGATGCTGCAGCCGGACCGTTTCTCCGCGGGCGACTACCTGCGGATCGCGCACGGCTTCCGCCGGAGAGCGAACCTCGGCGGCGGGGACACCGGTCCGCGCCAGGATCTCGACGACCTCGGCAGTTTGACGCACCGCGGCGAATTCGCCGACGATACGATCCACTTCGGCGACGTTCTGGACGCGTGCATCGCGGGTACGGAATCGCTCGTCTTCCCACAACTCTGGACGTCCCATTGCTTGGAACAGAGAAGAAGCAAACGCTTCCGTGGGCGCGCAAATCGCCACGTAGCCATTCGCGGTCGCATAAACCCCGAAGGGCGCGAGGCGAGGCACGGTCTGTCCCGTGCGTTGCGGCACTCCGCAGCGTTCCAGAAGATCGAACGGCTCAGAAGCGACCATCGATGTCATCACACCCAGCATCGAGACGTCAATGTGCTGCCCCATGCCCGTGCGCTGCGATTGATGCAGCGCAGCAAGAAGCCCGATCACACCGAATAAAGGAGTGCACAAATCCCCGAATGGGATACCAATCCGAACAGGGGGATCGCCAGCAGCGCCTGAGGTCATCATGGCGCCACTGAGCGCCTGAATGATGGCGTCCATCGCTTTCCCTGAGCCTTCGCCCCGGCTGCCGAATCCCGTGATCGAGCAGTACAACAGCCGGGGATTTATGCGGTGCACGTCCGGGTAGCCCGCGCCCAGCCTTTCCAGGACACCGCGACTGAAGTTTTCGACCAGCATGTCGGCTTTCCTCACGAGCTTCTCGAACACCGCTCGGGATCCCGGATGCTTCATGTTCAACGTCACGGCCTTCTTGCTCCGAAGCCGGTTGATGGCCGAGACAGAGATGTCATCCGGGTGCTGCCGTGTCAAATGCGGCCCTTCGGGACCGATGTAGGGAGCATTCGCGCGGCAGGAATCGGGACCCGCGGGGTTCTCAATCTTGATGACGCGAGCCCCCAGGCCCGCCAGCAGAAACGTGGCATAGGGTCCGGCCAAAGCCGTTGTGAGGTCGAGAACGGTGATGTCCTCGAGCGGACGTGGATACGACATCATAAATTCCTTCTGCGGTAGAACTGTACCCGATCACCAGCCCATTCAAAAGCGGCGTTCAGCCCTGCTCGTGCGCTAACGTCCTGAACGTAACGCGCGACTGCTTGTCCGCGCTCGTCGTTGCCCAGCACTTCCGGCTGGGAATAGCGGTTCACGAAGCAGGGGCGATAGCCGGCGGTCCGGACTCCGCTGCGGTCCGCCTCACAGTAGGCGACGATGGCGTTTTTCGCTTCGGGATGAAACGGGTAGGTTGTGTACTCAGGGTCCGGCTCAAAGTCGAACAACTTCCGCCTGCGCTCGGCCCAAGCGCGACGTTCCGGGCTGGAATTTCCATCGATGTTCAACGCCTTAGTTGCGATCGCAAAATTGCCGAGTCCATGAAAGATCGGACGATCTTTGTAAACCTCCATCCCTTGCAAAATGTGGGCATGATGACCCACCACCACATCGGCTCCCGCATCGATGGCTGCCTTGGCGATTTGCCGTTCATACATGCCGACGGTCGCGGGAGTGTGCCCGAGCCCCTTGTGCAGGGCCACCATGAGAACGTCGACTTTCCGCCGGAGCGCTTCAATATCGGCCGCCATAGCCTCCAGCGTTTCTGGTTCAGCAAAGGTGTATACCGTCGGTGGACCTCCCGGAGATGCATGGTCGAGTTCATAATGCGTCAAGACGTGTACATAAGCGCAACCAGCTCGATCTTTCTTGGCCCAGGACTCGCGAGGTCCCACACAGTTGTAGCTGAGAATTCCCAGGCGCAGTCCTTGCCGTGCGACAATCGCAGGCTGCCTTGCCTCGGTCAGATTCGCGCCCACGCCGGCAGTCGCAAGGCCGAGTCGCCGGAGTTCGGCGATCGTATCCTCCACACCATTCGGTCCGGCGTCCGCTATGTGATTGCCGGCTAATGTCGCCACGTGGAATC
>Ga0068859_100008507_pt1 | contig 10384 bp, 10 predicted proteins | sample KBSSwiS22_FD_66585 | JGI IMG/M metagenome (GOLD analysis project Ga0068859, IMG submission 66585) | Switchgrass rhizosphere microbial communities from Kellogg Biological Station, Michigan, USA - KBS Switchgrass S2-2 | ecosystem: Host-associated > Plants > Roots > Rhizosphere > Soil ... | reverse complement strand
GTTTTTTCATGCCGGGTTCATCCGGTGTAATGTCGGGGTATAGTTCGGTATACGTTCCTTCAAGATATGTGTTGGCAACAAGTCCGGGGCCGCCATGGCCGGGCCCGGTTACATAAATCATATCCAGCTTATTGTTTTTGATGATGCGGTTGAGATGAACGTATAGAAAGTTTAGCCCGGGCGTGGTTCCCCAATGCCCCAGCAGTCTTGGTTTGATATGTTCCAGCGTCAAAGGTTTTTTGAGCAGGGGATTGTCGTACAAATAAATCTGGCCCACAGATAGATAATTGGCCGCATGCCAGTAAGCATTCATCTGTTGTAATAATGTGGGCGATAAAGTGCCTGCAGAGATATTATTATTTGTTGTTTCCATTACATGTATTGTTGTTGGTAGTTGATCGTTTTGCAAACCAGTTCTGCTATCATCAGTTCTTCGTTTGTTTTCATCACACGAACGGATACCCGTCCGTTCGCTGTTGAGATAATAGCCGCATTGCTTTCGTTGGCCTTGTCATCCAAATCTATTCCCAGGAATTGAAGTCCCGCGCATATCCGCCGCCGTATTTCAGGCGAACGTTCTCCTATTCCGCCCGAGAAGATCAAGGTATCTGCTCCGCCCAGCGCCGCTGCAAATGAACCAACCCATTTTTTTGCCTGGTAACAAAAAAGCTCAACTGCTTCCGCGGCACGCGTATCGCTATGCTGCGTTTCCAGCAATTGTTTCATATCGGCACTTGTTCCGGATACGCCCAGCAGGCCGGATTCATGATTGATAAGATGATTGAACTGTTCGGCATTCAATTTTTCCGATTTAATGATATACCAGGCAACACCCGGATCCAAATCGCCCGAGCGGGTACTCATGGGTATGCCCGATACCGGCGTAAAACCCATACTGGTATCTATACTCTTTCCATTTTTTATTGCGGCAAGACTTGCACCACTGCCTAAATGCGCAATGATAAGTTTGCCGTTGGCCGTTTCATCTCCCGCAACGCGTTGCAGTTCCTGTACGAGGTACATATAAGAAAGCCCGTGAAATCCATAGCGCCGGATACCATTATCGGAAAATCGGCGGGGTATCGGAAGCTGTTTAGCAACTGCCGGCATATTGGTGTGAAAGGAAGTATCAAAGCAGGCAACCTGTGGTATGGCAGGATAGCGGTTTTGGAATAGCTCTATGCAATTTATTTCTGCCGGCAGGTGATCGGGGTCATAAGCACTGATTGATTTTAATTCATTCAGCAAGGCAGGCGTGATGGCTTGTGCGTTGGTATATTGCATGCCATGCACAATTCTATGGCCGATTGAAATTATTCCGGTGAAACCCTCCTGTTCTTCCAGCCAGTTTGCCAGGAAGCTTGTGGCAGTTTGCGTATCGGAGCCATCCATCACAATGCTATCTTTTTTTCCTGTTACGGTATTGGTAAAATTTAACAGGGCTTCTTTCTTGCCCAGATTGGTAAGTTCGCCATAAAGAATTTGCTGAAGCGGTTTGCTCTTCCTGTACAGAGAAAACTTAATACTGGAAGACCCTGCATTAACGGTGAATATGCAATTGTTTGTTGTTTGCATAACTGCTATCTCATAGTTAAGTCTTATTGGTAAGGAAAGCGCATTTACTTTTTTCGATAACTAACCGGCTCAATTCCACCGGTGGCGCTGATCAGCCGCAAATGCACCATGGCCGGTTATGGTTGCAATGCGGCAACTATTCGTAACAAAATTAAAGCCACCCATGAAAAACCGGGAATTAAAATTCTCAACGTATGTAATAACAATATGCGGATTCAACCAGGATCTTATGGGAGTAAGGATACCATGATATGTAAGCGTCCGCTTCAGGCTATACCTGACAGCGCGGGAAATGATCCGGTTGTGGCGACTACTGCTTCGCCGGAATAATTACGGGGTTAAGCGCCAACTTTGCCTCGTCTTCTGTTATTTTACTTTTGAGTGTCTCAATTTCTTTTTTCAAACCCGTTAGATTATCGGCGGCAACCCTTGCGCGCTTCGCATTCTTTTTTGCATTATCAGCAGCGGACTCAGCCTTTCTCGCCAAATTTTTATCCTGTGCGTCGGTGCTCAGTTTGGCAGCAGCGGCTGCATTGTCATCTGCCGCCTGTTGCGCATTTGTGACACTGTTTTCCATTTCGCGGGTTTTGGTGCCCAGCGTGTTTTCCAGTTTAGCCAGCTTTGTCTTAAGGTCATTGATTTTCGTGCTTAGCTCAAGCGATTGTTTTTGCTGGCGGAGGGAGCGAATGGAATCGCCCGACACCTGTGCAATTGAAACAGTTGCAAGCGACAAGGCAAGAGCGGCGATCATCAAAGATTTTATCGTATTCATCGTGTTGTTTTAGTATAGCTTAAAGCACAATAGTTATGCCCTGATTAAACTGGACAAATCAACTGGGATTAACCACAAAAACGATGAATTCAGGCTTCAGGCTGCAACCCGGATATAACTTATCCCATACCGTGAATTGTATTGCCCAATGAATCGCCCGTTTTGGGCTATTGTGGCAATTCATACAGGCGAATATTCATTTAATGATGTGCAATAAAAATGGGTTGGGTGATTGTTTTTATCAGCATATCGGCGGTACTGCTCCTGAAAAACTGCGATAAGGCTGTTCTGCCGTAAGCACCCATCACCAGTATAATGTTTTCTTTTTTTAACAGGTAATCAAAAAAAGCGCCATCAGTATTGCCATACAATGCTTCAAAATGGAGATTGTTGTAATGTGCTGTCAGCCATTCTTTGAACCTGTGTTTTTGCGCATCCTCCCATTTACCTGTTTCGTTTGCCTGGAGAATGGTAACTTTTTTATTCGATAATTGAGGAAAAAGATAAGTAAACTGCTTAATGGCAAAAACGGAAGAAGCAGACCCGTTGTAGGCAAAGAAAATTTCTTCTGTAAACTCAAACAATGCCGGGGCTATAATCACCGGGCATTCGGCTTTTTTCAGCACATCCTGCACAAAAACACTGGGTGACCCTTCAAACTGTTTTTTGAAAGAAGTTTCTGCATCTATTACCAGCAGATCGGCAAACCTGCTTTCTGTAATCATATCATCAGCGGGAACGCCATGATCGCGATGCACGGCATAATTTACTTCCTGGTTGATGCATTCCTGCCGGAAGGAGTCAATGTTTTTTTCGATCATTTTCCGGGCTATCGAATAAGCATCTTTTTTATCATAAGCCCCGGCCATTACTTTTTCTGTAAGCGCCAGCGGAATTTCAGCGCTGGCCAGGTTATCGAGAAATACACCGGTAATTTTTGATTTGGTTAAACGCGCAAGGTAACAGGCAAAATCCAGGGCTTTTTGGCAGGGGGCTCCGGCATCTATTGCCAATAATATTTTTTCCATATTATTTTCTTTCAAAGCTAAATGCCAAGCAGGAATGGATTATTGATATTCATTGGCTGCTGTAATGATATTGCTCAGATGGGTTCTATTGCCCAGTTTGATATTCTAACTGACCGGCACCAGGTGTGACGCTGTTAATACCTGGCTATCATAGGTAATTGCTGCGTTGATGGAATTGCTTATCAGGCAGTATGCCTGTGTTTTGTCAATTACCGCATTGGCTTTTTCGCGCATCACTTCACTATGAATATAGGTAACCGAAATAATATGTATGGCCGAAAATTTATATTTCCCCTGAACGATTTCCACCTGCCCGCTCGCGCGGCATTCAAAATGACGGAACTCGAGCGCTTGTTTTTTTGCAAATGCAATAAATGTGCTCATGAAACAACCGGCAACAGCCCCGAGTAACAAATGCTCCGGGCTCCATTCTTTGCCGCCACCACCCAATTGCTCCGGTGTGGCTACATATATAGGCCCGTTTACGCGATGTGCATGCAAAATTCCACGGTCGCCGGAAAGCCAGTTCAGGCTGGTCTCAAAGGACAATTGTTTATTGGTTGTGGTTGACATAGTAGCTGTTTAATGCAAAATTATATCACGGGTGCAGGTGATCCTATGAGATGGATCAGCAGCAGCCCTGATAATGGCTGTTATCAATCAAGGTTTTGTTGGAATAGCTAAGCGGTTTTTTTATGGCTGCAGCTGTTAACACCAAAAATATTGTACAGGGGCAGGCGCCTACCACACTTGTTATTAAAAAAACGCAGGCCAGAGTCAGCAATACGATCCCTGCAATGCCGGTAACAAAATGCAAAAACCAAACTGAGGCAAATCCAACGGCCAGGGCTACGCGGGCTACCCTGTCAATAGTACCCATATTCTGTTTCATGACAATTTTTTTGTTTTTAATAACAGTAAAGTAACAGGTAAAATGTTGGCGGTATGCTGATTTGCATCAGGCAATGGGGTGATAATTATTGAATGGAACAACCTCTTTGTTGATGCTGTTAAGAGCGCAATTCAATTCTTTGTTGTGAATTATCAGCCTGTAATAGTGACTGCATTCATCAGTGCGGGGGAAACCGACATGCGGATAATGTGCGTATGAGCAGCAATTTGAATGGAACAAGTAATTGCTAAAAATCTAGTGAAGCAGGTTTTTTAATTTGTCGATATCGGCGATCTCGATCCTGCTGTCTTTTATTGTTATCAGGTTTTCGGCTTTGAAGTCGCTAAGCGTGCGGATAAGTGATTCGGTGGCTGTCCCAACATAGTGCGCAATATCATCCCTGGAAATCTCAAGCGGTTTGTTTGTTTGTGCCGGGTTAAATTTCTGATGAATATCCACCAACGCGTTGGCTACCCGTTTCCTGAGCGAACTGTAGGCGAGGTTCAACAGGCGTTCTTCTTTTTCTTTTACATTTTGAGTAATGATGCGGATAAACCGGGCTGCTATCGTAATGTCGCCATATACCATTTGTAAAAAATCTTCGCGCGGAATCTGCAGAATTTCCGCGTCTTCCAGTACAACGGTGGTTTCTGTATAATTGCTATTTTCAATTAATGAAGCGTAACCCATAAAATCACCTTCACTGTATATATCGGTAATATATTCCTTTCCGTACTCATGGTTCCGGAAGCCCTTTACTTTCCCCTTCAGCACGTAGAATAGAAACCTTGGACGTCTTCCTTCAAGATATACACTGAGCTTTTTTCCTATCTTTTCTATATTATATTTTTCAGCCAATTCTTTAATAAGGCCTGCATTTTTCACATCTTTCAGAAATTCATTGATGCCGGTCTCCGAGGCTGGGTATTTTTTCTCCAGCACGGCCAATTTTTTCAGGCGTATCTCGATGGCATTCAGCAATTCAATTTCCTCAAACGGTTTGGTAATATAATCATCGGCACCCATTTCCATTCCTTTGCGGAAATCGGTTCTTTCAATTTTTGCTGTCAGGAAAATGAAAGGTGTATTGATGGTAGCCTCATTTTTCCTTAATAGGTGCAATACCCCGTATCCGTCCAGCACAGGCATCATGATATCGCAAATAATGAGATCCGGTTTTTCCTTTAATGCAAGCTCTACGCCCAGTTTCCCGTTTTCTGCGGTGAACGTTTTATAACCGGCCAAATCAAGAATTTCCGCAGTATTCTCCCGAATGTCTTTATTGTCTTCAATAATTAGAATAGATTTCATACCGGTTGTTTATGATGATTGATACAGGGGTATTTCCAATGTAACGATAGTTCCCTCGTGTAAACGGCTTTTCAATGTTACGGTGCCGCCCAATAATTCGGCATAACGCTGTACAATATGCCGGCCCAGTCCGGTTCCCTCTATATCTACGGCATTTGCACCCCTGAAAAAACTGGAGAAAAGGTGAACCTGGTCATCTTCTCCAATACCCATTCCTTCGTCCCGCACCCCGATAACAGCTTTGTCGTTTGCTACTTTCGTAGTAACCATAATGCTGTCATTCTCATCGGAGAATTTAATGGCATTACTGATCAGGTTAATAATGATATTCCTGAGTAGCTTTTTATCAGACTGTATGATTGAAAGGCCCTCATACGATTGTTCAATATGCTGCCCTTTCTTGAGCAGGGTGGTCATCTCATCAACTGTATCCAGTATGCATTCCTGCAGGTTCAGTGCCTCAAAATGGCTCTCCACTTTTCCTTCTTCCAGCTTTCCAAGGGAAAGGAAATCTTCCAGGATATCATTCAGGTTTTTTACGGAATTTTTTATTTTTGCAATATGCCGTTCTCTTTTATCCTGCTCATCGGTTGTTGTATATTTCTGTAAAAGAGAGGCCGAAGACAGCACCGTACTCAACGGGGTACGAAACTCATGTGATGCCATTGAAACAAACCGGCTTTTTATTTCATTTAGCTGCCGTTCCTTGTCGAATGCCGCACTGAGTTCGGCCTGCGATTGCTCCAGTTTTTGCAACGCTTCTTTTAAAATGATAGTGCGTTCTTCCACCTTTGTTTCAAGGTCGGTATTCAGTTTTCTCAATTCGTGGCTGATGCGTTCCAGTTCCGTCTTTTGCCGCTTCATATTATTTTCGATCTCCTTGCGCCTGGTGATATCTACAATGAAAGCGATCACAAAAATTTCATTGTCGCGCTGGTAATGGCTAAGACTCACCTCAACCGGTATAGCGGATCCATCTTTTCTTTTTCCAAAGAGATCGCGGTTATGCCCCATGGCACGGTTAGATGGATGTGCATAGAAGCCTTCTCTCAGTTTATGGTGATGTGGCCTGAACTGATCGGGTATCAGGATCTCTATAGGCCCGCCGGTTATTTCATCATTGGCGTAACCGAACATTCTTTCGGCCGCTGGATTAACCAGCATGATATTACCCGCGCCGTTGGTAAGGATAATTCCTTCCGTAGCGTTTTCAAATAAAGAAGTTAAATGGCCATAGTCGAGCCTATTGGGCATTCCGGTAAAATATTGATTACTGTAAATATAGGAAGTTAAGCATTATTTGGTGAGCTGTCTCAACCTGCCGGCATGCAGGTAGGAAGAAAGATCTTTATTTCAAAAGTTCCGATTCAATGGCAAGCGCCCTTGGAAACAGGATTTCCTTTTCCAGGTAAATGTGCTGTATAAGATCGTTGTCCAGTTCTTTCAGTCGCGATAAGGCAAGCGTATGGCTTACGCAGGCATTTTCAGGTGCGCTGTAATTGTTGGTGAGCAGTCTTATTTTAAGAACAAGCGCCATTAACAGATCGTCTTCATGTTTCATGATGGCATCCAAGGGCTTTCTTAGTGTTTTAACAAGAAGTTTTGCATAGCTGTCGTTGTTTTCATAAGCATGCGCTATCTGGCATATATATGGGAAAATGGTTTCCTCTTCATATCGTATATGCGGCAAAATTTCTTTTTCCAATTGTACAAACAAGGCATACACCTCCTGCATATAGGGATGCTTTTTCTCATGGCCATCGGCAAAGTGCTTAATTATTTCCGCTGTATCTGACAGCGTTTTTTTCAGGTACTCGTGGTGAATATTTATGATATAGCGGGTTAGAAAATCTATGTTCCAGGTGTCAAAAGCTATCATGGGCGGTAATTGGGTAACCCGGCATGCATCTTCCAGTTCTTTTTTCAATTGATTAAATTCAATCCCTTTGGTCAGGCATACCGTTTCAAGGGGCCACTTGCCACCGCAGCAATACTCAATACCATGTTTTCGAAAAACATTCGCTGTATGATGGTGTTTTCTTACAAGATCGTTTACAAACGAGGTTTTTTCTATAGCTAATTTGTGTAAAAGCATCTTTTGCTGTTATTTGATAAACAATCTAAGATTTCACGAACACGTATACAATGTATCCATCATGCTTTGTTTCGCAACAGCAATTGTAAGGGTATAAGGCCTGTTTTGAGAAAACATAACCTTGCGAAGTTATCCCCGTGCTTTTTGGGTTAAAATGACGGTTATCAGTTAAGTGGCTGATATTAATCAGGCGGGCATCAAACCTGTTTACCTTGATTCTTTATGCGTATTATCAGTCAATCATCAGTGTGCCGGGCAACCCCCTTTTTCGTATCCCATAGTTAATAATTAATATGCCGGCAAACAGGATGAGCGCTGCCAGCAAGAGAAAGGAATCAATAAATGGAACGCCACGGTAACTCAAGTCAGCTATGCCCTGCGTCATTAATAAGGCTTCATTGAAAAGGATCCCCGCCACAAACAGGGTTAACCCGGCCGCAGTAACCCTGTTAACTGAAATATAGTTTGCTGCCAGAACATAGCCTATCATAAATAAGGTAATAATGCCAAGCAATACAAGGTGCAGGTAGCCAATTACAATTGGCCTGAAGCCAAATGCCAGTTTGCTTAAAGAAGGAATAACCGAACCAGCCTGCAAACACAATTTAATGGTAAGCGCAACGCCAGATAATATTATTACCCGGTATGCAATTACCGGAATACTGCCTTTTATGGTGCCATGTATGGGTTTGACTATCTGTAAAAGTTGTATCCACCCGCCTATCTGCATCAAGACGGCGATGACCGCCAGCATGTAAACCCCTGTTGGCAGCTGCAGCCATAGGGTAGATAGCAAATAGGCAGGAACACAGGCCAGGGCGAACAGCCAGTAGACCCGTTTCAGTTTATTATTATCAACACCGTATCTTATTAATTGCGTGCAAAGCAGACCCATGCAGGCGAAAAAAAACCATCCGTTATATTGAAAATGCAGGTAGAAATATATCGAGGACAGGTAAATAGCCGGGTGATTGTTCCTTGTGGCCATGATGAAAGCCAGGCCAAACACACCCAAAGAAGAAAGCGCATTAAAGGCAACAGCCGTTTTGAACCAATAATGGGATACTTCGGCCGGTAATTTGTTTAGATCTTTCCAATAATGTATGGCAAAAAGATAGGAAACAATGATCGATAAAGCTGAAAAACCAATAGACAATGGCCCATAACCCTGAATGGGGAAAGTGACCAGCATACCGTAAGCTGTTACCAGGTTGGCGTATAATAAGAACCGGTATTTTTTGAAAACGTTTTCAATGCCCTGGTTCCACAAATAGGCCACCAGTAAAACCATTAAAGTCTGCGTTAGCCAGCCTGCAAATGCAAAATGTGAATGGCCGTGCAGAAAATATCCATGGTTGATAAAGGGAAGGGAAAAAGCGATTTTATAGCGAAGTACAATGCCCAGTAATGCAACCAGCAATAAATTAAAAAAAGAAATTTGCAGCCATTTACGGATGGAAGGGTTCATATAATAAGACAAAGTAAACTAAGAAAAAGAAGTTTCTGTATGATTGGGATCACAATCAGCAATACACTTTGCCCTTATTAATAACCAATGCGCCTTTGTCCTGTAAATTCCTGATACTGCGGATAACGGTTTCTACGCGTAAGCCTGTCATATCTGCAATTTGCTGACGAGTAATTTTTATCTGATGACAGTTATTGCAAATATTTTTTTTCACTGCCTTAAAATGCGAAAACAGGGTTGAGATCCGGTGTTCCGGACCAAAGCAGGAGAGTTCTTTTAATAGCAGGAATTTAAACCGAAGCCTTTCTGTAAACAACCTGGTAAAAGCAAAATGAATGGAAGGATGCTCTTTAAGCATATTCAGAAAAGTAGCTTTGTTTAAACGGATGATAACCGAATCTTTGTTGGCAACGGCAGAAGCGGCATATACACTGTCATCAAACAGGTGAAATTCACCAAAGCTTTCCCCCGGTTCAATAATATCCTGTAAAAATTCCCCGCCTGCATCATTAATATTTACCCAGTTGATTGACCCGCTTACCAACTGATAATAAAAACGTCCTTCGCTCCCTTCGCTGAAAATGCATTCATCAGCCGCTACTTTTTTATAGGTAGCACCCCAGGCAAGCAGGATATCTATATCGATCATCATACATATTTTGATTTCGGTTTTGAACAGATGTCCGAAACTAAAATCATTACATGCGCAGTAATATGATTTTGATAAGGAACAAATCTGATTAATATCATGTTTTGTTTCCATGCTCTTTTCAAATGCCCTGTGGTACAGGGTTTTGTAAAGGTGAGCTATTAAATTGGTATCAGGTGCAGCTATATGTTTCCCATTAATATGATTCAACGCATAAAATGCCGGTCGCCGCTGGTTAACCTTTGTAGCCTCAAATTATTAAAAACTAAAATTATAATTATGAAAAAGCTGGTTTTCCTCGGTATCGTTGCCTTAACCATTGTTGCATGCGGCAGTAATGCAGATGAGAAGAAGGAAGCCGCTCCGGCTGCTTCAGCTTCAACAGCAGACCAGAAAGAAACGGCGGGCGCCAATCCTTCCTACGATCCCAAGAGAGGCGAAGGAAAGTTTTCAAACGTGCAGATTGCCCCTGCTCTTGATAAAGCCAAAGCTGAAGCGGGCAATAAAATATATACCGTTAAATGCAGTGCCTGCCATAAAACGACCGATGAAAAATTAGTAGGCCCCGGCTGGAAAGGTGTTACTGCCAGGCAT
>Ga0068859_100008506_pt1 | contig 10385 bp, 4 predicted proteins | sample KBSSwiS22_FD_66585 | JGI IMG/M metagenome (GOLD analysis project Ga0068859, IMG submission 66585) | Switchgrass rhizosphere microbial communities from Kellogg Biological Station, Michigan, USA - KBS Switchgrass S2-2 | ecosystem: Host-associated > Plants > Roots > Rhizosphere > Soil ... | reverse complement strand
CGCTCCAGGTTCGGTATCTGGAGGTTCGGGTGCCGGAACTCCTTCTGGCGAAGAGGAGAGTCCGGCGGCGCCACCGTAGCCTCGACGGGAAGGACCGCCACCGTGGAAAGGAGCAGGCAAGGCAGGACCACCGCGATCGTGGAGCGCAGGTTCATGGCAAGCCTCATTGTCGGAGAAAGGCGAGAGGGGTGGCGGGCCGGAGCCCGCCACCCCCGTCGCGAAAGGTCCTAATTACTCGACTTCGAACGTCTGCAGCTCGACCGGCACGCACGGATCGTTGGCCGCCGATGGAACGGTCGACGCGCAGTTGCTCATCGGCGCAAAGCACGACGTGTTGGTGCCGACGGGCATCACGCTGTAGAGATACGTGCGGCCGTCGAGGAGACCGGTCTCAGTAAAGGTCAGGCTGCTCGTGTTGCCGACCTTGATCTTCCCGAACGAGCAGCCGTTCGTGCCCTCGGTGCGGAAGACGTTGTAGCTCGCGGCTCCGGGCACGGCGGTCCAGGCGATGTCGACGGCCGCGGCCTGGGTGGACGAAGGAAGCGCCGTGGCCACCGGGGCCGTGGCCGGTCCGCCCGCGCAGCCGGCGTTCTGGACGGCCGGCGTGTTGCAGGCGATCTGGTGCCGGTTGAACGCGTTGAACACGGCCTGCATGTGCGGCGTCCCGTCGGCGAGGTTCCCGTTGTCGTCGTCCGCGCCCAGGGACAGCAGGTAGCCGCCCGTCGCGCCGCAGCCGCAGGTCCCGGCCGTCTCGCAGCCGGCAGCGCAGGTGTACCAGCTGGTCAGCGTCTGCATCCCGACGTACATCAGCCGCGTCGCCATCTCGAGCGCGGTGTTCTCGTCGAAGTTGAACGGAGCGCCCGCGAGGTCGCGAAAGTGCAGGTCCCAGCCCACCTCGGACGGGACCTGTCCCTCGCAGTGGACCTCGCGCCCGCAGGGGCCGCTGCCGCCGCCGCAGTTGCTCTTGATCCAGGTGATGCCGTGCGGCAGGCCGGAGACGTGCTTGGCGAAATCCGCGTCGCGGACGCCGGTGCAGCCGGTGGTCGGCGTGCCCGTGCAGGGGTCGCCGTAGCCGCTGCACACCTGGGACTGGAAGAACCCGCGCCCGACGCACGAAGTATCGAGCCTCTGCGTGCCCACGATGTCCGCGATCGCCTCGCCGGGGTTCGAGAGGGTGCCATTCGTGTTGTTGTCGTCCCAGCCGTGGCCCCACTCGTGGTCGAAGACCGCGGCGATCTCGCCCGTGTTCCCGCAGCCGCTGCCGGAGCGGTAGAAGTTGACGGTGGTGCCGTTCCAGAAGGCGTTGCAGTTCAGGTTGATGTTCATGTTGGCGGTGAGCTGGGCCGAGAGCCAGGGAGTCGCCACCTGTCCCCGGGCCTGCTCCTTGATGCGGTTCAGCTCGTACATCCCCGTGCGCGCGGAGTGGGTGTCGCCCACGGAGTGCCCGGCGGGAATGGTGCAGTCGTCGCCGGCGGAGATGCCGAGGTTCAAGTCGCCGGCCGCGCTGTTCTCGTTGATGGCGCCGCAATTGTCCAGGATGCGGATGAACTGGCCATTGAGCGTCGTCTGGATGTTGCCCTGCTCGCACACCGTCACCTGGCCGGAGGCGGTGGTCGTGGATGTCTGGCTCCCCACCACGTTGGTAAAGGGCATGGGCCAGCCGGCCTGCTCGATGCCGTCCGGCGGCCGCTGGTCGTTGCTGACCGGGTAGACGCCGCCCACGATCCGCCGCGCGGCGTAGTTGTTGAGGTCCTGGAAGGCGATCAGCTCACCGGTGAGGGCGTCCACCAGTCCCTCCCAGGTGCCCATGTCCTCGGCCACCTGGGGATACACGGCCCAAACGAGCCGGTAATCGTAGCCGCGGCCGGGGGTCATCGAGGAGATGTCCTGTCCGCGGGCCAGCGGCACCCGCTCCAGGTGGGCTTCGTTGTACCCGGTCACGGGGAACGGCTTGATGTGGGCCTCGACCACCGCCCGCGCGGCGTCGGCGGTGAGCACGGCGGCGGTATTGCCGTCGACGTTGCCCCAGTTCTGCAGTCCGAGCAGGACGAGGTTGCCGTGGTTGATCAGGGCCGAAAGGCCGCTGTCGCGCACCGTGATGCCGCCGACCACGCGCTGGGCGTGGACTTGGATGACGGTGCCCGCCTCCAAGATGTCGACGTTGTGCGAGGGCAGCTCGGCCATGTCAACGCCCAGCTCGGCCTGGTGGCTCGAGACGAAGGCGGAGAGGGCCTGCCAGACGTCGCCCTCGGTGACCTTACGGTTGCCGAGCCCGTTGCCCACACCGTCGCCGGGCACGAGGGGAACGCTGAGGACGATGGAGCTCCATCGCGCCCCGCGCCAGTCGTACATCCCGCTCTGCGCGCCGAGGGCCTGCAGCCCGCCGGCCGTCTTGTCCGCGGCGGCGCCCAGGTCCGCGGGAAACCGCTCCAGGTTGACGACGGTGAGATTCGGGTTACGGAAGACCTTGGCGCCGAGAGGAGTGTCCTTCGGCACCACGATAGCCAGCGACGGCTGCACCATCACGCACAGGAGCATGACGGGCAGCAGGACGGCGATCAGGGAAGACGGCGTCTTCCTCACCCGGATCGCGGAGCGCAGACAGCGGATCATGCGGGCCTCCAGCCACGCCGGAGGCCCAGGGCCCCGACATGGAGATTTGGTTATGCGGATTTCTGACGGCGGACGGTATGCTACTCACGACCGCCAACCGAGGTCAAGGGATGTTTGCAATTGTTTGCACCGTTTCAAAAACGAGGCCGATAGTTGTTGGCCGGTCCGGTCATTCGACCCCGAAATCGAGCAGCTCGACTGGGACACAGGGATCCATCGGGATCAGTGGGACCGCCTGAGCGCAGGGGCTCATCGGGCCGAGGCAGGAGCTGTTAATCCCTACGGGTAGAACAGTATAGAAGTAGGGACGTCCGTCCAAAAGCCCGGAGTCCGAAAACTGTATAAGGGCCGTCTCGGCAATCCGGGTCTTCCCCAGGTCGCAGCCGATGGCGCCCTCGGTCCGGTAGACGGCGTAGCTGGCGGCGCCCGGCACGGCGTCCCAGGCCAGGTCGGCCCCGCCGGGCGTGGCGGTCGCGGCCACCGTCGGGGCCGTGGCCGGGCCGCCCGCGCAACCGCTGTCCACGACCGGCGGTGTCGCGCAGTGGATCTCGTGCCGCTCGAAGGCCGCCCGGATCGCGCTCATGTGCGGCGTGCCGTCGGCGATGTTCCCGTTGTCGTCGTCCGCGGCCAGGAACTGCATGTAGCCACTCGTCGCGCCGCACCCGCCGCCCACGCTGCAGGCATACCAGTTGGAAATGACCTGAGCGGCCCGGTAGTTCAGGCGGGTGGTCGTCTCCAGGGCGGTATTCGGGTCGAGATTGAACGGCGCGGCCCGCAGGTCGCGGAACTGGAGGTCCCAGACCGTCTCGCCGACGACCATGCCCTCGCACTGGTTGACGCGGCCGCAGGGACCGTTCCCGCTCGGGCACGCCGAAGCCGGCCCCGTGCCGTTGCACTGGGCGGAGGTGAAGCCCTGGGTGATCCAGGAGACGGTGTGGGGCTGGTCGCAGCGGTGGAGCATGAAATCGTTGTCCCGCACGCCGGTGCATCCGGTAGGCGCGACGCCGTCGCATTGGTCGCCGTAGCCGCCGCAGACCATGTTCTTGAAGATCCCGCGGCCCACGCAGGATCGGTTCTGGCGCAGGGTGGAGACGACGTCGGCCGCGCCTTCGTAGGGCTGGGAGAGGCTGCCGTTCGTGTCGTTGTCGTCCAGGCCGTGGGCGAGCTCGTGGTCGAGCAAGCCCGCGATCTCCGCGAAATTCCGGCAATCGGCGCTCTCCCGGTAGGTGGTGATCGTGGAGCCGTTCCAGAAGCCCCCGCACGTCAGGGAATTGTTCACGTCGATCTGGAGGACTCCGTTCAGCCAGGTCACGCCGGGAGGCGTGGTGACGTAGCCCCTGGCCTGCTCCTTCATCCGGTTCAACTGATAGAAGGCCGTCCGGGCGGCGTGCGTATCGCCCGGGGAATGGCCGGCGGGCACGACGCAATCGGTGCCGCCGGAGACTCCAAGATTGATGTCGCCGCTGACGGCGGTCTCGTTGATGGGGCCGCAACCGTCCGCGACGTGGACGTACTGGCCGTCGAGCGATGTCGTGATCAGGTCCTGTTCGCACAGCGTGACCTGTCCGCCGGAGCTGGTGAAGCTCGTCGTCCGTCCGTTCACGTCCGTGTACGGCATGGGCCAACCGGGCTGCTCGGTCCCGTCCGGCGGCTGCTGGTCGCTGCTCGCGGGATACACGCCGCCGATCACCCGCCGGGCCGCGTAGGCGTTCGTATCCTGGAACGCGATCAGCTCGCCGGTCACCGCGTCGACCAGGCCCTCCCAGGATCCGGGATCGCCGTCGACGGCGGCGTCGACCACCCAGGCCAGCCGGAAGTCGTAGCCCCGTCCCAAAGGCGCCGTCGCGATGTCCTGCCCTCGCGCAAGCGGGACCCGCTCCAGGCGAGGCTCCCCGCGAATAGCGGCCACCGCGAAAGGCTGGACGTGCCGCGCCACGACGACCCGGGCGGCCACGGCCGTGAGCGTGGGACTGGCGGCGGCGACGTCGCCCCAGCTTTGGAGACCCAGCAGGATCAGGTTGCCGTGGCTGATGACGGCGGTGAGGCCGCTGTCGCGCATGGGAATGCCGCCCACGACGCGCGCCGCGTAGATCTGGATGAACGCCCCCTTGTCGAAGACGCTCACGCGCGGCTCGGCCACCTCCGAGATGTCCACCCGTAGCGTCTCGCGGTTGGAGCGCAGGTAGCCAGCCAGTGCGCTCCAGGCCTCGGCCTCGCCGATCGCGCGGGGAGCGCCGAGCGAGTTCCCGTCTCCGTCTCCGGGCAGCAGCGGCACGCTGAGGACGAGCGATCCCCATCCCCCGGACCGCCAGTCGTAGAGGCCGCTCTGGGCCCCGAGGCTCGATAATTGCCGGTCCAGGTCATCGCGGCCCAAGGCCGTCCCCAGCTCGGCCGGCGGCTTCTCGAGGCTCGGGATCAGCAGGCCGGGATGGCGGAAGGTCTTGTCGGTGCTGGGCGAGCGCTCGGGCAACAGGTCCGCCGCGGCCGGGATCGTGACGCCAAAGGCGAGAAGGACAGCTGTGGCCACGCGGACCATGGGCGCCTCCCACCATGCCCGGGCGGCGGTCCCGGCATGGGAAGATCGGATCAGCTCTCAGGGTGGTACTGACTCGGATGCTAGACTCGCGTTCCGCCGAAGGTCAAGGCCATCGCTCGATGTTCATAGACAAGGTTCTGCGCATGGGCACCCGGCGGTGGCTGCAGGCCGCCCTGTCGCTGGGACTCTTCGCATCGACGGCCGCCGCGGCGCCGGGCCAGGCCGGGCCGCGGGCGACCCGCGCCCGGCCCTCGCTGATCCTCCTCACCCTCGACACCACACGCGGCGACCACCTGGGCGCGCAGGGCGTCCACCGCGGCCTCACGCCGAACCTCGACGCCCTGGCGGCGCGAGGCGCGCGCTACGCGAGGGCGGTGAGCCCGGCGCCGCTCACGCTCCCCGCCCACTGCTCGCTTCTCACCGGCCTGGATCCTTCGGGCCACCGCGTTCACGACAATGGGACGGCCGCACTTCCCGCCGGGCTGCCGACGCTGGCCACGGCGCTGGCGGGCCACGGCTACGCCACCGCCGCCTTCGTGGCGTCGCGCGTGCTGGACAAGCGGTTCGGCCTCGACCGCGGGTTCGCGACCTACGACGACCAGATGGCGGCGGAGCGGATCGGCGAGTACGGCTATCCGGAGAGGGACGCGGCCGCCGTGACCAACGCCGCCCTGGCCTGGGCCGCGGCCAGGCCGCGGGGCCGGCCGTACTTCCTGTGGGTCCATTACTACGACCCGCACGCGCCCTACGCGGCGCCGGGTGGCGACGCCGCCGTCCCCGCCGCCCGCTATGCGGCGGAGGTCTCGTACATGGACCGCGAGATCGGCCGGCTGCTCAAGGGCCTGGCGGCCGACTCTGACCGCACGGTGGTGGCCGCGGTGGGCGATCACGGCGAGATGCTGGGTGAGCACGGCGAAACGGGCCACGGCCTCTTCCTCTATCGCGCCGCGCTGGAGGTGCCGCTGGTGATATCCGGCCCCGGCGTTCCGCCGGAGACGGTCTGGCCGGGCACCGTCGGAACCCGGGGCCTCGCATCCACGCTCTTGAGGCTGCTAGGGTTTCCCAAGGATGCGGTTCCGTTCGGTCGCCCACTTCCCGGATTGGCCGTTTCAGAACCGGTGCAGAAAATCGCATTGATCCACAGCGAGACCTGGCTGCCGGCGACCGCGTACGGATGGAGCCCGCTCGAGGCGATCACCGACGACCGGTGGCGTTACATCCGGGCTCCACGTCCCGAGCTGTACGACTTCGTGGCGGACCCCGCCGAGAAGGACAACCTCGTGGAGAAACGTCCGGCGGAGCGGGCGAGGTTGGAGGCTGCGCTCGCTGCGCGGGCCGGCGCCGGCCCGGCGGTCACGGCGCCAGTGGTCAAGCCCGACGCCGCCGTGACCGAGGCCCTGGCCAGCCTGGGGTACCACTCGGGGGCCAGCGGCTCGCGCGCGGGGACGATCGACCCCAAGGACGGGATCGCCATGCTCGCCGAGCTGGACGAGGCGAAGCAGTGGCTGCGTGACGGCCGGACGAAGGACGCTGTGGCGCGGATGGAGGACCTCGTCCGCCGCAGCCCGGGCAACGTCCCGTTCCTGACCCGCCTGGCGTCGGCGCAGTCCGCGGCGGGCCGCGCGGAGGCCGGCGTGGCCACGCTGAAGCACGCCGTGGGCCTGAACCCGCGCCTGGACTTCCTCCACGCCCACCTGGCCGATGCCTACCTGGACCTGGGACGGGTCGCGGAGGCCCGCGCGGAGTACGAGCTGGCCCTGCAGATCAACCCACGCTTCGCCCGCGCCTGGTTGGGCCTGGGCGAGGCGGCGGGGCGCGGCGGCGACCGCAGCGCGGAGGTGGCGGTGATGCGTCGCGCGGTGGCCGCCGGGACGGATAGCGCGATCGTATGGGCCCGCCTGGCCGAGCTGGAGCTGGCCGCCGGAGACGGCGCGGCCGCCGCGCGCGCCGCGGAGGAGGCGACGCGGCTTGTCCCCGAGCTGGCCCAGGGCTGGCTGGTGCGCGGGACCGTAGCCGAGACGGCCGGCCGGCTGGGCGACGCCGTGCGGCTGTACGAGCGCGCGATGAGCCTGGGCCTGGCCGATCCGGAGCTCGTCGCGCGTGTGCAACGGCTTCGGGCCCGGGCGGCGGGGTCGCGCCCGTAGCGTGTCCCCGCCTCGCCGGGCCGCGGCGCTCGCGGCCGCGGTCGTGTGCGCGGCCGCCATCGCCGCGTCGTTCCACCGCGCCGGGGCCGGCCGGCCCGCGACGAGCGCGCCCGCCCGGCCGGCGAGCGTCCTGCTGATCACCGTCGACACCTTGCGGCCTGACGCGCTGGGCTGGGTCGCCGGGCGCAACGCCACGCCGGTGATCGACCGCCTGGCCGGCGAATCCTTCCGCTTCCCGGCCGCCGTCGCCGCCGTCCCGCTGACGCACCCCTCGCACAGCGCGATGATGACCGGCCTGTGGCCACGGCGCCTGGGCCTGCGCGACAACGGCCAGCGGCTGCCCGCGGGGCCCGCGACGCTGGCGGAGGTCCTGCGCGGCCGCGGCTACGCCACCGCCGCCTTCGTCAGCGGCTACCCGCTGGACTCTGCGTTCGGGCTGGACCGCGGCTTCGCCGTCTACGATGACGCGCTGACGCGCTCCGCAGGTCCGGAAGGCGACCTGGAACGTCCGGCCGCCGCCACCGCGGCCGCCGCCGCCGCCTGGCTCCGCTCCGCCCCGCGGCCGTGGCTGGCCTGGGTCCACTTCTACGACCCGCACTATCCATACGAGCCCCCGGCCGAGGACCGCCGCCCGGGGCGCCGCGGCGCCTATGACGGGGAGGTGGCGTCCGTGGACCGCGCCATCGGCGGCCTCCTGCCCGCGCTGGGGGAGGGCGAGCGTGGCGACCTGCTCACCGTGTTCGCCGGCGACCACGGCGAGAGCCTGGGCGAGCACGGAGAGGGCACGCACGGGTTCTTCGTCTACGACGCGACGGTGCTGGTGCCCCTCTTCGTGCGCTTCCCCGGCCGCGTCGCGCCGGGATCCAGCGGGCTGCCCGTGCGGCTCGTCGACGTCACTCCGACCATCCTGGACCTGCTGGGCCTGCCGCCGCTCCACGGGATCGACGGCGTCAGCCTGCGGCCAGTGCTGGCCGGCGGCCCGGCCTCGTCCGAGCCCGCCTACGTCGAGACGTATCAGCCGTGGCTGTCGTACGGGTGGTCGCCGCTCCGCGCGGTGCGCCATCGCGGCTTCAAGCTCATCGACGCGCCGCGTCCGGAGCTCTACGCGCTGGACACCGATCCCGGGGAGGAGCGCAACGTCATCGCGGCGGAGCCCGCGCGGGCGGCGGAGCTGCGGCGGCTGCTCGACCAGGTGGCCGCCCTGCCCGCCGCCTCCTCGGCGCCTGTCGCCGACGCCGATGCCCTGGCCCGCCTGCGCGCGCTCGGCTACACGGGCTCGGCCGCCGTCTCGGCCGAGCCTCCGGCCCAAGGCCTGCGCGACCCCAAGGACGGCGGCGAGCTGCGGAACCTCCTCACCGAGGGCGACGCCTTCCTGCGCCGCGGCGAGCTGCGCGCCGCCGTCGCCAAGTTCGACGCGGTGCTCGCGCGCGATCCGGACAACCGCTTTGCCATCCAACGCTCCGGCGTGGCGCTGCTCGGGCAGGGCGACGTGCGGGCCGCGCTCCCGCGACTGGAGCGGGCCGTCGCGCTCGATCCGCGCCAGCCGGAGGCGCGGTCGGCGCTCGCGGAGGCGCTGGGGCGCGCGGGCCGCTTTGATGCGGCGGTCGCCCAGTGGCAAGAGGCGGTCCGGCTGCAACCCGGGCGCGCCGAGGCCTGGGCGAACCTGGGCTCGGCGCTGGGCCAGAACGGCAGGCCCGGAGAGGCCGTGAAGGCCATGGCCCGCGCGGTGGAGCTCGAGCCGCGCAACCCGCGCCTGCTGGCACGCCTGGCCTTCGCCGAGCACGGGGACGGCCGCTTCGAGGATGCCGCCCGCCACCTGCGCGAGGCCGCCGAGGCCTCGGCCCCCGCCGAGTTCCCGCACGCCGGGGCCCTGGGCCTCGTCCTGCTCCAGGCCGGCCACCGCGACGAGGCCCGCGTCTGGCTCGCGCGGAGCCGGTCCTCGGAGCCGGAATACGAAGAAGCGCGGCGGGCGCTGGCCAGGCTCGGGCCGGCGGAACGCTAGACGGGCCCGGTCAGATCCTCCGCTCCACGTCGGGGAAGCTCCGCCACACGGCCGTGCCGCAGAAGTGCTCGCCCTCGGTGCAGGTGGGGGTGATGCGCCCGGCGCGCAGCACGCAGGGCGGGCCCATGTGCCGGACCAGGCGCGGGTGCACGGCCCTCACCTGCTCCAGCTCGTCCATCGACGCCCGGTAGATCTCCTCCTGCGCGTTGAAGCAGGTCCGCATGACCCACTTGTGGCCGAGATAGAGGAGGCTGCCGCTCTCGTGGAAGCGCAGCGCCTTGGCGTTGGGCAGCAGGTAAAGGGCGGACTCCAGCGGCGCGCCCATCTCCAGGAGGCGGTTCTTGGCCTCCCACGCGCGGGCCATCGCCTCTTCGTACACCGCGAGGGCCGCCGGATTGGCGGCGATGAGCGGCGGGGTCACGTAGTCGGGCCGGGTGGTGTCGGTCAGCGTCATGAGTGGGCGCGAGGCCGGGACCATCCGATGGCGCTGGTCCTGGGAGTCCGCGGTGTGCGAGAGCCGCTTCAGGAAGGTGTACGAGGCGTGGTGCAGCGCGCGCGAGACCGGCGAGTGCACCGAGAGGTTCAGCGTCTCCAGCCGGTAGCGGTTCTGCGACGGGTCGAGGGCCCGCTCCAGCGCCGCGTCGTCGGGCAGCGTCTCCGGCGTGGCCCCCAGCACCGCGCGCACCGCTTCCGCCGTGGTCTCCTCGGCCCGCGCCGAGTAGTCCACCAGCAGCGACGTGCGCCGGCCCAGCCGCGCGTCGGCCGCGGCGGCCGCGGCGTCACCGCCGGACTCGACGCGCGGGAAGCGGGACTCCACCACGTCCTCCGCGGGCAGCGGCCCGTCGCCCACCGCCTCGAAGAAGTCGGGGTCCGCCTCGCGCACCTTCCGCACCATGGCCTCGACGACCAGGGAGTTCTCGCGCGGCGTGTCGCCGGTCCGCATCATCCGGTGCAGGCGGTGCAGCACGATGCCCGAGACGGTGTGCACCATGGAGGTGAACGCCGCCACGGGGATGACGTAGCGTGCCACCTCGATGGCCTTCTTCTCCGCCTCGCGCGCCACCCGCTTCCGCCGCTTCTCGGAGGCCTG
>Ga0068859_100008502_pt1 | contig 10389 bp, 9 predicted proteins | sample KBSSwiS22_FD_66585 | JGI IMG/M metagenome (GOLD analysis project Ga0068859, IMG submission 66585) | Switchgrass rhizosphere microbial communities from Kellogg Biological Station, Michigan, USA - KBS Switchgrass S2-2 | ecosystem: Host-associated > Plants > Roots > Rhizosphere > Soil ... | reverse complement strand
AGCGCAGCAGAGGGGCGGGGAGAGGGGGATGTCGTCTAGCCGTGATGGAAGTGATGACCAAAGCGCTGCGCGCGCTCGGCGAGTTTCTTGCGTTGTTCCACCGTCAGCACATCAGCCGCGTCTGCCAAGGCCTGGGTCAATCGCTTCGAGGCAGAGTCCATCAAGGCGAGCTGCTCCGAACGCAGGCTTTCCATTGCGGCATGGTCGACTTTCTCGGCGCTCAGGAGGTCGAGAGCTTGCTGGCGTGCGTGCTTCATATTGCCACGCAACGGCGCGAGGTCGTGGGCGGCGCTTATTCCAATGGCGGCGAGCTTGTCTTTCTGTTCGGGCGTCGCGTCCACCTCCACGGCAAGATGCTTCACCATGCGTTCGACGTGTTCGTCGATCTGCGCGGGGTCCAGCGCTGCCGACATCAGGCTGCCGGGGCCATGCGCGAATGACCGGCCGGCGTAGCCGCCGACAAAGCCCGCGGCAAGTGCCACCAGCAGCAAAAACAGGCCGCGCCCGAAGCGGGCACCGCCGTGCCGGGACCCGTGACAGCGGGCTCCGGTGGATTGGGGGGAAGTTTCCAGGGATTCCATGTTCAATGTCTCCGTGTGGTCGGGCACCATTGCCCGATGCCGGCATACTGGCGGCGACTTGTAAACGGCTGTTCTCGCCAAGGTAAAGATTTGTAAAGGCAACGGGGATCCGCATGTCGACGGTCTCCTAACATCCGGTGACGAATCGCTCAGCAGGCTCTCTATGTACGGTACCGAACAGAAGCCGGAGGAGGGTTGTGGTCAAAATTTGAATGCGCTTTAGCGGCAACGATTATCGCGAGCCGCGGCCCGTGCGAAAACGTCGGACAAGTCAAGGTCGCCAGCGAAGCGCGTAATTCTGATTTGGGGGGGCAAAGAATGAACCATCTGATTTTTCACTTGCTAATTCTCGGAATAGCCGGCGGCGGTGGCACTTCGGCGATGGCTCAAAGCGCATATGCCTACGATCGGCAGGCGCCGGTCGAGCCGGCAAGATCATTGACCACACATCAAGATTCCTTGGATGCGGAGCGACTGGCTTTCGAGATGAAACGCTTTAACGCGGCAAAGGCAAGGGCACGAACGGAATATCTCGCGGCGATGGATAGATGCGGAGTCCTCGAGTTCTCACTGATGCGTAAATGCATGACTCAAGCCAGAACCGCGCGGGCTGATGCATTGGCGCTGGCGAAAATGGAATTTGCAAAGGCGCCGGGGTCCGAACCTTGATGAGACGAGCGTTGTTGTAGCCAGGACCCGCCGAAGTTACGCAGTCGGAACCTCGCCCGGAACCCATTGCTCGGTATCGCCGCCCACGCCGCGGCGTGTGAGGCGGCGTTTCGACCAAGCCGTGAATCCAACGCTGCGAGACACAAACTCGCGTTGACCGTCCAGTACCGCACAGGTACAGTGCCCCGAAAAAATGGGTGCGCATTTTTCTCATTCGCCCCGCATTTTTCCCCATCTTTGTCGGATATGCCGATGAGCTCAATGCCACATGGAATCATCGCGCAAGCCTGATGCGAACCGACGGGTGAACGAAACGGATCGCGTCGCCGTCGTCGTCGTTCATGGCATCGCCGACCAGCGACCGGGCCAAACGGTGCGCGAACTCGTGCGGCTGCTCTGCCACGGGGGCGAAGGTCTGCCGCGCTTCGTGCAAGGTGAAATGCACGACGTGCTGGTGCCCGTCGCAAAGCTCGAGCCGGGTGGCGTGCTCACTTCGACACAATCTCCCGTGCAGCGGGCGGGCGGCGAAGTGCGCAGCCACGAGATCTCCAGGCGCAAGCCAGGCTCGCCGAGCGGCTTTTATCAGACACAGCAACCCATGTCCGCCCAAGCGGACGTGCGACGGCCGGGATCGCGCGAGCCGACAGGGGTGAAAGACAAATCGCAGGATCTCGGTATCGCGCTAAACGACTACCTGTTGGGCCGCCTCGACTTGTCCGAGAGCGAGGCGCTGTACGAGTCGACACGCGTGTCGTTGCGCCGCCGGGCGGACGATAGGCCAGTCGATGTTTATGAAATGTACTGGGCGGATCTGTCCCGACTCGGCGCAGGCGGTTTGCGTGCGCTGTCGGCGCTCTACCAGTTGTTCTTTCACCTGAGCACGCTTTCGGCGGACGTGATCGACCAGATCGCGCTCGGCACCGGCGGGGGCAGGGCGTGGCGGCTGTTGCAGCGATTGCATGCCTGGCTGGCCTGGCTGATGAAGGCCCCGGCGGCACTCGTGCAACTGTCGATGCTGCTCATGATCGTATTCGGCGCGACGGCGTTCATACCGGCCGAGCAGCAAGGCCAGGTGTTCGCTGCGCTGTTCGGGATCGGCGCGATCGTATTGGGCGGAGTGGGTGCGCTCGCATGGCTGCGCGACATGTCGCCTGCGGAGCGCTGGATGAAATTGCTGCTGTGGCTGGTGGCCGCGATCGCAAGCCTCGCCGTGGCCATCACCTCACTGCTGAGCTACCGCTGGATCGCGACCATCTATTTCGGCGCAGGCGCGCTGGCGGTCGAGCTGATGGGAGCGTATCTGGTCGAGCGCTATGCGCGTGTTACGCATGGCGTTCGCGTGTTTGGCCACCTGCTGGTCCTGACATCGGTAATTTCGCTATGCGTGCGGGGCCGCGATCTTCTGCCTTACATGTCCACGCAACGCGAATGGATGTTCACCGCGGCGTTGAATGTCGGCGAATGGCTGTTCGCCGCCGTGCTGCTGGTGTGGGCAGTATTCATCGTGGTCCAGATCGTGGGTCTGCTACTGGGACTGTGGCTCGGGCGCGCCGGAGATGCCCCTGTCAGGGAGTCGTTGCACACGGCACGTCTGACCCTGGTCGTCTCGACTGCGCTGTTCGCCGTGCTCAGCCTCGTGCTCTGGTCGGTAGTGAGCTACGTTGCGGGCCATGCGCTGAACGATCTGAACTACCAGTCCGTTCTTTTTGAAAATGGATACCGGTCGGCCGCCATTTTCCTCGACGATCGCGTGCACAGTCTCGGCGGATTCTTCACGCCGTTGGTGTTTGCATTCTCGGTGCTTGCCGCGGCCGGGTTGCTGGTGCTGGCACCCTCCCTGCTCGAAGAGCTTTCCCCCAGCAAGAACATCGACGCACGCGGCACGAAGAGCTGCGCAGCCGTGTGGTCCGTGCGGCTCGGTACCTGGCTCGGTGGCGGGATGCGGCGGTTGGGTTCGGCCTTCACCTGGATCGTGCCGCTCGGCGCGATAGGCGGCGGATTGTTTTATCTCGCTTTCGTATTCCAGCAGTTCGATTTTTCGACCGGCATGACGGGTTCCTTTGCACAATGGCTGGCCGGCTTCCTGGAATATTTTCAGGGCGAAACGCTGGTCGCTGCCGGAAAATGGCTGGCGGGTGGCGCGCTGACAATTGCTGCGCTCGGCTCCCGCTTCACGCAGACTTTCGGCCGATTACGCGTCGCCATAGACGCGGTGCTCGATATCGACAACTACTTCGGCGATCCTCCCAATCGCCAGCCGCCGCGGGCGCGCATCTACTCGCGCTTTGCCTCGCTGCTCGCTTACCTGCACGACGGGCGTTATAGGCGCATTGTGATCGTCTCGCACAGCCAGGGCACGGTGATCAGCGCGGATCTGCTCCGCTACCTGCATGTCCAGCGGCGTTTGACGGATGTCATCGGCACGATTCCGGTCGCGCTCGTGACCGTGGGCTCGCCGCTGCGCGACCTGTATGCGGAACGTTTTCCGCTGCTGTACGAGTGGATGGGCTCGAACGCGGCGGGGTTCGCGACCGCGGTCCCGGATGCCGCGGCGATCGGTGCGCGCGAATGGGTGAACGCCTGCCGCTCGGGCGACTATGTAGGGCGCTTTATCTGGACGCCACCCAGCGACGCAACGCGTTTTCGCATTGCCGCAGTCGCCGCCGATGGCAAGGTCGAAGCACAGCGTGCCGGGGATCGAACGGAATTCTGCCTTGGCGCCGGTGCCCATACGCATTACTTCAGCAACGATGCGATCGCCCTGGCTGTCGAAATCGACCGGCTGATAGCGGGTTGAAGGAACGTCGGGCCGATGTGTGGCACGCAGTGCGTCAGATAACGTGAAGGAGAGTGTTTGGAACGGGACGGCAGACGGGCTTTCCTGAGGCTTTCGCCTCGTCTTCATCTTTTCACCATTCCCGCGCTCTGTGTGCTGCCAGACATACGCCGGACGATCGAGAGAGTAACTTCCGCGAGGCTGGGTATTCAATTCCCGGAGCGGCCGCTATGCAGCAGGAAAACTCCAAAAAGCGACGCCGCGCCACGGTCCAATCTATGCAATGCCAGATGACCGCGAAATTCCCTTCCTCACCTCAAGGAGCAGCACCATGAAACATTCCATCATTGCGTTATTGGTAGCGGGACTCTGCGCCGGTACGGCAGCGGCGTCTTTTGCCCAGAACGTCACCGCCGACCCCAACGCGGCCGAAACCTCGAATTCCAGGGGAACGGATCAGAAGGAGATGACCAATCCGCCCAAGGACGAACGGGCCGCAGCCGCGCACAAGCGCATGCACGATAAGAGCGATGCCGCTTTCAAGAAGGCCGACAAGGACAACGACGGCACACTGGATCGCACGGAAGCCAAAGCGATGCCGAAGGTCGGCAGGAACTTCGACGCCATCGACGTTGACAAGGATGGCACGGTGTCTCGTGAAGAGATCCACTCCTATATGAAGGGGCGCCACGCAGCCTCGAACAATTAAGCCTGACGAAAAGCAAAAAATAGCGGGCGCCGAGGGCGCCCGTTTCTTTCGTCATGTCCGGATTGACCGGCTCACTTCAGTCTTGTTCGGGCAGCTCCCGAAGCGAAAGGAACGTTCGCGCCGAATGGAAGTAAGAACGATTGAACCGTTCATGCTTGCTTCAGCGCGTGAAATCGGCCGCTGGGGGCGGCTGAAATGCCCCTTAGGCCACTCGGACCATGGTTTGTGGCGGCGCTAACTGCGATGGCAGTCAACTTTTGGCGGACGGGATGGTCTGCATAGATGTGCCAGACATACCCTAAAAAAAGCAGTGCCGCGGACATTGCTTGGCCGGCCGCGGATTTTACTTTTTCTTCCTGAAAGGAATCATCGCCATGAAACGTTCCATTATTTCGCTGTTGGTAGCTGGACTGTTCGTCGGGACTGCAACCATCGTATTCGCGGCTGACAATACTGCCGATACTGACGTCAAGGCAACACCCAAGCAGGCCGAAACCTCGCAATCCAGGTCGTCGGATCCCAATACCAGGGATGCGATGAACGACACCAGCAAAGACGCCAAGCAGGACAAGAACACCAGCGACAAGAGCATGCAGGACCAAGATAAGACTGCGGCCGCCTTCAAGAAGGCTGACAAGGACAACGATGGCACTCTGGACCGCAAGGAAGCGAAGAAATTCAACAAGAACGCTGCCAAGAATTTCGACGCAATCGACACGGACAAGGATGGCACCCTATCCATGGATGAGGTCGATACTTACATGGCCGCTCATCCCGGCAAGAAAGGCGACATGTAATTTGCAGTGATCAGCGCTCGCCGTAGCGGGACGGGCACCGGTTGGTGCCCGTTTTTTTCAGACGTAACGCCATCGCGTCGTGAGGCTCTAACTATTCGACTTCAAGGATCATTTCGATTTCGACCGGGATACTGAAGGGCAGCTCGGCCATGCCGACCGCGGAGCGGGCGTGTTTGCCGATCGACTCGCCGAAGACTTCGACCATGAGATCGGAGAAGCCGTTGATAACCTTCGGCTGATCGGTGAATCCGGGCGCTGAGTTGACCATGCCGAGGACTTTCACGACTCTTTTTACCTTATCGAGGCTTCCAAGGTTGGCGCGCGCCGTGGCGAGAAGGTTGAGCCCCACCGAGCGGGCCGCCTGATAGCCCTGCTCGAGCGTAAGGTCCTTGCCTACTTTTCCCTTCGGCGTGGCTTGGTCCGGACCCGAGCCGGAAAGAAAGAGCAGGTTGCCGACTCGGACCGCGGAGACATAGTTTGCAACGGGTGCGACCGGCGGAGGCAGCACGATGTTTTTGCGCTTCAGGTTGTCTTCTGCTCCGCCGGCAGGTTGTGCCGATGCAGTGCCCGCCGATACAACGGAAAGAATCAGGGCTCCAAACAGTGCTCGCATCGCCGTTCTCCTCTCATCTGCTCCAAAGATTCCACATTACACCCAACGCGATAGATACGAGAGAGGACGCGCGATTCGACCTAGTGACGAGTGACGCGGGTTTGTCACCTGTCACGAAGTTTCAATGGAAGGTCTACTTCAAGGAAGTTGTTTCAGCAGCTCGCGCGCTTTGCGCGCAGCGTCACTGTCGGGGTGATTCTCTACCAATTTTTGCCATGATCGCTGCGCCGCTTCGGCATCCCCGAGCGAGAGGTGCGATTTCCCGATCAGCAGCCATGCGTCGGGTGCCTTCTTGCCCTGCGGGTATTTGGTCAGGAGAGTTTCCTCGGCCGCGATCGCCGCCGCGTAATCGCGTTGGCGCCACAACGCGTCGCCCAGCCAGTACTGGGCATCGGACACCACGGCTGAGCCGGGAAACGACTCGCCGAAGGCACCCAGATGGCGAACCGCCGCTGCGTAATCGCCGGCTTGATATTCGCCGATGGCAATCCCATACGCTTTTTGCGCTGGATCCTCTTCCGCAGCGGCCTGATTTGCGTCCGAAAGCGCCTGGCCCAGCACGGCAAGAGATTGTTCCAGTTTTTGGACCTTGTCCTCGAGCACCTTGACTTTCGTCTGGGCATCGCGGGACTGGGCCTTGCCCTCGGTCTCGATCTTGCCGACCCTCGAATTCAGGTCTGCCGCGAATTTTTTTTGGCGTTCCTGAGATTTCCTGATTGCATCGAAAACTTCCTCGAGTTGCCCTCGCAGCTTGGTGACTTCCGAATTCAGGGAATCGTTCTGGTTGATCATCTCGATCGCCCGAAAGGCTGCGTCATTGCCGGCCGCCGATGACGCTGCGTTCGGCTCGTCATCGGCCGAGCAGGGCGCTGCCAGTGCGCTCAGTAGCAACAGGGCTGCTCGATCGAGTCGCATGGCTCGCAGACGCGAACACTGCGAATTACGCGGAATTCTGGCGATCTTCAATCTGCACCCCTCTCGTCGTTGTCTCGTGCCTTGCTGCCGGGTCAGGGCTTCAACATGGGATAGGCGATGTCGGAACGCCGGTTCTGTGCCCAGGTTTCCTCGTTGCTTCCGTAAGCCACGGGTTTTTCGGCGCCGTAGCTGACCGCTTCGACCTGTCTGGCCGGGACGCCCAGCACCACCAGTGCCTGAAGGAGCGACTCCGACCTGCGCTGGCCCAGGGCGACGTTATATTCCGGGCTGCCGCGATCGTCGCAATTGCCGTCGACGAAAACCTTCACGGTCGGATGTCCCAGCAGGAAGCGGGCGTGCGCTGCGATCATCGGGGCGTATTGCGCCTTGATATCGTACTTGTCGAATTCGTAGTGGATTCTTCGGTCGACTAACAACGGGTCGGCCTTTTTCAGTTCCTCCTCGGTCACCATGCCGACCAGGGACGGGTCGTCGTGGTCCTCGAGTCGTTGCCGCCGCAAGGTCTCGATTTGGGCAAGTACGTCCTGCTTGCGTGCTTCCTCGCGCTTTCGTACTGCCTCTTGTGTGCGTGCTTCTTCCTGTTTGCGGGTTTCCTCCTTCTTTCGTACTTCCTCCTGCTTGCGTGCCTCTTCCTGCTTGCGTGCCTCCTGCTTTCGCACTTCTTCCTGCTTGCGAACCTGCTCCTGCTTTCGTACCTCCTCTTGTTTGCGAACCTCTTCCTGCTTGCGAACCTCTTCCTGCTTGCGAACTTCTTCCTGCCGGATCGCTTCCTGGCGTGCTGCCTCCGAGCGCTTGCCTGCCTCGGCTGAGGAGCCGAAATTGGCGCAGGCGGGGAGCAGGACGGCCAGGATGACCAGGGCCAGGGTCAGATATCTCTTCATTTACTTCACCTCCGTAACGAGCGTTTCATAGGGGGCCCAGGCGGGACTGCGAATGTCATGGGCGTAGGTCGTGATTTCCGATCTGGCTAGACCATCAGTTGAGATAACGGCCAATGCACCGCTACCCTTTAGCCTTGTCACGTACAGAATGGCCCTGCCGTTGGGCGCGAATGCCGGCGATCGGTCATCGTGTCCGGACGTTAGATAGCGGGCTTGTCCCGTCGCGATCTCCTGGAGTCCGATGCCGAAGCCGCGCGACTGCTGGTGAACGAACGCGAAGTACTCTCCGTCCGGGCTGTAGTGCGGTGACGCGTTGTAACCTCCGTCGAATGTCATGCGCTCCGCTTTGGCGCCGCCCGCGAGTGAAATGCGATAGATCTGCGCACCGCCCCCGCGATCGGACGTAAACAGAAGATGCTGCCCATCCGGCGAGAAACTCGGCTCGGTGTCCCGCGAAGGGCTGTCGCTCAAACGCCGAAGGTTCTTGCCGTCCGCGTCCATCACGTAGATTTGCGAGCCCCCGTCCTTCGAGAGCGTCGCAGCGATTTGTTTGCCGTCCGGGGACCAGGCGGGCGCGGAGTTGGTACCGCGGAAACTGGCGACCACCTTGCGCGAGCCGTCTTCAAGATTCAGGACGTAGACCCGCGGGCGCTTGCGCTCGAAGGAAACGTACACGAGCTTCATCCCGTCCGGGGACCACTGCGGCGACATCAGGGGCGCGGAACTTTGCAATAGCACGCTACGGTTGTATCCGTCGGAATCCGCGATGATCAGTGCGGCACTGTCTGCGCTTCGAGTGACATAGCAGATCCGGGTTGCGTAGGCGCCGGGGTATCCCGCGAGTTTTTCGTGGATGACGTCCGCGATGCGGTGGGAGAGGCGGCGTTGGTCGCGCCCGCGATGGGACAGGGTCTGCTCGAGAATCGTACTTCCGCTTGCCACGTCGTACAGGACGAAGCGGGCCTCGAACGAGTCCTTTTCCCTGCGCACCGTTCCGGAGACGACCATGTCCGTTTGACGTTTCTTGAAGTAGTCAAAATCGATTTTCCCGCCGGACATCGGGGTGCCGCCCGCATCGATGATTTTCAAGGCACTGCTGCGTCTGAAGTCGTCGGCTATGACGCGCGCGATCTGATTCTCCTGGTCTGTTTCCTCGTCCCCTTCGAAGGCGAGGACGGCGATCGGAATGCGATCGCCTTCGCCGCCGATGACATCGACGTTGACTTGTGCGAGCGCAGTGCCGGGGAGCGCCGCAATCCATAAAAACAGAAGTAGCAAGCGTTGCGCGGTTGCGAGTCCCATGGTAGTCATTGTTTCGGTCTGAAGTTCAACGTGAACTTGCGGAAATGCGAATGGAAGATTTCCGGGTCATCCGGGACCGGCAGCGTTTGTGCTGCGCGGATCGCACGCTCGACCGACGCGTCCAGCGTTGCAATTCCGCTCGACTTGCGCAAGCGCACGCCAGCAATCTCTCCGCCCGGCAACAGGGTCACCTCGAAAACTGCCTCCGGATTGCCGCGCAGGTCCGCCGGCAGCACGACCCGTTGACGCACCTTGGCACTTATGCGCGCGCGGTACTGGTCGATCAGCGCCAGGGTTTGCGCGCCGCTTGCTTCCTCGGCCTGCTCCTCTGTGCGGCCCTTATCCGCCGCCGCGTTGACTTCCTGCAGTTTGCGCGCCAGCTCGCGATCACGCCCCGCGCGGCGTTTTTCAAGCGCGGCGCGACGCGCCCCTCGTTCCCGATCCAGCGTGTCGTTCACGGGTGTGTCTTCCTCTTCGCGCAAACGCTCGGCCAGAGCCATGGTCTTCTCACGCCGCTGTGCTTCGACATCTACCGCGGGCTCGGCAACGGGTTGAGGGGGCGTTTGCTCCAACGGTGGCACGGGTGGGGCTGCCGAAACGGTTGGAGGCAATACCGGCGGCGAGGCTGTCGTAACAGTTGGGGGCGCAGTTGTGGTTGCTGACAGTTGTGCCGGCGCGGGCGCGGCCGCAGCCGGTGGCGGTTTGGGCGCAGGCAAAGTAGCCGGCGTCCGTTGGACTTCCAGCGGCGGAACCGCCGGTACCGCTGCGGCAGGTTGGACCGGCGCAACAACTTTCACCTTCGGCGGTGTCACGCGCCGAGGCGCGGCGTCGGGTGGACTCGACAAAGGCATTGAATGCCAGATCTTGATCGTCGCCCTCGAAAGAACCTTCTGTTGCCAGGTCATGCTCATGAACAGAGCGCCGATGAACAAGGCATGCAAGCCAACCGCGACGACCCCCGCGACGACTGGAATCGGTTCGGAATCCGCCTCGTTGCGCAACCATGCGACAAGCCGCATTGGATCCATCGCCCCGCGCCTTCCGGCCATCGTTCTGGCTGCACTGGTTTTCACTGTTTTGGAACCGCAAGCAGCCCGACGTTTTCCACGCGATTGCGCTGGAGCA
>Ga0068859_100008500_pt1 | contig 10390 bp, 7 predicted proteins | sample KBSSwiS22_FD_66585 | JGI IMG/M metagenome (GOLD analysis project Ga0068859, IMG submission 66585) | Switchgrass rhizosphere microbial communities from Kellogg Biological Station, Michigan, USA - KBS Switchgrass S2-2 | ecosystem: Host-associated > Plants > Roots > Rhizosphere > Soil ... | reverse complement strand
TGAGTGGACGATCACGCTCGAGGACCCGCTGCCCGTCCTGTCCGGCGCACCAGGGATATACGGAGATTCCGCAACGGATCTCTATTACGACAACATAACCGTGAGAATGAACGAATGACGCGCACACGCTTGGCGACCTCCTGCGCCGCCATCACGGCCGCGTGCCTGGTACTGCCTAGGGCCATGGCGGCGCAGGAGAGATCTATGTTCGGCAATACGTTCGCGCGGAACATGGCCTCGGACGAGAAGGGCCTGCCCGCGTCGTGGGACATCAAGACCGGCAAGAACGTCAAGTGGTGGGCCGACGTCGGATCGCAGGCCTACGCGGGACCGGTGGTCCTGGGCGGGCGCGTGTTCGTGGGCACGAACAACGACGGGCTGCGCAACCCGAAGCTGACCAAGGACCGCGGCGTGGTCATGGCCTTCAAGGCCGACACCGGCGACTTCCTCTGGCAGATGACGCACGAGAAGCTGCCCGCCGGGCGCGTCAACGACTGGCCGCAGCAGGGCATCTGCTCCACCCCCTACGCCGAGGGAAACCGGCTCTACTACACGTCGAACCGGGCCACCATCGTGAGCCTCGACACCGAAGGCCTCCGCGACGGCGAGAACGACGGGCCCAAGACCGACGAGAAGAACACGAGCGAGATCGACGGCGACGTGGTGTGGGAGTTCGACCTGATGCGGGAGCTGGACGTCTTCCCGCACAACCTGGCCGTCAGCTCGCCGCTGGTCGTGGACGGCCTGCTCTACGCGACCACCGGCAACGGCGTGGACGAGGGCCACGTCAACATCCCCTCGCCCGACGCGCCCAGCTTCATCGCCCTGGACGCCGCCACCGGGAAGCTGGTCTGGGAGAACAAGCTGCCCGGCGCGAAGATCTTCCACGGCACCTGGTCGAACCCGACCTACGCGGTGATCAAGGGCCGGCCCGAGGTCATCTTCCCCGGCGGCGACGGATGGATCTACGCGCTCGAGCCCAAGACCGGCAACCTGATCTGGAAGTTCAACGCCAACCCACCGGGCTCCAAGTACGTCCTGGGCGGCCGCGGCACCGCCAACGAGATCATCGCCACCGCGGTGGTCTGGGAGGACAAGGTCTACGTGGGCGTGGGCCAGGACCCCGAGCACGGCGAGGGCGTGGGGAACTTCTGGGCCATCGACGCCACCAAGGAGGGCGACGTCACCGGCACCGGCGTCGTCTGGCACCGCGGCGGCAACGATTTCCACCGCACGATCTCCACCGTGGCCATCCAGGACGGGATCCTCTACGCGTCCGACCTGTCCGGTTTCCTGTACGCGCTCGACGCGCGCACCGGCCAGCTCTACTGGACGCACGACATGCTGGCCGCGGTGTGGGGCTCGCCGTTCGTGGCCGACGGGCGCATCTACCTGGGCGACGAGGACGGCGACGTGGAGGTCCTGAAGACGGGGAAGACCAAGCAGGTCCTGGGCTCCTACAACATGGGCATCTCCGTGTACTCGACGCCGGTGGCCAAGGACGGCGTGCTCTACGTCCTGGCCCGCAATCGCCTCTTCGCGCTGCAGGAAGGAGCGACGGGCAAGCCGGCCACCCCGCGGCGGATGGAACAGACGGGGCAGCCCGCACCGTAATCAAGAAGAAGATGCTGCGCGCCCTCTCCTGGACGGTGATCCTCCTCGCCGCCGGCGCGACGGGGACGGCGCAACCGCCCGCGCCTCCGGCGGCCGGCTGGCCTCAGTGGGGTGGCCCGAACCGCGACTTCAAGGCGGCGTCCACGGGCCTGGCCAATGCCTGGCCGTCCTCCGGCCCGCGCGAGGTCTGGAGCCGTCCGCTCGGCGACGGCTACTCCGCGATCGCCGAGTCCGGCGGCACGCTCTACACGCTCTACCGCCCGGCCAAGGGCATGCTCAGGACGATGGTCGAGAAGGTCTGGCCGGCGGACGCCTCGCCCGAGGTCGTGGTGGCCCTGGACGCCGCCACCGGACGGACGGTATGGGAGCACGCCTACGACGCGCCCGCGCTGGCGGGCATGAACATGGAGTTCGGGCCGGGGCCGCACGCCACGCCGCTCGTGAAGGACGGCCTCGTCTACGCGGTGGGCGCCACGGCGAAGCTCCATGCCCTGGACCAGAAGACGGGCCGCGTGGTCTGGTCGCACGACCTGCACCGCGAGTTCGGCGCCCGCACGCAGGCCCGCGGCTACTCCTGCAGCCCCATCGCCTACGGCGACACGGTCATCGTCACCGTGGGCGGGTCCGCCAAGGCGGTGATGGCCTTCGGCGCGAAGGACGGCCGCGTGGCCTGGCAGGCCCACGACTTCGACCCGGGCTTCTCCTCGCCGATGCTCATCAACGTGGACGGCCAGGACCAGCTGGTGGTCTTCCACACCGACGGGATCGCCGGCGTGGACCCGAAGGGCGGGCCGCTCTACTGGAACCATGCGCACCCCACGCAGTACGGGCTGAACATCAGCACGCCGGTCTGGGGCGACGGCAACCTGCTCTTCATGTCCTCCGCCTACACCGGGGGCAGCCGTGTCCTGCACCTTTCCCAGGCCAACGGCCGCACCACGGTCGAGGAGCGGTGGTTCACGCCGAAGATGCGCGTCCACTTCGGGACCGCCATCCGCCTCGGGGACCGCGTCTACGGCTCGAGCGGCGACTTCGGCCCCGCCTTCGTCATCGCCATCGACGTGCGCACGGGCGACGTGGCATGGCAGGAGCGCGGCTTCGCGCGGGCGAACCTCGTCTCCGCCGACGGGAAGCTGATCCTCCTGGACGAGGACGGGACGCTGGCCCTGGCATCGCCGACGGCCGGCGGCCTGCAGGTCCACGCCCGCGCGTCGGTACTGACAAACAAGGCGTGGACGGTCCCGACTCTGGTAGGAACGCGTCTGTACGTGCGCGATCGCGCCACGATCAAGGCGTTGGAGCTGGGGGCGATATGAAGGTGCGCATCTCACGGTCAACTTGTTCCGGAACAAGTACGAAAGGTAACAGTTTCGGATGTCAGTCTTTCAGCGACTGGCGTTGCAGCCTGCGCGCCTGCTTGCTTCTGATGCTGTTGGCAGCTACGCCCTCGTGGGCGCAGGAACCCTCGCCCGCGCCGACGCCCCCGGCCGCCGAGGAGACGCCGCGCCGCGAGGAGACGGTCGACGTCGAGGCCGAGCTGCCGGCCCTGCCGCCGTCGAGCAGCGCGGCCACCCGCCTGCCCGTCTCCGTCCAGGACCTGCCGTTGACCGTCTCGGTCATCCCGCGCAGCCTGCAACGCGACCAGGGCGGCCTCGTCCTCGGCGACGCGCTGCGCAACGCCAGCGGCGTCACCGTCGGCACCGGCTTCGGCGTCTTCGACTTCTTCACGATCCGCGGGTTCGACTCGCTGACGGGCGGCCTGGTCCTCACCGACGGCATCGCCGAGCCGGAGTCCACCTTCCACCCGCTCTACAACGTGCGCCAGGTCGAGGTGCTGAAGGGGCCGGCCGCGTTCCTCTACGGCGGCAACGCGCTGGCGGGCGCGGTGCAGATCGTGCGCAAGCAGCCCCTCATCGGGCGCTTCGCCGACGCGTCGTTCACCTACGGGTACTTCCAGACCTTCGAGGGCGCCATCGACGGCAACGCGGCCACCGGCGACGGCAAGCTGGCCGTGCGCCTCAACGGCACCTGGCAGGGCACCGACAACTTCCGCGACGTGGGCGACGGGTCCATCGCCGCGGTGAACCCGTCGCTCGTCTGGCGGCCCGACGATCGGACGCGCGTGGGCGTGAGCTTCGAGTATGTCAAGAGCGACTGGCCGCCCGACTCCGGCCTGCCGTTCGTGGGCCAGTCGGGATCGGACCTCGCGCCCGTGCCGCGCGAGACGTCCTACCAGTCGGCGTTCGACGCCTCGGAGCAGGACGTCTACCGGCTGCGGCTGGAGGCGGAGCGGAAGCTGGGCCAGGGCCTCACGCTGCGCAACCGGCTCTACTTCACCGAGCTGGGCTGGGACTCGAAGGGCACGCTCTTGAACGGCGCGTTCCCCTTCCCCGACGGCAACACGTACGTGCTGCGCACGCTGGTGGTCCTCGACGATCGGCAGCGGCTTCTGGGCGATCAGCTCGAGCTCAACTCGTCGTTCCGGACCGGTCCAATCGGTCACGACCTCTTGGCCGGCGTCGAGCTGGTCCGCCTGACGGACCGCTTCACCCAGGATGTTGCGCTCCTCGATCCCCTCACTCTCCTCGACCCGATCGAGCCTCCGCAGAGCCAGACCCCGGTCACGATTCCGCAATTCGGCCTGGCCGGCGATTCCCGCAGCCTCGTCCTCGCTCCCTACGTCGTGGACCGCCTCTCGTTCTCCAAGAAGTGGCAGGGTTTCGTCGGCGCCCGCCTCGACACGCTGGACTACGAGGACCCGCCCAACGACACGAATCGAAACGACACGAAGCTCAGCCCGCTCGTCGGCCTCGTCTTCTCGCCCACGCCCACCCTGGCGCTCCATGCCAGCGCCGGCACCGCCTTCGCGCCGCCCTCGACACAGGTGGTGGGCCCGCGCGAGCCGGAGACGAGCCGCCAGATCGAGGCGGGGGCCAAGCTGCAGTTCCTGGGCGGCCACGGCTTCCTGGGCGCCAGCGTCTACGCCCTGGAGCGCGACGACATCGCGATCCCGGACTCCTCGGGCCTGCTCACGCAGGCGGGCGACCAGCGCTCGCGCGGCTTCGAGGTGGACTTCTCGGCGGAGCCGGCCCACGGCCTCACCACCTACGCGAACTACGCCTTCACGGACGGCGAGCTGACCCGGTTCACGGAGATGGTGATCACGCCGGTAGGCCCCGTCGTCCTCGACCGCGCCGGGAACACGCCGGCCTTCGTGCCCCGCCATCTCTTCAATGCCTGGATCTCCAAGGAGCTGCGGAGCGGGCTGGGGGCGGCGCTCGGCCTCCGCGCGCTCAGCGAGCAGTTCGTGGGCGAGGACAACCGCTTCACGATCCCGGGATATGCGACGGTCGACGCCGCGCTCTTCTACAAGACCGGCCGCGCCCGCCTGTCCGTGAACCTCAAGAACATCACCGGCACGGACTACGCGACGCGCGGCTTCGGCGGCGTGTCCGCGATCCCGGCCCGGCCCTTCGAGTGCCTGGCGCGGGTCGAGCTGCGCGTCGGGTCGCGGCCGAACTGACCGGCACCCGCGTGGCCACGGCCCTCCAGGCCCGCGCTGCCCAGGCCGCCCAGGCCCTCGACGCCTGGGTGCGCGAGGTGGTGGCCTGGCACTTCAGCCCCGAGACGGGGACGCCGTTCTGGCTGGACTACGCCACGCGCCTCGGCTTCGACCCGCGCACGGAGGTCCGGAGCTACGCCGACCTCGCGAAGCTGGGCCCCTTCCAGGACGAATGGCTGCGCGGCGGCCCCGTCCGGCGCTGGGTGCCGAAGGGGTACGCCGGCCGTCCGGTCTCCATCTTCGAGACCGGCGGATCCACCGGCGTGCCCAAGTCGCGCATCAACGTCGAGGACTTCCGGATCGACTACACGATGTTCAGCGAGAAGCTGCCCGAGGCGTTCTTCCCGAAGGGCGCGGACTGGATCCAGGTCGGGCCCTCCGGCCCGCGCCGGCTGCGCCTCGCGATCGAGCACCTGGCCCAGGTCCGCGGCGGGATCTGCTTCATGGTGGACCTCGACCCGCGCTGGGTGATCAAGCTCGTCAAGGCCGGCGACATGGCGGAGATGGAGCGCTACAAGCGCCACGTGATCGACCAGGCCCTGACGCTGCTGAAGGCGCACGACACGATCCGCTGCCTGTTCACGACACCGAAGCTGCTCGAGGCCCTGTGCGAGCGGGCCTCGCTCAAGAAGCTCGGGATCACCGGCGTCTTCTGCGGCGGCACCGAGATGACCCCGCAGTTCCACCGCTTCGCGGTCGAGGAGCTGCTGGAGGGCGCGTACTTCGCCGCCACCTACGGGAACACGCTGATGGGCCTGGCCTGCCACAAGCCGCGCGGGCCCAGCGACCCGTGGGACATCATCTATTACCCGCCGTCGCCGCGCGCCATGATGGAGGTCGTGGACCCCGACCAGCCGGACCGCGTGGTCGATTACGGCCAGACCGGCCGCGTGCGCCTCACCACGCTGACCAAGGAGTTCTTCATGCCGCGCTTCCTAGAGCGCGACGAGGCCGAGCGCGAGCCGCCCTGCGACCTCTACCCCTGGGACGGCGTGCGCAACGTCCGGCCGTTCGCGCGCTTCGGTTCGACGGTCGTGGAGGGCGTGTACTGAGCATGCTGCACCTAGAGGTCCTGCGCCGCGGCCAGCCCTACCGGAGCGTGGACGTGACGCCCGTCCCCCACTTCCGGACGAAGCAGCCGGTCGTGGGCCTGAGTCAGGCCAACGCCGGCCTCGTCCGCCGCGACCTGCGCGAGGAGGAGCAGGCCGCGATGCGCGCGCCGCTGGCCGCGCTGCCCATCCGCGAGCTCGTCGAGATCAGCCGCCGCGCCGCCGACATCTTCATGAAGGAGACGCTGCCCGCGGGCGACGAGGCGCAGTCGCCGGAGGACTACGTCCGCCAGCTCGCCTCCACCACGGGCCTTCCCCACGTCATGGGCCGGCGCAACATGGAGAAGATCCGCGGCGTCCTGGCCGGCGTGGACTCGGTCATTGCGGGATTGACCCGCGGCCTGGACCTCGACGTCCTCGACCGTGGCATCGGCGAGACGGCGGGACATGCCGTCGGCTTCGTCCCGCGCTCGCCCACGCTGGGCGTCGTGCTGCCGTCGAACTCGCCGGGCGTGCACGCGCTGTGGGTCCCGACCATCGCCTTGAAGACGGCGCTCGTCCTGAAGCCCGGAACGCAGGAGCCGTGGACGCCGTACCGCGTCATCCAGGCCTTCCTCAAGGCGGGCGCGCCGGCCGAGGCCTTCGGCTTCTATCCCACCGACCACGCCGGCGCAGGCGAGGTCCTGCGCCGCTGCGGCCGCGGCATCGTCTTCGGCGACGTGGCCTCGACGCGTCCCTGGCAGGGCGACGCGCGGGTCGAGGTCCACGGCCCCGGCTACAGCAAGGTGCTGCTCGGTCCCGACGCCGCCGACGACTGGCGCACGCACCTGGACGTCATGGTCTCGTCGATCGCGGAGAACGGCGGCCGGTCCTGCGTCAACGCGTCGGGCGTGTGGACGACCGCGCACGCGCAGGAGATCGCCGAGGCCCTGGCCGAGCGCCTGGCGCAGGTCAAGCCCCGCGCCGAGGACGACCCGGAGGCCCAGCTCGCGCCCTTCGCCAACCCCGCCGTGCCCCGCGCCATCTCCGCCATGATCGACCGCGACCTCGAGGTCCCGGGCGCGATCGACCTCACGGCGAGGCACAGATCCGGCCCGCGCGTCGTGGAATGGCAGGGCGCGACCTACCTGCTGCCCACGCTGGTCCTCTGCGAATCGTCCGAGCACCCGCTGGCCAACCGCGAGTTCCTGTTCCCGTTCGCCGCCGTGGTGCCGGTCAGGCCCGAGGACATCCCCGACGCCCTGGGCCCCACGCTGGCCACGTCGGTGATCACGAGCGATCCCACGCTCCTGTCCCGGATCACCGCGTCGCCGAAGCTCCACCGCCTGAACCTGGGCCCGCTGCCCACGTGGCACGTGAGCTGGGACCAGCCCCACGAGGGCAACCTCTTCGACCATCTCTACGCGCGGCGCGCCGTTCAAGCCGCGCCGTCCACAAACCGGGGAACAAAAGGACGTCCAGCACAGTCTGGTCTCGTATGAGCACCCCGCTGTCGCCGCGCAAGCCCCTCCGGCTCTGGCCGGGGGTCGTCCTGGCCATCGCCCTGGCGCTGGCGCGCTTCATCATCCCCGCGTTCTTTCCCGACGCCATGGGGAACTACGCGGTGATGGCCGGCGTGGCCGCGGGCCCGGCCATCCTGCTCTGGTGGCTCTTCTTCAGCCGGGCGCCCTGGTCGGAGCGTCTGGGCGCCCTCGCGCTGATGGTCGCCGCCATCGCCGGGACGCGCCTCATCGTGCACGAGTCGATCCGGACCGGCGCGATGGGGTTCCTGTTCCCGGTCCTGGCCGTCCCGACCCTGGTGCTCGCCTTCGTGGCCTGGGCCGTGGCCACCCGCAACCTCCCCGACCGCACCCGCCGCGTGTCGATGGCGGCGACGATCCTGCTCGCATGCCTGCCCTGGGCCCTCGTCCGCACCGGCGGCTTCACCAGCGACTTCCACCACGACTTCGCCTGGCGCTGGTCCAAGACGGCCGAGGAGCAGCTCCTGGCCAAGAACGACGAGCCGCCGCCGCCGGCGGCCGCCGCCACACCGGAGACGATCCCGCCGCAACCCACGGCGAGCGCGATCGCGCCGGCGCCAGCGCCGCAGGCCAGCGCGAAGCCGGCGCCCGAACCCGCCGCTCCATCCGAAGCGAAGACGGCCGCGGTCTGGCCGGGCTTCCGCGGCCCGCATCGCGACGGCACGGTCACCGGCGTCCAGATCCAGACCGACTGGGCCGCGTCACCGCCCGTCCAGATGTGGAAGCGGCCGGTCGGGCCGGGCTGGTCGTCCTTCGCGGTCCAGGGCGACCGGTTCTACACGCAGGAGCAGCGCGGCGACGACGAGGTGGTGTCCTGCTACAAGGTGAGCACCGGCGCGCCCGTCTGGAGGCACCACGACAAGGCCCGCTTCTGGGAATCGAACGCGGGCGCCGGGCCGCGCGGGACGCCGACGCTGGCCAACGGCCGCGTCTACACCTTCGGCGGCACCGGCATCGTCAACGTCCTCGACGCCGGCACAGGCGCCGTCGTCTGGTCGCGCAACGCGGGCACCGACACGAGCGCGAAGCTGCCCGCCTGGGGCTTCGCCAGCTCGCCTCTGGTGATCGACGACGTGGTGATCGTGGCCGCCGCCGGCCACCTCGTCGGCTACGACGCGGCCAGCGGCCAGCCGCGGTGGTACGGGCCGAAGAGCGGATGGGGCTACAGCTCCCCGCAGCTGGCCACGATCGGCGGCGTCCCGCAGGTCCTTCTCCTCAACGGCACCGGCGCCATCAGCGTCGCGCCCCAGGACGGCAAGGTCCTGTGGGAGCACCAGTGGCACGGTGACGCCATCGTGCAGCCGGGCCTGACCGCTGAAGGCGACGTCCTGATCGGCACCGCCACCGGCATGGGCGACAACGCCGGCATCGGCATGCGCCGTGTCGCGCTGACTCAGGGACCGAACGGGTGGACGGTCGCGGAGCGCTGGACCACGACCGCGATCAAGCCCTACTTCAACGACTTCGTCGTCCACAACGGCTACGCCTACGGCTTCGACGGCAGCCTCCTCGTCTGCGTGGACCTGAAGGACGGCGAGCGCAAGTGGAAGGGCGGCCGGTACGGCGCCGGCCAGCTCGTCCTGCTGCCCGAGCAGGACCTGCTGCTGGTTCTGTCGGAGCAGGGCGAGCTCGCGCTGGTCAAGGCCACGCCCGACCAGTTCACCGAGGTGGCGGCGCGCGTCCCCGCCATCGAGGGCAAGACCTGGAACCATCCGGTGCTGGCGGGCGACGTCGTCCTGGCCCGCAACGCCGAGGAGATGGCCGCCTTCCGCCTGAAACTCGCGGGGCACTGACGGCGGAGCAGCGCCAAGGCTCTGCGTATGGTGGAATGGGACAGCAGGAGGTATCGGTGGCAAAGAAACAGGACGACGCCAGGGCCCAGGGGTTCAAGCGCGGCCTCAAGGGCAGGACGGACGCTCAGGGAATGACCCAGGGCTGGACCGACGACAAGGAGTCGTCCGTGGCCCGGAGCGAGGGCTGGATCGCGGGCAAGAGAAAGCGGTCGCAGATCCAGGCGGAGGAGACGAAGGCGAAGGAGACGAAGGCGAAGGCGAAGGGCAAGAAGTAGGCGCGCAACAGGTGAGCGCGGAGACGGGCTTTTCCACCGCTACGCCGGCACGCGAATGCGGCTACTTCATCTGACCGCTGGCGCGGGCGGGATGTACTGCGGGACCTGCCTGCGCGACAACACGGTGGCCGCGGAGATGATGGCGCGCGGCCACGACGTGTCGCTCCTGCCCGTCTACACGCCCACCCGCACCGACGAGAGAAACGTCAGCGACGGCCACGTCTTTTTCGGCGGGATCAGCGTCTTCCTGGAGCAGCGCGTCCCGCTCTTTCGGAAGACGCCGGCCGTCCTGGACTTCCTCTGGGACACGCCGGCCGTCATCAAGGCCGCGACGGGCCGGGGCGTGTCGGTGGAGCCGAAGGACCTGGGTGAGCTGACGGTGTCGATGCTCAAGGGCGAGGCCGGCTTCCAGGCCAAGGAGATCGACAAGCTCATCTCATTCCTCAAAGCCAGCCCGCCGTTCGATCTCGTCGTCCTACCGGTGTCCCTCCTGATCGGTCTCGCCAAGCCACTCAAGCAGGCCCTGCACAGCCCCATCGTCTGCATGCTCCAGGGCGAGGACCTGTTCCTGGACTTC
>Ga0068859_100008499_pt1 | contig 10391 bp, 8 predicted proteins | sample KBSSwiS22_FD_66585 | JGI IMG/M metagenome (GOLD analysis project Ga0068859, IMG submission 66585) | Switchgrass rhizosphere microbial communities from Kellogg Biological Station, Michigan, USA - KBS Switchgrass S2-2 | ecosystem: Host-associated > Plants > Roots > Rhizosphere > Soil ... | reverse complement strand
CGACGCCGACGCGATTTCGATGTGGGAGCCCGAGTCGCAGAACACGGTGGAGGCGCTGGGCGCCGATGCGATCACCTTCCAGGACAACAAGGTGTATCGCGAGCTCTATAGCATCTACTCGACCACCGACGTGCTGAACGATCCGCGACGCCGGAAGGAGCTGGTGGCATTCGTGCGCGAGCTGATCGCGCAGACGGCGAACCTGCGCAAGGAGCCAACGAAATACTTCGATCTGATCAGCCGTGTCACCAAGCACCCGGCGCCGCAGATCGCGCGCTCCTGGGAGCACCACGGCTTCCCGCTGGCGGTGGCGCCCGATCTGCTCGACATCCTCGTCGAAGAGGAGAAGTGGGTGGCCGCCGGTCAGTCGCGCTCCCCGCGGCCGCGGGCCGAGCTGGCGACCTACATCGACACCTCGATCATCGAGGAAGCGCGCAAGCGCTGATTCGCCCGCGCTGATTTGTGGGGGCCGCCTTCAGGCGGCCCGTTTTTCGTAGAGGCGGACCTTCAGGTCCGCCTGTCTTGCGGGGTTTCCCTCCGAACGACGCGTTGACCCTTGAAGGCCGCAGTGTCGGCCCCAAAGGACGCTTATGAACGTCGATGTCGTCGTCGTCGGGGCCCGCTGCGCCGGAGCCTCCGCGGCGCTCCTGCTTGCCCGGGCGGGCGCCCGCGTCGTGGTGGTCGATCGTGGACGCTACGGCAGCGACACCATCTCGACCCACGCCTTGATGCGAGGTGCCGTCCTGCAGCTGCACCGCTGGGGCGTGCTGCCGGCGATCGTCGAACAGGGCACCCCGGCGGTCACGGCCACGACCTTCGGATACAGCCAGGAAGACGTAACGATGCCGATCGAACCGAAGTACGGCGTCGACGCGCTCTATGCGCCGCGGCGCACGCTGCTCGACGGGCTTCTCTCGGCGATGGCCGTGGAAAGCGGTGCCGAAGTGATCTACGGCGTGAACGTCGACGGCCTGATCACCGACGGCGACGGACGGGTACGCGGCATCACCGCCAGTGCCGGCGGCCGCCGCCACACGATCGAGGCGGGGCTGGTGATTGGGGCCGACGGGCTCTACTCGACGGTTGCGCGCCGCGTCGGCGCTGAAACCCTGGTGGCAGGCCGGCACGCCGCGGCGACGTTGTACAGCTACTGGAGCGGCGTCGACGAGGCGAACTACCGCTGGGTGTTCCGTCCCCGCGGCAGCATCGGCGCGATTCCCACCAACGGCGGCACCTGCGTGTTCGTCGCGGTGCCCGCCGCGGAGTTCAAAACCCGTCTGAACGGCAACCCCACCGACGCCTACCACCGCCTGCTGCGCGAGATCTGTCCGGAGTTCGCCGCGCGTCTCGACGGTGCGACGCGCGTGGAGCCGGTGCACGGCTTCGGCGGTCATCCCGGGTTCATCAAGCGGAGCACGGGGCCGGGATGGGCGCTCGTTGGCGACGCCGGCTACTTCAAGGATCCAGCCACCGCGCACGGGATCACGGATGCCCTGCGCGATGCGGAACTGCTGGCGCGCGCCGCCTGCGTGGGCACGGCGGCGGCGATGGAGCAGTTCGAGACCACGCGGCTCGATCTGTCACGCCGTCTGTTCGAGGTGACCGACGAAATCGCCTCGTTCGAGTACAGCGACCTTCAGCTGCAGTCGTTGCACCGCGAGTTCAGCCGCGAGATGTCGCGTGAAGTGCGAGTGCTCGCGGGGCTGGGGCCGCAGCCGTCGTGGGGGCCGCCGGCCGACGCGCGCCACGTGGCCTGACGTCAGTTCGCGACGCGCTTTCCTTCGGCGTCCCACTCTTCGAGCGTGCCGAAGGTGGCGAGCGGCGCGCGGATCCGGGCCGCGTCGCCCACCGCGACGATCACGATGTCATCCACCGGGATGTACTTCTGCGCCACCCGCTGCACGTCGGCCGCGGTGACGGCGGCAACCTTCTCGGGGTAGGTATCCCAGTAGTCCAGCGGCAGCCCGTATTCCTTGATCTGCGTCGCGTTCCCCAGCGCCGCGGCAGGGTTCTCGGTGCCCAGCGCAAAGCCGGCCACGAGCGCGCGCTTCGCGTTCTGCAGCTCGTCGGCGGGCACCGGCGTCGTGCGGATGTCGGCGAACTCCTTCAGGATTTCTCGTAGCGCGTCGGCGGTCACCTCCGTGCGCACCGACGTCTGCGACGCGAAGTGGTTGAAGTAGCGCGTAGCGGAGAAGCCGCTGCTGATCCCGTAGGTGTAGCCCTTCTCCTCGCGGATGTTGCGGAAGAGGCGCGACGCGGGGCCGCCGCCGAGCACGCGGTTCAGGACCTGCACCGGGATGTAATCGGGGCTCAGGCGATCGATGGCGTGATTGCCGATGTAGAACGCCGTCTGCACCGAGCCCGGGCGGTTGACCAGGATGATGCGGCGCCCCTTGGTGGCCGTCGGCAGCGGAAGATCGGGCGGGGCCGATCCCTTGCCGGTCCACGACGCCATCAGCTTTTCGAGTTTCGGAGCGATGTCCTTCGCCGTGACGTCGCCGAGCACCGTCACGCGGCCGCGCTCCGGCCGGTACACCTTGGCGTACTGGTCGAGCACCATCGCGCGCGTGATGCGCCCGACGCCCTCCGGAGTCGGCAGCAGATACGAGCGCCGATCTTCGGGATACATCGCCTGCGCGAAGCGCTCGGTGGCCAGGAACTCGGGCTGCGCGCGCGCCTGCTGCAGCACGCTCAGCTGCTGGTTCTTCCACTTCGCCAGTTCGTCTTCGGGGAAGGTCGAGTTGAAGAGCATGTCCGAGGTCAGCTCCAGCACCGCATCGAGGTTCTCGCTGAGCGTGGAGAAGCGCGCGTACGCGTAGCGGTCACCCACGTTGAAGGTGATCTGCGCCCCGAGCCCGGCGAGCGTCTCGGCAATCGTCTTCGCGTCGCGACTCTTGGTGCCGAGCCGCATCAGCGACGTCATCGCCGCGCTGATCGGCACCCCTTCGGGGTCGTACATCGTGGACGCCGGCACCGCGATCTCCACCTGAATCGTCGGCGACCGGTGCTCTTCGAGCACCATCAGCTCCATGCCGTTCTTCAGCTTCCCCTCGAACGGGCGGCGGAAGGTCACGCGAAGCACGTCGTTCGACACCGGCGCCTTGTTCTTCAGTACCACGCCCTTGAAGTCGGTCGGCTGCTGCGCGGCGGGGGAGTCCTGCGCGGCGGCGGGAGCCGCGGCCAGGAGCATGGTCGCGAGAATTCGAAGCGGCTTCATATGCGGTGCCCTCACTTCGCGACCGGCGCCGGCGGCGCCACGGCCGGCGCAGTCGCCGGCAGCGTGTGGACGACGACGCGATTGGTGGTCTGCAGATAGCGCCCCGCGACGCGCTGCACGTCGGCGGCGGTCACCGCCGCAATCTTCTGCGCGTTCGTGTTGATCCGGTTCGGGTCGTTGTAGACCGCGGCGTTGTCGGCGAGCGACTGCGCGCGCGCCAGGGTGCTCTCGCGGATGGACACCGACCCGCGGCGCGCTGAACTGCGGATCCGTTGCAGCTCCTCGCTGGTGACCGCAGCGGTCTGGAGGCGTGCGATCTCGTCGGTGATCGCGGCTTCGGCGTCGGCGATGTTCTTGCCCGGCCGGACGGCACAGGTGATGTTGAAGAGCCCCGGTCCCAGCCGCTGCGTACTGCCCGAGCCGATGTTGGCGCACAGCTCCTGCGTCTTGACCAGTCGCTGGTAGAGACGCGAGCTTTCTCCGTTGCCGAGGATCTGCCCCAGCGCGGAGAGCGCCGGGAAGTCGGCGTGGGTGGCGGGCGGAATCTTGTAGCCGATGTTGATCTGCGGCAGGCGCGCCAGGCGATCCTGCATCGTCTCGCGCCGTTCGGCCTTCATCTCGGGCTCCGCCAGATCGACGGGCGCCGGGCTGGGCTGGCGCGGAATGTTGCCGAAGTACTTCTCGACCCTGGTGAGCGTGTCCTTCGTATCGACGTCGCCGACGATCGCCACCACGGCGTTGTTCGGCGCGTAGTAGGTGCGGAAGAAGCCGGCGACGTCCTCGACGGTGGCGGCGTTCAGATCCTCCATCGAACCGATCACCGAGTGGTGGTACGCCGGGTTGTCGTAGGCGAGCTCGTTGAAGCGCTCCGCGCTCTTGCCGTACGGCTGGTTGTCGAGGCGCAGCCGCCGCTCTTCCTGCACGGCCTGCCGCTGGTTGTCGAGGTTCTCCTTCGTGATCGCCAGCGACCGCATGCGATCGGATTCCAGGAACAGGCCGAGGTCGAGCTGATTCCGCGGCATCACCTCGTAGTAGAGCGTGCGGTCGGTGTTGGTCGTGCCGTTCATCGACCCGCCGTTGTTGAACACCAGGAAGAAGTGCTCGCCGGGGCCGATGTTGTCGGAGCCCTTGAACATCATGTGCTCGAAGAGGTGCGCGAAGCCGGTGCGGCCGGGCCGCTCGTCCTTCGAGCCGACGCTGTAGCTCACGGCAATGGCATAGACCGGCGCGAAGTGATCCTCCGAGATGATCACCCGCAGGCCGTTGGCGAGCCGTGTGTCGGAGAACTGGATGGGACGCACGGGTGATGCGGTCTGCGCGCCGGCGGCCGCCGTGAGCAGCGCCACCGCCAGGACAGTCGCGACCCCCCGCGGCATCATTTCGTTCCGCCTGTCTTCTTCTCGTTCTCGAGACAGATGAATTCCATCAGTTGCGTGTCGGGCAGCAGAGTCACGGTGACGGTGTTCCCCCACGGCTTGGTGTACGCCTTCGGGTCGTCGATCGTGATGCCGATGTCCATGTGCCCGAAGTCCTTCCGGCGGAAGCGCGTGGTCACGTGGAGCGCTTCGGTAGACGGCTTGCCGAGTTGATCCAGCCACACGCGCCCGTTGAAGCCGCCGCTTTCTACCACGAGCGTGTCGCCCTGCCAGCTGGCCGTCGAGTAGCCGTGCCATGTGGGCGCCACGTCGGGCGTGAGCTCGAAGCGGCGGCCGTCCATGAACGCCTGCCACCACAGATTGAACGCCTCGTGGACGAAGAAGACGACCTTAGGCGTCTGCACGATGCGCCACGGCGCGGGGGCGAACAGCACCTTCGGGACCCCTTGCGGCAGGCAGTTGGCATCCGGCTCCTCGCGCCAGAACTTGCCGGCGGCGCGCTCGTCGTACAGCGCCTTGGCCCACGGCTGGAACGGCACCGGCTCTTTGACGTCACGCGCGAGGTCGCGGATGTATCCCGTCGGCGGTTGCCAGATGCCTGAGAGATCGGGCGTGCCGTCGGGCAGGCGTGGCGCCGGCGCGGTGAGATTCGGTTTGCCGTCCGGCGTGCGGGGCACCTGCGACGCGGGCACGTTCACCCACTGCGCCGAGAGCGAGACGGAGAGGAGAGCGACGAACGCCAAACGGAGCAGTGTTTTCATGCCGCCCCCGGTTGAGATGTGGTCGTGGAGGGGTGATTGTAGCCCCAACAGTGCGATCCCTCTTCTCTGTCCGTTGGACAGAGTGAGGGATCACATGGCTCGAACGCCCGTCGTCATCATCGTCTTACTGAGCAGCCTGACGGCGGCCACGAGTGCCAGCGCGCAGTCCGTCGACCGACGCCCGGTCCTCGACGTCGTGATGGACAACCGGTCGTCTCCGGCGGCCACCGAGCTCGCCGCGGCCCGGTCGCGCGTCCGGTTCATCTTCGCCGAGGCCGGGATTCGGCTGCTGCTGATGACGCGCGACGAGTTCGTTGCGCCCGCCAGCGGCGGCTTCGATCCCATCGACCTGATCGTGTTGGGCGACCGTGAAGCCAGCGGCGTCATGACTGGTGATCGACGCCGGCTCGGGTTTGCGATGCCTGCGGCCCGGCGGGTCTACGTGCACTACGACCGCGTGTTTGATCTTGCGAGAGCTCACGGGGTGCAGCCCGGCTGGTTCCTTGGCGTGGTGATGGCGCACGAGCTGGCGCACGTGCTGCTCCCGCGAACGGGGCATGCCGCGGAGGGCATCATGACCGCTTCGCTGTCGCCCGATCCCAAGCGCCCGCCGGCGTTCTCGCGAGACGAAGCGACGCAGCTCCGCGAGCGTCTCGGGGGCGAGACGCTCCTGGCGCTCAAATGAAAAAGGGGCACCTCAACGGTGCCCCTCTATATTCAGTCGGGCCGGCTGAAGCCGGCCCCCACGTACGCTCAGTGTCGTATCTGTGACGTGATGTCGCCCAGCTCGTACACCTCGCAGTTACCGCGCTCCGGCAGGAGCCCGGCATCCGGGAAGTTGGCGATGCGTAGAATCCTTGGTGTCATGACGAACGGTTCCACCAGGACCGCGGGATCCTCGACCGTGACTTCGTATTTGATCTCGTTCCCCGAGCGGGTGAACTTCTCGATCACGTGCATATCGGAGGTGTGGAAGAAGCCGCCGCGCGACAGCCACGTGGTGTCGACGAACCCGACGGAGTCGAGCACCAGGGTGTCGCCCTCCCAGCTGCCCACGGTCTGCCCGTAGTAGGTGGTGGTGACGTCCTTCGGGTCGTGCTTGCGCCCGTCGGTCGGCATGATCCGGTATTCGCCCTGGCCGCCACCGCCGTCGGCGTACTGGCCGTAGAAGAAGATGATGTCCTTGTCGCTCTGGACGATGCGCCGCGGCGGACCGTTGCGCGGCAGCCCGAGCGGCTGGCAGGTCATCACTGGATCTTCCTTGTTCGTCCACATGTCGAGCTGCTGGATCTTGTCCCAGTGCTCCGGCTTGTAGAGTGGCCGCGCCGGACCGAATCGCGGCGGCGCCTCGAACTCAAAGTCCATCGTCTGGTTGATCTCGCGCGTGCACTCCACCTGGGTGGGAGCGCACCGGCGGTTGCCGTACCGCCAGTTGAACCCGCCGCCGCCCCAGTTGCCCGTCATGTCCGGCTTGCCGTTGGCCAGACGCGGGGTGCTCGTGCTGGCGGCGAGCGTGACGGTGGGCAGCGGCACCGACGGCACCGACGCCGGCGATGCGATCGCCTTCTTCACGCTGGCCGGTACCGGCATCACGACGTAGAGGCTGCCCGTCTCGGTTTCGGTGGTCGTGACCTCACGCACTACCGTGCCGTTGCGGCGCTCCGTCATCTTGCCGGCGTACCACACCTCGACCTTGTTCAGCGGGTTGTTCCAGTCCGCGTAGTTGCTGTAGGTGAACTCGGTGGTGTTCGTCCCCTGCTTGACCTCGACCTTCTCGGGCATGAACTTCGCGTCGAGAGTGGCCGAGGCCGTGGCACCGGGCACGCCCGGGATCGGGAACGTCACAACCGGCTTCCCACCTTCCCACGCCAGGCTGGTGCTGCCCGACATCATGTCGCCGTCTTTCAGGCCGACGCTCGGGTTGGGGCCCAGCTCGTTCGTGGTGCGCGCGGCGAGGAGCGCCGCCTTTGCCGCACCCTGCGGATTGGCCCACAGACGGATCAACCGCTCCTGCGTGGCGGCGGCCATCGGCGTGGCCTTGCCCTTGGTGCCGCCGATCTCCGCACCCACCACGTCCTCGTTCCAGGCATAGCCGCCGCTCAGGACCTCGACGGCGGAGTAGACCTGGCCGTTGGCGCGTGTGCAGGTGTACTGCGTGCGCTGACCGGGCAGCTGGTAGTTGGTGCTCGCCCGGAACTTCGTGATGGCGCAGGGCTGCCCGTCCACCTGGACCGTGCCGGTCTTAGCCTGATGCTCGAGCGAGACGATCAGCTCGTGCTCGTCTACGCCGCGCAGCATGCCCAAGTACCAGGTCCAGTTGAAGAGCACCGACTTCAGGTCCTTGGCATCCTTGGCGGGACGGTACGGCGGCGGGGGCTCGCCGCGCCCCCGGCCCTGACCACCGCCAGCACCTTGCGGACCGGCGCCTTGCGCCGCCGGCGGTGCCTGCGCGAACGCAGCCGACGCCGTGCTGATCGCGAACAGCGCGCCGACGACGGCGCGCGTCCACTTCATGCCTCGAAGCGACATCGTGGCGGCCGGCCTAGTCGTTGGCGTTGCCGGCAGAGATCATCACCACGCGGCCGTCGGGCATCGTCACCGACTTGAGGAAGCCGAGCGGCGCGCCGCTGCGCGCGGGGATGAACTTCACGCTGATCTTGTCGCCGGCGTGCAGCGCGTTCTCGCCCGTGCGGCCGATGCCGCGAGCCGCGAGCGCCGTGGCTGAGCCGAGCGTGAAGACCCAGTCGGTCTCCTTGCCGTCGGCGTCCTTCACCTTCAGCGTCATCGACCCGTGCGGGTTCACGAACTGGATCTTCTCGACCGAGCCCGCGACCTCCGATTCCTTCTTCATGTCGTACACACCCGCGAGCGAGTGATGCGCCTGCAGCGCGACGCCGGCCAACAGCCACGCCCCGAGGGCGACACAACCCATGATTCGCTTAGTCATCTGCCAACTCCAGAAATGGTGGTCCTTCGTCCGGGCGCAGGCTCGGGCGGGGCTTAATTGTCGCAAAAAACTGGCAAAAGTCGAGAAGCAACGGCGGAGTTCGGCGGGCTGGCTTTCGCCAGGCGAAGGCGCGGCCGCCCACCCCCCGAGCCTGGCTCGAAATCATGGCTCATGGCCGGGGACAATGGGGGAGATGTCAGTGACCCCAAACCCCAGCCGCCGCGCGGTCGCCATCGCCCTGATGCTTGCCGTTGGAGCCATCGCGGCCGGGGCCCAGGAACCCAAACCGTTCGAGCCGACGCTGCATCAGCCTGGCAAGGACGTGCAGTGGGTGCCCACGCCCCGCCCGCTCGTGGAGAAGATGCTCGATCTGGCGCGGCTGACGCCGCAGGACCGCCTCGTCGATCTGGGTTCCGGCGACGGCGTCTTCGTGATCGCGGCGGCAGAACGCGGCGCCCACGCGTGGGGCGTGGAGTACGACGCCAAGCTGGTGGAGTACTCGAAGCGCAAGGCCAAGGAGGCGGGCGTCGAGTCGCGGACGAAGTTCGTGCGCGGCGACATCTTCAAGACCGACTTCTCCGACGCCACCGTCGTGACCACATTTCTGCTGCCCTCGATGAATTTCCGCCTTCGGGCCACGTTTCTGGACCTGAAGCCCGGCACGCGCATCGTGGCGAACACCTTCGGCATCGGCGACTGGGAGCCCGAGGACCGCGTCGCGATCGACCCGTGCGAGCGCTGGTGCGAGGGCATGCTCTGGATCGTGCCGGCCCGCGTGGGCGGCACGTGGCGCACGCCGCAGGGCGACCTGGTGCTGACGCAGAAATTCCAGAAGTTCAGCGGCACGCTGCACGGCGAGCCGGTGGAGGGGCGGCTGCGCGGCACGGAGATCACGTTCACCGCCGGCGCCACGGCCTATCACGGCCACGTGGACGGCCTGATCATGCGCGTGTCGGCGATGGTGGATGGGAAGCCGATCGAGTGGACCGCGCGGCCGTTGCCCGTGCGCTGAAGGGCGAGCCCTTTTGGGAGATTCCTTGACGGTCTGATGCGCTTGCCGTATAAATCGGCGCCACTGCAGACCCTTTTCACTGCAGTGGACTCTGTCTGCCGCGCCTCGACGCCCGGCAGATGAGGGAGGCCCCCAATGACCGCTCCACGTTCGGGTTTTGCTCGTCTCTCCCTACTCCTCCTTGCATGTCTGACGCTCGCCGCGCCCGCCTGGGCGCAGTTCGACACCGCGCAGGTGTCGGGCACGATTCTCGATAGCTCCGGCGGCGTCCTGCCCGGCGTGGACGTCGTGCTGGTCGCGGAAGGCACCGGACTCGAACGGCGCGCCGTGACGAACGAAGCGGGGCTCTACAACTTCCCGAACGTTCCCGTCGGCGACTACCGCATCAACGCCACGTTGTCCGGCTTCAAGCCGGTGGCGCGCACCGGCGTCCGCGTGAACGCCGGCTTGAACATCCGCGTGGACGTGTCGCTCGAAGTCGGCGGACTCACCGAGGTGGTGCAGGTGCAGGCCGCGACGACGATCATCGACACCGGCGTGATCGGTCGCACGGTGCGCTCCGAGCAGATCGCCGAGACGCCGCTCAGCTCGCGCCGCGCCACGCAGGTGGCGCAGCTCGTGCCTGGTACCGTCGGCGGCAACCTTGGTGGTCTCCCGGCACCCGTCAACACCTTCGCCACTGGCATCACGTCGATCAACGGCGGGCGCTCCGAGGAGTTCATCACCACGGTCGACGGCGCCCCGTCGATCCGCGTGCGCGCCAACGGCGGCTTCACCATGGGCATGCAGAACGCCGACACCGTGGAGGAGGTGCAGGTCCTCACCACGAACTATCAGGCCGAGCACGGCCGCGCGTCAGCGGGTCTCCTGAAGCTGGTCACCAAGAGCGGTGGGCAGCAGTTCCGCGGCAACATGTTCTGGACGCTGCAGGACGATTCGCTGAACGCCAACACCTGGACGAACAACCGCGCCGGCATCGCCAAGTCGCCGTCCAATTACAACCAGTACGGCTTCACGCTCGGCGGCCCCATCTACATCCCCGGCGGGTTCAACTCCGACAAGTCGAAGCTGTTCTTCT
>Ga0068859_100008496_pt1 | contig 10391 bp, 7 predicted proteins | sample KBSSwiS22_FD_66585 | JGI IMG/M metagenome (GOLD analysis project Ga0068859, IMG submission 66585) | Switchgrass rhizosphere microbial communities from Kellogg Biological Station, Michigan, USA - KBS Switchgrass S2-2 | ecosystem: Host-associated > Plants > Roots > Rhizosphere > Soil ... | reverse complement strand
GAAGGCATTGGCCTGAAGCATCGCATGCGGGTGGAGGTTGAGGCGTTGCGGGCTGCGCGCGCCGAGCCTCCAGTGAACCTTTCGGCCCAGTGCGACCTCGAATCGCTCAAGCGTCTGAGACGCGACGGCGTAGACCATCTGCTGGTGGAAACGTGGGTCGGACTCGGTCGGATCGAGACCTCCGCGCAGCAGCACGGCAGGATCGTCGAGATCGGCTGGCTGATAATATCGTTGGACGTGGCCGTCATAATCGATGACCGCAAAGCGTTCGCCAACTGGTCCGATGGACAAGGGTTCGTAACCTACGCTCAGCGTGAGATGATTTCCCAGCATCCGCCCCATGCTGGGGTCGAACGCATATGCCTTGAGCGGACGTCGCGCGGGAAAGGATATTGGGTTCAGTCGACTATCGTCAATCATCGGCATATCCCGAGAATGAACAGAAGGACTCCGGACTCGCCGCCCCGGTCGTGCTTCAGCGATGCAACCGATTCGATACTGTCATAGTCTGCGTGTGTGCGCCAGCGGTTAAATTTTCCGCCACTTTTCAAATGTATGCGTCGATTGATATTTACGGTATCTTTCCTTGATCGTCAGAGCTAGGTCATGTTGCTTGAGCGCCACAGGTATCGGGATGATCGTCGGGACCGAGTGATCCGTCGCCCAACCGAAGACGATTGAGCGGAAAAACCGGGTCGATCGGCCGCAGGCCCTTCACCTCGGCCGTGCAACGCTGCATCATCACGCGATCAGATCGAGGTACGCGATGCGCAGGACGATGATAACGACGATACTGGCCGCAATCCTGGGGGCCACCGGCGCGATCGCCGCGCCCCCTTTGGATCCGGCCGCCGACCTGCCGGCCGCGATCTACACCGATCCGCCGCACGACACCGCCTCCCCGGCGCGGATGGAGGTGCTCCACATCCCCAGCGGCGGCGTCGCGATCAACGGCGTCGCCTATGTCGCCGCCGGCAAGGGGCCCCACCCGACGCTGGTGCTGCTCCACGGCCTGCCGGGCAATGAGAAGAATCTCGATCTCGCGCAGGCGGTGCGGCGCGCCGGCTGGACCGTCATTACGTTCAACTATCGCGGATCGTGGGGCAGCCCCGGGCTCTACAGCTTCGTCCATACCGGCGAGGATGCCGATGCGGTGCTCGATTTCGTCCATCGGCCGGAGGTGATCGCGAAGCTGGGCATCGATCCGGCGCGGATCGTCATCGGCGGCCACAGCCTCGGCGGCTGGGTGACCGCCCGCACCGCCGCGCACCGCAAGGACCTGGCCGGCGCGATCCTGATCTCGGCGGCCGACATGGCGGCGATTGCCGACATGCCGCGACCGGAGGCGATCGCGATGATGGCCGACAATATGGAATCGCTGCAGGGCGTCACGCCCGAAACGATGACCGACGAGATCGCGCGCAACGCCGCCGCCTTCCGCCTCGCGGATACGGCAAAGGGCCTCGCCCGCACACCGTTGCTGGTGCTGAGTTCGGACGATGGCCTGGCGCCGGGCACCGACAATCTGATCGCGCTGACCCGCGCGGCGGGCAATGGCCGCGTCACGGCCGTGCATGCCGACACCGACCATGGCTGGTCGGACCGGCGGGTGGGGTTGCAGAGCGCGGTGATCCGGTGGCTCGAGGCGTTGCGATAGGCGATCGCCGCAGCGCGGCTCTGGCGACCAGTTGTCCGCTGCCGATCACACCCAGAAGCGCTTGGCATCGACCAGTTCCGCCTGCGCGTCGGGCGCGGCGGCGAGCAGCTTCGACGTCTTGCGACCGTCGAGCAATGCCCTGGCGCCCTTCTCGTCGGCCAGCCCGAGCTGCGCGAGGACGGCGGGCGCCGTCGCCCGGTCGTTGAGCGCGCCGAGGATGTCCTGCAGCTCGCCGAGTGCACCGACGAACGCCTTGAAGCGCCGCCGCTGCCGTTTCTCGGCAAACAAGGTCGCGAAGAACTCGGAGGCGTAGCGCAATTTCTTGGCGTCCTTGCGCACTTCGTGCCGTTCCTCCTCGTCGATGGCAGCGATGTAGCGCCCGCCCGTCCTCACCTTCCTGCGCAGCCGCCTGAGCGCCGCGGCCGCGAACGGGGCGGCCGGCATATAGCGCGCATCGGCCGCGTTCAGCGCACGGAGCCAGTCGCCATCCGCCAGCCATTCGACGAGGTCGATCATCAGGCTGCGCGCACGCGCCGACGCCAGCGCCGTTTCGACATCGGCATAAGCCGCATCGCGCGCCGCTTCGAGCCGGTCGTGCAGCGGACCCGGCACAGCCTTGCCGACCAGGACGTCGAGGTTGCGCGCGTCGCCGAGCGTCGACGACAGCCAGCGCAGTTCGTCGCGAAAATGGGCGGTCCGGGCATCGGCCAGCATCGGTTTGAAGATGCCGAAGGCGGACCGCAGCCGGCGCAGCGCCACGCGCGCCTGATGCAGCGCTTCGGGCACCGGCCGCTCGAGCAGGATCGCTTCGTTCAGCCGGTAATGGCGCAGGCAGTTCCGCGCGATCCGCCGGAACGCCTGGTGCGCCGGCTGGCCGGGCTCGAGCACGACCTGCTCGGCCTTGAACAAAGCGGGCGCGGGACCGAGCAGGCGATAGCCGCGCTCCGACTTGGTGAGGACGCCGATCCGCACCGGCGCGATCGCGTCGATCCGGCGCGCGAGTGCGAACAGCGCGGTCGGCGCACCGGCCTTCAGCTCCAGTTCGACCTCGCAGATCGGCGCCTGCCGCTCGCCGAGGATGACCGCGCCGCGATCGACCACCAGTTCGATCTCGGCATCGCCGTCCGCGATCATCCAGGTCCGGCGCTGGACATGCACCGCGAACGCCGGGGCGACGGTTTCACAATCCTCGCCGAGCAGCGCCCTGACCGGCGTGCGGTCGTCGAGCACTGGCGTATCGGACTTGACCGGCATTTCCCATTCCGGCCGTGCGAACAGTCCCGCGGCTTTCGGATCGTCGGCCTTGACGGTCTGCACGCGCTTCCGGCCCGACCGGCGGATGCGCAGCGACAGGCCATTGGCGAACAGCGTCCGATCGGGCGTGTCGAAATAGATCGCGCGCTGATCGACCTTCGTCGCGGCGCCTTGCAGCAGCGGAGAGGCTTCGAGACAATCGGCGGCTTCGGGTGTCAGCTCGAGCTTGAGTTCAATTTCTTCCGCCACGATGCGTCCTTTTTTTGTCGTCCGTGCGCGGAAGCACGGACCGGACATCATAGCGAAAAGATCGCTCGCTGTGCAGCCTGCCCGGACTCGCCCCTCGTCGCGCACGGCGCGCGATCAGATCTTGCCGAAGTCCATCCACCTGAGCAGCATCGCCGTTGCCATGACCAGTGCGATCGAAGCCGCATACCACGGAACCAGCCGTCGTGCGCCGCCCATCCGCCCCTCGGTCTGGTAGACGGCGAGGATCGCGACTGCGACGAGGAAGTAAGTGAAGCCCAGCGGCAGCGGCAATCGCATGCGGATGATGACGAGCAGGCCGAGCGCGAGCAGGATCATCACGAGATTATATTGTTTCCAGCAACGGTCGATCTGCGCCTTCGCGCCGGTATATTTGCCGCCGTAGAAGAGCCGTTCCAGCATCGTCGCCGGCCGCGCGGCGATCTCGCGGACGTAGCGCTCGGCCGCCAGCCGTCGCACCTCCTGCTTCGCATGTTCGGCGCGCCACGCCTGCCATTCGGCCTCGCCCGCCCCGCGCGGCACGCCGCCGCCGAGATCGCAGACGAAATACCAGAAATCGATGTCGGTCGCCGGCGATACCGGCTCCGGCGCGCGGCCCGCATGGCCATCGAGCAGATCGGCCGGGATCGCGAACGGATCGTCGCGGCCGGGATAGAGGGCGAGCAATGCGCGATAGGCGCCATTCCCGTCGAAACCGATGCCATCGTCGGCGAAGCCATCGGCTCGCCAGCGCGCGAGGATGCGATCGATCAGCCGATCGACGTCGCCAGCGAATGCCTGTTCGCCATCGAACTGGCGTTTCGCGTACCAGCCGGGCTCGCACCACCAAAAGATCCTGGCGGCGACCGCGCGGGTGCAGGCCGGCTGCTCGATCATCCAGCCGTAGATGTCGTCGGGATGCGACCCCGTCAGCGCATCGACCACGGCGAGCCAGGCGTCGGACGGTTTGCCGTCCAGCCAGTCGGTCACGGCGACCCATTGCGGATGATGGCGCCACAGCGAGTCGAAGATGTCGTCGTCGACCGGATCGAAGTCGAAGAAGGCGCGCCGCGCGGTCGCGGGCGTGCGGCCCGCGAACGGCCCCCGAAGGTCCGGCGGAATCTTCAGGCTGTCCCAATATGCGCGCTCCGCGGTGCCGGGCGGCGGCAGGACGACCAGTTCGGTGCCGTCCCATGCCTCGCGGCCGTCCCAGCCGAGGTCCGACATCGGCCAGGCAGCCCCGGACCAACGGGCGAGGATGTCTTCGATCAGGGCGCTCCGTGCGCACGCGCCGCGAACAGCCGCCGCCTCGGCGCCGTGGCCGTCGACGGCCGGCAGCCACGCGCGCCAGAAGATCATCGCCGCGGTCGCGCGATCGCAATCGGGCTGCGCCGCGATCCACCGCAACACGTCCAGGGCGTCGTCCAGATCGAGCAGGCGGGCGATCGCATGGCGCTGGTCGGGTGAGCGGAGCGCGAGAACGGCGATGGCTTCGGCGGTGGCGGACATGACGGGTGGCTCTTCGATGCTCAGCTTGATGTGGAGGTCCTATCAGCGACCGGTAAAAATCATCGAAATGCACAGGAGGCGCCGGTCGATGCGCATGGTTGCGCCTCTCGTGCAGCGGCGTCGCCGTCCAGATGTCGATATGCCTTGATGCGGGGGCGGATCGGTGCGGATAGCGATCGGGACGGTTCGGCGGTCGCTGGTGGCGCTCCAGATATCGACCCGATTGCCTTGCGCGTGGTCGATAACAGGCCGATTTCGCGATTTTGCCCGTCAAACAGGGGAAAAACGGCGCCTCGTGTGCGACGCCTCTCGGAAAAATATTTCCATTACAAAGGCTTGGCCTTCAAATGGAGGCCCCACCTGTTATCGTGCAGAACAGGGGCAGGATTTTTGCATAACAGGTCGGTTCTGATGACGTAACAGGTCGGATTCCCTGCATAACAGGTCATCGGGAAAACGGCTGCCGACCGTGTCGGCCGCCCGCTCTCATCGTAGCTGACGGTTTGCTGCTACAGTCCTTTCGCGCCGTTGCGGTTGGCTTCGACGTGGGGCGAATTTTGGGGTATTGCACCTGGCACCGTAACCCCGCGTGACCGAGGATTATGCGATGGCGGTGATCGACGAACTCGAGGCGTCGAAGCATGAGCGGCAGCGGTTCAGGGTCGACTATTGAGCGGCCTCGGATGGCATCGCCGCTGCGCTATGGTGCCACACGCTCGACGATCGCCAAACCGACGAAGTCTCGCCACATCGAGGCACGTAGCTGCGCGGCCTTGGCAAGCGCGACGCATCGGCCAACGACCACGATCGCCGGTGCCACGCCGTCGAGCGAGATGTCGAGCACATTGCGGCGATTCAGCTCCACGCCCAGTCGCGACGCCTCTGCCAACGCCACGAGCGGGTGTTCACCGCTCGCGGTGAGTTCGATCTTGCCATCGACATCCGCCGACGGCCGGGTGTTCCAAAGTAGCCGCTTGCCGTCGCGTCCAGACGAAGTGGCGTAATATCCGCTTTGATGGTGCCGCAATCGCCTGCCGATGAGTTCGATCGTCGACCCGCCGGAGAGATTGGTGACTACGCGCAACCGCGTTCCTCCCGCATTTCGAAGCGTGCGCTCCATCGTACATGTGGGGGATCGTAACACCGCGTCACGGAGCTCGTAGGCGACCGTCCAGCCGGCGGTAACCGGCCATTTGATCGGCATCGGCATGAACGAAGCGTCGGGCAACACCCAATGGACGAGCATGGCCAATCCTGCCGGATCCGCAATCGGAGCGCCGGCTTCGTCGACCGCCGGCCTGAAGCGTGCCCGGCGCACGACGTTGCGGCAGGTCCTGTCATCAAGGTCCAGAGAGCCGCTCGATAGCGTGACCGTACAGTTGGACAGACGGCCCGTCACATCGATCGCCGCTGCGATCCGCGTCGTACCGCCGCGTGCTTCGCGCAGCGCGCGTGGTGGATAATCATCTTTCGTCACCCAACCGGCCGGGTTTCCGCGCGGGATGGCGATCCGAAGGTCGCCCGCAGTTGCCGGGCGGCCATGCGCCGCCGGCGTCCGTACTTTCGGCTGAAACAATTTCACGCTGCCGACGCATGCCCTGAGGCGAGCAACCCAGAGCGCACCGACGTCGAACGGGAGTTTCGCCACCTCGCGCCCATCCTGCTCGATGCTGAGCGTTTCGGCGAGCGCAAGCGCATCAAGAACGCTGTCATTGAACGATGCTGCCAGTGCGTTGCCGCTCCCAACGGCGGCTAATCGCTGCGTTCGTCCACCGGCCCACCCTTCGATCAGGAATGAAGGCGGCTTCCCTGCGGCGATACGCCAGGCAAGGCTGTTCGCTTCGAACGTCGCCGTGCCATCGGTTCGCGCCAGCAGGCGCGCACGGGCGCCATCTGATTCTCGCCACACGATTTCGAGGGCGCAGCCATCCGCAACCGTATCGATATCGGCTGTGAAAGCGAATGTTGGTTCGGAGTACACGACGGTGGCGACGCCGGGCGCGGAATTGATGAACCATCCGATCGTCGCGACAGTCAGCCATCGCAGAATTTTCGGTACTTCACTCATCATCGGCACCTCGTACATCATCCGCGACCATGTCAACGATCATCGTCTCGATACTGATTGGACCATAAATTCCGATCAATTGACAATATCACATTCCGATATCGGCACCGCAGACGATGCAGGTTCTGCAACTTTTCCCGCGCAATTCGCCGAGAGTGTGACTTTGTCAAATGAAGCCGAAAAGCGCTGCCATCACAGTCCACACACAACCAGCGCGTCCTCCACCGACCCTCTATAGCCATCGCCGAACAACCGCAGATGCACCAGCAGCGGCCATAGTCGGTAGATCGGCGCCCGTTCCCGCCAGCCGGCTTCCAGCCCCAGCGCCTCGAAGAGATGCGCCGGCGGGCGATCGAACAAGGTCAGCATCGCGACATCGACTTCGCGATCGCCATGATAGCAGGCCGGATCGATCAGCGCGCTGACCGCGCCGTCGGCGACCAACACATTGCCGCCCCACAGGTCGCCATGGAGCAATGCTGCCGGCGGATGGGCAGGGAGCAACTCTGGCAGGCGATCGGCGAGGCGTTCGATCCGGCGGCCGAGACCGGCAGCGACATGCGGCAGGTGGCAGCGCAGGCGATTGTCCGCCCAGAAGGTCGGCCAGTCGTCACGCCGCCCGTTCGGGATCGCGACCGGCCCGAATGCATGGTCGACCGGCCAGCCGTAGGTATCGCCAATCACACCATGCAGCCTGGCCAGAACGCCGGCGAGCGAGTCCCAGCTACTGCCCGACAATCCACCGCGATCGGCGCATGATGTCATCGCCAGCAGGTCGTCACCCACTGCGAGCACGACAGGCGCCGGCGCGCCGGTCGCCGCGATCGCGCGCAGCATGTCCGCCTCGGCGCGCGCGGTCGCGCCTTGCTTGACGATCGCGATGCGTCCGTCGGCCAAGGTCACGCGCAGCACCGTCGACAGATCGCCACCCGACAGCGCCACCGCGTCGCGAACGGGTTGGCCGAGCAATTGCGCGACAGGATCGGTCAGGCTCATGGCACCAGACAAGCACGCCGGGCCGCGCTTGTCATGGCCCGCGGCACGCGCGCAATTGCCCTTGTGCCGGTTGTGTGGGACATTAGTGCGCATACTCATCAAAATGCGGGGAGACGATGGCAATGGCGGCTGCGGCAAGCGACACGGCGCCGGCCGGGGATTTTCTCGGCCCGACCTTCTTCCTCGATCACGACACGCCGGCGGTCGCGACGGTCGCCGCCGAGGCCTGCGCCGGAATCGACAGCGCCGTCGCCGCGGAACGTGCGGTGCGACCATAACGGCCGGCGAAGGACAGACGGCCGCCGGCGATCTCCGGATCGTCGATTTCGGACTCGGCATGGCGGCGGCGCTGGTGGCGAAGCAGTTTGCCGAACTCGGCGCGCGTGTGTTTCGCGTGGCCCCGGCGGACGGCGATCCGTTCGACGCGATCTATCCCGCGCACCGCTTCTGGCGCATCGGCGCGAGCTTCGTCACGCCCGAACGCGCCGACGCGCTGCTCGCCGAAGCCGATGTCTGCATCCTCGGCGGTGAGGATTATCCCGGGCTGGCGATGCCCCATGACGCAGCCGCGCTGCAGCGCCGCCATCCGCGGCTGATCGTCCTCGTCATCAGCGGCTATCCGGCGAACGACGCCAGCGGCCGGCCCGCCGCCGACCTGCTGGTGCAGGCGCGCACCGGCATCGTCTATGAGCAATTCTCGAAGCGGCCGATTCCCGCGGCGTTTCCGCAGCCGAGCTATGGCGCGGCGCTGCAGGGGCTGATCGGCGCATGGGTCGCGCTGGTCGAGCGCGAGCGCAGCGGCACAGGCCAGGTCGTGCGGGTGTCGCTGGCGGCCGGCGCGGCGATGTTCTGGGGGCCGTTCTGGATGAAGGCCGAGAAGGCCGATGCGGGCTTCACCGGCATCACACCGCGCGACGTCCGCCACATGATCCTGGGCTGCGCCGATGGCGAATATCTCCAGCTGACGATGGGTGTGCCCGGCGCGGTCGCCCGGATCTACGGCGTGCTCGGCATCACCGATCCGGTCGATCCCGACGATCGCGGCATGCCCGATCACAGCCGCGGCCCGGCGAAATTCTTCGGCGACGTCGAACTGCTCGATCGCCACAGCCGCAACTGGCCGCGCGATACCTTGCTCGCCGCGCTGCGCGCCGCCGGCGTGCCGGCCGAGGCGGTGCTGAAACCCGGCGAAAGCTGGGACGACGAGCAGTCGCGGATCAACGGCGTGATCGTCACCACGCCCGAAGGTTGCAGCGGCGTCGGCAACCCGATCCGGATCGCGCATGTCGCAGGCCCGCCGACGCCGCTGCCGGCGCGGATGCGGAACTATGACGAGGCCGGGCCGCCGCTCGCGGGCATCCGGATCATCGATTTCGGCATCTTCGTCGCCGGCCCCTATGCATCGAAACTGCTCGCCGATTATGGCGCCAGCGTCGTCCGCGTCGAGCCGCCGAGCGGCCGATCGACCCTGAGCGGCGAACGCACGATCATCGCCGCCAATCACGGCAAGCTGGCGATCTGCGTCGACATGAAGGCGGACGCGGGCCGCGCGCTCGCCGGGCGGCTGTGCGGCGAGGCCGACATCGCCCTGCACAATTTCCGGCCCGGCGTGGCCGAGCGGCTCGGCTTCGACCGCAAGCGGCTGAACGCGATCAATCCGGGCCTGATCACGCTGGAGACCAGCGCCTATGGCCCGACCGGTCCCAAGGCGCTCGCGCCGGGGTTCGACATGGTGATCCAGGCGTTCAGCGGGCTGCAATATCGCGCCGGCGGGCATGGCAACACGCCGTTGTGCAGCCGCTCGCCGCTGGTCGACTTCGCGACCGGCGCGGTCGGCGCGATCGCGTTGCTGGTCGGCCTGTTCGAGCGCTATCGCACCGGCCGGGCGATCGCAGCCGAGACCAATCTGCTCAATGTCGGCAATCACATGATGGCCGAACTGATCCGCGCGCCCGACGGCACGATGCACGGCGCGCCCGCGCTCGATGCGACACAGACCGGCATCCATCCCGCCAACGGCCTCTACCAGACCCGCGACGGCTGGATCGCCGTCGCCGTGCGCGGCGGCGAGATGGCGGGTGCGCTGGCCGCGGTGCTGGATACCGCCCTTCCCGCCCCGCTCGCCGACTGGAGCGTCGGCGAGCGCGAGCAGATCGCGTACCGGATCGCCGGCCGGGAGACCCGGGAACTGCTTGCGGCGCTGGGGGCGGCCGGCGTCTGGGCCGAGCGTTGCGCGCGCGATGCGTGGAACTGCGGCGAACCCGATGGCGAAATCGTCCGCCGGATGGACGACGCGGTCTATGGCGAAGTCGTCCACTGCATCGGGCCGCTGATCCAGTTCTCGCGCAGCCGGACGGTACCGGCGGTGCGGCTGTCAACGCCGGAGGGGGCGGACAGTGCGATTTTGCTGGGCAAGCTGGGGATCGGCGAGGACGAAGCGCGGGCGTTGTTCGCGGCGGAGGTGGTGCGTTAACGCCCGCAGCTCACGGAGACGTGCCGCGCACCGAGCGCATGACCGCACCGATCAGCGCGGGCGTACCCGCGATCAGCAACGAGAAGATCGCGGTGAATTCCTGACCGGATTCGGCCGCGCCGACGGCCAAGCCGATCACCGACAGCGGCAGGATGATCGTTAGCGGCAACCGCGCGAACGACCAGGCG
>Ga0068859_100008494_pt1 | contig 10392 bp, 8 predicted proteins | sample KBSSwiS22_FD_66585 | JGI IMG/M metagenome (GOLD analysis project Ga0068859, IMG submission 66585) | Switchgrass rhizosphere microbial communities from Kellogg Biological Station, Michigan, USA - KBS Switchgrass S2-2 | ecosystem: Host-associated > Plants > Roots > Rhizosphere > Soil ... | reverse complement strand
CACGTATGAGCAAGCGATCCACCGTTCACGACACGTTCGTCATCGACCGTTCCTTCGCCTTCGAGCGCGAGCTCGTATACGCCGCGTGGACGAGCGCGGAAGCCAAGTCGAAATGGTTCGTCGGCCCCAACGATTGGAAGTCACAGCTTCGCGAGCTCGACTTTCGGGTCGGCGGGCGCGAACGGGTGCGGGGCGGCCGGCCGGATGGCTCGACCACCTTGTTCGATGCGCGCTACTACGACATCGTACCGAACGAGCGCATTGTGTATGTGTACGACATGTATGTCAGCGATGTCCGAATCTCAATATCGCTTGCAACAATCGAGTTCAAGGACCGCACGACGGGGAGCGGGCTCATCATCACCGAGCAGGGGGCTTTCCTCGACGGCTATGACGATGTGCGGGGCCGCGAGCGGGGCACGCAAGGGTTGATTGATCAGCTCGAACGTGCTCTGCAGCGCCAATCTGCCGCTGCAGGTGGCCGCACCTGAACGGGCACGGGCCCCGGGCGGTGCTCCTGGGCGGCCGACTATATGAGCTTCAGATCGATGGACATGGACTGCGGGAAAACGTGCTGCACTTGATCGGCGGAGAGGCCCCAGAGCGACTGGAATAGTCCGCCGAGTACGGCGCGATATTCATTGAGCACAGGGTAGTCGCGGTCCTGAAACAGTGATGTCTTGTCGACGCGCGCTTGCTCTCCCGTAATCCGCCCGCCGTTGATGCTGCCGCCGAGTAGCCAGTGTACAGAGCCGTGACCGTGGTCTGTACCCTTGTTACCGTTCTCCCGGAAGGTGCGGCCGAACTCCGACACAACTGCCACCACAGTGTTGCGCCACTCGCCTCCCAGCTCCTGGGACATGGCTACAAGTCCACGACCCAGGCTTTCGACGTTGTTGGCCAACGCGCCTTGTGCCGCACCTTCGTTGACGTGAGTGTCCCAGCCGCCGACATCAACAAAGCCGATGCGATACTGATCGCGCATGAGCCGACCGATGCGCCGCGCCTCCAACTCGAAGCCCTTGGGGCTGATGGCATCGCGGCTGGCTTCCTTCATTTCCATTTCCAGGGCGCGACCGACCTCTTGCCGCAGTTCCAACCCGTCAATGACTTTGGACTGCAGGGGGTGACCGGCGTACATATCAGACAAAATGGTAGCCTGCCGCGTGTCGAAGACCGGTTTGCCGACACCCTTGAGAGAAATGTTGGGAATATCGGTGTCGCCGCGGAAGCAAATCGGAAGGGAATCCGTGAATGCGATGGGGTCCGCGCCGCTCACCACCGCCGCCAGGCGGGCTAGAAAGCCGGATCGCAGGTCATGGCTTCCCTGCAATGGCTGGCCCAGTTCAATACTGTCCTGCGTCTCGAAATGGCTGCGCGACAGATCCTCGGTCCCCGCGAAGGGAATAAACAGCGCCTGACGGCTGGCATACAGAGGCGCGATGGAATTCCGAAGAACCGGGGTGAGCGCCCAGTCGGAGTCGAGCTCAACCGCGCCATCCGTGGAGCCCGGCCCGGTTGGCTTTGCCACAGCTATATTGGGCCTGGACTCGTAGTAGTAGGAGCTGGAGTAAGGAATCACGACGTTGGCGCAATCGTATCCGCCCCGCAGGAATACCAACAGGAAGCGCGGTGATCCGGGCGGCGCGGCAAACAGTCGTCCACTGACTGTAAGCGCTGGCGCAGCCAAGGCCATCATCTGTAGGAAGTCACGACGTTGCATAGGTGGCCTCAGCGATAGTTGAAATCAGGTGAGGCGAGCAGAAAAGTGTTCCACTCGAGCTGGGAGCCTGCCCGGTCCAGGGCGGTCCTGGCATGTGCCGATAGGAATGGCTCGACGGCTGTGAAATACAGGCGACCAGACAGTTGCGGAAATCCGGTTGTGGTTGGCGGGCTGCCGTCCTCGGGTTCAAACAGTCCGCCGTTGCCGCTGCCGATGGCGCGGGCAATCTCGAAGCGACGACTGATCTGACCTGAGCTGGCCCAGCCACTTTGCGTCAGTGGGTAGCCATCAGGGGTCTGACGGCCAAATAAAGGTTCTCCCAACGCATTGAGCCAGTTCACCATCGGGTGCGTGTTCATGACAGGTTTGCCGTCATAAGCGAGCCGCACGGTGGAAATCACGAAATGCATCGGATCTTTGAACTTGGCGCCCAGCGACGCTGCGAATTCCCGCGACTTGAAAAGAGTTTCCAGCACTTCGGCAATTTCACCATGAGTCTTCTGGAAGGTCTTCGCCATGCGGTCGGTGAGTGAACGGGGCGGATCGTCGGAGACAAAATAGACGGCCAGTTTGCGCGCAACGAACTGCGCGCAAGCGGGCTGCGAGACGAGCAGATCCACGGCTTGCTCCACTTCGTCGAAGCCACCGCCATCGATATGCTGGCCGAGCAGAGTCTTGCCGCCGAAGTCGTGGCGTGCGGGATTGAACTCGAATGCACCCTGGTGCCGATACAGCTTCTGCCATTCCGATTTGAGCCTGGGCTCGTTGCCGGACATGTTGACACCGACGCCGGTCAACACCCGCGCCAGCTCCTGGATATCCTGTTGAGTGTAGCCGGAGCCGACCCCGAGGGTGTGCAACTCCATCAACTCGCGGGCGTAATTCTCGTTGATGTGTCCGGCGGCATTCTGAGCGTTGTCCAGATATTGCAACATCGCCGGATGGGTCAGCGTTGCCATGACCAGATCCCGGAAATTCCCCAGAGCGTGCGGGCGGATCGCATTCTCAGCGTAGTCACCGACCAACCAGGCGTCGTTGGCTTTATATTGGAAGACGCTGAAATGATCCAACCATAGCCAAGTCAACTGCTCTTGCAACTGGGCTGGTGAGTACAGTGCGCGCAGGATTTCACGACGCGCGGCTTCGTAGGCAAGCTTGCTGCCTTTGTCGTTGAGCGATTTTCGATCCGCTTGTTTCTGCGCCTCGTCCGTCAGGGCATTTATACGTTGCTGCTCAGCGTAGACCGTGGCCAACAACTCCGCGCTGCTGCGATGGGAAATCTCCAGGGCAGCTATCTGTGCGGCCGCTGGTTGTGGCAAGCGCACGTCCCCGGGGTGCAGTTGCTCATTCAGGAAGCGCCGCCGGCCGAGCTTGACATATTCATCAACGGTGACCGTGTCTGGACCGTACGTGAGGCGCTCCAGCCATTGAATATCCTCGCGCGTCAGCGCGCTGGCGGCTGCCCAGGATGGCAACGCTGCCGCGCAGATCAGGGCCAAGACACTGAATTGTTTCCGCATAGCGCAGGAACGCTCTGCGGATCAATCGGCTGACCGCAATTTTACTCCGTAATGCAAAGTACTTGACGCTCCAACGAGACTGCCCCTACAGTTGAGGCACAACAACGCACTTAGGTCCCCGGTGAGTAACCCAAGACCGAACAATACTGTTGCTATCGACAGTCACGCCCTCGGAACGCTCAACTACATCCGTGCCTCGATCGAGGCTGCGGGGGCGTTTGCGGTTCCGGGTATCGCAGGAATCGCTATGGGCGTGGTCGGCATCCTGGCAACGGTGGTTGCCTCGCTGCCCGGGCTCGCCGGTTACTGGCTGGAGATCTGGCTGATCGCGGCCATGGCCGCTTCGGCCATTGGCGTGGTGCTCGTTGCCCGGCAGCCGGCCCGGGGCTTCATGCTGTACCGGGGCCCGGCGCGAAAGTTCGTCCTGTCACTGTGTCCCGCGCTGCTCGCCGGCGCGATTCTCACCGGAGTGTTCTGGCAGGAAGGGCTCACTTCGCTCGTTCCAGGCACGTGGCTCCTTCTGTATGGATGTGCCGTGTTGTCGGCAAGCATGATGACGAGCGCGGCGATGATGCGTCTGATCATGTTGATGGGCGCGTTGTTCGTCGTTTACGGGCTGATCGCCTTTCAGTTGCCGAGCCGCTGGCACAACTACACGTTGGGCCTGGGCTTCGGTGCTCTGCACCTGTTGTTCGGCATCCTGATCGGGCGTACCGACCGTGTCGAATAAAGCGGTGACTCACAAACCCGCGCCGGCGCGGCGCGAGGAGACTGTTACGCGGCCCTCCGCAGCCAAGCCGTTTTCCGTGCCCATCCCGGCCCGCACCAGCGAGGATGCCCGCTTCGACCGGTTGGTGTACGAACGTGTGCGCCTCGGAATCATGAGTGCCCTGGCGGTGAACGAGCAGCTTACGTTCAACGAGTTGAAGACACTGTTTGAGGTGAGTGACGGCAACCTGAGCGCGCATGCGCGCAAGCTGGAGGAAGCGGGCTACATTGCCTGCTCCAAGTCGTTCGAAGGGCGGCGGCCCAAATCCGAATACCGGCTGACGGCCGTGGGCCGCAAGGCGCTGCATCGCTACCTGGAACACATCGAGGCTGTCATCAAGGCGACGCGCAGGGTGTGAATACTCCGTTCGGAGGAAGCGGTGCGCCTTTTAACTCTGCATAACAAAGTACTTGTCAATGTATAACCTGCACGTTGCCATCATCATGGATGGAAATGGGCGCTGGGCTCAGCGCCGCGGAATGCCACGCACGGCTGGTCATCTCGAGGGCGCCAAGGCTGTCAATGAGGTGGTCGAAACCGCCGCGCGCGCGGGCATTCGTGCGCTCACTCTGTACGCATTCTCGGCGGACAACTGGGGACGGCCGAGTACGGAGGTCGCGGCTCTAATGCGGCTGTTGCGCCGTTATCTGATGACCGAGACGGGACGTTGTATCGAGCAGTCGATCCGGATCAACATCATCGGCCGCCGCGACCGGCTGAGTGGCGCCCTGGTGCACGCAATCGAGCAAAGCGAGCGCCTCACGGCGGCGTGCACGGGGATGCATTTGCGGATTGCCGTGGACTACTCGGCCCAGTACAGCATTCTCGAGGCTGCCCGCCGGGCAAACGCTGACCCGGTTGTCGATGCCAACCGGTTTCAGGAGCTGCTGGATGAGGTGGATCATTCGGCCGCACCCGCCGGGGCTGTGGATCTGCTCATTCGCACGGGGGCCGAGAAGCGGCTGAGCGATTTCCTGCTCTGGCAATGCGCCTATGCCGAGTTGTTCTTCGCCGATTGCATGTGGCCTGACTTCGGTGAGTCGGGTCTTCGGGCAGCCCTCGACTACTACGCGGGGCGGCAGCGGCGATTTGGGAAAGTGGCGGAAGCAGGCAGTTAGGCCACCGATTACCGGGAGGCTCTATAATCGCCCCTTCGTTCGTTCTGAACGGTAGGGAACCTTCATGCGCTTTGCTTCATTTGCCTGCGTCGCACTCGTCGCGGCGGGGACCGCCGCCGCCACTCCAGCCGAATCACCGTCCCATGTGTTCGAAGGCAAGGACCTGTTCAGCCTGCAGTGTGTGACCGATCCGCAGATCCGCCCGGATGGTCATGCGATCGCCTATGTTCGTGTGTCCTACGACATCATGACGGATCGGCCGAGGCGATCGATCTGGCTCGTGGATGTTGACACGGGCGCGCAGACGCCGCTCGCAACGGGATCCGGGTCGAGCTATTCACCTCGCTGGTCACCTGATGGCAAGCGCCTCGCATACGTCGCCAGCGAAGGCGGCCGCTCGCAGCTGTTCGTTCGCTGGATGCAGACCGAGCAGGCGGCGCGCATTACCGACCTCACCGAGACGCCCGAAGATCTACAGTGGGCACCGGATGGCCGGTCAATTGCTTTCATCATGCTGACGGCCGACGACAAGACCAACTTGGGAACGCCTCTCCCCAGGCCCGAAGGTGCCAACTGGGCGGAGCCCCTCACGGTCATCACCGATGTCAAATACCGCGCGGACGGAGAGGGTTATCTGAAGCCCGGCTACACCCATGCATTCGTCGTTTCCGCGGAGGGTGGATTTCCGCGTCAGCTCACCTTCGGTGCGTTCAGCGAAGAAGGGCCGGTATCATGGACGCCCGATGGCCGATATGTTCTGTTGACCGGCAACCGCACCGAAGGCTGGCAACGCGATCCGGTCAATTCAGAAATCTACCAGGTCTCCGTTGCGGACGCGGTGGTTACGCCGCTGACCCATCGCGTTGGTCCCGACAGGGCACCGCGTGTATCACCCGATGGCAAGAAGATTGCGTACCTCGGTTTTGATGATCGCCTGCTCGGGTATCAGAACGTCCGTCTCTATATCATGGACCGGGACGGAGGCAACTCCCGCTCGATCAGCGATCAACTCGATCGGTCGATCGATGACGCACAGTGGGCGGCCGACGGTCGTAGTCTTTATGTGCAGTACACGGATAAGGCGGTGACGCGAGTTGCCCGGCTGACGCTCGACGGTCGTTTGCAACAGGTTGCGGAGGGGCTTGCCGGGTCGGGATTGGATCGGCCCTACACCGGAGGAGCGTTCACAGTCTCCGCCAATGGCAGCGTCGCATTTATGGGTGGAGCTACGGATCACCCACCCGACCTGTCGATTGCGCGTGGCACGCGTTCGACACGCCTGACTCGACTCAACGATGACTTGTTTGCCATCAGAAAGCTCGCCTCTGTCGAGCCGCTGGCGGTGAGCTCCTCGGTGGACAAGCGTCCCATCGACGCCTGGCTGGTGACTCCGCCCAACTTTGACGCGAGCAAGAAGTATCCGCTGATTCTCGAGATCCACGGCGGCCCGTATGCGAGCTACGGTCCGGTCTTTTCGACGGACGATCAGTTGTATGCCGCCGCGGGATACATGGTGCTGTACACCAACCCGCGTGGCTCGACCTCGTATGGGGAGGAGTTTGCGAACTTCATCCAGCACGACTACCCGAGTCACGACTACGACGATCTCATGAGCGCCGTAGACGCGGCGATCGCCAAGGGCTCGGTCAATCCGGAGCAGCTGTATGTAACCGGAGGCTCCGGAGGCGGCGTGCTGACCGCCTGGATCGTGGGCCGCACGCATCGCTTCCGGGCCGCAGCCACACAAAAACCAGTGATCAACTGGGGAAGTTTTGCCCTGACCACGGACATTGCGACTTACGTGCCGAAGTACTGGTTCGGCAAGCTACCCTGGGAAGACCCGGAGGGCTATTGGAAGCACTCTCCTCTGTCGCTCGTCGGGAACGTCACCACACCGACTCTGGTAGTTGTTGGCGGAGAGGATTACCGTACGCCCGTGAGTGACTCGGAACAGTACTACGAGGCGCTTCAGCTTCGCGGCGTGCCCACGGCCCTCGTAAAGGTTCCGGGGGCTTCTCACGGTGGGCTTGCGGCGCGGCCGTCGCAGTCGGCGGCCAAGGCGAGTGCGATTCTCGCCTGGTTCGACCGTTATAGGCAGGCACCCCATCCGCACCAACAGGCGGCCGCCATGGGGGCCTCTCCCTCTTCTGGCAAATAGCGCATGCTCAAACTGTTTGCGAATAATGGTTACCGGCGCTGAGCGCGCCGGGAATTCCCCTGAAGGTCAGCCGATCCGGAGCCGCTATGGCGATCAAATTGACGGTGAACAATCAGCCCCAGGAGCTCGATGTAGACCCGCAGATGCCTCTTTTGTGGGCGATCCGCGACCATCTGAAGCTCACGGGCACCAAGTTTGGCTGTGGAATGGCGCTCTGCGGTGCCTGCACGGTCCACATCGACGGTCAACCAACCCGCTCGTGCGTGACCCCGATTTCCGCCGTGGCCGGCAAGAGCGTGACTACGATCGAGGGCTTGTCCACGCCAGCGGGCAAGGCCGTTCAGACCGCCTGGGTCGGGCTCGACGTGCCGCAGTGCGGCTACTGTCAAAGCGGCCAGATCATGTCCGCTTCGGCGTTGCTCGCGGGTAACTCCAAGCCGACCGATGCGGACATCGATGCCGCTATGTCGGGCAACATCTGCCGCTGCGCCACTTACGCGCGGATTCGTGCAGCTATCCATCAGGCGGCAGACTCGCTGCCGGCCTCGCAGGCCAAGAGCTAGGAGTGCCACGACATGGACTTACGCAATATCGAAGACTCACTGGCGGCATGGCCGCCCTTGGCGCGGCTGGGCGTGAGCCGTCGGGATTTTCTGCGCTTTACGACAATCGCCGGCTCCGGGTTGACGCTCGGCGCGATCATTCCCACGGCGGCGGCGAAGAGCTCGGCACTCACCGTGTTGGGGGTCGAAGGCAGGCCGGGGGATTACTCGACCCCCTTTGTACGAATCGATCCAGACAACACGGTCACTGTGATTTGCAAGCACGTCGAGGCTGGTCAGGGTGTCTGGACAGGACTGCCCGCCGTGGTGGCCGAGGAGCTCGATGCGTCCTGGGACCAGATGCGGGCAGAGAGCTCGCCCGCAAAGGTGCCCACGTATGGCAACTTTGCGTTCGGTCCCAAGGGACAGGTGCAGGGCACCGGCGGTTCGACCTCAATGGCCAACTCCTGGGATCAGCTGCGCCACGCCGGCGCCTACGCCCGTGCGATGTTGGTTCAAGCGGCGGCCAATCGTTGGAAGGTACCGGCTTCCGAGATCACCGTCAGCGACGGTGTCGTCGCGCACAGCTCCGGCAAGAAAGCCACGTTTGGCGAGCTTGCGGCCGCGGCGGGCAAGCTGCCCCTGCCTGCGGAGGTCAAACTCAAGGATCCGGCTCAATTCAAACTCATCGGGCGCCAGGAGAAACTGCCGCGTCTCGATAGTCATTCAAAGTCCACCGGCGCGCAGCAATTCGCCATCGATGTGATGCTGCCCGACATGATGACGGCGGTCGTGCTGCGTCCACCGCGTTTCGGTGCGCAGGTGCAGTCGATCGATTCGGCGGCTGCGAAAGCCATTCCGGGCGTCGTGGATGTTGTGCAGATTCCACGCGGTGTTGCCGTTGTGGCCCGCGATACGTGGGCGGCAAAGAAAGGACGGGAGGCACTGAAGGTCTCGTGGGATGAGTCCGGTGCCGAAAAGCGCGGAACGGATGCGATCTTCAAAGAGTACCGGCAGATGAGTGGCGGTGCCGGGGCGGTCAAGGTTGAGAGCCGCGGTGATGCGGACGCCGCGCTGAAGAAGGCTGCGAAGGTCGTCGATGTCGAGTTTGAATTTCCGTATCTGGCACACGCTCCCATGGAGCCGTTGACGGCTGTTGCCCGGCTGAGCGCCGACAAGTGCGAAGTCTGGGCTGGATGTCAGTTCCATACCATCGATCAGGCCAATGCGGCGCAGGCGGCGGGGTTGAAGCCCGACCAGGTGTTCATCAACACACTTGCGGCCGGCGGGACATTCGGGCGGCGCGCCACCGCGGATTCGGACTATATCTCCGAGGCCGTTTCCATCGCGAAGGCGACGGGCGGCAAGTACCCGGTGAAGGTGATCTGGACCCGCGAGGATGACATCACGGGCGGCCGTTACCGGCCGGCGACGTATCACCACGTCACCGCGGGGCTGAGCCAGGACGGCAAGCTGATCGCGGTGAAGCAGGATGTGGTGAATCAGTCGATCATGGCGGGCACTCCCATGGCCGGCATGATCAAGGACGGCGTTGATCCGACCTCGGTCGAGGGCGGTACGGCCGAGCAGTACGAGGTTGAGAACGCCCATGTGACGTGGGTCCAGGCGAAAGTGGGTGTGCCCATCCTTTGGTGGCGATCCGTAGGTCACACGCACACCGGGTTTGTGAAGGAAGTCCTCATCGACGAACTGGCGCAGGCGGCCGGCAAAGATCCGGTGGCGTTCCGCTTGTCGCTGTTGGACAAAAATCCACGCCAGGCGGGCGTACTCAGGCTGGTAGCGCAGAAGGCGGGTTGGGATAAGCCCTTCCCCAATGGACAGGCCGGGCCAAACGGTGGACGCCGCGGGCGCGGAATAGCCATTCACGAATCCTTCAACACGGTCGTCGCGCACGTCGTTGAAGTAACGGTGAACGACGGCACGATCAAGGTAGATCGGGTCGTAACCGCGGTGGATTGCGGAATTGCGGTGACGCCCGATGTGGTCCGCGCACAAATGCAGAGCTGCATAGGGTACGGCCTCTCCGCGGCACTGTACGGCAAGATCTCACTGACGGAAGGCCGCGTCGACCAGACCAACTTCCACCAGTACCGGGTGTTGCGGCTCAACGAGATGCCACGGTCGATCGAGATCCACATCGTGCCATCTACGAATCCTCCGACGGGCGTCGGCGAGCCTGGTACGCCGCCGATCGCGCCGGCTGTTGCCAACGCTGTGCGGGCGGCGACCGGGATCAAGCTGCACAAGCTGCCGTTTGATCTGGCGGCGGCGAAGGCGACGAAGACCTGAGCGGCAGCGACAGGCTGCTATACAGCCTGATTCGGCCGTGGTTGTTCAGTCTCGACCCACACCGGGCACAGTCGGTTGCGCTCGCGGCCTTGCGGCTGCGGAATGTGTTTGCGCGCGACGAGTTGGAGCGGTTTGTCGCTGGCGGCGGATCGGCTGACACCGGAATCGGCCGGCGCTCGGCCGCCGGCGTTGAGGCGGGCGGCGCAGCGCGCGGCGCTGCTGGCGTCGATCTCCTGGGCCTGCATTTCCCCA
>Ga0068859_100008493_pt1 | contig 10393 bp, 11 predicted proteins | sample KBSSwiS22_FD_66585 | JGI IMG/M metagenome (GOLD analysis project Ga0068859, IMG submission 66585) | Switchgrass rhizosphere microbial communities from Kellogg Biological Station, Michigan, USA - KBS Switchgrass S2-2 | ecosystem: Host-associated > Plants > Roots > Rhizosphere > Soil ... | reverse complement strand
ACAGGCCGAGCCGGATGAGCCAGCGTTGCCGCGCTTCGGCGTCATCGAACAGCCCTGAATGTTCGACCATCACGGCGACCAGCGAGCCGAGCGCGAGGCCGAAGGTGATGGCGGTGAAGGCGCGCAGCGAAAATCCCTTGAGCATCTCGTCGACCGCGATCAACAGGCCGCCGAAACCGAAACCCATCAGCATGCCCCACGCCTCATGATGCGCCACCTGGAGAAATTCCTCCCGGTTGCTGATGGCGTACCCGGCCACCATGCACATCCCAAGGAACAACGCACGGATGATGGCGATGGATTTCATTTGGATGGGGCTGGTTTCTTCTCTTTCTCTTTATGCCACATAAACCCCCAAAAGCCTAGCCGATTTAAGTTACTGGAGGCGACGGCCAGGTTGTTGGCGATGGCCTGGACATTGGTGGCCACTTCCTGGTTCTGCAGCAGGGTCCCGGCCAATCCTTTGCCGGATTGGATCTGGAACATGATATTGGTGAGGACTTCGGTGGAGGTCTGGATGTTTTTCGCCGATTGGACGAGCGGACCGCGGGCTTCGTTGGAGACGGCGACCAGGTTGCTCACGGCCACGCCGACCTGCGTGCCGTTGGTGGCGATCAATTGGTTGATCTCGCTGACGGCGCCCATCGCTTCTTCGGAGAAGGAACGCATGTTGTGCACCGCCAGGGAAAAATTCGTCATGGTCTCCGCATTCAACACCACGCGTTGCAATTCGTTGACGGAATCGTCGAGCTTTTTGGCGATGGTGTCGACCCGCTGGATGAACCCGGCGGCGCCGCGGGCGACTTCCTGGAGGTTGAACGGCTCCTGGCAGACGACGTCCTGACCATTGGTCAATATCGGCAATTCAAGGTTGACGGGCGGCAGGACGGAGACATAGGGATCGCCGAGAAAACCTTGTTGCTCGATGACGAACCGCGAGTCGTGGTAGATGTCGTAGCGTTTGTAGATCTTCAGGTTGACGGAAACGCTCTTGCTGTCGGGCGCCAGCTCGATCTCGGAGACGTTGCCGACCTGGACACCGGCGAGGAGGACGTTCGCGCCTTTTTTGAGGCCGCCGACGTTGGCGGTGTGCAGATGGAGGTCGTACGTGCCGTGAAAGAGGCTCGCGCCCTTGCTGAACAGGATCAGGGCGATGGCGAGGGACACCAGGCCGACGGCGACGAATAAGCCGACCTTCGCGGCGATCTGTTTGTTTTCCACGGTCGGGAAGGTAACAAACCGTCATCCCGTCCGCCAGTGCGGGATTTGCCGGGGCGGAAGGCGCCAGTTAAGGCTTTTTATCCAGAAGCGTAAACGCGTCTGCAACCGCATCCGCACTGATTTTATAAGGTTGTTGATACGGAAATTGGGCCCGGTATCGTTTGGCATCGGCAAGAGCGGTGAGATTGAGCCAATTCTGTTGATCGATGGGTAGTTGTCGATAGCTCGCGGCGAAGCCGACGATCTGGGAATTCAGCCTCGTTTCGAGCAATTTAATCGCATCATTAGTGCGCCCTTCACGGACGGCTGCCAAAAGATGCAGGGTGACACCCATTTCAGCCGAGTCCTGCAGGGCACCCGAAGCGTTGGCGTAGTCATTGAACAATTTTAATGCATTTGTTTCGTGGTTGGCCTCGAGATAGGAGGTTAATGCATTTAATCGATCCAGTGCCGGGTTGCTGTCACCCGTGATCTGGCGTTTGACAACCTGGTTGGACTGCGCGCTGGCCAAAAAAACGATGGCGAGAAATGTTGTGAGGATTACCAACGCGGAACTGATTTTCGTTTTCATATGACGACGTATGGATGGACCAAGCCGGCAGGCTGTCTTTACCCGGCGATTTGTCGAGAAAATTATTCCCCCGGCCGTTTCATCATCGTGGTCGGAAAATCCGGTTGCATGGTCAGGTTTTCTTTCGGGTCGGCGATGCCGTCAACGAATTGCCGGACGATCGGGTCGGTGGAATGGAAGATCTGTTCCGGCGGGCCGTTGGCGTGGACGCGGCCCTGGTGGAGCATGATGACGTGGTCGCCGACGCGCCGGGCGCTGCGCATGTCGTGGGTGACGACGACGGTGGTGACTTTCAATTCGTCGCGCACGGACAGGATGAGCTGGTCGATGCTGTCGGAGACGATGGGGTCGAGGCCGGTGGTGGGTTCGTCGTAGAGGAGGATGGCTGGTTCATACACGATGGCGCGGGCGAGGCCGACGCGTTTGCGCATGCCGCCGGAGAGTTCGGCGGGATTCTTGGCTTCGGTGCCGCGGAGGTTGACGACTTCGAGGGCGCGGGCGACGCGCCGGGTGATCTCGGCTTCGGTCAGGCGGCCGATGCGGCGAAGGGCGAACGCGACGTTTTCCTTCACGCTCATCGAATCGAACAGGGCGGCGCCCTGGAAGACCATGCCGAACTTCTGGCGAACGCGGAGCAATTGGCGTTCGTCCATGGGCACGATGTTCTCGCCGTCGATGCAGACCTGGCCGGCGTCGGGTTTCATGAGGCCGATGAGATGTTTGAGCAGGACGCTCTTGCCGCAGCCGGAGCGCCCGATGATGGCGACGGATTCGCCGGTCTCGATCTTGAAGCTGATGCCGTCCAGGACCTTTTGGCTGCCGAAGTTTTTTTGGAGGTCGCGGACTTCGATCATAACAGGCCGACGATCTTGCCGAGCGCCAGGGTGAGGAAGAAGTTGGTGATCAGGACGGTGATGGACGAGTAGACGACGGCTTCGGTGGTGGCGCGGCCGACGCCTTCGGCGCCCAGGCCGCAGTTCATGCCTTTGTAACAACTGATGAGGGCGATGATGCCGCCGAAACAGAACGCCTTGATCAGGCCGGCGACGAGGTCGACGACATGGGTGTACTTGATCATGTTGTACCAGGAATAGGTCGGGTCGATGCCGAGCAATTGGACGCCGACGACGTAGCTGGCGCAGATGCCGACGACGATGGCTTCCATGGTGAGGAGGGGCAGGGCGATATGGGCGGCGGCGAGCCGGGGGACGACGAGGTAATCGACGGGATGGGTGGCGAGGGTGCGAAGGGCGTCGATCTGTTCGGTGACGCGCATGGAGCCGATCTCGGCGGCGATGGCGGCGCCGACGCGGCCGGCGACCATGAGGGCGGTGAGGACGGGGCCGAGTTCATCGCACATGGAGACGCCGACGACGGCGAGCGTGGCGGTGTCCATCTTGACCTTGTGGAACTGGAAATAGGTCTGGGCGCCGAGGACCATGCCGGTGAAGGCGCCGGTGACGAGGACGACGGCCTGGGAGCGGACGCCGATGGAATAGAGTTGGTAGAGGAAATCGTTCCACGCGATCTTGAGGCGGAACAGGGAGGAAGCGGCATCGCGGGCGAGAAACGCCAGTTGGCCGAGGCCGACGAGGCCTTCGTTCACGCGTTGTTTCGTCGTGGCAGTCATCTCCTGCGAAAATTAACAGGAACAAAGTATTTTGCCCAGTGTTTACAACGGGGAGCGGTTTTGTTTGCCGCGCTCCGGAAAAGGGGCGGCGGCAAAAAAGTTCGAAGGATTTTGTGCCGGCCGTCGTGTATCTGGATGAAGGACAACAACAATGGAAATGCTTATGAAAAAAATGATCTATCTGGTGGCGGGTTTGCTGGCGATCACGCCGGTGTTTGGGCAATCAGCAGGTGAATCCCCCGCACCTGGCCGCGCCATTCCGCCCAGCCACCCGATCCGGCTGTCAAATACAGGCGAGACTCCGGCCCCTGAATTGACCCGGTTCAGCCTCGATTTTTCGGGCGGCACGCCGGCGCAACTGGTCAAGGCGATCGAAAAGGCGTCCGGGAAACCGCTGAACGCGATCATTCCTGAAGAAGGCGCCGACACGATGTTGCCGCCGTTGAAGATGAACAACGTGGACGTCGTGCAGCTGTTCACGGCGTTGGAGAAGGCGAGCATCAAATCGGTCGCTGTGAAAGATGGGAGGCAGCCGTCCTCGTACTCCACCTATGTCAGCGACTATGGTTTCAGATACAACGGCAACGGGCCGGTCTCGGATAATTCCATCTGGTATTTTCACGTGGATAAACCGAGTTTTCCGCCCGTCATCACCACCGAAAAAATCGTCCAGTTCTATGAGTTGGCGCCTTTTTTGGATGCCAACGTGACAGTGGATGACATCACCACGGCGATCCAGACGGGATGGAAAATGGCAGGGGTCAATCCGTTGCCCGTCCTGAATTATCACAAAGAAACGAAGCTCCTCATCGCCTATGGCGAACCGAACAAGCTTCAGACCATCGAAAACGTCTTGAACAAATTACCGAGCCTGGAAACCGATCGGTATCAGTTCCGGATAATGCAGACCCAGGTCAGGCAATTGACCAACCAGGTCGCTGAATTGACGCGGAAAATCGCCCCGGAAGAAAAATCTGGAAAATGAACGTGGACCTTTAATGAAGCCGCTTGGAACAGGACCTTCAATCTTCCGCCGTGAGTTCCCGTCCAGCGGAAGCTCCGTCCTCGGCAGCCTTCGACGTCCCGGCGCTGACGCGGGCGATGGTGAAAGGAGATGAGATGGCCTATCGCGCGTTCCATGATGCCTACTTCGACCGGTTGCTGCGGTATCTGCTGGTGGTGACCGGCGGCAACGAAGAGGCGGCGCGGGAGACGTTGCAACTGACCTTCATCCGCGTGGCGCGGCATATCAAACCGTTCGATGCGGAAGAAAAATTCTGGAGCTGGCTGACGGTGTTGGCGCGCAGCGCGTTCCTCGACGAGACCCGCAAACGCCGCCGTTACTTCTCCTTTCTCGAGCGGTTCACCTGGCAGTCGCAGGTCGACAGCCGTTTCGGGGACAATGGCCAGGCGGATGAGCGGCTGCGCGGGTTGTTGGAAAGCAAGCTGGCGTCATTGCCGGCAGAGGAACAGGCGTTGATCGAACAGAAATATTTGTCGCGCCGGGGCGTGCGGGAGATCGCTGCCGGGTTGCGGACGACGGAGAAAGCGGTCGAATCGAGATTGTCGCGCATCCGGCAAAAATTGAAAGGAGCCGTCCTTGCGGCCTTGAAAGATGAATCGTCCTGAACATGATCTGCTGGCGGAAGTGCTCGCGGAGGCATCGCCCGATGGATTCCGGGCGGCGTCGTTGCAGCAAACGTTGCGCACGGTCCGGCGTCGCCGGCATTTCCGGCAGGCGCGGCGCGTGGCCGGGACGGTGATGGTGTTCGTGCTGGCGGGGATGTTGTTCTGGCCGAAAACCCCGGCGCCGACGCCTGGTCTCCGGGCCGTCACCAAAGCTTCCGTGGTGGCGCCATACCGGACCGTCGAGACCACGGCCTTGCCGCCCACGGCGACCGTGCGATCGCAGCCGTTCGGCGGGGACGGTTTGATCGCTTCGGCATCGACGGTGCGATGGATCGAAACGGTGCCGGGTTGGTTTCGCCCGATCGATGACGATCAATTGCTGGCCCTGGCGGGTCCCCGGCCGGTGATGTTGGTGCGGGTGGGGCCGGGGACGGAAAGGTTGATCTTTGCGGACGCGGCCGATGAGCCGCGATCGAATTAAAAAAACCGGAACGGTTTTGCCGTTCCGGTTGATGGTCTGACAATCGATCAACGCTGGGGTTCGGGCGGCTGTTGGCCGCGCGAATTGCCCACGGGGGTCGTCTGCGACTGGGAGTTCGGCTGCATGCCCTCTTTTTCGGTCGAGGGCTGGTATTGGCCGTTGGAGTCGACCCGGAACTGTTGTTTGTCGCCGGCGCTGTTCTTGAAGGAGACTTCATAGAACGTCTGGCCGCTCTCGGTGACCCGTTCGACTTTCTTGACCTTGCCGCCTTCAATGTGCTGGTTGATGGTGGTCTGGATGTTCTGCGGCAGTTCTTCCAGTTTCACTTTCTCCGTCTGGGTGCTACCCGCGGCGAAGGCGGAACTGCCGAGGGCCAAACCCACGGCGACTGTCATTGCTGCGATGCTGCGTTTCATACCATTCCTTTCTGTTGGTGTTGTTTCTCGTTGGCTGACCCGCGCCGGACGATAGTTCGCCGGAAGCGACCCTTCGCTTTCACGGATCAGATTCTCTATGAACCCTTGCATTTCCCCTGCCAACGTCAATGAAAGGGGTGGTGGGGATTTTCCCTAATTTTTTTGGACGGGACGTAGGAGGCCCTCCCGATATGACAAAAAACCTTCGCTATTTTGTGAAAAAAATCAGTGACAGCAACCTCTCCGCTTGTTAAACCGTCTTCCACACGGAACGAAACGACACGAACAGGGATTTCGTCCTCCAGTAACATTTGACCAATGACATGAAAAACTCAGCGCTTATCGGTTCTCTTCCCAAAGTCGGTATCCGCCCGACGATCGACGGCCGCCTCGGGGGCGTCCGCGAATCGCTCGAAAAACAGACGATGGACATGGCGAAGTCCGCCGCCAAACTGATCTCTTCCAACCTTTATTATCCGAACGGCAAACGCGTCGAGTGCGTCATCGCCGACACCTGCATCGGCGGCGTCGCCGAAGCCGCGGCCGCCGCTGAAAAGTTCGCCCGCGAAGGCGTCGGCGTCTCCCTCACCGTCACCCCGTGCTGGTGTTACGGCAGCGAGACGATGGACATGAACCCGCTGATCCCGAAAGCGGTGTGGGGTTTCAACGGCACCGAACGGCCGGGCGCCGTCTACCTCGCCGCGGTCCTCGCCGGCCACACCCAAAAAGGTTTGCCCGCGTTCGGCATCTACGGCCGCGACGTCCAGGACGGCGGTGATAAATCGATCCCCGAAGACGTGCAGCAGAAGATCCTGCAGTTCGTCCGCGCCGGTCTCGCCGTCGCCACCATGCGCGGCAAATCCTATCTCGGCATGGGTGGCGTCTCCATGGGCATCGCCGGTTCCATCGTCGACCAGCCGTTTTTCGAGGATTACCTGGGTATGCGCGTCGAGACGATCGACATGACGGAATTTCTCCGCCGCATGGACAAAGGCATCTTCGACCAGGCCGAGTACAAGAAAGCGCTCAAGTGGACGAAGGAGAATTGCAAGGAAGGCAAAGATTACAACTCCGCCAAGACCCAGCGTTCCCGCGACCAGCTCGACCGCGAATGGGAGACATCGGTCAAGATGGCGCTCATCGGCCGCGACCTGATGGTCGGCAACCCGAAGCTCGCCGAGATGGGTTTCGGTGAAGAAGCGCAGGGACACAACGCCATCGCCGCCGGGTTCCAGGGCCAGCGTCAATGGACCGATTACCAGCCCAACGGCGATTACCTGGAAGCGATCCTCAACACGTCGTTCGACTGGAACGGCACGCGCGCGCCGTACATCGTCGCGACGGAAAATGATTGCCTCAACGGCGCGTCGATGTTGTTCGGTTACCTGCTCACCAACACGGCGCAGATCTTTGCCGACGTCCGCACGTATTGGAGCCCGGATGCGGTCAAGCGCGTCTCCGGCCATAAACTCACCGGCGCGGCGGCGGGCGGCATCCTGCATCTGATCAATTCCGGCCCGGCGACCCTCGACGGCACCGGCCAGCAATCGCGCGACGGCAAGCCGGCGATGAAACCGTTCTGGGAGATCTCGAAGGACGAAGCGCAGAAATGCCTCGACGCCACGTCATGGCATCCGAGCATCACCGAATATTTCCCGGGCGGCGGCTGGAGCACGCGTTACCTCACGAAGGGCGGCATGCCGGTGACGATGTGCCGGTTGAACCTGGTCAAAGGGATCGGCCCCGCGTTGCAGATCGCCGAAGGCGTCACCGTGGATCTGCCGGGCAAAGTGCACGACGCGTTGGATCAGCGCACGAATCCGACCTGGCCGACGACCTGGTTCGTCCCGAACCTCACCGGCCACGGCGCGTTCCGCGACGTCTACACGGTCATGAACAACTGGGGCGCGAACCACGGCGCCATCAGCTACGGCCACATCGGTTCCGACCTCATCACGCTGGCGTCGATGCTCCGCATCCCGGTTTACATGCACAATGTTCCGAACGAGCGGATCTTCCGTCCGAGCGCGTGGGCCGGCTTCGGCACGCAATGCCTGGAAAGCTCCGACTACCGTGCCTGCGCGAATTTCGGTCCGCTGTACGCGTAGACCGGTGGGGCGAGCGTACCCGCGAGCCGGCGCGCAACGGAATGCGCGCCCTGCCTGAAAATTACAAAACGGTCTCTGGAAACAGAGGCCGTTTTTTGTTGGATGCGGAGCGGGCGCCGCTCCGGCCTGTGAAAAACACTTGTTTTGCGGGCTTTTACATTCGAGGATAATCCCATGATTGGAATTCCAGGGAGGATGACATTCGTAGTGTTGGCGGCGGGCATGCTGTTTGCCGCGTCGGGCATCGCTGCTGAAACCGCGCCGTTCAAGGTCACCGTCACCGCATCGACGAACCGTATCCAGTTGAAGAAACCGTTTTCGCTGCACGTGAAGGTCCAGAACGCTTCCTCCACGACGCAGGAATTCGAGATCCTGGGCTGCCGCTGGTTCCTGAACTGGACGATGGAAAGCCAGTCCGTGCAATTTCCGTCGTGGGACTGCGACTACTATCCGCGGATGAAGATCCGGCTGGCGCCCGGTAAATCGTGGGAGAACGATACGACCATGACGGTCGGCAGCGGCAACTCGACGAACCGCATCACGTTTCGCGCCGGGTTCAGCCCGGAACCGGTCCTGCCCAACCAGCGCGGCGGTCCTCCTAAATATTACTGGGGCAACCACGTGACGCTCGAGATCCAGCGATGATGAGGCGGTTTCCGGCCCTGCGGCCCGCTGCGTTCTTTGCGCCTCTGCGTTCGTCTGATTTTTAATCCTTGGCGCGACCGGACTTTACGGCGACGATGCCGCTGCTCATGTGCAACCGCTATTCGTTGGGTAAAAGTGAAGGCCGCCTGTCGTCGGCGCGATACGGGGCGGCCGATTTTCATTTCACGCCGCGCTACAATCTTTCACCCGGGCAACTCGCGCCGGTGGTGCGGGTGGAGAACGGCCAGCTCGTCTGCCGGGAAATGAAATGGGGCTTCACTGATGCGTCCGGCCTGGTCACCAATATCGATGCTGCGACGGTGAGAAAATTTCGCGCGGCGCTGGCGGAGCGGCGTTGCCTTGTCCCGGCGGACGGCGTTTACGAATGGAAAGACGGCAAGCCCGCGCACCCGTATCGCATCGCCCGGCCCACGCGCAATCTGTTCTGGTTCGCCGGCCTTTGGGAAAACGATGGGTTCGCCATCCTGACCCGTCCCGCCGGCGGCCTGGTCGAATTCATCCACGACCGTGAACCGGTGGCGTTGCCGGCCTCGCGGGTGGATTGGTGGCTGACGGAATCGATCCCGGCCTTATGCGGCGAAAACGGGATCGCGGCGATGGGACTTTCGGACGTGCCGTTGGAAGCGTATCCGGTGACGCCGCAGACAACGGACCCGGCCTTTGAATCGCCGCAATGCCTCGAGGCGGTCCCGGTCCATAAGGATCCGATCCAGCATGCGATCGACGATCCCGACCTGCGCTGGCGCGATATTTCGGAGTCGCCGCGCCAGCCGCAATACGCCACGTTGCTCATCCACGATGAAAAGACGGTGGAAGGCCGGTGGGACGGCCGGGCCTGGCGGCATCCTGCCGACACGGCGCCGCTCAAATGGTGTCCGCCGTCGAAGTTCGTCCATCGGCTCAATGCCGGATGACGGCCGGTGCCGTGCTCATGCTCCTTTGAGTTTCTTCAAAAGACGGACCAGCTGCTGTTCGTCGGTGGAAAATCCGCGTCGGATCCGGGTGCTGTTCGGGACCTTTTCCGCGAACAAGGTTCCGGACTGATAACGCTCGAGGATGAGCGGGTGGATGTAACATTTCTTGCAGATGGCCGGCGTGTTGCCGAGTTGCGCGGCGACGCATTCGATGGCGCGGACGACGTTGCCTTTGCGGATGCGGGCGGTGGCGTCGGCCGGAAACCGTTTCAACTCGGCCAGCGCCAGCACGGTGGCTTTCCAGGTCCGGAAATCTTTGCTCGTGAACTCATCGCCGGCGATGTCCGCAAGGTAACGGTTCACGTCGTCGGAATGGATCTGGTGCACCCGGCCCCGGTCATCCACGTACTCGAACAGTTTTTGACCGGGCAGATGCTGGCATTTGCGGACGAGGCGGGCGAGGGCGGGGTGCTCGACGATCAGGTGCTGATGTTTGCTGGCTTTGCCCGTGAAATCGAATTCGATGCGGGAGCCACGGATGCGGGCGTGCCGGTTTTGGAGGGTGGTCAGGCCGAAGGAACCGTTTTCTTTCGTGTATTGCTCGTTCCCGACGCGCGCGGCGCAGAGGTCGAGGAGGCGGATGACGGCGGCGAGGACGCGGTCGCGGCCGAGGCCGTGGGCGCGGAGATCGCGGCGGACGCGATCGCGGATGGCGGGCAGCGCTTTGGCGAAATGGACCATCCGCGTGTACTTGGTT
>Ga0068859_100008490_pt1 | contig 10393 bp, 31 predicted proteins | sample KBSSwiS22_FD_66585 | JGI IMG/M metagenome (GOLD analysis project Ga0068859, IMG submission 66585) | Switchgrass rhizosphere microbial communities from Kellogg Biological Station, Michigan, USA - KBS Switchgrass S2-2 | ecosystem: Host-associated > Plants > Roots > Rhizosphere > Soil ... | reverse complement strand
TTCCAGGGAAACGAGCGGTACACTTTGGTCAGCCATCTGTGCTCCCAAAAGCATGGATTGGTCAGGGCTGGCACAGTACTTCGAATACTGCGCCGGCCCACTTACAGGTTAACGCGACACACCTCGGGCCAACAGGTCGTTGGGTACTTTGGGTACTACCGGCAGGCCATCATAACCATGTGTTGTGATTGGCGATCCGCCCCCGCCCCGCGTTACGGCCGTGGAAGGTCCCCTCCGTTGATTCTGTAGTTCCTCACTGCTGCGAAGCTTCCGGGAAAGAAATGACGCAGCCGCAAGTGCAAACAAAGCGCCGGAGGGTACGGCTCCCTTCATTCTGCCATACCTCCCAGCGCAATTGATAACGGTTTTTCGGGCGCGATTTCCGCGTCTTTGGGGAGTCGGTATGGATGGTCAGCTTACTAAGTGGTTCCGAGAACAAGGCGTTAAGGGAGGTGAATGGTACGGCGAGGTGAAGGAATTCATGAGGCGGGCCGCCAGGGCCAGCCTTACACCTGAAGCCGCGGCGGTTCTCTATATCTTGCGTCTTCATACTGTTGCCTTCCGAACTGAAAAGGCAATTAAGCAAGTTGTTGTCGATAAAAAGACAATGCGCGTACCTGTCACGCCAGCCGATCTGACTTTATGGACAGGCTACGGGCGCCAGAAGGTCAGGGACGCGCTGGCCGAACTCGAAGAGAAGGGGTTTTGCGCGCGCCGGGCGGCAGATGGTGGTAAATTACGAAAGGGCCAAGTCGATATCTACTGTTGGACTGTGCCCCGGGCCTCCACAAGAAAACCGCGGATTGTACCCCAATTGGGGTACAAAGTTTTCAAAAAAATCAACGACATAGCGTCTATTACGGACCTCCGTCTCCCAAAAGGCTTTGTACCCTCACCAGGGTACATTTCCCACATCGAAAAGGCCTATCTGGAGTACAAAGAGGCCACCAAAGTACCCCAGGAACGCCTCAAAGAGGCGTTTATTGTAGCCCCAGGAGCGCCGGCATATAAGGATGAAAGAAAAACCATAAAGAAGGGGGGGAATTCAACAACAAAAGAGCCGGCGGTGCCAGAGCCGACCGCCGAAAACGATGTTGTTGTTGTGAGCCAAAAACTGGGGATCCGCACTTCCACTGGACAGGCATTCGTTTCTGCGTGCCGGGACGTGGCGCCGGCTTGCACGGTCGAGCAGATCGTTGCGGCCATCGACGCAGTTGACGCCACCATCGATAAACGTAAATACAAGAACCCTACAGGAATACTGCTGGAAGCGGTGCCGCCGAAGCTCGCCGCGGAGATGAAAGCCACGGAAGAGTGGAGAGCCGCGAATACCGTAACCTGCTGGGTGTGCCATAAACCGATCTACCCGGAAGACGCGCGAATGCGCGGCGCGCATCAGGCGTGTTGGGACGCCGAGGAAGCCACGCCGATGTCGAAAGGGGCCAGCGGAGATGACTGAGCGACCGCCGAAACGTGTTATTGGCTGGAACGGAACCTGCCCCCATTGCCGAAAACCCATCCGGTTTCGACTTGAAACAGATTACGGTGCCTTCGGTACAACGGAGCCGGAGGAGGAGTGGCTCCTATCGCTTTCAGAAAAGGACAGGGAGTTTTTGCGGATTGCTGAAGCGTCCGGCGTGCTCTACTCGTTCCAGCAAGCGCTCGAGGCGCGGTCTACTGGAGCGCTTTCGGTTCGGAACCCAGCAAAAACCTTCCTCCGCTTTCTCGCGAGGATGAGGGTTCAGAAACTGACGCCACAAGTCGGCCTCACGCTTCGATCCGCATTTCCAGGGGCCGGAGTTGACGTTTATACTTGCGGCGACATTTCCGCCGTCACGATCAGCGGAGTCCTTAAATTATTTATTCCCACAGAGCACCTCTTTAAAAACAACGTCAAGGTTGCGAATGTCGGAAACGGTACCGTCAAGGTGAAGGAGTTGCAGGAGGATATGAAAGACTTCCAAGCCTGGATCAAGACCCGGATGGGCTACGTTCCCCAGGATGGGGGATTGTTTTTGCAAGAGATGCGAAAGCGCTGCTACGGAGCCTTCGGGCTTCCTGACCAGCCGCGTAGAGGCCAGGGGAGCCAACGCTCATGAACAACTGCCCAGCCTGCAGCGAAAAGCGTGTCCACGCGAACGAAGACTGGGCGCAGCACCCCTACGCCGGCCACGGCTACGTGTCCGGCCAGGGCTGGACGCATCCTGACCTTGAGCCGGTCAAGGAGAAAGAGAACGATGCCCGATAACCAACAGATGCCCGTCGCCGAATGGCTCGCTGAAGGTAAGCGGCGTTTTGGCGACGATGCAAAACTGTGGCAGTTTCGCTGCCCCGTCTGCGGCAATATCCAGACGATGGAGGATTTTGACCAGGTCGGAGCGGATCCGCACAGCGCCTATCAGGAGTGCATCGGACGCCACCTTCCGAGCCGCGCGTCCAACCTCGCGGGAACGCCGTCTAAGGACGGAAAGAAGTCACCCTGCGATTACGCGGCCTATGGGTTGTTTCAGTTTGGCTGGAAGGTGATCAAGGAAGCCGGCAAGGCGGTCCCGGTATTTCCGTTTGCCGATCCCCCGTCTCCTGACCTTGCGCACGGGACGCAAGCCGGCGCCGCGGCCTCGTTACGCTCGGGGGAGGGTGGCGACGGTACGGCGCCGGTGGGAGGAGGGAAACCGTGAAGCCCCGCTGCGATTGTCTGGCATGCCAGCGCAGACGGGCTGCTCAGAACCGCTGGCTCAACAAAGAACCAGGACGGAAGCAAGCGCACATGAAACGCTCGAATGAGATTCGAGCGAAACGCCGGGCGGAATCCCGGCAGGTACCGGACGAGGAATTGGATCGACGCGCATTGCAATCGTGGAGACCCGAATGGAATTAATAAACCGCCCTGCCGCTACGTTGCGGTTTATCGCTACCGGGAGTTATCGGTACCCAATGCCTCCCGATCTTATGAACGCACTCCGTGAGGCCATCATCCAGCACATGAACGCTTACGGGGTGACGGACATTCAGGTAGAGGGTAGGCACTTGCTTCTGGAGTGCCAGACGGTCGATGAGCCCGCCCCCGCGACAGGGACTGTTGGGCGCACGCCAGAGTGGCGTGAGAATCTTGGGAACCTATGATCCGCCTGGCGATCCGCGGCTATGCCGCCGGCGTGGTGCAGTTCGAGTACAGGCTCGAGTCGGACGAGAACGGACTGAAGCAGTTGCTCCCAGGTCTGGCCGAAAAACACGGTCTTGCCTTGGCCGAGCATCGCCTCCACATGATCGAAATTGAGTTCCTGGATGAGCCTAACCCTAACGAGCGGTTCTTTCGGTTCGGGAGCGACCCGTCTGGCATGGTGATGCCGATTATGGTGATTCTGGCGAAAGAGGACTTATGAAAGTGCTGCGGATCTCCTACCGGATCGGGACCGAGGACAAGACGGTCGATTACACTGCGGGCGAGGTGGCGCCCCTAGTGGAGCGGCTGCTGGGGGCCGAGGGGCTGTCGACGTCGACGGTGTCGCTGGTCCTGCGGTTGATCTCGACGTTCGAGGAATTGTCGTTCCATGAGGAGCAGGGATTTATGATGCATTCGATAGAATGGCGGCCAGAATGAAATACACCGCAAATGGCGACACGATCACGCTCAAGATGTCGCGCAACGATTACGACCAGTTGATCCTGATCCTGGGCTATGCCACCGGCGCCGCCAGCAGGACCGGCGATAAGTGGACGTTCTACGCCTGGATCGATTTTGTGAACCGACTGAACACCGGCAACCCGAACTTCGTTCCCTACGAAATTCCCGAAGAATTCAAGGCACATGCCCATCGCACCTGAGTTCCGCCAGCATTACGGCCACCTGTGGCGCACCGAGATCCGGCCGAGCGTCCTGAAGCGCGCCCACGAGGAGTGCGAGTGCTGCCGCAAGCCGCTCCACGCGTGGATCTTCACGTACACCTGGCAGTCGCGTGACCCGCAGTTCGGCGGCCGGCGCCGCTACCACATGATCTGGATCCGCGAAGGCTCGAAGGTGTGGCGCAACCAGTACGGGTGGCCCTGCTCGCCGCTATCCGCCCGCGGATTGCCGCGCAAGATCCGGGTTAAGCTCACGATCGCCCACGCGGATAACAATCCGGCGAACATGGACGACTTGAATCTTCGGTGCTGGTGCACCTGGTGCCACCTCCACCACGACCAACCGCACCACAAAGAAAGCCGCCGGGCGCGCAAGGACCGCGGCCGGCCGCTGCTGGAGACGCCATGAGTTGGGAAGCATGGGGTAGCGGCCCGGAGCCGTTCGATATTGACCGACTTTACCAGCGTGGTTGGGAATCGGATGCGGACTGTGAGAAGTGGTGGAAGGCGGAAGAGCCAGAGAAGGTCTACACGTTCGATGAAGCGATCAAAGCCTATGAGGACTGGCTATATGACGAGTGAACTATGGAAGTGGTAATGATTGCGATCATCGCGATCGTGCTGGTACTTCTGGTGATCGACGTCGCCAGGCAGGACCGACGCGGGAGAAAAGGTTGACGATAGCCGAGTACGCGATTGCCCGGGTTAAGGCCCAGTTGGAAGTGACGGCCGCCGAAAGAGAACTCAAGCCGCGGGAGCAGGGTCTACTGGAACTGCTCACGCCTGTAGTGGAAGAGTACGAGGCTAGGCCGTCGGAGTGGGCCCGTTAGAACAGTACGAGGGCTGGGATAGTCCAACGTCCATTTGGGCGCTATGATGCCTGAATGACCACATTCCTTAGTTGGTCTGGGGAAACCAGCCGTTCATTCGCTGATGAATTCAAGCCGTGGTTAGAAACGGTGCTCCCGGGCTCGGAAGTCTGGGTGTCCAGTCAAGACCTCGACAAGGGGACCATTTGGTTCACAGAAATCATCAGCAAATTACAAACTTCGGACACAGGGGTTATCTGCATCACCAGGGAGAACCGGCTTGCTCCGTGGCTGCACTTCGAAGCCGGCGCACTCATCAAAGGGATGGGGCGCCATCGCGTCGGCACGATCCTGCTTGATCTCGACTTCGGCGACCTGCAACAGCCGCTCAACCAGTTCAACGGGACCCGAGTGAATCGTCTCGGACTGTGGCAGTTGGTGAAATCACTCAACAACATGTCCGACAGGCGGATTATGGATCGGGTGCTGGAACGGACCTTTGACAAGTTCTGGCCGGAGTTGGAGTCGGCCTACAAACTTCTATTCCCCGACTCGCACGCCGCGTCGCGCGATCTGCTCAACCCCGTTCACATTGCGCCCGTTCCCTCAACATCTGGCGGAATACTTCTCGGGCAGCCCGCGAGCAAAACGAAACGCAGCCAGAAAGGCGACTCCGGGGCGAAGCGTCAACCCAGGTTATTCAACGGCGACGACGATACCTAAGGCTAACTACGATGACCAAGATCCGCCCCGATTCGCCCGTCGTAAGGCAAACTGACGTGTACGAGCGCACAGACGCGCTGATCGTCTCGCTGGAACCCCGATGCCTCACCATCCGCCTGAAAGGCCGCCGTGAGGCTCACACCGTCGACTACGGGGCAATCCTCGACCTGGCCAGGAAGCTCGCGTACCGGCGAGGCCTGCAGAGGGGCGCATGAGGCGTAGCGAAGTGAATCTGGAATGCCCTCATTGTGGGAAGCAGATCACGTCATTTGAGCCGCAGAAACGCGCTATGGCAGGCAAACGAAAGCCGGGGTGGAGACGGCAATCAGTTGAGACTTTGCCACTTGGCGTGCGTGGGCGGAACCTTCTCATACGGTTAGGAATTAAAACTCTAGGTGAATTGGTGCAGTATACAGAGCAGGATCTAATCCGCAACAAAGACTTCGGCAGAATATCGTTGAAGGAACTACGCTTAGTTCTTGCTGGGATGAACCTTTCGCTTGCTGGCCGACCAATGGATCTCGACCACCCCGCCCGACCCTGCGAGCCGGTCCAATGAGACGCCCCCCCGCCCGCGCCACGCAGCCCGCACCGCGCCGCGGGCGGCCTCTGAAGGCCCCTGCGCCCACCGCGCATTTCCCTACCAGGATTGAGGGACCGAAACCCGCGGAGGTCGCCGTTTCCGTCGACCGCCAGCAGAGGGCGATGGTCGACGAGTACGGCGAGCTGGACCGCCGCATGCAAATGCAGGCGCCCGATACGGCCCGCTACGACGTGCTGAAGCGCGCCATCAAGTCCTGGTTCGACCGCATGCCGCCCGATGCCGATGGCATCGTGGAAGGCCGCGTCTACCGCCTGCACCTCTCGGCGCGGGAACGCGAGCGCCGGGTGCGCAGCATGCGCGACCTGGTCGCCGTGATCGGCCTCGAGAAGTTTTTGGAGTTGGCGAGCGTGCCGATCGGGGTGCTCGAGGATCTACTGGGCAAGACGCGCGCAGCGGGCCTCGTGATCGAGGCGCGCACCGGGTCGCGGCGGATTAAGGCCGTGCCGAAGCGGGCGGCGGGGAAGGATTGATGCAACCGAACGAGACAGTTGCCAGCCTGCTGGCGCGAATAGAAATGGGTATCAGTATGGGACTGGCAGCCTTGGACCAAGCTCAGGAAGAGATGGTCGCGGCGATTGCCGAGGAGCGCGAGCGGTGCGCGAAGGTCGCGGAATCCTGCGCCACGAAGGACGGCGAGGACTGGAACGACAATCCGGGGCAGGGCGCGTGGGATTCGGCGTGCGATCACATTGCAGAGCAGATCAGGGCCGTCCCGAAGCGGGCGGCGGGGAAGGAGTGAAATGGCAAGTATCCCGCCGGGTGACGACTGGAAGACGACGCGAGATGGTCCGCCGTGGAATACTCCAGTTCAACTCCTACTGGCAAACGGGAAATTAGCAACGGGCCTATTCCGATCGCGAAGTCTGGAGTTTGAAGATCTCGACGGTAATGCAATCAAGCCGCTGGTCCTATATTGGAAGGCTCTGAAGGATTGATGGGCCGTGCCGAAGCGGGCCGCGGGGAAGGATTGAAATTGTTATTCGACGAATTGGTGGAGCTTTATTGCCGGTACAACCATGAAATTTGGTCTGAGGAGTCTAAGGATTCTTTCTATGCAAATATTGAGGCCCACAATCAACTGGGATTTGCAATCCTGGAGATCCTTGCGCCCAAGACCGTGGGTGACGTGATGAGGCTTCCAGTCGGTGTCCTGCGAAGGGACGGGCTCGTCTACTTGATCAAGAGGGACGCTTCCGATGCATATGACTGCATTGATGGATTCATTGACGAAGTGTATGAAGAGATCGATTTGTCCATCACGCCGGCGCAGTACAACTTCGATGGATTGAAACTGTGCGAGTGGATCGATGAGACATTTCCCCGCGTTATCGAAAGCACCGCAACAGCGCCGCCGCCAGGATCAGATTGACCAGGATCGATAGCATGAGCAGACGCCGGTAGCGCATGACTTCGCGGTACGGCGTCCACGCCCGCTCCTTGAACATTTCCTTATCATCGTTCATCGATCGCCCAGCGTCCAAGCCACCAGCATGACCAGGATGAAAAGTACCAGGCCGGGCCAGCCGCCGGCGATCGCGCGCACGTAGGCTTTCATGCTTCGCCTTCCCATCCGATGCCAACCTGGCGCAGCCACTCACAGTCCGCGGCATCGAAGCGGCGCTCGAGATGCCACTCCACCAGAGCCTCGATGTAAGCCTCGAGGCTGGTGAAGGATTCGAGGCGCGGCTTAGGCCGCATTGCGGCCTCCCTGCCCTTTACTGGCATTTATGTAGGCGGTCACGACAAATGAACGAACGTCATCGGCCTTCACTGCGTTGCCGTGCAGATCAGAGGCGTGCCGCAGCACCTGAGCAAACACATCCACGAGAGCCGTAGTCTCCATGATCAAACGCGACGAGAACTCCGCAACCGCGGGCGCGAGGCGTTCGGCGGCCGCCGGCCGCGCAGGCGCCGTCGCCTGGACCGCGGGACGCGCGGGCGGCGCCATGATCGCGAGCGTGCCGTCGCCCAGTTCGCCCACCGTCTGCGCCTTGCGGCGCTGCACCATGTCGATCGAGGCCCGCAGCTGCTCCTCGAGCGTGGGCGAAGGCGCTGCCTCGCCGGCGACTTCGCCGGGTTCGTAGTACAACTGCTTGGGCAGGTTGCTCTTGAACGGCGCCGCGGGACGTGCGGGCCGCGGCGCGGCTTCCTGCTGCGCGGACATGCGCTCGCGCGAGACGGCGAACTCGGTGATGCGGTTGTTCTTGCGCTTGCAGATCCAGAAGCATTCGCCCTTCTCGAGGTGCAATGCGGCAATCCGCGCCGAGGTCAAGGGCGTGACGTACATGACGCGGCCGTCCGTGGTGCTGAACATGTGGCGGTCGTCGCCGCCGGCGAACTGCGACGGGAAGACGCGGGGTTCGGTGAAGCGCAACGCGCACTCCACCGGGACGTTGAAATCGAACTTGATGATCTCGGACATGTTAGTTGGTCTCCTTGGATGAGAACTCGTCGTTGTATTCGGGGAAGGTCAGGAACTCGCGTTCGCAGGCGTCCGAGCAGTAGATGGAATTCCACCGCGCAGCCTTCGTCTGGCAGTTGCAGCAAGTTCTTGGCGCAGCGATGCGCCCGGCGGAGGAAAAAGACGCCATGAAGGCGCCCGCGGGAATGCCTTTGCGGGCTGCCATTATGCGGCCCTCCGATCGTGAACGATGCAGCCGCGGTTGTCGTATTCGTCAACCGCGGTGCGGCGGCAGGAGCATTCCCGCGCCCATTCTTCTTCGGCGAGTTGCGCTTCGCACTCGCGGATGCAAGCGGGGCACGCGAACACGTCCCAGTCGGGCTGATAGGTGCGCGCATCGGCGTCAACTTCTTCGCCGCAGCAGTCGCACTCGGTCTGCTCGTTCATTGCGGGCGCGAAGTCGCGCCCTTCTTCTGCGTCTATGTAATCGATGAGTTCCAGTTCCATGTTGTTTTCTCCGGGTTAAAGCCCCTCGGCTCTAAAACCAGAATAGCGTAGCGCTACGCTATGAGTCAAGCGAATTTGCAAAATATTTTGCGAAGCGGTAGGCTTATTAAAGAATGGAAGATCAGAAGCCAAATATTGATGAGCGTTTAGCGGCTCTGGCGCAGAGCCTGGAACTGCTAACACATGACATTCACGAGATGCAGGAGAGTCAAAAGAGGCTTGATGCACGCGAGCGCCTGGCGCGCGGCGCGTTGTTAACGGGTATTGTGGCCTATCTGCAAGCGCTCGGAGGCGAGAATGGCGAAGCGTAAAAACTCGGCGGCGGTTGCGTTAGGCAAACGCGGCGGGAAAGCTCGCGCGAAGAAGCTCACCCCCGAGCAGCGCAGCGAGAGCGCGCGCAAGGCGGGCCTGGCCGGGGGCCGGGGGCGGAAGAAGGCGGAATGACGCAGGAAGACATGCAGTTTTTCGAGAGCCTGTTCCGGTCGCTCGAAACAGAGATGAAGCACCAGTTTGAAGCGGTAGCCCACCAGTTCGAGGGAGTGACCGCGCGCCTGGACCACATGAGCGCCCGCATGGACCGCATCGGCGGTCTGGTCAACGGCGGCGGCCGCGCGATCGCCAAGATGATCGAGTGGACGGAAAAGACGGACGTCTCGCTTGCGGACGTTCTACGCCGCCAGGCTGAACTCGAGGAACGTGTGCGCAAATTGGAAGCGAGTAAATGACGCGCGTACAATAGCGCCATGTGCCTGCGAAGAACACCCAACCCGATACTGGAGCTAGCGAAACGATTTCAGGCTCGCGCAACACAGGATTTCCCGACGGCGAATCAAGATCGCGTAAGGAAGTTTGTGCTGGACTACCTGAAATATAAAGGGCCGCGACTATCACAGTTGGTGACTGAAGAAATGTTGTGGCCCAGTGCGTCAAGGATCCCTGTAGAGATACTCGCTGAGGACGCCGCTACTACTTTGCAGTTTCTACGTGAGGGAAAGTGATATGCCCGCGAAAAAATCAACGCCGTCCCGCGTGGCCGTCTTCCTCGAGGCCTACGCCGGCAGCGGCAGCGTGACCGCGGCGGCCAAGGCCGCCGGCGTGCATCGCACCACTCACTATCTGAGAGCGAAGACTGACCCTAAGTATCGGCAGGCAGTCGAGGACGTCGAACAGCACATCGGCCAGCAGATCGAGGATGCCTGTGTGATCCGCGCGATCCACGGCAGCAAGCGGCAACTCTTCTGGCGCGGCAAGCCAATGAAGGCGAAGAACGGCCGCCTGATCTATGAGGTCGAATGGGATACGACGCTGCAGCTGGGACTGCTCAAACGATTCCGGCCCGCACTGTACCGCGAACACGTCGTACAGGAGCACACCGGCAGCATCAATCTCGTGGAACGCCTCGAGGCAGCGCGAGCGCGCCTGGTCGCAATCAAACGCGACGAAGACGACAAAAAGACCAGCTAAAGGCCGGGTCTTTTGCAATCGCAAGCGTTCAAAACCCTTGTG
>Ga0068859_100008486_pt1 | contig 10396 bp, 10 predicted proteins | sample KBSSwiS22_FD_66585 | JGI IMG/M metagenome (GOLD analysis project Ga0068859, IMG submission 66585) | Switchgrass rhizosphere microbial communities from Kellogg Biological Station, Michigan, USA - KBS Switchgrass S2-2 | ecosystem: Host-associated > Plants > Roots > Rhizosphere > Soil ... | reverse complement strand
AGACGGGGTGCTGCCCGCACACGGCGATCCGCGACGACATCACCTCCAACCTGGACGCCGTCGAGGACCTCGACGCCGCGTTCGGCCCGCTCGATCTCATCCTCGTCGAGTCCGGTGGTGACAACCTGACCGCGACCTTCAGCTACGGACTGATCGACCGGCAGATCTTCGTCGTCGACGTCGCGGGTGGCGACAAGGTGCCGCGCAAGGGCGGCCCGGGCGTCACCAGCAGCGACCTGCTCGTCATCAACAAGACGGACCTCGCGCCACTCGTGCGCGCCGACCTGGGCGTGATGGAGCGGGACGCGGCGGCGATGCGCGACGGCCGGCCGGTGCTGTTCACCAGCCTCGTCGACGACCCGAAGGCGACCGACGTGGCCCGCTGGGTCTTCACCCAGCTCGTCGAGGCCCGCACGGCCGGCGCCGGCGTCTACGAGTCCAACCTCACGCCGCTCGCCTCCGTCGGGCTCGATCTTCCTGGCACCCGGTGAGACCTGGCGCCGCCGGGACGTTGGCCGCCCCCGAGGCCCCGGCGCGCGAGCCGGCGGCCGCCGCCGGCCGCACGGCGGTGCGCGCGCACGCCGTCGTGCGGGTCGAGGCTGGTTCCGACGGCCGCGCACGGGTGGCGGAACTGCGCTCCGCCGTTCCCCTGATACTTCGGCACACGGCGACCTCCCGGCCTGGCGCGCCCGATCCGTTCGCCGACCCGGCTCCCGGGCCGGGCACGCCCGGCGCGGTCGCGGGCCTGACACCGCCCCCGTTGCCGACCGTGACCTTGCACCTGGTCGGCGGTGCCGCAGGACCGCTCGCGGGTGACGAGCTCCGGCTCGAGATCAGTGTCGGGTCCGGTGCGCGGCTGGTGCTGCGCTCGGTCGCCGCGACGCTCGCCATGCCCGGGCACGGGCCGGGCGCGTCGGTGCTGGAGATCCAGGCGGAGGTCGCTGCCGGCGGAGCGCTCGATCTGCTGCCCGAGCCGACGGTGGCGGTGCGCGGCTGTCGGCACCGGCTGATCGGGCGGGCGAGGGTCGCGCCCGGTGGCTGGCTGCGGTGGCGGGAGGAGATCCTGCTCGGTCGGTTCCATGAGCCGTCCGGTCACCTGGAGACCGACCTGCGGGTCGACGTCGGCGCGCCCGCGGCGCCGGGTGGACCTACCACCGACTACCTTCCGCTGCTGCGTCAGCAGCTGACGCTCGGCCCCGACGTGCCCGGCATCGCGGGCGCCGCCCTGCTCGGCGCGGCGCGCTGCGTCGGCTCCCTGCTGATCGCGGCGCCGCCGGGCCCAGCCGACGGCGGCGGGGACGCGGCTTCCGCTCTGGCAGGCGTCAGGGCCGCGGTCTCCGCGGCGGCGTCGCGGGCGGGCGGTGGCGATTCCGGCGGCGCCGCGGTGCTGCCGCTGGCGGGCCCGGGAGTGCTGGTCACGGCGCTGGCGCCGGACGCCGTCACCCTGCGCCGCCGGCTGGGCGGCTGAGCCGGCTACCTTCGGCGCGAGCTCGGCGCGCCTACGACGTGAACATGCGGACCGGCGCGGCGCGGTGGCGTTCGGCGAGCAGGTCGAGGCGGACGGCCGACGGCGCCGGCAGCCGGTCGGGGGCGCCGGCCGCGGCCTCGGCGGCGGCGGTCGCCGCGGCGGCGGTGCGGTCCAGCTCCTCGGCCAGCCGAGCCTGCAGGCCGGTGACCGCGAGCGGGTCGAGGCCGAGCAGCCTGGTGGCGGCCGAGGCGGGGCCGGACACGGCGCCGTGGACCGCGGCCAGCGCCGCGTCGGCCGGTTCGAGCCCCGCGGCGGCGGCGACGACGCCCAGTGCGATCGGATGGTGCGGCGCGGTCGGCAATGCCACGCCGGTCAGGTCCCAGGCCGCCCGGCCGGCGCGCAGCAACGTGCGGCCCTGCGCGCGGCTCGCGTCACGTTGTGCGGGGGACGGCGTCCGGGCGTCGAGCTCGACGTCCAACGCCGCGAGCAACTGGTCTGATCCGCTGGCGAGACAGGCGGCGGCGGCGAACGTGGCGGACAGCAGGCCCGCCGTCGCCAGCCGGCCGCGCAGGAACAGCGCGAGATCGTCCAGGCCGCGGACACCGCCGTCGACGACCGCGGCCTCCATGCCCCCGGAGTGCGCGTGCCCGCCGGCCGGCAGCCGCCCGTCGGCGAGCAGCAGCAGCGCGGCCCGCGCCCCGGCGCGGCGCCGCCCCGCCGCGAGGACTGACGGGTCCGTTCGGTCGCCCGACATCTCTCGCATCCCCAACCCTCCAGGCCAGTAGGTCGTGCCCGCCGCGCCGCCGGCCAGGAGACGAGCAGCGCACCCCAGCCGCCGGGTCCATTCTCCTGCCGGTGGTGGCCCGCGCCCCTGCGGGACCAGCGGTGATGGCAGTTACGTCGTCTACCAGCGCCGTTGGTCGGAAATGCGGGCGTAACGGCGGCGGCCTAGCGTCGAAGAGGTCATGCGCAGGTGGGCCGGACGCGCGCCGTGGCGCTGGTCCGGGACCTGCCTGACCGAAACCCGTGACGACCCCGGGACTCCCAGGGAGGCTGCGCATGCGCTCGACCGTGCTCGCGACACCGGCGACCTTCGGCGTGTTCGAGGTCGAGCCGACCCCGGACGCGACCGAGCCACTGACAGGGCTGGCCGAGATCGAGGAGTTCTACCGGGCGTTCGGCTACGTGCTGCTGCGCGGCGTCGTGCCCGAGGAGCTGACCGCCCGGATGGAGGCGGAGTGCGCCGCCGTCCAGGCGGACGTGCTGGCCGGGAAGCTGCCCGAGCGGTACGGCTCGACGAAGTACCTGGACGCCGTCGAGAAGGCCGAGAAGTTCGTCAACTACGTCGAGCACGTCCAGGAGCTGTCCCCGGCAGTGCTGGAGGCGGCGACCCTGCCGGCGCTGGTCACGGTGATCCGCCGGCTGATCGGCGATTCCGCCTGGCTGAACGGCTCAGAACAGGCCGGTATCGTCTACCAGGACTCCCGGCCTGGCCGGGAATCCGGCTACACCCGGATCGGCTGGCACTCCGACTGGCAGGCGATGCCCAGCGTCGACATCTGGCCAGGGCTCGCCTTCACCTTCCACCTCGACGGCACGAGCCCGGCGAACGGGTTCCTGCGCGTCGTCCCCGGCAGCCACAACTGGGCGACCCCGGCGCCCTACCGCAACGTCAACCACGTCGAGGTCCCGGACGACGCCCGCCCAGCCGGCGGCTACACCGACGATCCGGCTCCGGTCGAGATGCCGCTCGGCTTCGACAAGGTCACCGGCGAGACCGCCGTCTACGCGGAACGCGGCGACGTGATCCTGCACGACGGCTACCTGTGGCATTCGGCGTCCCGGGCGACCGACGACGACGGCATCCGCCGGCACGTCCGCGGCGGCTACTGGAGCGGTCCCCAGACCAACTACCGCCAGCAGTTCCTCAAGAACGCGGCCCGCTAGCCAGCCAGCACTCGTCGGACCGCGCCCACCTATCGGAGAGCCGGGCGACCCCGGCCACAGGACGAGCGCGCGGCCACCGCAGCGCACCGGGCCAGACGTCGCCGGAAGCGGGACTAGCTGGCCTGCGGCTCGAAGCATCGGCCCACACATTCAGACCAGGCCCGCCCCACCCCGGACGGCAGGGAAACCTGTTTGCGCAGGTCGGACGCCTATTATCCAGGGTGGTGGAAGTGAGAAAACTCGAACCCGACTGAGCCTCATGCGAAGCGCGGGCGAGGGGGTGTCGGGGGCGAAGCTCCCCGGCCATGGGGATTTCAGGGGGTGTCCCCCTGGGGCAGACATCACGGCAAAGGCGAAGACGCCCGCGGCCTGGCTCAGGTCGTCGATGCGGACGACCCTTTTGCAAGGGAAATCTGGTCGTTATTGACCGGGACTTAGTGCCAATTCAAAATCGGGCCCAAATGTTATCTACTGCGACCGTTTATTGACACCATCGTGCTACATTGACCCCATTTAACCCTGACCCGGAGGTCTCCTTGAAATCTGGAAGAAGATTGATCGTCCTCGCCGTCTCCATGGCGGTAATGGCGGTCGCCACCCTCCTGGTGTCGTCGCCGGCGGACGCTGCCGGCAGACAGGATCCGGCGAATGTCCCTACCGTGTCGATCGTGCCCGCGACCGCGACGGACATGCCGATAGGGAAAGCGACTTGGGCGGAGGGCGACGGCTCGCAGATCTGCAGCGGCGTCGGCTTCGCTCCGGAGAAGATCAGGACCCAGATCCAGCGCCATCGGTGGTGGGGCTGGGAGACCGTCAAGACAGACAGCACGGGCTGGAGCAGCTCGAACATAAGGACGCTTCTGCCCGCGTACGACTGCTCGGATGACGGAACATTTACGTATCGCCTCGTGACGACGGGCTGGGCACAGAATGGCGCCTATTCGCAAGATGTGCAGTCAGCTAACGACGTCAGGTTCACCTGCTGATCGATACCGTTCTGAACAGCAAGGTTGAATGATCGGATGCGGGCCACGGTGCATTGTGGCCCGCGTCTTCTCCGTCAGGGGAATCTCGCCTAGTGGTCCCACATGGGCTACGATAGCCGCCATGACGGACATTGATCTGAGGCAGGTCACCGCGGCCGTTCACGCGCGTGCGGATGAGTGGGAGAATTCCGGCGTGCGCTGGAGTCTCACCGTCGGAGCCGAGCAGGGCGGGTCGGTGGCCTCAATCAGCTGCGAGACCGGCCAGGTCATTGTCCATCTGACGGTCAGGGCCGATGGTGACGCCGGGATGAGGGCGGTCAGCAAGACCGACAGGCTCACGAGCCTGTCCTACTACCGCCTGGCAACCGTCGACGACGTCGCAACCTGCCTGGACGACCTCACCCGTCAAATCATCCCGTCAGGTTGACGTTGGCTGGCGCACTCAGGGACCACCATCTGCGCAGACACGTAACGAGCTGGCGTGACCGCCGACGACACATATCCCTGCGTGGCGTCCGGCGTCGCAGCGAGGAGTGGGTGACGCCGCGGGTTCGCGGCGGCCCCGGCCACGGCCAGCCCGCGTCACGTGGCGGGCACCACCCGAAGCGGTGCCCGGCGGGGCGGCCATACGCCTCACGCGGAGCCATGGCTTCTACGCGCGCGTCCGGGTCAGAACAGGAAGTACCGCTGGGCCATCGGGAGTTCGTGGACGGGGGCCGGCTCGATCGCTTCGCCGTCGATGGTGACGGTGAAGGTGTCGGGGTCGACGCGGATGTCCGGGGTGGCCGTGTTGTTGGGCAGGTCCGCCTTGCCGCGGCGGCGGACGTCGCGCACCGGGACCATCGGCGTCGCCAGTTGGAGCTTCTCGGCCAGGCCGGCCTCGATCGCCGCCGGGGCGACGAACGCCAGCGACGAGGCGGCGGCCGGGCCCCGGGCCGCGCCGAACATCGGCCGGGGCAGGATCGGCTGCGGGGTGGGAATCGAGGCGTTCGCGTCGCCCATCGCGGCCCAGGCGATGAAGCCACCCTTGAGGACGAGCGACGGGCGGACGCCGAAGAACGCCGGCTCGTAGAGCACCAGGTCGGCGAGCTTGCCGACCTCGACGGAGCCGACCTCGCCCTCCAGGCCGTGCGCGACGGCCGGGCAGATCGTGTACTTCGCGACGTAGCGCTGGGCCCGCAGGTTGTCGGCCCGTCCGTCGCCAGCCAGGGCGCCGCGGCGGCCCTTCATGACGTGCGCGGTCTGCCAGGTGCGCAGCACGACCTCGCCGATCCGGCCCATCGCCTGCGAGTCCGAGCCGATCATCGAGATCGCGCCCAGGTCGTGCAGGATGTCCTCCGCCGCGATCGTCGACGGCCGGATCCGGCTCTCCGCGAAGGCGAGGTCCTCGGGGATGCTCGGGTTCAGGTGATGGCAGACCATCAGCATGTCGAGGTGCTCGTCGAGCGTGTTGACGGTGTGCGGCCGGGTCGGGTTCGTCGACGACGGCAGCACGTTGCCCGCGGCGGCGACGGTGATGATGTCCGGGGCGTGCCCGCCGCCGGCGCCCTCGGTGTGGTATGCGTGGATCGCCCGGCCGGCGATCGCTGCCAGGGTGCTCTCGACGTAGCCGGCCTCGTTGAGCGTGTCCGAGTGCAGCGCGACCTGTACTCCCGCCGCGTCGGCCACCCGCAGCGAGGCGTCGATCACGGCCGGCGTGGTGCCCCAGTCCTCGTGCAGCTTGAAGGCGGCGGCACCGGAGCGCAGCTGCTCCCAGAGCGAGTCCTCGCTGGTCGTGTTGCCCTTGCCGAGCAGCACGACGTTGACCGGCCAGTCGTCCATCGCGGACAGCATCCGGCCCAGGTTCCAGCCGCCGGGGGTCACCGTCGTCGCCTTGGTGCCCTCGGCTGGGCCGGTGCCGCCACCGATCAGCGTGGTGATGCCGGCGCCCAGCGCCTCGGGGACCTGCTGTGGGCAGATGAAGTGGACATGGCAGTCGATGGCACCGGCAGTCATTATCTTGCCGTTACCGGCGATGATCTCGGTTCCCGGCCCGATCACGAGGTCGGGGTGGACGCCGTCCATCGTGTCCGGGTTCCCGGCCTTGCCGAGCGCGACGATCCGGCCGTCCCGCACGCCGACGTCGGCCTTCACGACGCCCCAGTGGTCGAGCACGACCACGCCCGTGATGACCAGATCCGGCGCGCCGTCGGCGCGGGTCGCCCTGGCCTGGCCCATCGACTCGCGGATGACCTTGCCGCCCCCGAAGACGGCCTCGTCGCCGGTGCCGGTACCGGCGGGCCCGCGGCTGAGGTCGGCCGTGACCTCGATGACCAGGTCGGTGTCGGCGAGCCGGACCCGGTCACCGACCGTCGGTCCGTACAGCGCGGCGTACCGCGACCGGTCCAGCGAAGCCATCTGAAGTCCTCTCACCTACGAGTACGCTGTCCGCCCGGTGGGTGGGGCAGGCTGGCTGCCGGCCCGGACGATCAGAACGGGGTCGGGGACGCGTCGCGCTCGTCCAGCCTGCCGGCCCACTCCGGCCGCAGGCCGGGCACCTCGCGGGCGCCGGCGATCGGGACGAGGGTGACCTCGCGCTCGATGCCCGGCTCGAACCGGACCGCGGTGCCGGCGGGGACGGCGAGCCGATGGCCCCACGCCGCCGGGCGGTCGAAGTCGAGCGCCGGGTTCGCCGCGGCGAAGTGGTAATGCGAGCCGACCTGTACCGGCCGGTCGCCGCTGTTGCGGACCACGAGCGTCACCGTCGGACGGCCCGGGTTGATCTCGATCGGGTCGTCGCCGTACAGAACCTCGCCGGGAATCATCGGCATCCGCTCGCTCGGAAGGTCGGGATCTCAGGGGATCGGGTGGTGCACCGTGACGAGCTTGGTGCCGTCCGGGAAGGTCGCCTCGACCTGCACCTCGGCCAGCATCTCCGGGATGCCGTCGAGGACGTCGTCCCTGGTCAGGACGGCGCGGCCGGCGGACATCAGCTCGGCGACCGTGCGCCCGTCGCGGGCACCCTCCAGCAGGAAGGAGGTGAGGATCGCGACGGCTTCCGGGTAGTTGAGCCGCAGGCCCCGGGCGCGGCGCTCCTTCGCGAGGTTCGCCGCGACATGGATCAGCAGGCGTTCCTGTTCATGCGGGCTCAGCAGCACGGCGCCAACCTAGGGCCGGCAGATGTCGGATGCGTAACACCGGCGGCCCGCGCGTCGTCCCCGTCGGCCCGCCGGTCCGTCGCCATCGTCGCGTTTGTCTGTTGCCGGCCCCAACGCGGGCGTTCGGCATCACCTGTCCCGCCCCTCCTGACCTGCGGTGCTTCGCCGGTTCCGTCACAACTGGTGGGAGTTACAACCTGTTCACAGGGGGGCGATGGGCGCGATACCACACCTTTCTAACGTCCGGGGAACCGCTCGGGAGGGCCGGGCAGGCCGGCGGTGGGGAACTGGGCTCCCGGCGACCGATGGGGTTCGGTGTGACAGATGGGGGTTCGGTGACAACGGGATTCGACAGGCGCGGCTTCCTGCGGCGCAGCGCGGGCATGGCCGCGGGCGCCGCCGTGCTGGGTATCGGCGGCAGTGAGCTGCTGGCCGCGTGTGGGAGCAGCGGCTCCGGCGGCTCGGCGGGCGGCAGCGGCTCGGCGTCGTTCGGCGAGCTGACCTACCGGCTTTCCTGGATCAAGAACGTGGAGTTCTCCGGCGCGTACATCGCCGACAAGCAGGGCTACTACAAGGCGGCCGGTTTCTCGTCGGTCAACCTGATCGCGGGTGGCCCGAGCGCCACCCCGCAGGACGCCGACGTGGCGACCGGCAAGGCGTTCGTCGGCATCTCGGCGCCGGACATCACCGGTGCGGCGATCCTGCAGGGCGCGCCGCTGAAGATCATCGGCGCGCAGTACCAGAAGAACCCGTTCGCGATCATGTCGCTGGCGAGCAAGCCGATCAAGACCCCGCAGGACATGATCGGCAAGAAGATCGGTGTCCAGGCGACCAACGAGTCGGTCTGGACCGCCTTCCTCGCGGCGAACGGCATCGACCCGTCGAAGATCGACAAGGTGCCGGTCCAGTTCGACCCGACGCCGCTGACCACCGGCCAGGTCGACGGCTGGTTCTCCTTCATCACCAATGAGCCGAACCTGCTCAAGGTGAAGGGCATCGACACGTTCGCGTTCCTGCTGGCGGACTTCAAATACCCGCTGGTGTCCGAGACCTACATGGTCACCGAGGACACGATCAGCAAGGACAGGGACAAGATCAAGGCCTTCCTGACCGCCGAGATCAAGGGCTGGCACGACCAGATCGCGAACCCGGTCACGGGCGCGAGCCTCGCCGCGACGGTCTACGGCAAGGACCAGGGCCTGGACACCGCCGAGCAGACCCTCGAGGCCAGGGCCCAGAACGCGCTGCTCGTCACCCCGGACACGAAGGCGAACGGCCTTTTCACCATCACACCGGCGCTCATCGCGGAGAACATCGCCACACTGAAGCTGGCGAAGGTCGACATCTCCGCCGACAAGCTGTTCGACACCAGCATCATCGACGAGCTCTACAAGGAGCAGCCGGGCCTGAAGTCGATCCCGGCGCTGGGCTGAGCCCGGCTTCGTGACCGGACACCACGAGGGGAACCCGAGCCCGCTATGAGCGCATCCGCCACGCCTGTCCCCGAACCCGCCGTCGACACCTCGCCGGCCTCGCTGGGGAAGGCGGAGGCCGCGATGGCCTCCGCCGAACCGGCCCCGGGAACCGGGGTGAGCGTGGCCGGGCTGCGCAAGGAGTTCAGGCTCGGCCGCCGGTCGGTCGTCGCGCTGGACAACGTCAACCTTTCCACGACGGAGGGCTCGTTCCTCACCCTGATCGGGCCCTCCGGCTGTGGGAAGTCGACCGTCCTGCGCATCCTCGCCGACCTGGAGGCGCCGACCGCGGGGGAGGCGCTCGTCCACGGCGAACGCCCGTCCGCGGCCCGCCGTGCCCACCACCTCGGCATCGCGTTCCAGGACGCGGCGCTGCTGCCCTGGCGGTCGGTCGAGGCCAACATCCGGCTGCCGCTGGAGGTCAGCGGCAAGAAGACCGACCGGAAGGTGATCGCCGACCTGATCGCGCTGGTCGGCCTCACCGGCTTCGAGAAGGCCCGGCCGGCGCAGCTGTCCGGCGGCATGCGCCAGCGGGTGGCGATCGCCCGCGCGCTGGTCGTCGAGCCGAAGGTGCTGCTGCTCGACGAGCCGTTCGGCGCCCTGGACGACATGACCCGCCAGCGGCTGAACTTCGAGCTGCTGCGGATCTGGAGCGAGCGGGCGACGACCACGCTGCTGGTCACCCACTCGATCCCCGAGGCGGTCATCCTCTCCGACCAGGTCGCGGTGATGAGCCCGCGCCCCGGCCGGATCAAAAAGATCGTCGAGATCGACCTGCCGCGCCCGCGCACCCCCGAGATGCTGCGCACCCCGCGGTTCCACGACCTGCACGACGAGTTGTCCGGCCTGCTCTTCGAGGGCAAGGCCGATGACGAGCAGGCGGCGTGAGGCCGGCATGACAGCGGTGCAGGACACCCCGGCCGGCGCGGTCGTGACCACGGCCGGTTCCGGCGAGCCGGCCGGCGGCCGGAGGCGCGTCGGTGCGCCGTCGTGGCTCGGCGGCCTGATCGGCACCGTGGCGATCCTCGCGCTGTGGTGGATTCTCGCCGTCACCGCGTTCAAGCACGGCGGCGCGGTGCCGACGCCGTGGGAGGTCGCCAAGGACCTCTGGACCGACCGGCACCTGTGGCCGACCCCGGTCGCGACCACCGTGTGGATCGCCTTCCAGGGCTACCTGATCGGCAACGGCCTGGCCATCGGCCTGTCGATTCTGTGTTTCGGCATCCCGGTACTCGACCGGCTCCTGCTGCAGATCGGGGCCGCGTCCTACTGCCTGCCGATCATCGCGATCGGCCCGATCCTGACCACCGTCTTCAACGGCACCGCGCCGGAGATGGCGCTGGCCGGGATCTCCGTGTTCTTCACGACGCTGGTCGGCACGCTGAC
>Ga0068859_100008483_pt1 | contig 10397 bp, 7 predicted proteins | sample KBSSwiS22_FD_66585 | JGI IMG/M metagenome (GOLD analysis project Ga0068859, IMG submission 66585) | Switchgrass rhizosphere microbial communities from Kellogg Biological Station, Michigan, USA - KBS Switchgrass S2-2 | ecosystem: Host-associated > Plants > Roots > Rhizosphere > Soil ... | reverse complement strand
TGACGTATGTCGTATACAGAAATCATGCTATTACAGATAATCCACAGTCTCTCATTTGAATCAAGTATAAAGTTGTTGATACGCAGGTCCTTGAGGAAAATTGGCTTTGTTAGTTCGTTTATTTGAGTGACTTTTTTTAAGGTTTGGTTCCAGACATATATGCCTTTATTATTCTGACTAGCCAGGAAAAGCAGAGAGTCCTTGTAGAAAAAAGAAGCGATGATAAAATCTCCTGAAATTTTAGAAAGTTCTGGATAGAGGCCTTCCGCAGGAATAACTTTATTGCCTTTAACGGCTATCATTTTTTTTTCCCCAGACGCTATTAGAACTCCTTTTTTCCCTGGAAAAATCTGATAGTATGGTTGACTATCATCCAGTCTATAAATGATACTTTTTTGAGTATTAATTTTATACAAGCCGTCTGAGGAGCAAGCAAGAATTATAGAATCATTTTGTGGAAATAGATGGTAACAATGATTTAAGTTAATATTAGACCCATCGTAAGATGACATATAAGGGGTAAAAGGAGAATGCACATTATTTATTAGCGATATGCCTTGTTGGTTTCCTAACCATAATCTATCCCCCTCCGAAAAAATCGAATAAACATTAAGAAACCAATCTTTATCTTTGTAATTACCCGAATTCAACAGTATTTTGTATTCTCCTGATAAAAGATTAACAAGGTATAATCCATTGGGTTTTGAAATGTACAAATTTTCATTATTTAGATTGGTTGCTAATACTTCAGTCGTCTCCAATTCTTTAGGAATTTTTTTTTGCTCTGGGAATTGTGCCATTACCTCTTGTTTTTTTATACTAAAGCAATAAAGCCCTAAACTTGAGGAAACTATTAACACTTCATCTCTGTATACGGAAATGTCCGAAAATAATATCCCTGAAGTTGTCAGATTTTTGGCGATCGAACTCGCAGGAATTTTTTTCATAATTTTTTTGCAACGTCTATCTAATATTAGGATACCGGTGTGCTCAGTAAATAACCAAGGTTGCTTTTTTTCATCAATAAAAATTTTATCAATGAATAAATTTCCTTGAATCAAAGAAGAGACGTCAACAACATTTATTAACTTCCCAGTATTTACATTCAAGCAAAAAACATAATCTTGATAAGAAGAAACATATAAATCATCCCCCTTTAAATACAAAGACTTGCACAATAAATTCTTTTGTGGTGAAACAGCTTCCTGCAATAGAAAAATTTTTTCTATTGCACAGGTAACAATATTGATCTTATGCAAAGCGCCGTTAACAGTGATAGCCCAAACACAATTATGATTATTGTCAATGACGAAATCATAAAAATCATTCCCTGTTGTAGTACGTTTATTTCCAAAAAAGTTGGAATTGAACTGAATAAATCTTTTTCCATCAAATCGATTGAGCCCGTCTTGAGTTGCAGCCCAGATAAAACCAAATTTGTCTTGAAGTATTTTTCGTACATTAGGGCTTGACAGACCATTACTTTGTGACAATTTGATGAAGTTTAAAAATTGGGTTTTTTGTGAAAAACTAAGCTGATATGAACATATTGCAAACAGTAAAATAATACATTTTTTTATGAGCGACGTAAAATGGACGGTATCAATCATTATTCAATTTTATTCTGATGAAATTGATTATGGAAATGAACTTATAAAAAAAGCCATTCTCAATCAATCCAACCATGATAGTGTAAAATACTACATATTTGAATATGATATACTGGCCGGTATGGCAAACATTCTGACTGTCAACTTTACAAATGGGAAAGCAATTCTTTCTCCGGACAAAAAAAATATTCAATGTGATGATCTTTATGATAACCCCGAAAAATATTGGAAACCTTTTTTCGATGAATACGCGGTTTTGCAAAAGGCGAAACACAATTTTTTAATAACCTGTGGCCACGGTGCAGGTTTTGGATTTGTTACTAGAGACAAGCTACCAGAAGATTTTGGTTTCACTCAAAAAGATCAAAAAAAATATTTTTTTTTAAAACAGATTTTTTCAACAGGGATACTGGGTTTCGATAAGGAAAAAATTTTTAACCTACTATTATTGTCTTTCAACGACTTTCAAATACGTTTAAATAGGTTTAAAAAAAGGTTACTAAGTAAAAATTTATTCCGTATTATTCCCCTTGAAATACTTAATTCAGTACTGGCTAAATCCTTTGTTAATCCCATTGAATTTTGGTATGCCCGAAATTGTTACATGCAAATGTTTGAATCTGGGTATGCACTTAAATCTCAGGTGAGATACCTTGCTGGGTCGGAAAACTTTGTTTTAAGTGCAGGGATCGACTACGAGAAACTATTTAATGAATTGGGAAATAATCTATATGGGGAAGATCATCTAAGGTCAATAGCCGAAAATATTTGTTCTAATTTGCCTATCAAATATCAAGATGAGAGCTTCCTTCGTTTGTTAAAAAGAAAAATGCCTAAATTTTCCAGGACTAGCATAAAATTTATTTCGCTATCCGGAAATAATCTTCAGCAATACTTAAGAGTTCAAAATTCTGTAGATAAAATGGCAGCATATTTCTTGAATAACAAAGAATTCTACCCTTTGATTAAACAGGTAAGACAAGACTGCAAGGATGTTTCACCAAATCCATATGGAATTATTGATTTGATCAACTTCTGCAAGAGGCTCATTATAAAAACAAACAATAATACTATATTAAAAGAAATTCTTGAAGAATTAGTCACTTTAATTACAGTTAAATCCGAAACAACGGTCATAGTTGCAAATTATTTTCCCCCAGACAGTTATACTAATGCTGGACTGGCTGTTTTCCCTTATGGAATGTCAATATTTTTCCCTGAAGATAAAAAGGTTACTGAAAATGATCAGTATATAGATTTTTTTATGACGAACTTTTACAAACAGAAAAACATTTTCGAAAATGACTTCAGAAAAAATTCAGCCTGGACATCTTTTGTTATTGATTATTACGACCACCCATTTTAGTAAGCAGCATATTATTGCTCTTTTTTGACACGGGCTCCAGAAAGGTTGAGTTCAATAGTCATTATTGCCGGGGTTCCTTCGTCCTCAAAAATATCAAGTTTAATTGTAGCTCTTGTCTTTTTTATTATAAAAGACTTTCCTTCTGCAATTGGATTCTTTGATTTGCTGACAGGAAAATGTCCAAAAAACTTTGTTCCACCTGCTTCTGAAGTAGGAGGCACCTTTGGAGGTGGGACATTAAAAGTAAATGACAATTTTGAAATAGTTTCACTATCGTTTGATATAGCACTGGTTTTAAACCGGGAAGTATCCATTCTCAAAATATTATTTACTGGAGGATCCAGAGGTATTTGAGCTAATAATTGCTTTGGTGCTTTTTTTTTCTTAGTTGCCATAATTTTTATTTTTTCTAACTTATAAATAAATTCTCAAATATCCAAACCTTTGAATAATTATTTTCTTCTTTTAATTTGAATGTTGAAATTAACATTGTAAAAGTAAATAGTGACTCACTGGTATCACAAAGGTTAAATCACCCTTTTTTAAAGTGTTTTAACCGTTATGCGTCACAACTTCTTTACTCTCTTAATTTCTATAACTTCAATTCTATAAAATGTAATTTATGTCTTCCCTTTCTCCCATTATATTTAAGGCTTAGAGAAAAGTCTGTTTTATTGAGATAGAAAACAACCATTCTTAATGTAGTAATGACAGAATAAAGGCCATGAGATCATGAAAACACTAACGGGTTGAATCAAAAAGAGTTTAAGATTTTTAAAATACACCTGCCCCGAAATGACCTATAAAGAAATTGCCGATAAAATGTTTGTAAGCCCCGGCACCATTGATGGCTACCGGGATGGGTTATTCGACAAACTGCATGTAAAAACAAGAGTGGGGTTAGTGATGTATGCTATTAAGAACGGCATTGTGAATGTGTGAGGGACGTGAGTAGTGAGAGGTAAAATGTGAGTAGTGCCCTTCGCTTAGGATTGTAAATGGGGAATGAGGGAGAATTTTAGATTTGCACGCAGAGGGGCTGAGGGCGCTGGTAGAAAAAATCCAGGAACAACACAAAAGAAAAAACGCCTTCAATGTACACTGAAGGCGTTTTTAAAATTTTATCAGTTTATTTTATTGAATTCTGTAAGTGTAGTACCCTGCATTATTCAGGTACAGGGTAATGTTATGTGTGCCAGCTGTGATCTTAATATTATCACCACCACCATCTAAACTTCCATCCGCACCGGTATCGCCATAATTTAAACCCCAATCATGGTTTGCCCTGAATTTAAATTCATCGTTCGCTACGGTTGTAATAGTGCCTGTCCAGTTTTTGTTACCGGTATTGTAGGTCATATCAACATCATTATTCCAGCCGCTTGCAGCAAAACTTCCAATCATACTCCAGGTAGTTTTGGTTGCAGACCATGTTAAGCTTGTTGTATTACCATTGATCTTATAATAGCCACCAGACGGAACGGTTAGGTTGCCTGCACTGCCGCTTGTGCTTAATGTACCTGCAGTTGCTCCAGCACCATAAGCCGTACCGCTCCAGCTTGGAATACTTGTAAATTTAAATTGGTAGCTTCCTCCTGTGGGAATATTGATATATCCTTCATAAGTACCATCATCATTTGGTGAACCCAATGCCGGTGCAACTGAAGGGTCCCAACCCTGGTAATCTCCGGGAACATACAACAAGCCGTACTGTTTTATTTTAGTTACGGTAAATAAGCCACGTTGAAAATCCACTCTTATTTTGTAGCTGCCTGTTGCTGTTGGGCCAGGAATATTATCACTGAGGTCTGCACCAAAAGTGCCGCCAGCATTCAATCCTGTTACAGTTTTATCAGCTACGGAAAATTTATGGCTCCAGTCTCCATTAACAGGTAATAATAAATATTCACCACCACCATTTAAATAAAAAGTGCCTTCGTAAGTAACAGAATCAAGCCTCGCAAATTTTTGAGCTGGTGAGGCTACAGGATTGTCCCAACCACTTGCCGAAGCACTACCCACTAAAAATAATGTGTTTGAAGCTGGTGGTACTACTTTAGGTGGCGTAACATAAGGCGTCATTTTTAAAGTAAGCGTATTGGATTTATACTGTTCGTTATTGTTAGCGTAAGAAGAAAGCACCCTAACATCTACATTGTACTGAACATTATAAGCAAAACCCAAACCTAACAATATTGTATTTATTTCTTTGTTAAGATAAGTTGTACTAAGACTACCGGTAATAATTCTTGAAACTGCTTTTGAAAAATTTCTTCCTGCAGAATCTATTTGTACAATATATTTTACAGTAGCAGAATCGGTAGCATATTTTGGAAAGGTCCACGAAAATATAACTGCTGTTTTGTTAGAATCAGCCACCAATGGAGCGATAGTTGTAGCAGAAGCACTTAACACAGGAGAAACACCCAATTGATAAACTGGTATGGGATCTACTTTATTTAAATTATCAATTTTGGTACAGGCAGAAAAAATGGAAACAGCTCCAAATACTGCCAGAAAAAGTTTTGAAAAATATTTCATATAGTTTTTTTTATCTGTTGACAAATGAATACCTGGATCTGTCAGCTGTTATGCTGCGTCCATCTTTCCATTATAATTTTGTTACTGTAAATTTTCCTCTTTGAAAATCTACCTGTATTTTATAATTACCGCTGGCAGTTGGGCCGGGGAAATTATCATTAAAGTCGTATCCAAAATCGCCGCCGGTATTGGGTGTTGTACCTGCAGGATTATTTTTACAAGCATATTTATGCGTCCAGTCTCCATTTACGGGTAGGAATAAATATTCATTTCCGCCTGTTAACGGAACAGTAATTTCATACAACGTAGTACTTACCTGCGTAAATTCCTGGGTGGGCACAGGCACAGGGTTATTCCAACCGCCTGCTGTTGCACTACCTACTAAATACAAATGCCCCGATGCTGGAGGATTTACTTTTGGCGGAATAGCATAAGGCGTAATCACAAATTTTAAAACATTTGAATTGAGTGGTACAGCAGACGAAATAGATGATTTAACCCTTACTTCAACATTGTGTGGTACGCCTGGTTTTAATACCAACTGGTTCAGCAGGTAATCATTAAAAACAGATTGTGTAAAAGATACAGACAGATCTTTACTTATAGCAACTGTTTGCCTGTTAGGATTTGTAAAATTGGAACCTGTTGTATCTATTTCAAGAATATAAGAAACATCCTGCGAACTGATGCCAGATGCAAATTGATAATTAGGATTGGTCCATGTAAATGTTACGGCCTGGTTATCTTTTGTTGCAAATGACAAAGGTATGGTTGTACTGCTGGCTGTAAGCACAGGTGCAGTTCCTCCTTCAAAATAGCTTTTATTTTCATCCTTTTTACATGATGCAAAGGCCGTTACCATTGTAGCTAATAAGAAGATTTGTTTTAGTATATTTTTCATTTTTAAAAAATTTTCTGTTAACAATTAGTAACCGGTATTTTGTGTCAGGTTAGGGTTAGCGGTCCTGTTAGTAGTAGGTATGGGGAAAATATTATACTTACTGTCCACTGCTGTACCTGTTGATACGCCACCCTTCAACGGCCATAAATAAGTGCCGGTGGTTAATAATCCGTAACGTATCAAATCGGTACGGCGATGACCTTCCCAGTATAATTCTCTGCCTCTTTCATTTAAGATATTTTGCAAACCAGTGGTAGCTGGCGCAAGATCAGAAGCAGTAAAAGCTGTAGCGCCTGCTCTTACTCTTATCAGGTTGATATAGGTAAGTGCTGTAGCAGCATCGCCGCCTGTACCACCTCTTAACACAGCCTCTGCATAGATCAAATACATTTCAGATAAACGAAAAACGGGGAAATCAACATCAGAAAAATTCTTTTGTGCATCAGAAACAGCACCACCATCTGAACGAATATTTTTGTACTTGTTTACATGCATTCCCTGGTCGAAATTACTTACATCGCTTATTGCTAGCTGGGCGCCACTAGTACCATATTTTGAAGTAGTGAACATGGCCCTTTTATCTGTGTTGCCGCTTAAATCAGTAAACAGGTCAGCCAAACCTTTTGTTGCCCTGTAACCATACCATCCGCCGCTTACACCATATTCATCATGATCATCTCCTGATGCACAATGCACAAAGAAAGTGGTGTTACCATAAGCCTGTGTGCGTAAGCCATCACAATTGATAGCAAAAATAAATTCGTTTTTAGCCTTGTCATTATCTGCCATAAACATCTGGCGGTAATTGTTGTATAAGGTATAGCCGCCGCCAATTACTTTTTTAGCATAAGTAATCGCTTCGGTGTATTTAGTTGTACCGGTATATACGCCGGCATTCAAATACAATCTTGCCAGTAAAGCCCATGCTGCACCCTGGTCCACCCTTCCGTATTCAATTGTTTTTACTGTTGCCAGGTCTGTTTCAATTGCTTTTAATTCAGATTCTATGTAAGTAAACAATTCTGTCCTGCTTTTTTCGCCAGGTAAATCGGTACCTACAGTATTTGCTTCTGTTATAAATGTAGATTTACCAAAAAGGTCAAGCATTACCCAATAATTGTAAGCACGTAAAAAACGGGCTTCTGCTCTTGATTTTTTAATATCGTCTGCATCAGTACCAGTAATATTACGTTCAGCTAATTTTGCATCTGTTGCTTCTCTCATGTATTCATTAATGAGTGTAACATCATAAATGCACCTTGCATAAATACCTTTTAAAAATGGGTCATCTGCTGTCCATTTAAGGTTGTGAAAATCTTTAATTGTCTGGTCGTTCCATGCTACAACAGCTTCGTCAGTTGGTAGCTCTTCGCAATTAAACAACATGCGGATAAAAGCTACTTGTGATCCTTCATCCAGTCCACCGCTGATATCTGGTGATCCGGCCGGGCCTGAGTTACCTGTTATAGCTAATGTGCCATAAATTTTTGCCAGTACACTTTTATATCCTGCAGCAGTGGCGTAGGCTTTTTCGGGGGTTAGATCATTTTGTGGAAACAGGTCTAGTTTTTTTGCACACGATGAAATGGTAAATACCACTACCGCAGCTAATAATATTTTATTGGTCATTTTATTTTTCATAAAACTTATTTTATAAATTAAAAATCAATGCTGGCACCTACTGAATAAATCCTTGGGCGGGGGTAGATGGTATAATCTACACCTGAGCTGCTGGCATTTTCAGGGTCAAGGCCCGAATAGTTGGTGATAGTAAATACATTTTGAACGCTGCCGCTTACACGCAATGAAGCTTTATTGTGCAACACTTTGCCAAAATTGTAACCAATATTGATATTGTCTAATTTCAGGTAAGAAGCATTTTCGATATAGTAATCTGATAAATATTCGTTGGTGGTAGTGCCACTGAATTTAGTTGCTAAATAATTAGGTGATCCATTCTGAATAAAATTGATCGGATTTTTTAAAGCCCTCAGCACACCATTATTTGAATTATACTGGTTGTATAAATAATTACCAATAGCACCATGAGAAGCCAAGCCAAAATTCCATTTTTTATAAGTAACCTGTGTATTGATACCATATAAGATATCAGCAGCCGGTTTCTTGTATAAATAGCGGTCTGCATCTGTAATCTGGCCATCCCTGTTCAGGTCTTCAAAAAGATTCTCTATCGGGGCTCCTGTTGTTTTGTCGTAAACCTGTTTGTACACATAGAATACGTAAGGAGAATAACCTACAATAAATTTACCGATATAGTTAGTTAAACCACCACCTATGCCGCTCACATCAATACCTTTAAAATTAGGATCGGGTTGTTTAAGCAGGTTGGTAATTTTTGAATTATTATAAGTGATGTTAAAACCAAAATTCCAGGTTAATGTTTTAGTAGCCACCGGAATAGTGTTTAAAGAAAACTCAACCCCTTTGTTTTCCATATTACCTACATTGGTTAATAAAGTAATATCGAAGTTAGAACCGGGCGCTACCGGAACTACGCTTAACAGATCCTCTGTTTTCTTTTGATAAAAATCAATTGAACCGGATATCCTGTTATTGATAAAAGCAAAATCAAGTCCCGCATTGGTAGTAGTGGTGGTTTCCCATTTAAGGTTGGCATCATAAGCACCCGGGCGAAGGAAAGCATAATAGCTGTTACCAAACTGGTACTGGGCTGTTAAATTACTTTGAGAATATCTTGGCAGGTAAGAATAATAATCAATACCATCCTGCTGACCAGTTACGCCCCAGCTTAAACGCAGTTTCAAATCACTTACTACATTGCTGTGCGTAAAAAATTCGTCTTTCATTTTCCAGGCAAGTGCAACAGCAGGGAAATAACCTACCCTGTTATCTTTAGAAAATTTAGAGCTGGCATCCCGGCGAATAGAAGCAGTTAACAGGTATTTATTATCGTAAGTATAGTTAAGCCTTCCGATATATGATTCTAACCGGTATTCTGGTTTGTCTGTAAGGAAGGTTGGTTCAGTACCTGCAATGGTATCTTTTTTTGCTGGCGTTGCAGGATCAGCAATGGCCCTGTAACTTAATGCCGGAAAATTACTTACTTCAGTTACAAAGTCCTGGTAGCTATGACCGACCAGTACATCTACCTTACTGTTAATACTTTTCAGATCTTTATTATAAAACAACTGAATATCTGCTAATGTATTTTTTTTCTTTTGTTCGTAGTAAGATCTTCTTCCTCCTGTTTTATAATTAGTAGCAGATAAAGAATCAGTATTGTCATTTCCTTTTCCACCAGCATTATCTATTCCAAAATTCATCAGTAAATGAAGATCAGGTAAGAAATGCATTTTATAATCTATTTGCACATTACCAAGTACCCTGTTCACATCCGATGTATTATCTCTTAATTCTAAAAGTGCCAGCGGATTTCTTGTTGCAAGGTCAATTGGTTTACCATCTGCCTGTAACCATTCGTAATAACCGCCGTATTTACCGGCTGCAGCATAAACTGGTTGTGTGGGATCGAATGAAACTGCTGCACCAATTGCACCTTCATTTGCCCACCGGTTGTTGGTATGGCTGTATTTAAATGCAATGTTTACTGATAAATGATCATCCAAAAATTTAGGAGAAAGGTTTAAGGAAGTAGAAACCCTGCCAAATTTATTGGTCTTTAAAATACCAGCCTGGTTTAGATATCCTAATGAAGCCCTGAAAGGAAGGTCAAAAGGTAAACCTGCAATGCTTCCACTTGCACTTATGTTATTATCATTTCCAAAAGCCGACCTGTAAATTTGATCTTGCCAATCAGTATTGGCTGTGCCTAATAAAGCTTTGTAAGTATTACTACCGGTGGCTGCAGCATCAGCAGTGATGATACTTCTGATATCGTCTGCAGAAAGTACATCAATCTTTTTAGCAACAGTTGCCAAAGAAGTTTGGGTATTGAAATTATATTTCATTTTTCCCTTAGTACCTTTTTTGGTGGTGA
>Ga0068859_100008482_pt1 | contig 10398 bp, 9 predicted proteins | sample KBSSwiS22_FD_66585 | JGI IMG/M metagenome (GOLD analysis project Ga0068859, IMG submission 66585) | Switchgrass rhizosphere microbial communities from Kellogg Biological Station, Michigan, USA - KBS Switchgrass S2-2 | ecosystem: Host-associated > Plants > Roots > Rhizosphere > Soil ... | reverse complement strand
CCCATCAACATGATGGTGGCCGTGCCCGCGTTCCAGCATTCGCCGATGTTCGGGCACTTGGCCTCTTCGCAAACGGTGGCGAGCCGGTGCTCGCGCACGATGCCCTTGACCGCGTTGAACCCCGCCCCGGCCGCGAGCGGCGCCGTGATCCAGCGCGGCTTGCCCACCCGTGCCGAGGGCGCCTCCAGGCCGCGGGGTTTCTGGCCATCCTTGATGGCCGTGAAACCCTGCGGGGTGACGTACTTCTCGCCACTGCGAGGCGCGCGATTTTCCGTCACCACCGGGATGTTCTTGAGGTTCACAGGCCCGCGATTCTACTACTGCATGCCGGCCGCGCCGCCCGGCGGCGGGCCGCCCATGCCCGGCAATGCCTGCTCTTTTCCATTAACCAGCAGCTTGCCCTGGTTGTAGGAGATCTTGCTCAACAGGCGTCCATCCTTGCGCTCGGCGAACCCGCTCTTGACCATGCCATCCGCGGACTCGGCATTGCCCGCCAGCTTGGTCAGCATCGCCTCCGAGAAATCGAAGTCGAGGTCCGCGACGATCTTGGTCAACAGCCCCATGGGCGATTCGAGATCGTCGGCGGTCACACCCTTTAGCCTGATGATGCCCTTGATGCCGCCGTCACCTTCGTCCGTGGCCACTGAAATGCGATCGATCCCGATTTCAGGATCGTGTTTCAGCAGCTCGAGCAGGTCCTTCTTCACGGCCTCCTCCACTTCCTTGTCGGAATTGGTCTTGCCAGCCATACCGTTGGTCATGGCGGTCTTCATCTTCGCCATGAACTTGTCCCAGGTGGCCGCGTGCAGCCGCCGCAGCGTCAGATCGTAGTGCGCCTCTTTGAAGGAGGCGTTCTTCCCTTTGATCGCGCCGCAACCCAACTTGAATCCCATGTCGACGTACTCGCCCTTCGGCTCTACGGTCGCGACATAGAGCAGCTTGTCGACCTGCGTCGATTGGTCCGGCTCGTCGACGTGCATTTCGTCGATCGCGAATTCCATGCCGCCGTCGTACAAGTCTCCGACGATGCGTTTGCCGCCGCCCTTGGCACGCAGGCCACGCAACACGACTTTCTTCCCGTCGCGACTCGTGCCCTCGAAGCGCGGCCACCCGCCATCGACGGTGAACGAATCACCGTTGCCGGAGGACACCATCACCAGCTTGAGCGCGTCCCACGAGAACTTGTCGCCGTCCGCGGAGAAATCGCGCGCGGCGCTCGAAATCACCGTGGTGGAACCGCCGCCAAAGCCGATGTCGGTCGTGATGTCGATCGGATTGTCTTCGCCGAAAACCTTCCTCAGCTCCTCGCGCACCTTGGGATCCTTGACGACGAACCAGGTCTTGGTGCGCGCCATGCCGATGCTGGAGCCGATGATCGGTCCGTGGCGGATGTCGCTGTGCAGGGTGAACTTCGGCGCAGGTTCGCCTCGTGCCGGCGCCAGGGCCGAGAACAGTTCGAAGGTGACGTCGAGCTCCGAACTGAACCAGCCACTGTGGTACCTGCGCTCCGAGATGGTGAGGAAAGGCGCCTCGACCAGCAGCTTGTCGAGACCCGCGTCGATGCGTCGTTCGGTCATTTTTCCGATGACCAGTGGTGACAACGCCAGCACCACGACCAAGACCACCAAGGCGATTAAGGACTTCTTCATTGTCTCCTCCCTATGAAACCCGCGCGGTCCGGCTCAGCTCCGCGTCGAGCGCCTGCAGGCGTTCGACGGTGCCGATGTCGTACCAGCGCCCCACATGCAACTCACCCGTGAGCTGCCGGCTCGCGATCGCACGTCGCAGCAACGGCAGCAGGGGAAACTTTCCCGGTGCGCAGCCCGCGAACAACTCTGGACGGTAGATCCCGATACCAGAGTAAGTGTGCCGCGTGCCCGCGTCTTCTGACACCAATCCCTGCTCGAGCACGAAGTCACCGCTCGGATGCTGCGGCGGATTCCTCACCAGCACCAGGTGTGCGAGCGAACCCGCGGGCGGATCGCGGCGCAGCGCGCCAAAGTCGATGTCCGTCCAGACATCGCCGTTCACCAGCAGAAACGGCGCCGATCCTAGCAGCGGCAGGGCGCGAAAGATGCCGCCGCCGGTTTCGAGCGCCTCGGGGCGCTCGTGGCTGTACGTTATGGCAAGCCCGAAGCGTTTGCCGCTGCCGAGCACCGTTTCGATCATGTCGCCCAGCCACGCCGTGTTGATGACCACGTCGCGGAAGCCCGCGGCAGCGAGGCGCTCCAGGTGGTATTCGATCAGGCGTTTGCCGCCGACGGTGAGCAGCGGCTTCGGCGCCGCGTCGGTCAGCGGCCGCATGCGTTCGCCGCGTCCGGCGGCGAGCAGCATCACTTTCATGGCCGGGCTCTCACTTAGGCCGGCGCCGCACGCGGCGGCGGATGGTGGTGCGGCGCGCCCGCACCGGTTTCTTCTTTACACCCCGCCTTGATTTCTTTGCCGGGCGCACCTTCTTTTTCAGCTTCTTCAAGCGGATCATGCGCGGCTTTTTCTTGGCACGCGCCTTTCGCGCGACCTTGGTCCTGCGCCTGGCGGCTTTTGCCAGCGCCTCGGCGCGCTGCACCTCGCGCGCATTCGCGGGCTCGAGCAGGGGCGCAATGCGCGTCGCGAGCCAGCGTTCGAACTCGATCAGTTCGGGGTAACGTCGGCAGGCGTCGCGCACGTATTCGAAGGTGAGTGGCAGGTCGTTCAGATAACCGATCTTGCCGTCGCGGTGCCACAGGCGGCAGAAGATGCCGAGCACCTTGATGTGACGTTGCACACCGATCAGGTCGAACCAGCGGATGAACTGGTACTCGCTGTCACCGACGTTGGCGCCGAGATTGCCTATCACGCGCCGATAGCCGCGCAACCAGCGCTCGACCCGTTCGCGCGACCAGCTGATGTAGCAATCCTTGAGCAGCGAGACGAGGTCGTAGCCCACCGGTCCGCGCAGCGCGTCCTGGAAATCGATGACGCCGGGGCCACCGCTGGTTTGAACAGACGGGGCGAGCACCATGAGATTGCGCGAGTGGAAGTCACGGTGCACGAACACCTGTGGCTGCAGCAGCGCCTCGTTGATGAGGAACTCGAAGGTGACGGTCAGCAGCGCGCGTTCTTCGGGCGTGAGCTCGAGCCCGAGATGTTTGCGGAGGAACCATTCCGGCATGAGATTGAGCTCGCGCTCGAGCGGCTCGCGGTCGTATGGCTGCAACTGCTGCGCGGCGCGCAGCCCGCGCACCTGGATGTTGGCGAGCGTGGTCAGCGCATCGCCGTAGAGTTTGTCGACGCCACGGCCGGTCTTGAGCAACGACAGGTACTGGGTGTTTCCGAGATCCTCCATGACCACGAATCCCCGTCGCGTATCCGAGGCGTGGACATGAGGGACATGCGCCCCGGCCTGTTCGAGCAGGCTCGACACCTTGAGATAGGGCGCGATGTCTTCCTTGCCCGGTGGCGCATCCATGACGATCAACGTGTCGGCCTTTGGCGCCCACGCGGCGGGGTCGACGTCCCCGCGTGACACACGGAAGTAACGTCGGAAGCTCGCGTCGGCGGAAGCCACGCTGATGCGACCGATGCGCCAGTCCAGGTCGCGTGTCAGCCAGGTCCGTATGAGGGTGAGGCGCGGGTCGTGCTCGAGCATTCGTATAAGTATAGTGCGCAATACTGTGCCAAAGACTTCGTTAATGAGCGCGGCAGGCCTGACATTCATGCTCTCGCTCGCGGTCCCCGCCGCGTTCGCCGACGAGCCTCCCTGCCCCGACAATACGGCCGTCGTTGGCACACCACTGCCCCCCCGGCCGAAAAGTGACGCCGCGCACGCGCCCATTACCATCGAGAGCGACGACAACAATTTCGAGTTCGACGTCAACGGCAATGCGCGAGTCTGCGGCAACGTCGTGATGAAACAGGGCGACCGGCACGTCCACGCCGATTGTCTCGAGTACAACTCGAAGGATCAGAGCGCCAAGCTCACCGGCGGCATCGAGTACACCGATCCCGTGCTCACGGTCCGCGGCAACAACGGCACCTATTCGCCCACGCTGGGCGCGGACTTCCAGGGCACGCAGTTCGAACTGCCCGAGCGCGGCGCACGCGGCGCGGCACGCAACCTGCGCGCCGATGCCAACGGCAAGGTGACGCTCCAGGGCGTCACCTTCACCACCTGCCCGGCCAACCAGGTGAACTGGCAGCTCGACGCGGACGAGATCGAAATCGACACGCGTGCGCGCACCGGCACGGGGCACGGCACCAAGGTGGAGTTCAAGGGCGTACCCATCCTCTACCTCCCGTGGATGACGTTTCCGGTCGGCCCGCAGCGCAAGAGCGGCTTCCTGTTTCCGAATATCGGCGCCTCCTCGCGCAACGGCGCCGTGTTCGAGCTGCCTTACTACTGGAACATCCGGCCGAACCTGGATTTCACGGCCGAGCCCGTCTACTACTCCAAGCGCGGTGTCGACCTCGCCGGCGAGATGCGTTATCTCACCGACCGGCAGCGCGGTACGTTCGAGTTCAACTACCTGCCGAACGACGATCTCGCCAATCGCGACCGCACGCGGTTCAAGCTGGAGCACGTCGCCGAGCTGCCGGGCGAGTGGCGCTTCCGCATCGACGCCACCGACGTCAGCGACACCAACTACTTCGAGGATTTCGCGCGGGGGCCGGAAGGCACCAGCGTGCCGTTCGCCGAGCGGCTCGCCGAGGCCAGCTACCGCGACGAACACCTCAACCTGCGCGCGCAGATCCAGGACTTCCAGACCATCGACGATGAGGTCACCGACGAGGACCGGCCGTATACGCGCGCACCGCGCCTGCTGGCGTCCGGCGACTGGAACATGGGCCTGGGTGACATCGACTATGGCTTCGACGCCGAGCTGGTGAATTTTCGGCGCGACGTCGACCAGACGACGCTCGCGGCGTTTCCCGATGCGGGCGTGAGAGGCTGGCGCCTGGACGTGGCGCCGCACGCCGGCTTCGACTGGTCGGCGCCGGGATTCTTCGTGCGGCCGACGATCGGATATCGCTACACGCAGTATTCGCTCGATGACCGCGCGCCGGGAAACGACGACGCGCCGACCCGCTCGCTGCCGTTCGCGACGCTGGATGCGGGCCTGGTGTTCGAGCGCGAGACCGGCTCCCACGCCCAACGCCGCATCACGCTGGAACCGCGTGCGTTGTATCTCTACACACCATTCCGCGACCAGAACCAGCTGCCGCTGTTCGATACGGGACTTCCCGACCTCAACCTGGTGCAGCTGTATCGCACCAACCGCTACGTCGGCGCCGACCGCGTCAACGACGCCAACCAGATCGCCTTTGGTCTCACCAGCCGCCTGTTCGATTCGGCGAGCGGCGCGCAGTACCTCGCGGTCAGCGTGGGCCAGGCTTACTACTTCGAGAAACCGCGCGTGGTACTGCCCGACGAGCCGCCGGCCACGCGCGACACTTCGGACTTCATCGGGCAGCTCTCGCTCACCGCCTACAGGAACTGGAATCTCGAAGCGGGGTTGCAGTGGAATCCCGAGGATTCGCGCAGCGAACGCTCGCAGATCCGCCTGCAATACCGGCCGGATGGCGAACACGTGGTGAACCTCGCCTACCGCGCGCAGCGCGACCGCATCGAGCAGGTCGACACCTCGGTGGCTTGGCCCATCGGCAAACGCTTCAACGCTTTCGGGCGATATGTCTACAGCTTGCTCGACTCGAAGACGCTCGATGAATTCGCCGGCTTCGAATACAAGGCCTGCTGCTACAAGCTGCGCGCGGTGGCGCGTCGCTCGGTCTCGAATCGCGATGGCACCAGCGAGACCGAGTTCTACCTGCAGCTGGAACTGAACGGACTGGCCAGTGTCGGAACGTCTGCCGACGCTTTCCTGGAACGGACAATTCGAGGATACTCCCGGGAAACTTCGCTCCCTGGAAAACCAACTCCATGATTCATAACGTGTTTTCGCGCATCGGCCCGGTGGCCGCGCTCGCTGCCCTCTTGATGACCTTGACCAGCGGCGTACACGCGCAGACGCGCGAAGCCTCGAGCTCCGGCGAGTTGCTCGATCGTGTCGCCGCCACCGTGAACGAGGGCGTCGTCCTGCAGAGCGAGCTCGAAGAACAGATGGTGGTCATCAGCGAGCGGCTGCGCGAGCAGAAACTCGAGATGCCGCCGCAGAATGTCCTGCGCCGTCAGGTGCTCGATCGCCTGGTGCTGCAGGAACTGCAGATGCAACGAGCGAATCGCGCAGGCATCAAGGTGTCCGACGAGACGCTCAACAACGCGCTGAGCGATGTCGCGCAGAACAACGGCATCAAGCTCGCCGATCTGCCGAGCGCACTTGCCTCGCAGGGCATCGACTACGCCGGATATCGCGAGCAGCTGCGCAAGGAGCTCGCGATGCAGATCCTGCGCCAGCGCGACGTGATCGCACGCATCAATGTGAGCCCGCGCGAGATCTCCCAGTTCCTCGAGCGGCAGAAGAAGATGCCGTCCGAAGGCAACATCTACGACGTCTCGCACATCCTCATCGCCGTGCCGCAGGCGGCGTCACCGGAAGAACTCGACGAAGCCCAGAGGAAAGCCGACGACGTCTATGCCAAGGCCACCAGCGGCGAAGACTTCGCGCGCCTCGCCGTGCAGTTCTCCAACGCGCAGACCGCGCTCGAAGGCGGCCGGCTCGGTCCCCGCAAGGGATCGGAACTGCCCAGCTTCGTCGGCGAGGTCATCGCGGGCATGAAGGCGGGCGACGTCACCAAGCCCATCCGCACGCCGTCCGGCTTCCACATCCTCAGGCTCAACGAGGTCAAGGGCGACACGGGCCAGGTGGTGGTGAACCAGGTGCACGCGCGCCACATCCTGCTCAAGACGAATGAGTTGCAGGACGACGCCACCGTGCAACAGAAGCTCATTTCGATCCGCGACCGCATCCTCAACAAGGGCGAGGATTTCGCCGCCGTGGCTTCCGTGGTGTCGGAAGACCCCGGTTCCTCGGCCGACGGTGGCGATCTCGGCTGGGCCGGCCCGGGCACCTTCGTGCCCGAATTCGAAAAACAGCTGACGCAGCTGCAGCCCGACGAGATCAGCCAGCCGTTTCGTACCCAGTTCGGCTGGCACATCATCCAGTTGTTAGGCCGTCGCCAGTACGACACCACCGATGAAGTGCGCCACCAGCGCGCGTTCGCGGCCATCCGCGAAGCCAAGGCCGACGAAGAAACGGAGCTGTGGCTGCGGCGCCTGCGCGACGAGGCGTACGTCGAGTACAAGCTCTGAGGCCCATCAAAATCGCCGTCACCGCGGGTGAACCAGCCGGGATAGGTCCGGATCTGTGCCTCGCCCTCGGGACCCTGGGGCTGCCCTGTTCGCTCACGATCATCGGTAGCCTGGCTGTGCTCGCCGAACGCGCGAAGCAGCTCAGGCTCGACGTCGAACTGGTCCCGTACGAGTCGGTCGAGTCCGACCGCTCGCAATCCGGCCGCCTGGAAGTCATCGACATTCCGCTCGCCGCACCCTGCATCGCCGGCAAACTCGATCCCGCCAACGCCCGGCACGTGCTCGCCATGCTCGATCGCGCCATCGCCGGCTGCGTGAATGGCGAATTCGCCGCCATGGTCACCGCGCCGGTGCAGAAGAGCGTGGTCAACGACGGCGGCGTGCCCTTCACCGGCCACACCGAATATCTCGCCGAGCGCACGCAAGCGCGCCACCCGGTGATGCTGCTGGCCGCCGACAGCCTGCGCGTTGCCCTGGCGACCACTCACCTGCCGCTGCGCGCGGTCAGCGATGCGATCACGCCCGCCCTGCTCGACCTGACTCTCGAGATCCTCGACGCCGACGTGCGCCGCCTCTGGGGCATCTCGCGCCCGCGCATCGCCGTGTGCGGCCTGAACCCGCACGCCGGCGAAAGCGGTCACCTCGGCACGGAAGATCGCGACGTGATCCAGCCCGCCATCGAGCGGGCGCGCGCCGCGGGCATGCTGGTCGATGGGCCGCTGCCGGCCGACACCGTGTTCGTGCCGCGAGCGCTCTCTAACTATGACGTGGTGCTCGCCATGTACCACGACCAGGGCCTGCCGGTGCTCAAGCACTCGGGCTTCGGCCACGCGGTCAACGTCACGCTGGGATTGCCCATCGTGCGCACCTCGGTTGATCACGGCACCGCGCTCGATCTCGCCGGCACCGGCCGCGCCGACGCCGGCAGCCTCATTGCCGCCACGCGCCTCGCCATGGAATTCGCGGACCGCCGCGAGGCGTCCACGAAGTGACCTTCGCGCGCAAGCGTTTCGGCCAGCATTTCCTCCACGACCGCGGCGTCCTGGAACGCATCGTCAGCGCGATCGATCCCAGGCCCGACCAGTCGCTGGTGGAGATCGGTCCCGGTCGCGGCGCGCTGACCGAGCTGCTCGCGGGCAAGTGCCGCACGCTCGACGCCGTGGAAATCGACCGCGACCTCGCCGCGTGGCTGCGCCAGCGTTATGCGGGCGCCAGCGGATTCCAGCTGCACGAGGCGGACGCGCTGGAATTCGATTTCGCGGCGCTGGCGCGGCTGCGCGGCGCGCGCTTACGGGTCATCGGCAATCTGCCTTACAACATCTCGACGCCGCTGTTGTTCCACGTCGCGGCGGCCCACGAACACATCGACGATCTGCACGTGATGTTGCAGAAAGAAGTCATCGAGCGGATCGTCGCGGCGCCGGGAAGCGGCGAATACGGACGACTCACGGTGATGCTGGCGCCGTGGATCGAGGCGCGTCACCTGTTCGACGTCGGGCCGGGCGCATTCACGCCCGCGCCGCGGGTCTGGTCGGCCGTCGCGCGGCTCGCGGTACGCCGCGAGCCGGCCTTCGTGGTGCCGCGCGCCTTTGCGCGCACCGTTTCGGCCGCGTTCTCGCAGCGGCGCAAGACACTGCGCAATGCCCTGCGCTCGCTCATGGATGCGGAAACGATCGCCGCTGCGGGAATTGATCCCGGGGCGCGGCCGGAAACCCTCTCGCCCGCGCAATTCGCGGCGCTCGCCGGACGTGTCGTCGATCAATAGTTGGGTATTATTAGGGCGCAATGGAAGAGCCCCAGCACAAGATCCGCGTCGACGTCGACACCAGTTACCTCGCCGAGCAATCCGATCCCAAGGAACGGCGCTACGTCTTCTCCTACACGATCACGATCAAGAACGAAGGTAGCGTGCCCGCGCGGCTTCTGACCCGGCACTGGATCATCACCGACTCCAACGGCAAGGTGCAGGAAGTGCGCGGCGAAGGCGTGGTCGGCGAGCAGCCGTATCTGAAACCCGGCCAGCGCTTCCGCTACTCGAGCGGCGCCGTGCTCGAAACTCCGGTTGGCGCCATGCAGGGCAGCTACCAGATGGTTGCCGACGACGGCGAGCAGTTCAATGCGCCGATCTCGCCATTCCGGCTCGCGATGCCCGGGATGCTGCATTGAGACTCGACTGAGCCATGGCCCGCTACGCCATCGGCGACATCCAGGGTTGCTGTGACGAATTGAAGGCGTTGCTCAAGCGTTGCGACTTCTCCGCCGACCGCGACGAATTGTGGTTCGTCGGCGACCTGGTGAACCGCGGGCCGAAATCCCTCGAAACGCTGCGTTATGTGCGCGCGCTCGGCGCCAACGCCACGGTGGTGCTCGGCAACCACGACCTGCACCTGCTGGCGCTGGCCTACGGCTCGAAGCGCAAGTTCAAGGACGGCGACACGCTCGAAGAGGTGCTGGAAGCGCCCGACCGCGATCAGCTGCTCGAATGGTTGTTAGGGCGCCCGCTGGCCGTGTTCGACGAGCCGCGCGGCGACCTGCTGGTGCACGCCGGTCTCGTGCCCGAGTGGACCCCGCGCATCGCCGCCAAGCTGGCGCGCGAAGTCGAGGCGGTGCTGCGCGAAGATGGGCGCACGTTGTTCGACGCCATGTACGGCAACAAGCCGGAGAAATGGAGCGACAGCCTGCGCGGCATGGATCGGCTGCGCTTCGTCATCAACGCCTTCACGCGCATGCGCTTCTGCCGGCGCGACGGCACCGTCGATCTCAAGATGAAGGGCAAGCCGGGCGAACAGCCCGCGGACTTCCTGCCGTGGTTCGACGTGCCGGAGCGGCAGAGCCGCGACGTGCGCGTGATCTGCGGTCACTGGTCGACCCTCGGGTTCAGGCGCCGCCGCGATCTGCTGGCGCTCGATACCGGCTGCGTCTGGGGTGGCGCGCTGACCGCGGTCAACCTCGACGTCGAGGCCGAACCGATCCAGCTAGCCTGCGACGGCCATCAGTTGCCCGATGTGACCTAACAACTTTGCGATGCATCGCGAGCATGCGAAGCGTATACTGTACGCATTCACAGTCTCGCAAGATTAAACGGAGTTGATCATGCGTCCCATCGCCGAGCTCGCCGCCGAGATCTGCACGCTCACCGGCCACATCAACGC
>Ga0068859_100008480_pt1 | contig 10399 bp, 9 predicted proteins | sample KBSSwiS22_FD_66585 | JGI IMG/M metagenome (GOLD analysis project Ga0068859, IMG submission 66585) | Switchgrass rhizosphere microbial communities from Kellogg Biological Station, Michigan, USA - KBS Switchgrass S2-2 | ecosystem: Host-associated > Plants > Roots > Rhizosphere > Soil ... | reverse complement strand
CATGATCTGAAGAACCTGGCATCGACGTTGTCTCTTACCTTGCAAAACCTGCCCATCTACTTCGACGATCCCGAATTCCGTGCCGACGCACTTCGTGTCATGACGAACAGCGTACAAAAGATTAACTCCATGTGTAGTCGTTTGTCGTCGCTGACCAAAGGCCTTGACCTACAAAAGGAGCGCGTTGATCTCAACGGGTTGATTACGACTACCCTGGCTGATCTCGACGGGGCTATGCGGGCAACGGTGGCCAGAGACCTTCACGCAGTTCCCGTACTGTTCGCAGACCCCGAGCAAATCCAAAAAGTTTTAGTCAATCTCCTCCTGAATGCCAATGATGCAGTCGGGACGGCGGGAAAAATTGCCGTATCGACCGGACAGCACGATGACTGGGCAATCCTGACGGTGGCGGACACTGGGGCTGGGATGTCGAAGGATTTTCTTGAACATTCCTTATTTCAGCCATTTCACACGACCAAGAGCAAAGGTCTGGGGATAGGGCTCTTTCACAGTAAGAAGATCATTGAAGCACATCGGGGTCGGATTGAGGTCGAAAGCGAGCCGGGGAAGGGGACCACCTTCCGTGTGTTTTTACCTATTGTTCCGTGAATTCAGGTACCAATACTGCTATGCTAAAGTGTCCTATACGATCTGAATAGGAGTGACGGTTTATATGCCACAAACTGCACCTTCGCCTTCGGATACGCAGCCTCTGGCCATAAAGATGAAGCTCCTCATCGTGGATGATGATGAGAGTATTCGAACGCAAATGAAATGGGCGCTCGCCCGAGACTATACGGTCGTTCTTGCGGAAGACCGGCATAGTGCTCTTGAGGTTGTTCGGAAGGAACATCCTCCGGTGGTGACCCTTGATCTTGGTTTACCTCCTCATCCCGGAGGAATTGAAGAAGGGCTCCGGGCGCTCGCTGGGATGCTCGCGCAGGATCCGTTAATCAAAGTGATCGTGATCACTGGGCAAACTGAGCGGAGCAATGCGCTCCAAGCCATTGCTCAAGGGGCATACGATTTTCTGTGCAAGCCGGTAGAAGTTGATGACCTCCGCGGGATTCTCCGTCGCGCGTACTATGTGTCGCAACTTGAACGTGAAAACCAACTGCTACAACAGCAGGCGGCGACCGAGCTCTTTCAAGGCATGATGGGAACGAGCTCGCAGATGCAAGAGACGTTTGCTGCTATTCGCCGTGTTGCGACGACTGACGTTCCCGTGCTGATCGTTGGTGAGAGTGGGACGGGGAAAGAATTAACGGCACGGGCGATTCATCGGTTGAGCGACCGAAAGGATGGCCCCTTTATCGCGATTAACTGCGGTGCCATTCCCGAGAACCTCTTGGAAAGTGAACTCTTCGGCCATGAGAAAGGTGCGTTTACCAATGCGCACGTGCAGCGCAAAGGGAGAATCGAAGGGGCGCAAGGGGGTACGCTCTTTCTTGATGAAATCGGAGAAATGTCACTGGCACTACAGGTAAAGCTCCTGCGCTTTCTCCAAGAACGTGTGATTGAGCGAGTTGGTGGGAGAGAAGAAATCCCGATAAATACGCGTGTCCTCGCCGCGACGAATATCGACCTCAAAAAAGCTATGAGTGAAAACCGCTTTCGCGAAGACTTATACTATCGCTTGGGCGTTGTGGTATTGACCATCCCTCCTCTGCGAGACCGTAGCGGTGATACGATTCTGTTAGCGAATCTGTTTCTGCAACGCTACGCGGCCGAGAATAAGAAGAAAGCCGTGAAATTCAGCCAGGCTGCACTTCACGCGTTGGAGAGCCATCCTTGGCCGGGCAATATTCGCGAATTAGAGAATCGCATCAAGCGGGCAGTCATCATGGCCGAAAGCAGCCAAATCTCTCCGGTACATCTTGAGCTGGCTGAGCCAACGGACCCGTACTCGGGGAAGCGCTTAAAAGAGGCCCGGGAAGTCTTGGAGCGCGACCTTGTCCAAAAAGCGTTGGCTCGTACCAAAGGGAACCTGACACAGGCCGCAGCAGAACTCGGTGTGAGTCGACCGACGTTGTATGAACTGATGGACAAGCTCGGAATTGGTAAAGGATAAGTTGCCGCAGACAAAACCATAGACGAAACCGCGGGGACATGCCTCCCGGGAAAAAGGGCACAAATTACTGCTGTCCCCCTGTCTCCAAATGCTATACTTTCCTTTTGATGACCTCATCATCGCGAGATACCTTCCTTTTGATGACCTCATCATCGCGAGATACCTTCCTTTTCTTCTTCACTATTTTCTCTTCTCCTGCGCTTAGCTGTATTTCCACTGCGGTGGGAGTCAAAGAACTTTACAGCGACGCACTCCTAACAATACTCTCTGTGTGAGACCACCCGGAAGGAAGATTTCTTTCTTTTTGTTAGAGGATGATCACTCCTTGTTCGTTTTTCCGTCGGAAATGTTTACAGCAGAGAGTGTTCCTCATTGGCCTCTGCTCAGTGGTATTGCCGAGAATAAGTATAAGGCCTTGAAAGTTATAGGCAATTTCATCCTTCAAATGGGCCGGCTATGGGGAGCTGAACCTGGCACACTTCTCGCTTCCTTCCTTTCGACAGCAAATCAAGTCTTTCGGAAAGGAGATCGTAATGAGAGTTGGAAGAGGAGTGATGTTCTCTAAGGCGTTGGGGCTACTTACGGCGGCGTTTCTCTTGAGCGTGACGCCAGCACAAGCCCTGACTTTTGATATTTCGAATACCGTTGGGCATAACTTGGTGTTCAGTCCCGGCGGAACTTTTGTTTTTAACGATGAAGTGAGCGGAAGTAACAACGATTTCCATATTACCTTGCAAGATGGCGGCACCGGCTTGCTCCTCGGCTTACTCGGAGACATTGAGGGCACCTTTACGTTTGCGGATCCCAATGGGGCGTCTTCGGTTGTGGTTAATTCCCCACTCGGAGCCGTTTTCACCATTGGTGATGGAGCTGGCCAGACGTTTTCTGCGCCAATCAACTTTGTGCAGTTAACAGAATTCAACTTAGGGCCCGTTCACCTTGGTGGCATTGCAGGAAGCGTTGTGCTGGGAGCCGCGACTTACAATGGCTCAAACACTGACCTGCTGTCGTTAGCCAGCCATCCGGCCGGCGGCATCGTGATCTCCTTTCAGAAGGTTCAGGGGAACGTAGACCTGGATCAAATCTTCGACAGGGGATTCACCACATCATGGTCTGGATCTGTTAATCCCACACCAGAACCCGGTTCACTGCTCCTCCTGGGCTCTGGGTTAGTTGGGTTAGTCGTAGCGGCTCGACGGAGGAAAGCGAGCTAACACGAGACAAGACCCTTCATCGGGGCTTTCTTTCGGGGGCGAGAGCAATCTCGCCCCCGTTTTTTTGTGCTTTGCGGTTAGCATTCCCTACCTCGTTTCCGCTACAGTAAGAAAAAATCAAGAAAGGGAGTCGCACATTCCGAATCATGGCTGACCGAATTTCCCGACGTTGTGTGTTGTTTGGCGGCACGGGGTTTATTGGTACCCATTTGGCCACGCACCTTTTGTCAGACAATCGTGTCGAACGGGTATGGCTTGCCGACTTTCGCCCGACGCCGTCAACGACGTGGCCCAAAGATTTGCAAGTGCACCAGCAGAACGGGCGAGTGCAGTGTGTCGAGCTTGATGTCCGCCAACCCATCCTCCATCTGGACCTTCCGCTGGACGTCGAACTGATTGTAAATCTTGCCGCGGTTCATCGTGAACCGGGACACGAGCCGGATGAGTATTTTGCCACGAACCTTCCTGGCGCTGACAATGTCTGTGCGTGGGCCGAAAACGTACACTGTTCGAGAATGATCTTTACGAGTAGTATCGCGCCGTACGGCCCGACTGAAGAGCATAAAGACGAGGCGTCGCTTCCCGTACCGATCTCTCCGTACGGGGCCTCGAAACTCGCTGCGGAAAAGATTCATTTAGGGTGGCAACGCGCGGCGAAAAACCGGAAGCTCATCATTGTTCGTCCCGGCGTTGTGTTCGGACCGGGGGAAGGTGGAAACGTCACGCGGATGATTCGCGCAGTGTTAAAGCGGTACTTTTTCTACATGGGCAATCGGCAGACGCGGAAAGCCGGGGGCTATGTCAAGGAGTTATGCCACTCCTTGACTTGGGTGATGGACTGGCAAGATCGGACTGGTACGGACGTGTCACTCTTTAATTTCTCGATGGACCCCGCGCCGACGGTGGAAGAGTACGTGAATACCATCTTCCGGGTGGCCGAGGTTCGACATTTTATCCCGAGCGTGCCCTATCCGCTCCTCCTGGCGGCCTCCTACCCAATCGAGGCCGTAAGCCGCCCCTTGGGTCTCCACCAGCCAATTAGCCCCGTGCGTATTCGCAAGTTAGTCCGTTCCAATAACATCGTTCCCGGCTTCTTGCGCGCGCAGGGCTATCCGTATCAATACACATTGGAGCAAGCGTTAGCTGATTGGTTCCGAGACCGGCCGGAAGAATGGCGATAGCAAGACGATTGACCGACCAGTATTTTCCTACCGTCCTTTAGGCAGACCAAGCACGCGTTCGGCAATAATGTTGCGCTGAATTTCTGAGGTTCCACCCTCGATCGAGTTTGCTCGTGCGCGCAGGAATCCATATTGCCAATACGCGTCGTCGGCCGCGGTGGGCTCACCCTGGTAGAGTTGTCCGTGTGGTCCTTGGAGATCGACGGCAAGCTGTTGCAGGGTCTGGTTGGACTCGGCCCATTGCAATTTCGGCAGTGACCCTTCCGGGCCGGGGGGATTCCCGCGGAGGAGGTGGGTGAGGGCACGGTAGTTGTTGAGTTTCAATAATTCCGTTTCGATGTACCCTTGCGCAAGCTTCTGGCGAATTTGCGGATCAGTCAGGACTGGGTTGCCATAGCGCGAGGTTCTGCGCGCGGTGACGACCAGGTCGTCATAGTGACGCTTCTGGGCAAAGGTGAAGAAAAAGCCCAATCCTTGGCGTTCAAACATGAGTGAGGTGATAATTACGCGCCACCCTTGATCCTTTTCGCCCAGCAGGTGATACTTGGGCACCTTTACCTCTTCGAAGAAAACCTCATTAAACTCACTATCTCCGGTTAGGGTGCGCAACGGCTTCACCGTCACGCCCGGACTTTTCATGTCGACTAACAAACACGACAGCCCGAGATGTTTAGGCGCATCAGGATTGGTACGGACCAGCAGCAAGCACCAATCGGCATAAAGCGCCAAACTTGTCCACACTTTTTGTCCGGTGACAATGAAATAATCGCCCTGCTCGACTGCGCGAGTGCGAAGCGAGGCGAGGTCCGATCCAGAATTGGGCTCGGAGTATCCTTGGCTCCAGATTTCCTCCCCGCTTAAAATGTGAGCAAGGTGAGCGCGCTTTTGCTCCTCAGTCCCGTGGACGATAATCGTCGGGCCGACAATTTCAAGACCGAGCACGTTAAGCAAGTGCGGTGCTTTATGCGCCGCCATTTCCTCATCAAAAATCATCCGTTCGATCAACGAGGCTCCGCGCCCGCCATACTCTTTCGGCCACGAGATACCTGTCCAGCCACCCTCGAAACATTGTCGCTGCCACTGTTTGAGAAACGCGAGATCCTGCTGCGTGGCCTGCGGCTGAAGGTGGCGGAGCTGGTGAGATTCCTGAGGGACGTGGGCAGACAACCATGTGCGCAGTTCTCGGCGGAAGGCTTCTTGTTCAGTCGTAAAAGCAAAATCCATGATGCTTCTCCATAGTCACTGTATGTTCTATTCTGGAGTCAGGTGCTGCTTGAGGAGTGCGTTGAGGAGTTGCGGGTTCGCTTTCCCCTCGCTGGCTTTCATGACCTGACCGACAAAAAACCCCATGAGTTTGTCGCGGCCCGCTCGATACTCCGCGACCTTCTCGGGGTGGGCCGCTAGCACCTGGACAATGAGGCCGGTCAGGGCTCCTTCGTCACTCACTTGAGAAAGACCTTGCTCGGCAATGATGGTCGCCGGAGTCTTGCCGCTCGCACACATCTCTGCGAAAACATTCTTCGCGATAGTTCCGCTAATGGAGCCCTCTTGGATCAAACGGACGAGTGCACCGAGATGCTCGGGGGGGCATGGCCACGCGGTAATCGTGAGCGCGGTGTCTAGTTTTTCATCTTTAAGAAGGCGCAGGACGCTGTCCATTACCCAATTGCTGATGGCTTTGGGTGCAGCAGGGTACGCGCGGACCGCAGCTTCGTAGTACTCAGCGACGTCCTTGCGCGCAGTGAGGACCTCGGCATCGTACACCGGGAGCCCATAGTCACGGACGAGGCGGTCTCTCCGGGCCGGTGGCAGTTCGGGTAACGTTGCCGTGATACGATCAATCCACTCGTCGGCAATCACTAACGGGAGTAGGTCTGGGTCGGGAAAATAGCGGTAATCATGAGCATGTTCTTTACTGCGCATTGAACGGGTCACTTCCCGGTCGGCATCCCATAATCGGGTTTCCTGAACAATATGCTCACCTGATTTAAGGGCGGCTCGTTGGCGTTGGATCTCGAAATGGATGGCTTTTTCTACGGCCCGGAACGAATTCATATTTTTGATCTCAACCTTGGTGCCGAACGGACTACTCCCGCGTGGGCGTATGGAAACATTGGCATCGCATCGCAGGCTGCCTTCCTCCATATTGCCATTGCAAACTTCAACGTACTGCAGGATGGCACGCAGACTACGGAGGTAGGCTCCGGCTTCCTCGGGAGAGCGCAGATCTGGTTCGCTGACGATCTCTAATAACGGGACGCCGGCGCGATTCAGGTCGACAAGGCTCGTTTCGCTCTGCGGATCATGGATACTTTTCCCTGCATCCTCCTCCATGTGAATTCGTGTTAAGCCAATACGTTTTTGCTGTTCGCCCACGGTAATATCGATATGGCCGTGTTGCGCAATGGGAAGTTCATACATGCTAATCTGGTACCCCTTTGGGAGATCGGGATAGAAATAGTTCTTTCTCGCCCATCGGCTGTGTGAAGCGACTCGGCACTGCGTTGCGACGGCTGCGCGCAAGGCGAATTCCACGACCCGCTGGTTCAGAACCGGCAGTACTCCAGGCATTCCCAGACAGACGGGGCAGGTGTGATGATTCGGGGGGGCACCGAATTTGGTCGAACAGCCGCAGAAAATTTTTGACTCAGTCAACAGCTGTGCGTGCACTTCGAGGCCAATGACCGCTTCGTATTCCATATTCCCTCAATAAATGAATGAGGAGGCCTGACGGGGATGGCGGCAAGAGCACAGCCAATTAAAGTGTCGGTTTTCGTTTATGCCAGGTGGTGCAGTGTTCATAGCTGTATGCTGTCCGCAGTAATGTTGCCTCGTCAAATGGTTTGCCAATGAGTTGGAGACCGATTGGGAGCCCCTGGTGATCAAATCCGCACGGGACCGAAAGGCCCGGGAGGCCGGCGAGATTGACCGCGATCGTGAAAATATCAGAGAGGTACATTGTCAGAGGATCGGTCGTCCTTTCCCCGATAGCGAACGCGGTAGTAGGAGCAACCGGAGTTGCGATAACGTCGCATTCCTGAAACGCCTGGAGGAAATCTTGGCGGATTAAGGTTCTCACTTTTTGCGCTTTCAGATAATACGCGTCATAGTACCCGGCGGACAACACATACGTGCCGAGCAAGATGCGTCGCTTGACTTCCGACCCAAACCCCTCAGCACGCGTCTGCTCATACATCGCCACCAGTCCATCGCTTTGCGCGGCACGGTGCCCGTAGCGCACTCCGTCATAGCGAGCCAGGTTCGAGCTCGCCTCTGCAGTGGCAATGATATAGTAGGCTGCGACCGCGTATTCGGTGTGGGGCAAGGAAATCGACACTGGAGCGACGCCCAAGGCTGTAAGTGCGGCAATACCTGTACGCACGGCCTCTTCAACTTCCGGCTGCATTCCCTCCACAAAATACTCTTTCGGGACGCCGACGCGAAGTCCTTGGACCCCGTGAGTTAACGTCGCCTGGTAGTCCGGGACTGGGAGGTTGACCGAGGTTGAGTCTTTGGGATCATGCCCGGCGATAGTCTGGAGGAGCAGTGCGCAGTCGCGTACATCTTTGGTCACCGGCCCCACTTGATCAAGCGAGGAAGCATAGGCGACGACACCGTAACGGCTGACACGCCCGTACGTGGGTTTTAGTCCTGTCACGCCACAGAAGGCCGCCGGCAGACGTATAGAGCCCCCGGTGTCTGTACCGAGAGACGCTAATGATTGATCCGCAGCGACGGCAGTGGCAGAGCCTCCTGATGAACCGCCAGGAACTCGGGTGAGGTCCCAGGGATTACGGCTCGGGAAAAAAGCGGAATTTTCGGTTGACGATCCCATTGCGAATTCATCGCAATTCACTTTGCCAATAATAATGGCTCCGGCGTCTTTAAGGCGTTGAATGACTGTTGCATCATACGGGGGAACGAAATCTGCGAGCATGCGTGAACCCGCCGTTGAGCGGACCCCCTTCGTGAGGATGACGTCTTTTATGGCAATGGGAACGCCACAGAGCGGTGAGGCGGTTTCCGGGGTTTGCAAGTGCTGTTCTGCGGCCGCGGCTTGAGCGAGCGCCTCTTCCGCACACACTGTGAGATACGTATGGAGCAAAGGGTCGCTGGTTTCGATGCGGGCGAGTACGGACTGCGTCAACTCGCGGGCACGAATCTCCCGCCGGCGGAGGAGCTGAGAGGCTTCGGAGATCGTAAGTTGAGAGAGGTCCATAAGCAGTCTCTATGGGGCGACGGTAGTCGTGGTTGCCTGCGGAGACGTGTTCCTGTTACTCGATGATTTTGGGCACTTTAAAGAAGGTATCGTCTTTGGCCAGTGCTGTTTGGAGGAGCGCCGGATCAGGAGCGTTGGTTACGCAGTCGGCTCGCAGCGGTGCCGCGACGGTGACCGCGTGCGTTGCGGGTTCGATGTCGTCGGTTGGTAATACTGTGAGTTTCTCAATGTAGGCTAGTACCTTTGTAAAGTGTGCAGTCATCGCTTCGGCATCCTGCTCGTCGAGAGTGAGGCGAGCAAGACGGGCGACGCGCAGGACGTCTTCTTTCGTAACCTGTGCCATAGGGGTAGTGGCTCCAAATCATTCGTACAGGCAATGGGTGCAACATAGAGGAGGCGGAAGAGCAACGAAAGTAGGGCAGGGGAATCTTGCTTGGAGAGGGCGGACTCGGATACTTTGCTGGCGTGGCGATTACGCGACAGCGGCAAGAACTGGGGCGACGAGGAGAAAACGAAGCTGCGCAATTTCTTAGCGGGCGAGGCTATGTTGTGATCGCCAGGAATTACCGGTCTCCGCACGGAGAGATCGATTTAATTGTACAAGATCAACACGATCGACGCATGATTGTGTTTGTTGAAGTCCGCACGAACTCTGCCCCGCAGTTTGGTGATCCTCTGGCGTCTGTCAATGCGCGAAAGCAACGACAAGTGGCGAAGACGGCACAGTACTACTTAGTGCGTCACGGTTTAGAGAATCATGCGGCACGGTTTGACGTCATTGGCATTCGATGGGAATTGGGCCAGGCGCGCATAAGCCATATTCAAGGAGCGTTTGAGCTCCCGCGCTCTTGGTAGAAAGAAAGGCAGAAAATTTTTATGCATTGGATACTGGTTGTTGGTCTATGGTGTGTGACTGCAGTGGCAGGAGCGGCAGGACAGACCTTCGCATATGAAGTTATTTCTGTTTCTGACGGCGGTAGCATTGTTGGGACGATACAGTACTCAGGGCCGCGCCCTGCCGTAGAACCGTTGGCCATCTCAAAAGATCAAGAAGTGTGCGGAAAAACGAAAAAGGTGGATGAAACACTCCTTATTGGAGAGCATCAAGGAGTACAAAATGCCGTCGTTTCACTCATAGATATTACGAAAGGAAAACAATTTGCGCAAAAAAATGTAATCTTAGATCAAAAAGAATGCCGCTATGCTCCCCACGTCCTTCTAGTTCCTGTCAATAGCGAATTGTCTATTCTTAATAATGACGGGATCTTACACAACTTCCACAGCCTGAGCACGAAGAATCCTATAATCAATAAGCCTCAGCCAAAATTCAAGAAAGTCATGAAAGAGAAGTTTAGCAACCCCGAAGTGATTAAAGTTGTGTGCGATGCTCACGCATGGATGTCCGGCTGGTTGATCATCACCGAACACCCGTACTACGCGATTAGCGACGGGCAAGGGAAATTTCTTCTTGAAGGAATTCCTCCCGGAGAATTTACGCTTAAGGTCTGGCATGAAGTTCTCAAAGAAACAACGCAGAAGATTCGAGTCGCGCCATCAGAAAGACAGGAAATAGTTATAGAATTGAAAAACGAATAGGGACTCAAGAGAAATTTCTCACATTTTGACTATAGTCAAAATGTGAGTTTCCAATAATTCGACAAAAATATATCCATTTTCTACCCAAAAATTTAAGAGTTGCATTATTGAATTAGGT
>Ga0068859_100008475_pt1 | contig 10403 bp, 7 predicted proteins | sample KBSSwiS22_FD_66585 | JGI IMG/M metagenome (GOLD analysis project Ga0068859, IMG submission 66585) | Switchgrass rhizosphere microbial communities from Kellogg Biological Station, Michigan, USA - KBS Switchgrass S2-2 | ecosystem: Host-associated > Plants > Roots > Rhizosphere > Soil ... | reverse complement strand
GTGAGGCGGACCGACAGCGTGACGCCGCCGTCCGGCAGGGCCGAGCGGTCCATGACGCGGCCGTGGCGATAGAGCCAGGCGATGGCGGCGCCGTCGCCGGCGGGGACGTGGGCGGCGACCGGCGGGGCCTCGTCGACCATTCCGGCCACGGCGGCCAGCAGGGCTGCGCACCCCTGCCCCGTCACCGCCGAGACCAGCAGGGCCGGCGGGTGGGCGCGGCGGGCGTCGCCTGTGAGCTGGGCGCGGGTCTCGTCGTCCACGAGGTCGGCCTTGTTCCAGACCTCGACGACGCGGCGCTCGTGCAGGTCGACGCCCAGGCGCTCCAGGACCGCGCGGACGTCGGCCGCCTGGGCCTCGGTCTCATCGCTGGCGATGTCGCGCACGTGCAGGATGACGTCGGCCTCGCGCACTTCCTCCAGGGTGGCGCGGAAGGATTCCACCAGCTCGTGCGGCAGGTCGGAGATGAAGCCCACGGTGTCGGAGAGGATCGCCGGGCGGCCGTCGGGCAGCTTGAGGCTGCGCAGGGTCGGGTCGAGGGTGGCGAACAGCATGTCCTCGGCGGTGACCTCCGAGGCGGTGAGCCGGTTGAACAGGGTCGACTTGCCGGCGTTGGTGTAGCCCACCAGCGCCACGGTCGGGTACGGCTGTCGCTTGCGGGCGGCGCGCTGCAGCGTGCGCGTGCGGCGGACCTCAGCCAGGTCCTTCTTCAGCCGCGCGATCTTCTCGGCCAGCAGGCGCCGGTCGGTCTCGATCTGGGTTTCGCCGGGACCGCCCATGACGCCGAAGCCGCCGCGCTGGCGCTCCAGGTGGGTCCAGGTGCGCACCAGGCGCGAGCGCTCGTAGGTCAGGCGCGCGAGCTCGACCTGCAGGCGGCCCTCGCGGGTGCGCGCGCGGCGGGCGAAGATCTCCAGGATCAGGCCGGTCCGGTCGACGACCTTGACCTTCCAGGCCTTTTCCAGGTTGCGCTGCTGGACGGGGGTGAGCGCGTCGTCGACCACGGCGACGTCGATCTCGGCCTCCTCGCAGAGCGCGCCGATCTCCTCCACCTTGCCCTTGCCGAACAGGGTGGCGGGGGTGCGGGCGCGCAGGGGCGCGATCAGGGTGCGCGCGACGACGAGGTCGAGGGCGAGCGCCAGCCCCACGGCCTCGTCGAGACGTGCGACGGCGCCGCGGACAGGCGCCCGCTCCTCACGCTGGGGATGGATGACCAGCGCCCGCTGCGGGGGCGCTTCATGATCGACGGACTTGCCAGACCTCAATCGTCGTCGTCCGCGGGCTCATAGAGCTGCACCGGCTGGGCCGGCATGATCGTCGAGATCGCGTGCTTGTAGACCAGTTGAGACTGTCCGTCGCGCCGAAGAAGAACGCAAAAGTTGTCGAACCAGCTCACCACGCCCTGCAGCTTCACACCGTTCACCAGGAAGATCGTCAGCGGCGTCTTGGCCTTACGCACACTATTGAGGAAGGTGTCCTGCAGGTTCTGCTTCTTGTCGTTCACAGCCACGGCTATTTCGCCTCATTCTTCATTCGGGGACGACAACCGCCCCCACACACGAGTTGGAGCAAGACAGCCTTCGATGAGCCGCGCAATCGCTCACGCGCGCATCAGATCGCTGTCGACCTCGCCCGCTCGATATAGAGGCTCCGAAGCCGCGTCGCCACCGGTCCGGGCGTTCCATCGCCGATCGGCTGGCCGTCGATCGACACCACCGGGGTGATCAGGGCGCCGGCGCCGGTGATGAACGCCTCCCTGGCCTGGCGCGCCTCGGCGGGGGTGAAGGGGCGTTCGTCCATCTCCAGGCCCGACTCGCGGATGATGTCGATCAGGGAGCGGCGGGTGATGCCGCGCAGGATGTTGGCGTTGGTGTCGCGGGTGCGCAGCCGCCCGTCGCCGTCGACGATCCAGGCGTTCGAGGCCGCGCCCTCGGTGACGAAACCGAGCTCGTCGACGAACCACGCCTCCCCCGCCCCGGCCTCGGCCGCGGCCTGGCGGGCCATGACGTTGGGCAACAGGTTGGTGGTCTTGATGTCGCAGCGGCCCCAGCGGTTCTCCGGGGTGGTGACGGCGCCGATCCCCTTGGCGGCCTTGGCCTCGGCGGCGGCGCGGTCGACGGCCTTGGCGGTGACGATGACGCTGGGCGCCACCGCCGTCTTGGGGAAGGCGTGGTCGCGCGGGGCGACGCCGCGGCCGACCTGGATGTAGAGCAGGCCGTCGCGGACGCGGTTGCGGCGCAGGGTCTCGCGCAGCACGACGGTCAGGGCCGCGCGGCTCATCGGCTCGGCGATGCGCAGTTCGGAAAGGCTGCGCGACAGGCGCGCGAAGTGGCCCTCGGCGTCGGCCAGCCTGCCGTCGAACACCGCCCAGACCTCGTAGACGGCGTCGGCGAGTTGCAGGCCGCGGTCTTCGATGTGGACGCAGGCCTCGCCGCGGCGGACGAAACGGCCGTTCACATAGGCGATGGCCCCCATCAGTCGACTTCCTCCTCGATCGCCCGGGCGCCGGACAGGCCCAGGGACTTCAGCTTGCGGTGCAGGGCCGAGCGCTCCATGCCGATGAAGGCCGCGGTGCGCGAGATGTTGCCGGAGAAGCGCAGCATCTGGGCGTTGAGGTACTCGCGCTCGAACACCTCGCGCGCCTCGCGCAGGGGCAGCGCGATGATGCGCTCGGTCCCCATGCCGCCCGGCTGGTCGTTCACCGCGGCCTCGGCCGGCAGCATGTCGGCGGTGATCGCCTCGGCGGGGTCGCCGGAGGCCAGGATCAGCATGCGCTCGATGTTGTTGCGGAGCTGGCGCAGGTTGCCCGGCCAGGCGCGGACCTGCAGCGTGGCCAGGGCGTCGTCGGCCAGGCGACGGCGCGGCAGTCCGGTGGCTTCGCTGATCCGATGGACGAAGTCGTCCACCAGCTCGGGGATGTCCTCGCGACGCTCGGCGAGGCCGGGCACGTTGACGGGCACCACGTTCAGGCGGTGGAAGAGGTCCTCGCGGAAGCGCCCGGCGGCGATCTCGTCGCGCAGGTCGCGGGAGGTGGAGGAGACGACGCGCACGTCGACCTGCACATCGGAATCGCCGCCGACCCGGCGGAAGCGCTGGTCGACCAGGACGCGCAGGATGCGGCTCTGGGTCTCGCGCGGCATGTCGGCGACCTCGTCGAGGTAGAGGGTGCCGCCGTGGGCGCGCTCGAAGACGCCGATCTTGCCGGGGCGGCCGTTCAAGCCCTCCTCGCCGAACAAGGCCTCGTCCATGCGCTCCGGCGCCATGCCCGCGGCGCTGATGGCCACGAACTCGTTGCCGGCGCGGGGCGAGGACTGGTGGATCAGGCGGGCCACGGTCTCCTTACCGGAGCCGGGCGGGCCGGAGATCAGCACGCGGCTGTTGGCGCCGGCGAGCTTGCCGACGAGCTGGCGGAGCTGCTGGGCGGCGACGGAGCGGCCGATCAGGCCCTCGGGCGTGATCGCCTGGGTGCGCAGGTGGCGGTTCTCGCGGCGCAGGGTGGCGGTCTCGAGGGCGCGCTGGGCCAGAAGCAGCAGGCGGTCGGACTTGAAAGGCTTTTCGAGGAAGTCGTAGGCGCCGCGCTTGATGGCGCTGACCGCGGTCTCGATGTTGCCGTGGCCGCTGATCATGATCACCGGCAGGTCGGCGTCGAGGCCCTTGACCAGGTCGAGCAGCTCCAGCCCGTCCATGCCGCCGCCCTGCATCCAAATGTCCAGGACCAGCAGCGCGGGCTTGCGGGCGCGCACGGCGGCCAGCGCCGCCTCGGAATCCGCGGCCGTGCGCACCGCATAGCCCTCGTCGGCCAGAATGCCGGCCACCAGGTCGCGGATGTCCGCCTCGTCGTCCACCACAAGAACGTCAGCCGCCATTTTACTACCTCATGCCGTCGCCGCCGGTTCGGACGCCCTGAGGCGCGCCGTGGCGGGAAGTTGCAGGATGACCTTGGCCCCGGGACCGCCGGGCGCGTCGGTGAGCACCAGTTCGCCCCCGTGGTCCTCGAGGATTCGCTTGACGATGGCGAGCCCCAGGCCGGTGCCCTTTTCGCGGGTGGTGACGTAGGGCTCGGTCAGGCGGTGGCGATCGCGGTCGGGCAGGCCGACGCCGTTGTCCACCACCTCGAAGGCGACGCCGTCGTCGTTGCAGACGAGCCTGGCATGGATGTGGCCGGGGATGCGCGCCGCATCGCCCTGGCGGGCGTTCACCGCCTCGGCGGCGTTCTTGAGCACGTTGGTCAGGGCCTGGCCCAGCATGCGCCCGTCGCAGAGCAACAGGGTCTCGGGGACGGGCTCGTCGAGCTCGACCTTGATCTCGGGCGAGGCCACGCGCTGGGCGAACACCGCCGCGCGGATCAGCTCGGCGGCGGACTGCTCGGCGAACTTGGGCGCGGGCATGCGGGCGAAGGCGGAGAACTCGTCGACCATGCGGCCGATGTCGCCCACCTGGCGCACGATGGTGTCGGTGCAGCGGTCGAAGGTCTCCAGGTCGCCCTGGTCGACGTTGCGGCGGAACTTCTTGCGGATGCGCTCGGCGGAAAGCTGGATGGGGGTGAGCGGGTTCTTGATCTCGTGGGCGATGCGGCGGGCGACGTCCTTCCAGGCGGCGTTGCGCTGGGCGGCCACCAGGCGGGTGATGTCGTCGAAGGTCAGCACCAGGCCGCGCTCGCTGCGGCTGGCGCGGACCCGCAGGCGGTTGGTGTCGCGGCCGCGGGAGACGTCGAACTCGGATTCCGCCTCGCCGTAGGCCTCGGCCTGGTCGATGACCGTGGCGAACTCCGGCGCCAGGTCGGCCAGCGGCGCGCCCCGGCCGCGGTCGCCCGGCAGGTCCAGCAGCGCAGCGGCCTGGGGATTGGCCGCGGAGATGCGGCCTGCGGCGTCCAGGCCGATGACGCCGGCGCTGACCTCGGAGAGCACGGTCTCGATGAACTGGCTCCGCTCCTCGGCCTCGAGGCCCGCGCGGCGCAGGGCCGCCTGCTGGGCCTGCAGGTCGTTGGTCATGCGGTTGAAGGCGCGGGAGAGGACAGCGATTTCCTCGGGGTCGCGCTCGGCGTCGACGCGGGCGGTGAGGTCGCCGCCGGCCACCTTGCCCGCCGCCTGCACCAGCCGCACGATCGGGCCGGAGATGGCGCTGGCCGCCGACATGCCGAGCCAGATCGCGCCCACCACCAGCAACAGCGCGGTCTCCACGTAGCTCAGCACGAAGATGGTCTGGATGCGCTGACGGCTCTGGGCGGCTTCGCGGTAGGAGACCAGCGAGCCCTCGGCCTGGCGCAGGTGGCTGAGGATGCCGCGCTCCACCGGGCGCACGACGTAGAGATAGGCGTCGGGATAGGCCTTCAGCCGGTAGATCGCCCGCATGACGTCGGCGGATTCGAAGGGGCGCAGCGAGACCTCGCCGCCGTCGGCGATGGCGAAGCTGGAGGGCGGCGGCACCACGAGCGGCGGCGCGTCGGCGGCCTCGGCGCGGGCCAGCACGCGGCCCTCGCGGTCGATCAGGTAGGCGCCGGCGAAGGCGTGGTAGGAGGCGAGTTCGCTCAGGAAGTGGCTGAAGGCGACGGGGCTGGCCTGCAGGGCGGGCGCGGCGCCGTTCAGGTCGTCGGCCATCACCGAGATGTGGTGGCCGATGTAGTCCTTCTGCTCGTCCACGTAGGACCGGGCGACGGTGGCGGAGTTCTCGACCACCGTGCGGACCCGGGCGCTGAACCACTCGTCGACGCCGCGGTTGACCAGCACGCCGTAGAACAGGGCCACCACCACGGCGGGCGCGACGGCGGCCAGGGCGAACAGGCTGACGAAGCGCATGTGCAGGCGCGCGCCGGCGTCGCTGGCCTGGGCCTGCCGCAGGGCCATGAAGCGGTAGCCGACCAGGGCGGCCAGGGCGAGGACCAGCACGAGGTTGAGACTGAGGACCGAGAGAATCGCCGCGGTGGCCGGTCCCAGCGGCCCGATGCTGGGCGGCGAGGCGGCGAGCAGGATGCCGATGCCCAGCAGGATCGAGGCGACCGCGTAGCCGACCCGCAGCACATAGCGGCCGTTGAGCGCGCGGGCGAGCGCCGCGACGCCCGCGATGCGCTCTTCGCGTTCGCTGGCCAAGGGGGTCATGAGGCCGGAACCTAGGCGGAACTGTGCCCCTTAAGCAACGGGTTGTTGCGCGAAAGCGTCAGCGCCGCCCGCGGCTCATCTCGACCCCCAGGTCCTGGATCTTCTTCCGCAAGGTGTTGCGGTTGAGTCCGAGGATCTCGGCGGCGCGCACCTGGTTGCCGCGAGTGGCGGCCAGAGTGAGTTGAATCAGCGGGCGTTCCACCTCTTCGAGCACGCGGTCGTAGAGGCCGACCGGCGGCACGCCGTCGGGCTGTTCGGCGAAATAACCGCCCAGGTGACGCTCCACGAGCTGCGACAGGGTGAGCGGGCCGTCCTGGCCGGCGACGGCCGGTTGCTGGTCGGCCAGCTCGCGCTCGACGATCCGCGCGCTGATCAGCTCCTCGGCGTAGAGGGCGCAGATTCGGCGAATCAGGTTCTCCAGCTCGCGGACGTTGCCGGGCCAGGCGTGCAGCTTCAGCCGCTCCAGCGCGCTGGCGTCGATGGTCTTGGACGGCAGCCCCTCGCGGGCCGCGCGGAGCAGGAAGGCGCGGGCGAGGTCGGGGATGTCCTCCACCCGGTCGCGCAGCGGCGGCAGGCGGATCGGCGCGACGTTGAGGCGGAAGAACAGGTCCTCGCGGAACAGGCCCTGCTGGATGAGGGCGCGCAGGTCGCGGTTGGTGGCGGCGATCAGGCGCACGTTCGGCCGCCGGCCGGTCTTGGGATTGAGCGCCGGCTCGGAGCCGTCGATCACCCGCAGCAGCCGGGTCTGGGCGTCGAGCGGCATGTCGCCGATCTCGTCCAGGAAGAGGGTGCCGCCGTCGGCCTCCACCAGCTTGCCCTGGCCGCCGTCGTCGCGGCCGAACAGCTCCGCCTCCACCCGCTCGCGGGGGACCGCGGCCAGGTTGATGACCACGAACTTGCCGTCGCGACGGCGTCCCATGTCGTGCAGGGCGCGGGCGACCAGCTCCTTGCCGGTGCCGGATTCGCCCAGGATCAGGACGGTGAGGTCGGCGCCCACCAGCCGCGCGACCGTGCGGTAGACGTCCTGCATGGGCCCCGAGCGGCCGATCAGCGGCAGGCGCTCGTCGCGGATGGCGCGGGCCTGGGCCTTGGCGGCCTCGGGGTCGGCGGGCCGGGCCAGCGCGCGGCGGGCTACGGCGGTCATGTCGTCGAGGTCGAAGGGCTTGGGAACGTAGTCGAAGGCGCCGATCTCGGCGGCGCTGACCGCGGTGAGCAGGTTGTTCTGCGCGCTCATGACGATGACGGGGAGCTTGGGCCGCTCCTTGCGGATGCGCGGCAGCACGTCGAAGACGTTCTCGTCGGGCATCACCACGTCGGTGACGACCAGGTCCCCTTCCCCGTCGAACACCCACTTGAGCAGGGTGGTGGCGTTGCCCGTGGCGCGCACCTGGTAGCCCAGGCGGGTGAACGCCTGACTGAGCACCAGCCGGATCGAGGCGTCGTCGTCGGCGATCAGGATCTTCTTGCTGGCGTTGCTGGCGATCGCACTCATGCGGGGTAGTCCTCTTCGGCGGCGATGGGCAACAGCACGCGGAAGACCGTACGCCCCGGCTCGGATTCGAAATCGATCAGGCCCCCGTGGGCGGCCACAAGCTTGCTCACCAGCGCCAGGCCCAGGCCCGCGCCGTGGGTCTTGGTGGTGACGAACGGCTGGAAGAGGCTCTCGCGCAGATGGGCCGGCACGCCCGGGCCGTTGTCGACCACCCGGATCTCCAGCGGCGCGCCGCGCAGGGACTGGCCCTTGGCGGAGCGGACGCGGACGCCGTGGCGGTAGGCGGTGAAGATGGAGATCTCGCCGCGCCCGTCGCCGCGCGAATGGGCCGCCTCGGCGGCGTTCTTCACGAGGTTGAGGAACACCTGGATGAGCTGGTCCTCGTCGCCGGGCGTGGGCGGCAGCGACGGGTCGAAATGCTCGCGCACCGTCAGGCCCTCGGCGGCGCCGTTGGCGACCAGGGCGCGGACGCGGTCGAGCACCAGGTGGATGTTGACCGGGGTGCGCAGCGGCGGGGCGTCGTCGGAGAAGGCCTCCATGCGGTCGACGAGCCGGCGGACGCGGTCGGTCTCGTCGACGATAAGCTGGGCGAGCGGCACGTCCTCGACGCGGGCGCCAGTCTTCAGAAGTTGGGCCGCGCCGCGGATGCCGGCCAGCGGGTTCTTGATCTCGTGGGCCAGCATGCGGCCGAGGCCGACGATGGAGCGCAGGCCGGCGGCCTCGAAGGCCCCCCGCTCGCCGCCGAGGGCGGCGGCCCGGACGTGCAGGGTGAGCAGCACCGCCCCGCCGCCAAGCGGCGCGGCCGCGCCGTCCGCCTCGAAGGGCGGCAGGCCGAAGAGGTTGATCTCCATGCCTCGCTCGCGGACGCGGGCGCCCTCGTCGATGGCCCGGTTGAGCAGGGCCACCAGGGCCGACCCCGGCGGCAGGGCCGCGCGGAACCGGCCGCGGGCAAGCAGGCCGAGGCCCTGGCCGAACAGCGCCTCGGCCGCCTCGTTCACGGCGACCAGGCCGCCGTCCTTGTCGATGACGAGGGCTGGTTCTGGGCTCATGTCGAAGGCCGCGGCCCGCAACAGATCGAGGTCGAGGTCGGGCATATGGGTCTTGGATCGGCTGGTCATGCCGCCATCCTTGTCTCTTGGCCGCGCCAGAGCGCGGTCAGGCCACGTTCAACCCCACTGGGATCCTCCAGCCGGCAGAGCCACGAACGGGCGCTGCGGCGGGCCTCGGCCTCTGGGGGCCAAGGCGCGTTCTCCACATAGGCCGCCAGGTGCTTGCGGAACACCCGCAGCCCCAACTTGTCGCCATAAAACTCTAAACTTGCTCGGAAATGTTCCAGCGCGACGGCGAGCCGATCCTCGACGTCGGGCGCCTCGAAGGGCTGGCCGGAGAGGCCCGCCTCGATCTCCGCGGCGATCCAGGGCCGCCCGTAGACCCCGCGGCCGACCATCACCGCGTCGGCGCCGCTGCGGTCCAGGGCCTCGCGCGCCGTGGCCGCATCGACGATGTCGCCGTTGACGATCACCGGCACGCGCACCGCGCACTTGACGGGGGCGACGGCGGACCAGTCGGCGCGGTCCTTGTAGAACTGGCTGCGGGTGCGGCCGTGGACGGTGATCGCCCGGGCGCCGCGGGCCTCGGCGCGGGCCGCGATCTCGGGGGCGTTCTTCGACTGCTCGTCCCAGCCGAGCCGCATCTTCACCGTCACGGGGACGTCCACCGCGTCCACGGCGGCGGCGACCAGGGCCTCCGCAAGGTCCGGCTGACGCATCAGGGCCGAGCCCGAGGCCACGCCGGTCACTTCCTTGGCCGGGCAGCCGAAGTTGAGATCGATGATCTGAGCGCCGGCCGCGACCGCCAGCCGGGCGCCGGCCGCCACCTGATTTGGATCGCAGCCGACAAGCTGCACGACCATCAGGGGCAGGCCCTCGCCTACCGCAGCGCGGCGAACCACGTCAGGCCGACCGCGCGCGAACTCCGCGCAAGCCACCATCTCGGTGGCCACGTAGGCCGCGCCCAGGCGGCTGGCCGCCTGGCGGAACGGCAGGTCCGACACACCGGTCATCGGGGCGATCCATGCCCGTCCCGTAACCTCGACATCCCCGTTACCGAGCCTTATGCCCATTAATTAGTCACCCCCATCGCACTCTTTTTAGGCATATTGTGCGGCGCCGTAAAGCCTAGACAAGCGTACGCCACGCCCTAAACACGCTGAATGTCCTTTTCGTGCCTCATTGTCGCGGCGGGCCAGGGACTTCGGGCCGGTCCTGGAGCCCCGAAGGCGTGGCGCGACCTGGCCGGACGGCCGATCCTGCGGTGGTCGGTGGAGGCCCTGCTGGCCGCCGGGGCGGACGAGATCGTGCTGGTGGCCGCGCCCGACCGGCTGGGCGACGTGGAGGGCGCCCTCAGCGGACTGACGCGCTGGCGGGCCGTGGCCGGCGGGGCGACGCGGTCGCAGTCGGTGCGCGCCGGGCTGGCGGCGCTGGACGGCGAGGCGACGCGGCCGGTGCTGGTGCACGACGCGGCGCGGCCGTTCGTGAGCGGCGCGCACGTGGCGGCGCTGCTAGCGGCCCTGGAGGCCGGCGCCGACGCCGCAGCCCCCGCCCTGCCCGTCTCCGACGCCCTCAAGCGGGTCACCGGCACGCGGGTGGAGACCGCGCCGCGCGAGGGGCTGTGGCGGGCGCAGACCCCGCAGGCCTTCCGCCTGGGCCGGCTGCGGGCGGCCTATGCGGCGCTGGGCGAGGACGAGGCCACCGACGACCTGGCGCTGGTGGAGCGGGCCGGCGGCCGCGTGACGCTGACGCCCGGCGACCCCATGCTGATGA
>Ga0068859_100008471_pt1 | contig 10408 bp, 5 predicted proteins | sample KBSSwiS22_FD_66585 | JGI IMG/M metagenome (GOLD analysis project Ga0068859, IMG submission 66585) | Switchgrass rhizosphere microbial communities from Kellogg Biological Station, Michigan, USA - KBS Switchgrass S2-2 | ecosystem: Host-associated > Plants > Roots > Rhizosphere > Soil ... | reverse complement strand
AGCGTTTCCGAATCCGTTTAATGGGATTTCTCAAATTGCCGCGAGGTCACTCCAAGAGTTAGCGATCGAGAAGGTTTGTCTATGCTAACAATCCAGGTTCGAGCAAGCGGGCTTTCCTTAACGATCCGGTTGAGCAGTAGTTTTAAACTAATTTCGGAAGCCTTGAGGGAGAAATTTCTTCCCAACTGCGGAATGTACCAACCAGAAAAGTTTGTGCCATTATGCATTCCGTGTGCATCGATTACCGCTTTTATCTCCGGCGTGTTAACCAGATCGTCTTGCAGTTTCCAACAATCAGAGTTTTTATTTACAGCAAAGCTGCCGATTCGAACCTTAAGGAGTTCAGTAAGGAAAGCATCTCGATATGTTTCGCGCGGGAAGACGTTCACTACTCCGTTCTCGATTGACCAGTCATATCGTTCGTTCTGACGGATAATCTGATTCATCAAGTCAGCCAAAGTTCCATCGTTTAGTTCAACTCGATAGCGATTGGATAATTGCTCGTCAGACGAGATTTCAAGGCCCAGTGGAATATTATAATCAAGCGACAGCGAGGTAATGAGGTACGAAAGCTGGCCTTCGAGAGCGACATTCTTTATCCGTCGAGTCACCAGATCGCTCTTTGTTCTAGCTGAGTCGAGCCTCTGAGCCTCAGCCCGGTAGCTGTTCGAGATGGTCATCAACAACATTGTCGAGACAACACCTACATACCTTAACAACATCGTTTCCTCCTGATAACCCGGAATTCACCAAACCTTTCAAGTATTGCGACAATGGAGTCAGTGCGGTAATAACCTGTGTTTCTGTGGCCCTATTTTACCGTTAATAGTACCGGCGCCCGCATCTTTCGTTATTTCATTTGGACCGGTGTCAATTTGAGTTCTACCCTGCGCTACTCTTACGCCCTGTCTAATCTCAACAGTTGGCATTCCCTTAGGAATGGACTGTATATCTATAAATACGCCGTTCGAGGGGGGCATAACCATTCCGGTCCTCGTAGGCTCTGCGCCGCTCAGGGTTACTACCTGTTCCCCTAATACTACACCGTTACCCGATGGAATGATGCGGCAGCCTTGATCCAGTGGAATATATGCTATTGGCTTAATTGTTCCAGTAAAAGGTTTCTCTGAGACTGTGCCTGAAGCATCAACTATATAAGTGTCCTCAACATTGCTTGTTTGACCTTCCACCACGACGACGCTGTTAAGTGTCGGTCTCTCGACCCTGTTTGACGGGGCGGCATCTTCTTTAATAGCCTCCATTGCAGACAGGATCTGAGGATCCTTTCGAAGATCCAAGATTTTTGGCTGAGTCGGCGGGTTTGGTGGAGGATCTTTACGTGGGGTTTGATCTGGATTGGTGGGATCTGTATCCGCATAACCCGTTGGATCTATCAGGCGAACAGGATTGTTCAGTACATACGAATAGCGGTTCCAGCTTTGCGGATTTTTTGTTCTTCCACTTGCGAATAACGGATCTGCGCTCGTAAATCTTCCCTGAAGGCTCTGATAGTATCGCGCCTGCAGATAATCCAATCCGGTTTCGGTATCGCGTTCATGTGAAGTGAACTTCTGCCGCAAGCCCTCAGCGACACCAAAGCCAATGCCAATCGTGCGGCCACCCACACCGGCGCCGAGCTCCTCGCCAAAGGGCATGTAGTCGTGACGACTGATTACACTCGCTGCCGAATTCGTCACGATGCGCGGTGAGCCGAGGTGGTCGGGGGTGGTGTAAAGGGTGCCGTTTGAATTCACGGCTGTGGGTTCAATCGTGGCTAGAAGGCCGCTGGCGCCGTAGACGTATTCCTTTAGTAACGATCCGGTTGAGCCACTGAACTCGGCAATCAACTGTCCGCCTATGCCATACACAAAACGCAAGTTCTCACCCACGAGTTTGCGCACACGCTGCCCTTCGCCATCGTAGGTGTAAGCAGAGACATTGTCGACTTTCGAGATCTTATTTTCCGCGTCGTAGGTGTACGCGTGCGAACCGTCGTTGAGCAGGTTGCCGGCTGAGTCGTAGCTGGCGCCGGTGATGCGGTTGTTTGCGGTGTTGAAGTAGAGACTCTGATTACCGCCGCCGAGATCGATCCAGCGATTACCGTAACGATCGTAGCCGTTTGTTTGGGACCAGCTCGCACCACTGTTCTCATTCGAAGTGGTCAAGCGATTCAAGGAGTCGTAGCTGAATGTTTGTGTGTAACTGAGTCCACCACCGCTGTACGTGTGCGTGAGCGCGTTGCCGTTGTTGTTCGTGGTGCCGTAGTTGTAGCCTAACGAAACGACTGAGGTGGGACTGCCGGAAGTTCCGAGCTTGATCTGCGTCGGCTGGAGCCGATTGTTGTAATCGACGCCGTGAATCAGACCGTTGCCGTAAGTTTCAGTATTCAACGCATTGTGAGCGGCGTAGCCGATGCTGGAAACCGTTGCGGCCGGCGCATAAGTAGTTGCAGTACTGTTCAGCGAGCCCAAACGTCCAGCCGCATCATTAGTGTAAGTAACGAGACGACGATCAGCAGCACCGGGAATCGATGGATATATCTGAGTGTGTAAAGCGCTATTGGCATAGTAAGACGCTTCAACCAGGTAGTTGGTTGAGTCTGTGCGTTGGTACTGTGTGACCACGCGGCCCATCTGATCGTAACCGCGATAGGTGCCTTCGCTGCCACCGCCGTAAGTCACAGCTACCAGCCGACCGGTAGAGTAGCCACGAGAAAAACTCGGCGCTCCGCCGGGCAGTGTCTGTGCGTCGTAGAAAAAACTAATCGTCGACGTCTGCGGCGTATCGTTGTAACTCTTCGATGTGATGCGATTCAGCGCGTCATATACAATTGTGGTGGTGATAGACCGCGCATCGACTTTGCTGGTGACATTGCCGTTCGCATCGTAACCGTAAGTCACGGTGCCGCTTTCCGGATTACTAGCCGAAGTCAAACGCTTCAGTGAATCGTAGATAAGGGTTCTCGTTTGCACTCCTTGCGTTACACCGGTTAAATCATCGAGCACATCATAGGTGTAATAAGTAGGCTGGACGGGACTGCCACCCGAATCCAGGTTGTTATTTCCGTCAGGTTCGTCTACGCGCGTCAGACGTCCCAACGCATCGGTGATACTGCGCCGCGGTTTGCCCGCCTGGTCGGTCATGGTCACCGCATTGCCGCTGTAAGAGGTAGTCACGACGGCACTGTCAGGAGTTGTCACTGACGTAACCCGGCTAAGCGCATCGAAAGCTGTGATGGTCCAGACGGCACTCTCACTCAAGTAAGGCCGATAAGGATTAGAAGTCTGACTACCCCTGCCGAGCGCATCGTATTGCTGCTCAATGCGAATAAAATTTGTACCACCCTCGTATTGTCTTGTCTCTGACGTGCGCCCAAATCCGTCGTAAATGACTTTGCTTACCAACCCATTGTCAGTATTGCTGTCGCGATCGCTGGTTGTTGTAACGATCCGGTTGGCATCATCATAAGCAAAACTGGTTTGATTCTCGGCGCCGGTGCCAATTGCTCGTTTGACCTGCGTGGGCCGATCCAGACTGTCGTTATACGAGCCACTCGCCACGATGCCGTTTGCGTCTTCTGTATTCACCGGCCTACCGAGGTAGTAGTCGAATTGCAAGTAGACGATGTGATTCGCAGCATTAGTTACTTTGGTCGCAAACGCGTAGCTGGTTTGACTGCCCAACTCCGATTGTGCGGTATTTCCCTGCGCTTCGCTATCGGGCGCGCCGAATCGATCAGAAAAATCAACAGCTGTGGCATAGCCGCGCGCATCAATCGCCTTAAGCACATTTCCCGCGACGTCAAACTGATGGTAGGAATAAAGCGGTGTGCTGGTGGCAAGAATCCAGTTTGTGGTGCGGGTTAGATTCCCACGCGTTACATACGACGTAGTGAAACCCGAGTCGAGGCCAGAGATGTTTGACCTCGGCTCCAGTGGCGCGTGATTTCCATCATTCGCATAATTGTCATACTCGAAAGTGCTGCGCGCCTTTTCCACGCCTGATCCATCAAAGACTTGTGTCTGCGCCGGCAGCCGGCGAATGTGAATGCTGGTGGTCGTGTAGTCAGTGCTGTTGACCGGATTCGTTTTCAGGTAATCCGTATGAGTCCGCCGCACTAGGGCTCCTGCCAAACCATTGCCGAAGTCGTATTCGTAAACATCCGAGCGATTGTTAAAGGGAACCGTGTCGTCGTAACTAAATGTCTGTTTTGAAACCTGGTTTGTATCGACAAGAGTGTTTGTCGTTTCACTCAAACGCGGATCGTTCGGCGGCGCCAAATCCGCACTACCAGTCCACCAACTAACAGCGGCCCGTTGCTGCCAGGTGTTCGTCACGCGCGTGAGTATGGTGGTGCCGTTGCTGACGAAGTTCTCGGTCTGGTACTCCCTGCTTTCTTTCCAGCCAGGATAGTCGATTGGAGATATGCCGAATGACAGTTTGGGACTGCCATAGAAGTAATGCTTGCTGCGTGTCAGCAGTGTACCCGTGTTATTTAGTTGGTCGGCGATCACGTAACCAGCGTTTGTGAATGTAGTTTCAGGGCGGCTATAGGTCATGCGACTGGAGTATGTGGAGCCGGTCCCGCCACCTGGATAAAGACGACGCTCCGTTACGCGTCGATAGACCACCCACGATCCATTAAAGCCCCCGCCGAAAGCGCCGCTCGCAGCACCGTCAGTTAATCCAGCCGCATAGTCGTACTCGATGGCGCCGCCTGTCGGCAGTATCACACGGGCCACTTCACCGTATGGGTTGTACTTGATTTGATACTGTTGATTGTTCGGTAACGTCACGGAAGAAACAACCGTCGGATTGTGCTGGGTCGTATTCGAGCCGTTCAACTCTGGAAAGAGTCCTTTGGGTGTGAGAGTGCTCGAGTAATCAGAACGCAAAGCATTGGCGAGCGAAGCATAATTCACCAGAATAGTTCGGGAACTCCCGCCGAAGCCTTTGTACGTAATCTGATCGGAAGTGCCTGGTCCCGTGTTGTAGCTGATTGTGACCTGCCGGTTGAGCGAGTCTGTGATCGTGGAAACACGATTGTTGCCATCGTAGCTGAAAGTTATCTTGTTGCCATTCCGATCTCGCGCCCAGGAGACGAGACCGTTATCGATGCGATAGCGAGTGCCGTCGGCCAATAAAAAGTATCCGGAAGGGTAGATTTCGCTGGGATTCGGGCTAATCGGTTGATCGTGAATCGTCGTGTCGGAAATAAAGGTGGCTGCCGAACCGTCAGAGGTAACGAAGATTGTGCCCCGCGAGGGCGGATTCGAGTAGGTGCACAGACTATTATTGGCGGGTTGTCCGCCGGTGAGCTGATCGCGCAGTTCGTACTCAGTTCCATCCGCCGCGGTGAACGTTAACCGCGTAATCGAGTAAGGAAAAACTTTGGTCCCATCCGGACACTGGATTTCATCAAATCCGGCCTGCCTTCCTGCCATTGTCCCAGGGCTGTACTTACGTTCATTGTTCTCCCACCAACTTTGTATTGGCAGATATCGATGGATATACCCTCCGCCAAACTGCGGAATCGCAACATCTGAAACCCGCCACTTGCCAGCGAACGGTAACATGACCGGCATTTGCGCGCCGCCGCGCCCGGACACCTGCAACAGCGACAGTTGAAAACTCAAATTGCCGTTATAAAGATTAACGTTATCAAAACCGCTGAGCGCGTATGAGCCGGCCGGTGAACCTGGTTGCAGTCCCAAGGGCGTACTGCCGTCGGTAGCGCTGGTCGTTTGCGCCGCGACAGCAAAGCTGAGCGCGCAGATGATTGCGGTAGACTTGCCAAGTGTGAGAACGCGACGTGCAAGGTGAGCTTTCTGATTTCGCATAATTTCCTGTGAGAGTGAGCATGAGTTAGTTGACGCTATAGCTACCAACGGCGCGAAGGAACCGTCGCTGGCTCAAACTGACGCTGAATTCTGCAACCGTTTCGGGTACAACGGAAAGCGGGCCGTCAATTCGGCGACGTCGCGCTTCACTTTGTTTCGTACTTCTTCCGATTCGGGCGCGTGAATTACTTCGGCGATAAGGCGCCCGATCTGGCGCATCTCTGCTTCTTTCATACCGCGCGTGGTCACGGCCGGTGTGCCGATGCGCAGACCTGAGGCGACGAACGGTTTGTTCTGATCGAATGGAATTGTGTTTTTGTTGACGGTAATCAACGCGGCTTCGAGCGCTTTTTCGGCATCCTTGCCGGTAGTGCCTTTGCCATCCATCCAAACATCCACGAGCATCAGGTGATTGTCAGTGCCGCCCGAGACAAGACGCAGTCCCTGCTCCTGTAGTTCGCTCGCCAACTCTTTCGCGTTCTTCAAGACCTGGCGCTGATACTCCTTGAAGTCATCGCGCAGCGCTTCGCCGAGCGCCACTGCCTTTGCCGCGATGATGTGCACCAGCGGTCCACCCTGCACACCCGGAAAGACACGACGATCGACCTCTTTTGCGTGTTCCTGGCGACACAGAATTAAACCCCCGCGCGGGCCACGCAGAGTTTTGTGCGTTGTGGTGGTGACGTAATCCGCATGCGGAACCGGCGAGGGATGAAGTCCCGCAGCGATGGGGCCGGCGATGTGTGCAATGTCCGCAAACATGCGCGCGCCGACACTCTGCGCGATCTGGCCGATGCGTTCGAAATCGATGGTGCGCGGATACGCTGAGGCGCCGCACACGAGCAGTTTGGGCCGATGCTCTTCCGCAATCTTCTGCAACTCGTCGTAATCGATCTGCTCAGTCTCTTTTGAAACTCCGTAATCGGCGACCTTGTAACTGAAGCCGGAGAAGTTCAGCGGATGACCGTGAGTCAGGTGGCCGCCATGCGAGAGATTCATCCCGAGTATTTGATCGCCATATTGGATCGCGGCGAGATAGACAGCCATGTTTGCCTGAGCACCGCTGTGCGGCTGCACGTTGGCATGCTCCGCGCCGAATAACTCTTTCGCCCGGTCGATCGCGGTCTGCTCGACGACGTCAGTCCATTCGCAACCGCCGTAGTAACGCTTGCCCGGATAACCTTCAGCGTACTTATTCGTAAACACAGAGCCTGCAGCCTGGAGCACTGCCTCACTAACAAAATTCTCGGAAGCGATCAGCTCGAGACCATTTGCCTGGCGTGCGACTTCGTTGTCGATGGCGCCGGCGATGACCGGATCGACTTCGGCGAGTGATGAGTTTCTATCCATTTGCTCTCTTTTCCAATTCAGTAATCTTTTCGACGCGCGCGGCATGACGGCCGCCTTCGAACGCAGTTGAAAACCATGCGCGCACGATCTTCGGAATATCGTCGACAGGTGTGGTACGCGCGCCGATGGCGAGCACGTTAGCATTGTTGTGTTGTCGCGCGAGTCGTGCGATCTCTTCGGACCACGCAACTGCGGCACGTACACCCGGAACCTTGTTAGCGGTGATTGCCATGCCTGTGCCCGAGCCGCAAACCAAAACGCCCTGCTCGACGCGCCCTTCCGCGACCTGCTCTGCGACCTTCTTCGCGTAATCGGGATAGTCGACCGAGTCTTCGGAGACAGTGCCGAGATCGTCAAACTCAACGCCGAGCTCACTGAGAACTGGTTTCAAGCGTTCCTTCTCAGCGTAACCGGCATGATCGCTCGCAAGTGCAATTCGCATCTTTCGCAAACCTTCTTTAAAAAGTGGTGTTGTAGAAGAAGCGTGATGGTAACTCAGGCATCGATACTCAGCAAACTATCCGTGTTATCCGCGGCCCATGGTTGCCATACTCACATTCGCTAAGCGAGAATGCTCTGATTATGCGCTGGTCACGATACTTCATTCCAACTCTCCGCGAGGATCCCGCTGACGCGGAGGTCATTTCGCACAAACTGCTTTTGCGCGCCGGCGCCATCCGGCAATTGTCTGCGGGTATTTATTCGTTCTTACCGCTTGGCCAACGTGTGGCAATCAAAGTCATGCAGATTCTGCGTGAAGAGATGAACGCCGTCGGCGGACAGGAGTTTGATTTGCCCGTGCTTCACCCGGCGGAAATCTGGCAGGAGTCAGGACGCTGGGACGCAATCGGCGATGAGATGTTTCGGCTGAAAGATCGCAAGGGCACCGACATGTGCCTGGGCATGACTGAGGAAGAAGTTTTCACGACGATCGCGCGCAACGAGATCCGTTCGTACAAGCAACTGCCACAGGTTTGGTACCAGATTCAGCTCAAGTTTCGCGATGAAGCACGACCCAAGTCGGGATTGATCCGTATCCGCACCTTCATCATGAAAGACGCGTATACATTCGACGTCGATCGTGCCGGTCTCGACAAATCGTTTCTGGACCAGCGTGAAGCGTACAAGAAGATCTTTACTCGTTGCGGGATAGAGTTTTTGATCGTTGAAGCGTCGTCGGGCGCGATGGGCGGTTCGGAGTCGAACGAGTTTATGGCGCGAACTCCGGCAGGCGAGGATTTGATCGTCAGTTGCGCGAGTTGCGGCTATGCCGCAAATCTCGAAAAGGCGACTTCCCGCGTGGCCGAGATTGTCGATGAAGCTGGGCCAGCGGCGCCGGAAGAGTTTCCCACGCCAGGAGTCCGCACGATCGAAGATCTGATCTCGTTCCCTGGAGGCGCTGACGCAAACAGGCAGATCAAATCGCTCGTCTACTTCGCCACGATCGAAGGCCAGCAACGGCCGGTTCTGGTCTTGCTGCGTGGCGATCATCAACTGCACGACACCAGACTTGCAGACAGCCTGCGTGCTACGGCAGTGCGACCTGCGCATCCGGAAGAGATACGCAACCTGCTGGGCGCGAGCGCCGGAAGTCTGGGCGGTGTCGGCGCGAAAAACAAAACGCGTGACCTGCGCATCCTCGCCGATTCGGCACTCAAGAACCGCCGCAACATGACCACCGGCGCAAACAAAGACGATCACCACCTGCGCGGCGTCGACATCGGCCGCGATATTTCCGTTGATGAGTGGTTTGATTTGCGGATGGTTGAAGCGGGCGAAGGCTGTCCTCGATGTGAAAACGGCAAGCTCGACGTTTTCAAAGGGATGGAGATTGGTCACATCTTCAAGCTGGGCACAAAGTATTCAGAATCGATGAGCGCAACCGTGCTGACGCAGGATGGCAAGCAGGTTCCGATTGTGATGGGAAGTTACGGCATCGGTGTCGAGCGCATAATTACTGCCGCCATCGAGCAACATCACGACGACGATGGCATCATCTGGCCCCGTTCGCTGGCGCCGTTTGATGTCGTCGTGACGATTACTAACATGAAGCAGGACGAAGTGCGTGAAGCGGGAGAGAAGCTTTATCAGGAGCTCCAGAGGGCAGGTCTCGAAGTGTTGCTGGACGATCGCGACGAGCGCGCGGGAGTGAAATTCAAAGATGCGGATCTTATCGGCATTCCACACCGGATTACGATTGGGAAAAAGGTCGCTGAAGGCGTAGTTGAACTGTTCGACCGGAGCACAAAGAAGACTGAAGATGTTAGAATCAGCGACGTCGTGACGTACGTCAAAAGCATGCGATGACGGGATCTTGATATAACCGTGCGGCAAGAAGCGCAACGAAGAATTCTCGCGCAAAGGCGCAAAGGCGCAAAGAAGAACGCAAAGATTAACTTGTGTGCTTTCTTTGCGGCTTTTTCTTTGCGCCTTTGCGCCTTTGCGCGAGCAAATTCGCCAGTAATGAAAGCGCTTTGGTTCTTCTTAGTGGTGATGGCTTTGGTGCCCGCTCATGCGTCACAGGATCTGCTCCCGGAGTTGGTGCGCCAGATCAAACCGTCCGCGGTTGCAATCGAGACATTCGACTCACGTGGCGAAAAGCTCTCACGCGGCAGCGGCTTCTTTGTTGACAGTGATCGCATCGTTACTAACCGGCACGTTCTCGATGGCGCCTATCGCGCGGAAGTCCACGCTTCCAACGGCGCCGTATTTCCCGTCAAAGGCGTGCTCGCCGTGGATGCTGAAGGTGACGTCGCGCTCGTAAAGATCGATCCTCCGACGCCTCCTATTAAATCCCTGCAACTCGATAAGACTTCCCCGCAGGAAGGCGAGAGCGTCGTCGTCATCGGTAACCCTCTCGGACTCGAAGGCAGCGTCACGAACGGCATCGTTTCTGCCGTACGCGATATTCCAACGTTCGGCCGCATCATTCAGATCACGGCACCGATATCTTCGGGATCGAGTGGCAGTCCGGTGGTAAACATGCAGGGGCAGGTGATCGGCATCGCGACGTTGCAAATCACGGGCGGCCAGAGCGTGAACTTTGCTATTCCTTCCGAGCGCATCTCGCAATTGCAAGTTTCGGCGATGACTTCGCTTGCAGAGCTCGTGGCGAGTACGGGCCGAAACAAACGCGCGAAGGCGGTACAGTTTTTCCGCGATGGTTTGAGTTTTCTGTCGAAGGACGATTGCGAGAAGGCGCTGCCGTACTTCGAGAA
>Ga0068859_100008465_pt1 | contig 10412 bp, 10 predicted proteins | sample KBSSwiS22_FD_66585 | JGI IMG/M metagenome (GOLD analysis project Ga0068859, IMG submission 66585) | Switchgrass rhizosphere microbial communities from Kellogg Biological Station, Michigan, USA - KBS Switchgrass S2-2 | ecosystem: Host-associated > Plants > Roots > Rhizosphere > Soil ... | reverse complement strand
AGCTCCTTCTTCGGCTCGGGGATGAACGCCGGAGGCGGAGGAGGCGGCGGCGGGCAGCCCTTCGCGTCCACCGTCGATCCCTTCGGCGTGCCCGGGCAGGTGTCGATGCCGTCGCACACGCCGTCGGCGTCGGAGTCGAGCGGGCAACCCTTCGCGTCCACGCGGCAGCCCTTCGGCGTGTTCGGGCACTGGTCGAGGCCGTCGCAGACGCCGTCGCCGTCGGCATCCGCCGGGCAACCGCTCGCGTCCACCTTGCAGCCCTTGGGAGTGTCCGCGCACTTGTCCGCGCCGTCGGCGACGCCGTCGCCGTCGCTGTCGCGGTTGCAGCCCGACGCGTCCACCGGCCAGCCCTTCGGCGTGTCGGGGCAGCGGTCGAGGCCGTCGCAGACGCCGTCGCCGTCCCCATCGAGCGGGCAGCCGGCCGCGTCCACCGTGCAGCCGTGCGGCGTGCCGGGGCACTTGTCCTTCTTGTCGTAGACGCCGTCGGCGTCCTCGTCGGTCGGCTTGCCGCCGATCCCCCACGTCCAGCCGGCGACCAGCTTGTACTGGGTGAAGTCCTCGTCGCCCAGCGCGTCGCCACTGTCGAACGTCTGGTCGCCGCGCAGCTCGATGCGGAGCGCCCCGGGGTTGAAGCCGCGGCGGACGCCAAGACCCAGCGAGCCGAACAAGCGTCCCTCGGAGTCACCGACGTCCGGTTTGAGCTGCATGTAGCCGGGGCCGAGGTTGACGAAGAATTGCCACTTGGAGGCCGGATTCAGGTGGAACTCCGGGCCCAGGCGGAACGCGTACTCGTCCACGTCACCGAAGAGCGTGGAGTCCCCCTTGTAGGAGACCCACGTGCCGTCCATGAAGCCGGTGATCACCGGCGAGAAGTGCCAGCCGAAGCGGGCTCCGATCAACGGGTTGATGGTGGAGTCCTCGGAGCCGACGAGGTTGTCGTCTCCCATGCCGACGCCCGCAAGGATGCCGATCTCGCCGGGCTTCTCCCATTCGGAGCTGGCCACGGCGGCGGTCGTCAGTACAAGCGTCGTCGCCAGGGTCAGGAACGCACGTCGCATCTTTCGCCCCTCCTCTTCGGTTACGCGTCGGGCCGGAGTCTATCAACGCGACAGGGATGGTGGGGCAGGAATTCATACCGGACCCCAGTGCATCGCGTGCGCGATGAGGAGCAGCGCGAGTCCCGCCGTGAGCCACACGAGCTGAAGCGGCGCCATGAACCGAGCCCACTTCGTCCAGGGAATCCCGGCGAGATCGAGCGCGGCCATGAAGTAGCCGGAGGTGGGCGTGAAGATGTTGGAGAAGCCGTCGCCGAACTGGTACGCGAGCACCGTCGTCTGCCGCGTCACGCCGACAATGTCGGCAAGCGGTGCCAGGATCGGGAGCGACAGGGCGGCCTGCCCGCTCCCCGACGGCACGACGTAGGACAGCACGACCTGCACCGCGTAGATGCCGAGGATCGTCACCTGGCTCGGGAGGTGCGCGACCGCGCCCGCCATGCCGTGCAGGAGCGTGTCGGTGACGTGCGCGCCGTCGAAGATCACGAGCACGCCGCGCGCGAGGCCGACGACCAGCGCCCCGGAGGCGATCGACGCCGCCCCTTCGAGGAACTTCACCGCGGTGGCATCGGCGGACAGCCCGCCGGCGAGGCCCGCGGCGATCGTGACCGCGACGAACAGCCCGGACAGCTCGAGAAGCCCCCAGTCGTAGCGCAGTCCGCCGACGACCATGGCGACGAGAGCGGCGAGAACGACGAGGAGGACGGCCGCATGGCGCCAGGAGGTCGAGCCGGAGCTCGCGGCGAGGGAAACATCTCCGGGAGCTCCCCGGTGCTTTCCCGCCCATCGCAGCACGTAGACGATCGCGATCGCCGTGATCACCACCCAGACGATGAGGCGGTACCCCATGCCGGAGTACTTCGGGACCTCCGCGATCCGCTGACCGACCACGACCGTGAACGGGTTCATGAAGGCGCCGGAAAAGCCCGCGCCGGCGCCGACGAGCGCGATCGAAGCGCCCGTGATCTCGTCGTAGCCGAGACGGCGGGCGAGGATCACGAGCGTCGGAATGAACGGCAGCGTCTCCTCCGCGATCCCGAGCGTCGCGCCGCCGATCGAGAACACGACCATCAGCGTGACCAGGACCCACGGGCCGCGCGATCCGCCCCGCCGCACGACCGCGCCGATCGCGGCGTCCACGGCGCCCGTCGCCGCGATCACGCCGAACGCGCCCCCGACGATGAAGATGTACAGGACGAGGTCGGCGACCGTGACGAGGCCGCGCGGGTACGCGAGGAACACGTCGCCGATCCCCGCGGGCTCCGGCGGCACCGTCGCGTACGACGCCGGATCGACGACCTTGCGCCCGCCGATGTCCACGCGCTCGTATCTCCCGGCCGGAACGACGTGCGTGAGGAGCGCCGCCACGACGACGAGACCGAACAGGAGAACGAACGTGTGCGGGACGCGCAGCTTCACTCAGGCACCGCAGAAGGCCACCGCGGCGCGCGCGTAGATCCCCGCGGCTTCGCGCACCTCGGCGAGCGGCACGCTCTCGCGCGGGGAGTGCGCGAGCGCGAGATCGCCGGGACCGAGGACCACGCACGGAATGCCGGCGAAGCTCGACAGCAGCGACGCGTCGGTCCAAGCGGGGAAGGCGGTGGGCGCGTCTCTCCGATCGAGGACGGAGGCGACCGCGACCGCGAGCGGGTGCGACGCGTCGAGGACCGCGGGGAGATGCTCGAGCGTCTGCATCCCTCCCTGCATCCGTGCGACGGCCGTCTTGATCCCGGGCACGAGACGCGCGGCCTCGGCCAGCAGCGCCTCGAGCTCGGCGACGAGGGACGAGAAGCCCTCACCCGGAACGGTGCGGCGATCGACGCGGAGGACGCAGCTCGCCGCGACCGTCGAGGGCTGGTCGCCCCCGGCGATCCAGCCGGCGTTGATCGTCGGGGGCCCGAGCAGCGGATGCGCGCGCGCCGCGAGCGCCGGCTTCAGGCGATCCTCCACGAGCGCGAGGAATCGCGCGGCGGCGACGATCGCGTTGATCCCCGCCTCCGCCGTCCCGCCGTGGGCCGCGCGTCCGTCGAACCGGATCTCCAGCCACTCGAGCCCCTTGTGGCCGAGCGCCAACCGGTTTTCCGTCGGCTCACCGACGATCGCGCCGTCCGCGGTGAAGCCGTCCCTCACGAGAGCCTCGGCTCCCAGGCTCTCCATCTCCTCGTCGGCGACGGCGGCGAGGACGACCTCGCCCCGGGCGAGCACGCCGGTCGAGGACACGGCCTCGAGGGCCGCCGCCATCGCGGCGACGGCGCCCTTCATGTCGCACGTGCCGCGACCGAACATCCTTCCGTCGCGGACGTCGGCGCTGAATCCGACGCCTGGGTCCCCCGCGTTCAGCGGCACCGTATCGGTATGACCGCACAGCACGAGCCGCTTCCCCGCATCACGCCCCGCGACGCGCGCGATCAGGTTGGGCCGGCCGGGCGCCACCTCGCGGATCTCGGAGCCGATGCCGCGGGCGGCGAGCCAGGCGGCGAGCACGCGCACCACCGCCTCCTCCTGCCGCGGCACGCCCGGATGCGACGGGGTGCGCACGAGGTCCGCGAGGAGGTCGGGCCAGCCGGACGCGTCGATCGCACGATCGATCGCGGCGCGATCCTTCACGCGGTGCGCCCGCGCTGGTACTCGTGGATGAGGTCGCGGATCCGGATCGCGTCGCCCTTGGTGTGGCCGTCGGAGACGATCGGCGTCGCGCCACCCGTGGACTCGATGCGGATCGACGCGAAGATCAGGCCGGTGGTGATCGACACCGATGCGATCTTCGCGATCGGGATGCTGTCTTGCGAGCCGCCGATGAAGCGCGGCTTGATGCGCGAGACCCTGTCGGCCGCGACCTCGATGCGCGTCGGGAAGATCAGGTTCCCCGCCGTGAGACGGCTCGCGGTGAAGACGCGCGCGGAGTCCATCGCGCCGGAGTTTACCGGAGCACGAACCCGACTTCGACCACGAAGTAGACGCGCACCGGCTGGCCGCCCATCGTGGCCGGCCGGTATTTCCACCGCCGGACCGCCTCGAGGGCCGACTCCTCGAAGAGGGGGCTGGTCGACCGCAGGATCTCGACCGACTCGACGCCGCCGTCGAGGCCGATGACCGCCTGCACCGTGACCTTCCCCTCGAGGCGCGCTTGACGAGCGACCTTGGGATACGTCGGCGAGATCTTCGTCAGCAGCACCGGACGGACCATCTCGGGCGTCAGTTCCAGCGGCCCAGCGCGGGTGCCGCTTCCCCCGCCTCCGTCGTCCGAGGTCCCGGTCGCGTTGGGGACGCCGTTGTCGCTGCCGTCGGCATCGCCGATCGGCCCCTGCCCCGGGCCGTCGTCGCCCGACGTCGGATTCTCGACCGGTACCGGGAGATCCCTGGGCGTCTCGTTGGGCGTCTCGATCGGTTTCGGGATCTCCGGCTTCGGCTGGACGGCAGCGCCCGGGTTGTCCGTGCCCTTGAGCGGCTTCGGGGCCGCGGGCTCCGGTGCCTTCTCGCGAACGTACTCGAGCACCGGTCCCGGCGGAAGGACGACGAGGATCGGCGGCTCGGGATCGACGATCTTCGGCACGATCGTCAGCGAGATGACGAAGATCACCGCGAACACCGTCACGTGCACGAGCAGCGCGATCGAGAACGGCGAGAGCTTCCTGTTCGAGGCGTCGAGTGCCTGCGCTTCGAGGGTCCGTTCGAACATGGCGGCCTCCTTTCCGAGACCAGGTGCCTTCGAATATGGGACACGCGCGGCGGGCAGGAGTTCCCGGCGGCGGGTTGGCGCGGGGAGTCCGCCGCGGACGTGTCTTTTTTCGTCGCTCGCGATCGTTCCCAAATTGGGAACGCTCGCGCGGCCCCGCGGGAGAACAACCCCGCCCCCCCCGGCCCGCGGCCGCCGTGCGCGGCGCAACCTCTCCGGTTATGCTCGTCCCGCTTGCCTCGTGGAACCCGGCTGCTCCCGCTCCTCCTCCTCGCCTTGGCGTCGTGCGCCGAGGAGCGCCCGGCCCGGCTCGTCGTCTCGGCGAAGGTCCCTTCCTACGTCGATCCCGCGGCGGAGAAGCCGCGCATCAAGTTCGACGACGAGCAGGTGTCGCTGAACGACCGCTGCCCGGTCCGCAAGGCGAAGCTCAACCTCAAGATGCCGGCGGTGTACGTCAACGGGAAGCCGATCGGCTTCTGCTGAAGGCCCTGCGTCAGGATCTTCGGGCAAGATCCGCAGATTCAGCTCGGCGAGCTCGGCATCGAGCTCAAGGACGCGATCGACGGCACGCGCGGCGCGGTCCTGGATCCCACGCACCGCTCGTTCGTCAACTGGGAGACGTTCTTCTTCGCCGACCTCGAGTCGAAGCAGCGCTTCGACGCTGATCCCTCGCGCTATTGCGGGATCCTCACCGATCCGGTGTCGCACCTGCGGTTCGTACCCGGGGACCGATCGCCGCGCACGCAGCACGACGGGCGGCCGTACTTCTTCTTCACCGAGGCGAACAAGGCGGCGTTCGACGCGGACCCCACGGCGTACGCGAAGGTCAACGCCGACTGGGTCACGCGGATGTAGACCAGAGCCCGTCGCCGTGGCGGCGGGCGCGGCCGGATCCCTCCAGGCGCCGCAAGTGCGCCCGCGTCTGCATCTCCCTCAGAAACTCAGGAGCGTCGAGCGTGTCCGCGTAGGCGTCGCGCGCGATCGAGGCGAGGTCGCGCGGCGATTCCGTAAGCGCCGCGGCCACCCTCGCCTCCCGCGCCTCGCGGTGGGCGCGCGTCACGGCGATCGACTTCCCGGGGAGCGGCGGCCCGTGCGCGGGGAGGACGATCCTCACCTTGAGCTTCTCGAGCCGAGAAAGCGACGCGAGGTAGTCGTCCATGCTCCCGTCGGAGAAGCCGACGAGGATCGTCGAGAGCCCGCTGACGAGGTCACCCGCCAGGAGCACGCCGCGCTTCTCGTCGTGGAAGGCGAGATGCCCCGGCGCGTGTCCCGGCGTGTGCAGTGCTACGAGGGTCATCCCGTCGAGGTCGAGCCTGTCGCCGTCCGCGATCGGCTCGATGTCCATGCCGGAGAGCCTCGCGATCGTCTCCGCGTGCGCGCGGATCGGCAGTCGGAGCTCGCGCGCGACGGTGACCGCGCCCGAGACGTGGTCGCGGTGGTGGTGCGTCAGGACGACGGCCGTGGGGATCGAGCCGGTCGCCTCGCGCTTCCTGACGACCGCGAGGAGCGCTTTGATCTCCGCCGTGTCGTCGGAGCCCGGATCCACGATGACGAAGCGGTTCCCGCCGGGGAGCCAGACGTTGGTGCAGGACGCCGGCGGGAGCGTGCGCGTCCGGACGGGGAGCGCCCAGATCCCCGGGACGAACTCGATGCGCGGCGTGGGCTGCTCCTCCGCGTTGACGAGCTTGGTCGTGGCCGCCAACGCGGCGGCGGAGGTGGGCGGCTTGGCGACGAGCGCGCGCAGGATCGTCACGACCGGAGGCGGGACGCTCGCGCGACCGTGTTGCCAGGCGTCGAGGATGTCCCCCGCTCGGTGGAAGGAGAGCTCCTCGATCTCGGCGGGGGCCGGGAGCACCTCCGGCAGGGCTTGACCCGCCGGAAGCTCCGCGACGAAGAAGCGCGTCCGGAATCGCACGGAAAAGAACGGCGGCGTGATGCGCTCCCCTGCGTCGATCCACGCGGCCGGGTCGATCGAGAGGCCCGTCTCCTCGAGCATCTCGCGGGACGCGCAGCGCTCGAAGGCGCCGGGACGGCCGGGACCGTCGGACGGATCGAGCTTCCCTCCCGGGAAGGCGAGATTTCCCGGCATGAAGCGCGACGTGCGGGCACGCATCCCGAGGAGGATCTCGAGCCCGCCGTCACCGCGGGGGCGCACCACGATCCCGAGCGCGGAGTCCTTGGGCTCGGGGATCGGCGCCGGCTCGATGCCGTCGGGGATCTCGGAAATGGGGTCAGACCCCTTTCTTCTCCAAGTGCCCGCCAAACGCAAACCGCATGGCCGACAAGACGCGGTTCTGGAAGTCGGCCTCGCCGCGCGAGTCGAACCGCTCGTAGAGCGACGCGGTCAACACGTGCGCGGGCACGCCCGACTCGATCGCGGCGAGCACGGTCCAGCGCCCCTCGCCCGAATCGGAGACCTTCCCGGAGAACTCGTCGAGCCGCGGGCTCTTGGCGAGGGCGCCGGCGGTGAGGTCGAGGAGCCAGGAGGCGATCACGCTCCCCCGCCGCCACACCTCGGTCACGTCGGCGAGGTCGAACTCGTACTGGAAGTACTCCGGGTTTCTCAGCGGTGTCGTCTCGGCGTCCACCGCGTGCCCCTTCATGCCGACGCCGGCGTGCCGGAGGACGTTCAGCCCCTCGGCGTACGCGGCCATGATCCCGTACTCGATCCCGTTGTGGATCATCTTCACGAAATGCCCGGCGCCGGGCGGTCCGCAGTGGAGGTAGCCCTTCTCCGCCGTGCCGCCCCGGTTCTCCCGCCCGGGGGTCTTCGGTATCGAGCCGGGCCCCGGAGCGAGCGTGGCGAAGACCGGATCGAGCCGCCGGACGACGTCCGCCTCGCCGCCGATCATCAGGCAGTACCCGCGCTCGAGCCCCCACACGCCGCCCGACGTCCCGCAATCCACGTAATGGATCCCCGCAGTCGCGAGCCGCTTCGCGCGGTCCACGTCGTCGCGGTAGTAGGAGTTGCCGCCGTCGACGATGACGTCGTCCTTCGACAGGAGCGGGACGAGGTCTCCGATCACCTTGTCCACGGCCGCCGCGGGGATCATGAGCCACACGGCGCGCGGCGCTTGCAGGCTCTTCACGAGCGCCGCGAGGTCCGTAACGCCTTGCGCGCCGGCATCGACGAAGGGCTTCACGACGTCCGCCGACCGGTTGAAGACGGAGACCCGATGACCGTCGCGGAGGAGGCGGCGGACCATGTTCCCGCCCATACGGCCCAGTCCGATCATTCCGACCTGCATGCCGGGCATGTTAGCCTCATTTCACGATGACGATCGAGCCGATCGTCCGCGACATCCCCGAGCTGGCCGAGGCGTTCGCCGAGATCGTCGAGAGCGCCTACGGCGACGCGCGGCGATCCGGCCGCCCGTTCTCGATCGCCGTGTCCGGCGGATCGGTCGCGAGGGAGTTCCTCTCGCGCCTGGTCAGGCTCTCCCTCGATTGGCGGCACGTCCTGGTCTTCTTCGTGGACGAGCGCGCCGTTCCCCCCGACGACGCCGAGTCGAACGCGCGCCTGGCCCGCGAGGCGTGGCTCGACCGGGTGCCGATCCCCATGGCCAACGTCCACCGGATGCGGGGCGAGTCCCTCGACCTCGAGGAGGCGGCCCGAAGCTACGAGCGGGAGATGGGCCACGCGCTGGGCGCCCCGCCGCGGCTGGACGTCGTCCTGCTCGGCGTGGGGCCCGACGGGCACGTCGGCTCGCTGTTCCCGGGAAAGCCGTCGCTCGAGGAGAGCCGGCACTGCGTGGTGGCCGTCCACGACGCCCCGAAGCCCCCCGCCGAGAGGCTGACGCTCTCCCTGCTCGCGATCGCCCGCGCGCGCACGGTGGTGCTCGCGGCGTTCGGGTCCGCCAAGGCGCAGGTCGTCCGCGAGGCGCTGGAGAACGACGAATCACCCCTCCCGGCGGCGCGCGCGCTACGCTCCGGGGCGCGCCCGATCGTCCTGCTCGATCCCGAGGCGGCTTCGCGCTAGACTCCGCCCGACCGTATGGCAACCGACATCCGAAAGCTCCTGGGCGACAAGGCCGACGCGTACCTCGGCTTCGCCCAGCCGAAGATCGCCAAGGACCGCCTCCACCTTCCCGGTCCCGACTTCGTGGACCGGATCGTCCTCGCCTCCGACCGGAACAACCGTGTCGTCGGGAACCTCCAGTGGATGTTCCAACACGGCCGGCTGGCCGGGACGGGTTACATGTCGATCCTCCCCGTCGACCAGGGGATCGAGCACTCCGCGGGGGCGTCGTTCGCGAAGAACCCGGACTACTTCGACGGCGGGAAGATCGTCGAGCTCGCGATCGAGGGGGGCTGTAACGCGGTCGCCTCGACCTTCGGCGTGCTCGGCTCGGTCGCGCGCAAGTACGCGCACCGGATCCCGTTCCTCGTGAAGATCAACCACAACGAGCTGCTCACCTACCCGAACAAGGCGGACCAGATCCTGTTCGGGACCGTGAAGCAGGCGTACGACATGGGCGCCGCGGCGATCGGCGCCACGATCTACTTCGGGTCGGAGCAGAGCGGGCGGCAGATCGTCGAGATCGCGCACGCCTTCCACCACGCGCACGAGCTGGGGATGGCGACCGTCCTCTGGTGCTACCTCCGCAACTCGGCGTTCAAGAAGGACGAGGACTACCACCTCGCCGCGGACCTCACGGGCCAGGCGAACCACCTGGGCGTGACGATCCAGGCGGACATCATCAAGCAGAAGCTCCCCGACGTGAATGGCGGCTTCAAGGCGATGGGGACCGGCGGGTCGTCGTACGGGAAGCTCGACGAGCGGATGTACACGGAGCTTGCGAGCGACCACCCGATCGACCTCACGCGGTACCAGGTCGCAAACTGTTTCATGGGCCGCTCGCCGCTCATCAACTCGGGCGGCGCTTCCTCGGGCGACGGCGACCTCGCGGAGGCCGTCACGACGGCCGTCATCAACAAGCGCGCCGGGGGCGCCGGCCTCATCTCGGGGCGCAAGGCTTTCCAGCGCCCGATGAAGGACGGGATCGCCCTTCTCAACGCGATCCAGGACGTCTACCTCTCCAAGGACGTGACCGTCGCCTGAGCGACGCGTAGGGAGATCGTCGATGAAAGCACTTCGCTCGATTTTCGCGGCCGGTCTCTTCCTCGTCGCTCCCACGCTCGCGCGTGCGGACTTCGGCGGCGTGCCCGACCGCATCTGGGTGGACCTCGGCGGGTCCACGAACGACCTCTCGACGAGCGCGGCGCTCACCGGCGACGCGGGGGCCGGCGTCGCCATCGATTTCGAGGACGTGTTCGACCTGCCCGGGAGCAAGGACACCTTCCGCGGGTTCGTGACGTGGCGCATCGCGGCGGAGCGCAAGTACATCGACTTCGGCTTCGTCTCGATCAACCGCTCCGGAGGGAGGATCATCGACCAGGACATCAACTGGGGTGATTACGTCTTCACGGCGGGGGCGCGGGTCGACGCGGAGTTCAACACCAGGTTCATCTACGCGGCGTACCGCTACGACTTCCTCCACGAGGACAAGGTCCGCATCGCGGGGAGCGCCGGGGCGAGCGTCACCACGCTCAAGGCGGCCTTGACCGGCAACGGCAACGTCACCGGCCCGGGCGGGCCGGTCGCTGGCGAGTTCACCAACGAGTCGGAGGTCACCGCGCCCGTCCCGATGGTCGGGATCAACCTCGACTGGGCGATCACG